>ERZ1292630.364-Hain-H41-02um-R3-364-length-48086-cov-7_pt1 | contig 48086 bp, 23 predicted proteins | sample MGYA00564408_ERZ1292630 | MGnify/ENA primary metagenome ERZ1292630 (study PRJEB36523, sample SAMEA6512641) | groundwater metagenome | collected 2019-01-08 | study: AquaDiva: Metagenomics assemblies of 32 groundwater samples
GAGCGTCACGTAATCGGACTGGGCGTGGCAGCAGAGCGCGGTCAGCGCCACCGCAAACGTCAGCAACAGGCGCATACAAGAACGTCTTTTGGGAAAGGCTTGAACGCGGGTTAACGTACGCATGCTGTTCGCAACGGAACGATCATTTCGCTGGTGTCTAAGGAGGAGACACTTAACGCCATTGTGTGTGAGTGGTACTCGAGCAACACGAAGGAAAACATGCAAAAAAAAATCCACTCACATGTTTCATTTTTCGCTCGGCTTGAAATATTTTTCTGATTGAACAGCGCATTTGATTTCCGCGTGGGGCACGTGAGCTCCAAGGACGCCGGCGCTCCGCGGATGGGCGTTCCACCAACCAACATATCGTTCATCATGTTCAATACCGAGCAGCAGCGGGTCGCACGTAGACGATTTGGGCGGCAGGCACCAACTCAGGTTGCCATTGGCCGACGACGTGTGGGGGACTGGCCGCGGCGGTGACGATGTTGCGAGGGGCTTGGTGGAAAGGCATGTGGGAGAAAACGACTGGCATTCCAACGTGCACGAGTTGTGGTTGTGGTTGCGAGGGTCCATCGTAGATGGGCGGCAGCGGCGGGTTGCTGCCATTCTGGTCCGCCGGCCAAGTGGCGGTGCCACGCGGCATGGCGCGACCACGGCGTGCGATGGGGCCGCCGTGGGGAACATTGGCATCGCCGCCCGTTGCACTGACCACGGGGCCCGTGCGGCACCTGCGCCGTTGCCCGAGCCCCGAGGTGAGGCCGTGAACGTTGGCAGCGTATCTGCTGCATACGCCAACGACGTATCGTTCATTTGAGTGTCGTCTGGCAGATGGCGGCGAGCGTGACTCGAACCGCATGCCCCGATGACACCGGCCGCATGCCGACTGAGCGGTGTGAACCATATCGCCAACGCCAGCGCGAACACTGGGGTCATCTTCTTACCTTCGCTCCTGACTGACAAGCAATCGCAAACGCAGCATTCGAGCAGGTCGCCGCAGCAATCCGGAATCTCGCACATATCCAACGCCGAGAGAAGCAGCGCGAAGAGGCGCAACACGACGAATGGCGCGAAGACGGCGACGACCACGATTGTCACGGCAAGGGCGAAGGGCACGTAGATAAGAAGAAAGTACATCACGAGTATGTCGTCGCCGCATCTGCTTTCATACCGTTCATCGCGCTCGGCACGTTCATTCTGAGGCCTGGTCGCTGCGGCTGCCGGAGACACGACGCAGCAGTGGAGCAAGACACCGCCGACCACGAGGAGGGCGAAGTAGGAGCCAGTGCCTATGATGAAAAGCGTTCGCGACTTGCCGTCGAACCCCCACGGAGCTGCCAGTCTGGAGGAAGGAGGCGCGGTCGTCGAGTCGGGCGGCCCGAGTGGAATTGCCGTCGCTGTCGCTGTTGCGGTTGTGCTACTAGTCGGCGTCATTTGCATCGTCGAAGCGTTCTGGGTAATGGTATAATGGAACTCTAGGACCACGCCCTTCGATACTCCTTTACCGAGCCTCAAGTCGCAAACAGTGTTGCGGTTGACCAAAGTCACACGATAGAGAAGACTGCCGGACGTGGCCAGCTCGTGCGACAAGTTACCTGTCCAAAGCTGGATCGGGATGTGGTCCCATTCTCCTAGCGCGACTTCGACATCGCCACTCGTCCATAGATGCGCCGCACTTGCGCAGTCGGACGTCGCCGCGCATGCCGTAGCCATATCGATGTTGACCAGAACCGACGCCGTCGACGCAGGGCAAAAGGTGCTGCCTTGAACAAAGACCCCCAGCATGGTTTGTACACTGGCGCCGCCGTCCGGGGCGAGTGACACGCTCAGCCACCAGCCTGCGGTGGACAGGGTTCCGGACGCGGGCACGTTCGCCGCTTGCGACACGTTCAGGCGCGTGACTGCATAGTCTTGTGCACGAATCACCGTCGACAGCATCGTTACTGCCGCAACCAGGGCAGTTGCGAACGGCATCCCGGAGCGCTTCCCTTTTTCTGAGACCGTAAGTCGTTTCAACGAAAAGCAGTTCATCCCCCCGATGGTTGTGCGTATCGCCGCGAATCATCGTTGCACGCACATTGAGCCACGAGATGGGGGGGGGAAGGAAGCGAAGGGAGGGAGGGCGCCACGAGAAGTTGTTACGGGCTCGGCGACTGCACGCGATGAGTCATTGAGTGCGCGACGACAGCGATGATTGAACTGCGACGAGAGAGACAGACGAAAAAAAAAGCATGAAACGGGAAGAAAGAAGAGAGGCGACGAAGATTGATGAGTTGGGAGGTCAGGAGCGAGATAGACAGAGTGTGAGAGAGCGTAGGACCATGAATCATACCGGCCCTGTTGTGTAGTGGCTACTGCCATACGGCTGCGCGTGAACCGTCCCTCCCATGGACACCCCGGCGGCGGCGGCGGGGTTAAATGGTGGAGGGGGCGGCGCGCCCGGGTTGTATGGCAGGGGTGCCGGTACGTTAATGGGCGCGTAAGCAACAGGGGCGGGTCCGACTCGCTGAACGTAGCCCGGCGCCGCGAGGTAGTCGTCTGCGTCATCGTTCGAATAGTCCGTGTCGCAGCAACAGCAGCAGCAGCAATTGTTTCCAAAGAATCGGCGCACTCGTGCGTGTAGCGGGCAAAACACGGGCGCGAACAAGAGCACGACGATCGCCGAGTGGCGCCGAAATGGTCCTCTCGGATTTGTGCAGCAGCCTTGAGTGCGTTCGTCGCACGCTTGGCGCATGGAAGGGCACATGAGCCGGAAGCACATACCCGCCAGAATGAATGGTGTCAGCGCCAGCGCGAGTGCACACGCCACGGCGATGTATGCGGCAGAAACCGGAATCACATAGGCCAAGTAGTAGACGCATATGATTGGGGCCCCAGCACAGCTGTCGTTCGCATTACAAGTCGTCGAAGGCGACAACGCGAAGTAGAGCATCGCCCCGACGACTCCGCCGGCTACGAGATAGAGGCCGCCGATCATGAAGCCGTTCCGGATGTACCCTAACAAAGAGTCGCCGCTTGCTGGTGCCGGCGACGTCCCCGGCGTGGGAGAGGGCCACGGGAACGACGTCGTGGTGGGAGATGTCGGTGCGGGTGGGGACGGTGTCGTGGTTGACGGAATGTAGCCCGGCGCCGATGACGTTTGCGTCGTTGTCGTCGCCGTCGCACTCGCCGTCGCCGTCGGGGCAGGAATCAACGTGTACGTCACGTTGGCCACGAGACCGTTCGACGCGCCTTGGCCCAGCAGCATATTGCAAACGGTATTCTTGTTGACAATGGTAATGCGAATCGGGCCCGTGGCGGTGAACGTCGGCGTGGTCATGGACAGCGACTGCCAAGTACCTGTGTTGATCGTGACGTCGCCGTTCGATGTGCTCCATAGATGCGGGGCGCCCGTGCAAGGGGAGGTCGGGGAGCAACTCGTCATGGAGTCAAAGTAGACGCGTACCGTAATCGAGCCGGAGCCAACGAAGCAGTCGGTGCTGTCCAACAGCCAGACGGAGATGCCTTGAATCACCGCATTGGTGTTGACGGGAAGGGCCAGCGCGTTCAAAAACCACGCGTTGTTGGTCACGAGGCCTCCAGCTCCGACGTTCGTGGCCTGAGCAACGGTCAGAGAGGTCGTCGTCAATCGAGCGAGTGCAAAGGGCGCGACAACCACGAGCAGACACGCCACGACCACGACGTTGCCCGGCATAGCGCTGAGAGCAAGAAACAGATGATGACTTTCTAACTTCCGCAAGGGGGATCAACGACGCAGCGCAACTCGGTGCGGGGCTGACATGGCCTGGTCAGGTGGGGACAGGAGGGGAGGGGGTCAGGAGAAGAACAGTACTGCTGCTACATTCGGTCGTCTACAACGCGGGCGTGGTACGCCGACTGACGGGGGGGGCGACCAGGTGGGGACGCATCGCCGCCCTCTACTGGGCAGATTAAAGGGGACGGCGGTGATCCGGGGATCCGCCCCCGATGGATGCAACTTGGCGCATCGACTCCTGCTGCAACCGCCGCAGTTCTTGCGAGCGATGCTCCTTCTCTACCGCTATCATGCGGGTTGCTTCCTCGCGAGCGAGTATCCTCTCCCGCTTGTCACGCTCGAGAAATGAATCACGCTCGTCAATTTTCACGCGCCGCTCGTCTGCCAGCATGGCTGTTTGCGCCGCGTGGAATGCATCTTTTCTTCGTTGCCGCGTCACGGACATTTGTCGTTGCGCTTCCTTCCGCCGTTGCTCCTCCTTCTTTGCCTCCCACAGCGTCACTTGGCGTCGGCGCATGTACTCGAAGCGCGACGCATCGAACGCCAGCTGTGCCTCAGCATCCGAAGAGCGAGCATCCGCAAGGCTCGCGGCCAGCCGTCGGGCCTCGGTCTGCTTCTGCCTCAGAGCCTCCGCACGCATCTCCCTCCATTGGGCGGTTTGCTGCTTGCTTTCGAGCAGCAGCCGCGACCTTTCCGCGTCACTTGCGGCCTTTGCCACAGCCAACTTTGCCGCTTCATCAACAAGTCGCCATTGACGCTCGAAGACCTGCCACTGCTCGGCCGAGGTCGTCGACACCGATGCCGCACAAGCGCTAGCTGGCGATGCCGCCGCCTGCAAGGTGGCCTTTGTCGCCGCACAAGGCTTTCCGAGGCTGCTGTATTGTCGGACTGCGTTAACGACCGCCTCCGCGGATGTGGTTACCGCGATTGCGTCGTACTGCCCGAGCAACCGGGTGATACGCTCGTCCGCGAGCCGACGACGTGGATTGCGGTTGCACCGTTTCCCCGTTGCTTCGACATCCTGAACGACATCACCGAGACTGACGCCGGCGCGCATGAGCGCCACGAGCGAACGGGGACTGTCGAGTCTAATGGCGGCCACGCGGGAGGCCGGGCGCGGAAGAGTAAGCTCCGGGGCGCCGTTCACGTGACCCTCCTTGCTGGCATCAGCGGATGGGGATACCTCCCTCGTGGGGGTCGTCGGACTCCGCGATGTCGTCGCCTCGGCGCGAAGTCGGTCGATGACCTCATGGAGGCCCCATCGTCGCGGAACCATCGCGCCGTCAGAGCGATCGTCGTTCGCGCCGTCGCGTTTTCCCACTGCCGCGGGGGGAAGCATCCAACCCACGTCGATGCCACAGGCGCCATGGCCTCCGTGCGTCAACTGGTTCAGCACATCGCGGACGGTCAACGATTGCGAGACGCTTGCGAGGCTCGGCGCAGACGCTGCGGCTTGGGCGGGACGCGCGCCGCGGGAAGCCAACAAGTACAGCATGCCGATTTCCGTCTGAGATAGCGCGTTCTGATCGTGGGGTGGACGAACAAGAGTATGTGGGATAGTTCCTCTGCCGCCAGTCGCGCTAGCGGTGACGTTCGAGGGACTCCGCGGCTTATGGGACGTCGATCCGTCCCCCTCTCGCGGTGGCTCCTGTGCGTCGCGACGACGGTCGTGTCCAGTGACCACCACGCCGTCAATGACCGGATCGCTGGGCAACACGTGTCCGGATGACCCAGGCCCATCATCGGGCTTCGAGCCGAACTGGATTACGCTAGGTGCGTCAGTCCGAGGAGAGTCACGCTCGGAATGGAGTTCGACGTCCTCATCAAACTCGGGGGAATACGACGCCTCGCGACCGCTGACTTCGCTGGCATCTAGCTTAGAACAGGATGATGATCGGCTGGACGACGATGACGACGACGATGCCAGAGACAGGTCGTCACGAGGCGCCGAATAGTCGTTGGGACGCCGCTTTGAAGGCGACTCTGCAGTGGTCGGCGCCGGGGGCGAGGGAAACGTGTCGTCGTTTCGCGTCGTGGTGTCCGTGGCCGTCGTAGGGGGGGGCAGCGTGGTCCAGTGCACGGTTTCGTCGCTTCCATGATGACCAGCCATTGGATGCCGGGGGTCTAGCGGTGCCTGCTGTGCAGTGGGAGGGCTCGCCGGCATGCGTCGTTGCTGCCCGTGTGCTACCGTGGGTGGCCGGCTCGCCCCAACGCTGCTGCCGGGGGATTGCCTGTCCGCTTGCCTGCTGAAAGGACGCACGGTTTCGACGACAAGTTCCTGACGTTTCCAAAACTTGCTCAAATGCGCGTCGCGCCTCGAGTCGTACGTCGCCAGCAATGTGGGCTGGAGCGAGCCGGGCTCGCCGACGGCAAGGCTTCTCTGCCGACGAGCAAGCAATGTCTCTGGGGTGTACAGGCGCTTCATCAATGCCTGTAGACGATCCTGCCGAATGGGGTCGTGCGCAGGACTAAACATGTTCGCCGCTTCCCCGACGACGTCGGCGGCCGTCGTCGCACGGAGGGTCCTCACGGGAAGCGCGACGGTGGTGCCCTTGGACCGGTCGTTCGCCGAACAGTCCGATTTCCGCGGGGAGCCCAGAAATTCATGGCCAGGTGAACGAGGAGTGGTATCGTCGGCGTCCACGGCCGCGTGATGCGCAGGTCGATGGATCTGCGTGGTTTCATCCTGAGCAGACGCGGTCAGGTGGCGACCTTTAATCCTGCGCACCGCCGCCCCTTTGCTCGGAAACAGCGGTCGCAAGCCGTCCTCTCGCCGCCACGCGTCGACCGCTTCCCGCTCTGCGACCGTCCGCGACGACGTGAACACGGCGTGAACGTCGAGGGCGGATTTAACCGGGGAGACGGCCGTCACAAAGGGTTTGGCGGTCGGCGTGGCCACCGTGAAGAAGTGCGTGCGGTGCCGAGATTGTGGGTGCACGTTCGAAACGCCAGCATTGGTAGAGCCGAAGGCCGCGAACGGAGAAGCGATATCGTTTTGAATTGGCGGGCAGCGGAAGGAATGGGACGTGGCCATGTTTGTCTCCGGTTTTCCGATCGCGGTATCAAAAATCAAGTAAATGATCTGAACTGAAGAAGGAAAGGGAGAGCGGGGATACATATCGCTGTTCCAACGACAACACGGGACGAGGGTGTGTTTTTGGAAATTCGAGCATCTCGGTGTTGCAACCCGTGAAGACCGTCGGGCATTGAGAGATGTTTTGCAATGTCCGTGTGTTATCTTCATTGTGTTACTGTCTGGGAAAGAAAGAAGGAAGAAAAAGTTCCAATAACGAAGACCAAACAGGGAGGTCATGCTAAACTACCGTTTGCTGGAACATTGAACACTCAACGAGGCGCGGCAATGGTTCTTTATTTCTATTCTATGCGCCATGAGTAGACACAGCCATAACGGGCGGACCCTGACACAGACGACGGACCCATCGGGTCACTTGCCACTGGCGGCGGCTCGTTTTTGCTTCGCGATGTTCTCCTCCTCCATGCGGGCCACCTCTCGCTGCACAAACGATTTGTAGTCCGCGATGTCACCTTGGAATTTATCCACGCGGCCCTTGTCGACGATCCAAATTTCGTCGGCAATCTGCGCGATGAGGCGCAAATCGTGGCTGACCACGACAACGGCACCCTCAAACTCGTTGATGGCGTCGGCGAGGGCGTCGATGGACTCAATGTCCAAATGGTTCGTGGGCTCATCGAGGATCAAAAAGTGCGGCTGCTTGAAGGCCATCCAGGCAAGGACCACGCGTGACTTTTGCCCATCCGAAAGGGTCTTCATGGGGTCCATCTGAATTTGTCCACTCACGCCCATGCGGCCGAGAGCCGCGCGGAAGGGTTGGGGCTGAATGATCTCGGGAAACTCGGACGCCATGTACTCCAACGGAGACAAATTCATGTCAATTTGGTCCACGAAATGTTGATGAAAGCGCGCAATGGTGAGATGCGCGTTCTTCGCGACGTAGCCCGACGTAGGCTCCAACTCTCGACACATGAGCTTGGTGAGCGTAGTCTTCCCCGCGCCGTTGGGTCCCACGAGACAAATGCGTGAATCCATATCAAGGCCGAGCTCCAAGTTCGAAAAGAGGGGCGCCCTACCGGGATAGGCGAAGGCGACCTCCGTGAACTGCAAGATCGGGGGAGGCAAATAGCCGCCACACGGGATGTAAAAGGTGATGTTGCGATCCTTGACCACCGCCTCCGTCAGGCCACCACGGACCATTTTCGCCAACGTTTTTTCCTTCGACTGAGCCTGGCGCGCCAGTTTGGCGGAACCGTGTCCGAATCGAGCGATATAGTCCTTCATGGAGGCGATTTGATCCTGCTCACGCGCGCGGCGCTTCTCCTGATGCTGTTCCTTCTCCTCCCTGGTGCGGATGTATTGGTCGTAGTTCCCTTCGTAGTAGTGCAGTCCGCCGCGGGCCATGTGAATGATGTTGGTGCACACAGCATTGAGAAAGTCTTGAGAGTGGCTCACCATCAGCAAGATCTTCTTGAATTTGCTCAGGTACTGCTCGAGCCATACGACTGCTTCGATGTCCAGATGATTGGTGGGCTCGTCGAGGAGCAAAAACGTGGGATTCTTGAAGAGTGCCTGGGCCAGCGAGATGCGCATCCGCCATCCGCCCGAAAAAGCATTGGTGGTGCGGCCCTGCATCTCCGAAGTAAACCCCAAACCGAAGAGAATTTTTGCGGCACGACTCTCCGACGTGTCGATTTCCAGTTCGTCCAAGCGTGCGTAAATTTCGTCAAGGCGGGCATTGGTGGCATCGTCTGAATTTTCGCTGGTGGCGAGTTCCTCCATTTCCTTCTCCAGGAGCTGCTTCTCGGTGTCGGCCACCAGTACCGCCTGAAGCGCGGTCACGGTATCGCTGGCCTCGACCTCCTTGGTGAGGTGAAAGTAGTCCACTTCTCGCGGCAGTTCGACCTCTCCTAAGCCCAAGACGTTCATCAGCGTGGTCTTACCACATCCGTTCGCGCCGACGAGTCCGTAACGATGGCCGTAGTAGAGCTGCAACGACGCGTTCTCCAGCAGCGTTTTCCCATGGAAACCGATGTCGAGCTTGTCGACAATGATGTCTCGGGCGCCGTGGAGACCCCGGACGGTGGCGAAGGCGACATTGGCACCGGTCTCTTTCTTCGCTGGGGGAGCAGCGGCGGCGCTGCCGCCCACGTCCCCTTCTTCAGGCGGCGCGGCGGCCCCACCTCGGCCACGGCCCTTTCTGGGCGGCATCTTTTTTTAACGAGTTAAGAAGGAAAAATAATAAAAAGTAAAATTGGGGAATTTATTTCCTTCGCGCGCTCGCTTGGTTAGTTTTCGTAAATTGCATCGATGGCATTTCCCCCCTCTTCATCTGTGGACCAATACCGCGAGTCACGAGGTGAAACAAAGAGGGCCCCTTTTCTCTCCCGGGCACTCGGTTACCTTCCGGGCAAGTTGCGCCAGAGGCGAATGACCCCGTCCCGGGATGCGCTCACGAGGCATTGTTGCCCCCCACCCGGTTCCTGAACGGTGCAAAGATGGGTGATGGCGTCCTCTGCGTGCGGCTGCCGCGTCGGCGCCGAGAGCGGAACGTGTTGCCCTCCGGCGTGGTCCGTGGGTCTCAACGACGTGCTTCCTACGTCGCAGGACTCCGCAACCGTGAGGGCCCCTTTGTTGTAATTGTAGACAGGTGATGCGTCCGCTTGGCTTCCCAGTGGCACCAGGGTTCTCGATTGCTCTGGATTCGCGAGGTCCCACACTCGGAGCGTGCGATCCACTCCTCCGGTCACGAGTTGGGATCCGCCGTTGATGCTGAGCATCGCGCGAACTGTTCCTTGTACCGCTGGCTTCATCGTGAGCGTCTCCGCGCTGCCACTAAGCGACAGCCGCGTCACGTCGTTCACCGACGTTGCCAGTGCGACGCTCGGCCCTGGTATCGTGCCGCCTCCGGATGCTTTCGTGGCTCCTCCGAAGGATTCGGTGTTACTGCCAGTCACGCGAGCCATCGCGTAGACGCATGGGGAGCGGCCCGGCACGTCGTATTGGTAGACTGGGGCACGGAATCGCAAATCAAAGAGCGTCACGCTGCCCTTCAGCGTGCCACAAAGTAGGCCGAAGGGTTCGTCGGCGATCAGGAGTGACGACACCGGCCCCGTACGAGCGGAGAGCGCGGTGCTCCACACCTCTTTGAGACAGGGCATGCGGTAATCCAACGCGAAAATGCCAGCGCGGCAGGAACCGACGAATGCCAAGCGTGCTCCATCCGTGCACACGGACGTCAAGCCGCCTGACGAGCCGCTGCCGAGGCGTGTTTCGCGCACCACTTGGCTTTGGTAAGGGTCGTACAGCCTCACCGTCCCGTCGCTCGAGCCGAGAAGCGCAGGCGCGCCCGCATCGTGGGGGTTCGTGAAGGCTGCGAACACCACGATGGCGGCCGACGACTCTGGCAAGGCAGAGAGCCCTCCGCTGCGTTTGCCCTGAAATCGAATCACGGACTTCGGTGTGAACGCGTCCGAAGTGTCCCAAAGTTTGACGGCATTCCCAGTGCACGCGGTGAGGAGGAAGTGCTGCGACGCTGAGAGCGCCTGAATCACCGTCCCTTCGTCATGGGCCCGCGGCACCATGGCCAGCAAGGTGCCCGACGGCCGCAGCATCGGCGGCGGAGTCGCGGCGGATGGGCCGTTGCCGCCAACGGTGCCGCCTCCTCCCCCGGACCCGACACCGCTGGGCGTTCCGGTCACGTCGATGCGTGACGAGTCCTTCGGCTGTCGGTGCAACAGTCGTTTGCGCTGTCGAGCATCGGGTGAAAAGTGCGCAAAGTTGAAGGCTTGCGGAGCCGTGGCGACCAGCGCTTGAGGTGGTGACACCGCCCCGGTGGCTGTGAACACCAGCGTGTCCGGGACTTCCACGCCTGGACACACATACAACGTTGGAACACCCCGGGGAGGGATCACGGCACTGCCTGGCCCCGTCGTCGCCGCCTTCCCAGGGGCCGACCCTGCGGCTGAGGATTGTTTGGCGGCATAGCTGTTTAAACTGGCAATGAGGGTTGCCCCGGTGGGGGCGATGTGGCCAGCGAAGTAGTGCGGTGACGCCGCCGACGGCGTCGCCGCAGCGACTGCTTGCGGCTGCGTCGCGGCCGAAATAGGCCAATGTGAAAGATCATGGCTACATGGGGGCACACGTGTTCTGGTAAAGGAAGGAGCGAGGAGCGTCGCGCCGTTCGACCTACCGCCCCCTACGGCATCGCTCGCAACCGTGGACGATCGCAGCTGAAACGGCAGCGTCGCCAAGCTGAGGTCGTGAACGCTGGTGTGGTCGCTCAGAACCGCAGAGAGCACCGGCTGTAAGGCGACGAGGACGGACTCCGCGGACAATTCGTCTTGGGCAGCACGAAACTGCAGTGGCGGGGCCTCGGAAGCCTCGCCTCCTACTTTACAGAGGGCTTGCAGGAATTCGATTGCCGCCAACTGAACGGGCTGCGAAGGATGGCGGAGCAGCTGAGCCGCACGCCGTCCCAGCTCTAAGAAGTCCACTGGCAAGAGGGCCTCTTCGGCGAGGAGTCGTTTGATGCCTTGAAGGGCCGCGACGGTGTTCCGGACATCTCGACCATCGAGCGCGTCGTCGAGCAAAAACCTGGCGGACATCGTGCTGCCGCGAACCGGCTTGTTTAGCGTGCTGCAAACTTCGACGCACGCTTCCGTCGTCTTTCGTCGAATTTCCACGGCCCGACGAGAAAGCAGTGTCATCAAAAACGGAACTACGGTGTCAAGGCACGTTTCGGGGTCCATGTTGCGCGCCAAAATGCACAGGCTGTCCAACGCGGCGATCACCACCGCGCTGCAATCATTCGACAGCCATGGCCGCAGCACGTCCCATGCTTCGAGCAGCACCGTCCGCCGGTGGGAGGAGTACGACAAGGTCACGTGCGACGAGGCGGCGACCACGGTCGGGCTCGTGGGTGAACTCACCGTCGGCGTCACGCCGCCACTACCGTCTCCGGCTCCACTACTGTCGCCGTACCATGACGTCGCGGCCGCCTTGGACAGTGCCTCCACGACTTGGCTTGCGCGATAGCTCGCTCGCTGATCCATGTGCTGGACGGCGGTGGCGACGATCGGCCCGAGTGCCTGAGCGGCCGCCGCGAGCCAGATGGGCGCCGAGGATGACGACGACGACGGGATAAGTATGCCACCACTCGCCCCAGCGGTCGTCGCTGCCGCACTGGCGGCGCGAATGCAGGCGTAGAAGCCTGTGAGAATGAAGTCTTCGAAGACGGTCGCATCGCTCTCCGGCAGGGTGCCAAGTTTCGACACGAGGCTCGACATGGACCGGATGGCGATGGCCCTCGTCAGGGCGCTCGTGGTGTCCGCCGGCCGTCGCATCAGAAGCATTAAGCTGGGCAAGAGTACTTCCTGCCGCACGCTGGTAGAGGCGAAGCTGGCCATGTGCGCCATCAACAAAGCAGCTTTTTGGTGCGCCTCGTCGGTTTGCAGCTTTCGGATCGTGTGGGTCAACACGGGCGCCAAAATGTCCGTGACATCGCGGCGGATGCTCATTCGCACTTCCTCGGGCAGCGCGGCGGAGCCTGCAGGGGAAGGGGACCCGCCGCCAGCCGTCATCGTTGACGACGTCAAGTCGGCGAAACTGTCCTTTTCGAGGGACATCGTGCGGGCAAAGTCGATGTCCACAAAGCAGCGCTCCGCCGTCCGTAGGCAGTCGTCATAGCGGGACCAAAGATACTGCACTTGAATTTCCGGCGGCAAGGGCAGGAGCGACGCCAGGACGTTGCGATGAAGAAATGGAAAATAGGCGGGCATGAGATCGCTCTGGGCGTAGCGTGCTTGAATTTCAGGCACCGTCGGCCGTCGCCACATTGGGGCCTTGACCACGGGCGGCATCGCGGCGGCGGCGGTGGTGGTGACCGTCGAGGCAACCCTGGTGGCCCCACCACTTCCCGTCGAAGTATCAGTTGAGAGTAACCACGAGTTTGCCGAATCCCCTGACGCCGTCGACGCGGTGTTGGTGTCTTCCGCGCGGTTGTCGGACCCTTCCACGGCCGGGGACTTGAGCCGCTTGCTCATCATGCTGCCCGGGTCGGGAAGAATCACCGGCGAATCTTCCTGAGAGGCCGACTCCAGGTTGGTTGGTGGCTGTGGTGCCGACGATGAAGGCCGTCGGACCGCCGGTGCCGGGGCGAGCGCGTCGGCCGATGGCGGTGTATCGGCGGCCGAGGAGGAGGCCGCTGGTGGGCATCCGGCAGTCAGCGCGGCCGCACTTGCTGCCATCTGCTCGGCCGCGCTGTCCATATCCTTCCCGATGAGCAACCAGGCGATCAAGGCGTGATACCTTGGTGGCACCAAGGCCGTTTCCAATCGTTCGCGAAGCAGTTCTCGCGCGGCGTCCACCGACTTCGCCGCTCGTAGGTCGAGAACGTTCGTGAGCTTAAAGATGGCCCGGTCGCACAGCAGCTGGGCTACAATGCAGCCTGCGGAGAAGATTTCGTGATTCTGGGTGATGCCTCCGGTCGCCCCGACGCTGCTTGGATTCGCCGATGATGCTGCCTCGGACGACGATGGATTCGGCCCTTCCACGAACCGCTCGGGGGCGATGCAGCAGTCTCGCGTCTCCGTGTTGTCGTAATAGAGCTCGAAGGTCAGCGGGTTCTTCGCTTCCAGGAAGGCTGGTTTGTACGGCGCCGGATCGACGAGGTAGGCCCAGCCCGTCGACGTGATCATCACGTTTTGCGCCTTCACATCGCCGTGCGGCACACCGAAGCGCATGTGCATCTCCTCGACGCCCTTGAGCACCTGGTACGCGAGGAAGAGGCGTTGGCACGCGTTCAAGTAGGGCCGCTGATGCAGTCGTTCCGTGAGGGAGTATTGCACGTACCCGCGCTGAACGTAAATGACGCGATCGGTTAACTTGCAGTCGCTGTAAAAAAGCACGTTACTCAATCGCGTCACTGAAGGGGTGGTGTGGGCTAACGCGGTCAAGTAGGGAGGCTCCGCCGCGGTGAGCGACGCGGCGGCGGCGGCCCCCCCTGACCTCGGTGTACTCGCAGGGGGCGCGTTCGTGCTACCAACGGAGACCAGTTTGGCCACCTGGCGAGGTGACGGCCATGCGGACTTGTGCGCCGGCGCGGACGACGCCAGAACGGCGCTGTCCTGCGCAGTCGTCGTCGCAGCGGCTCTCCCACTGGGTCGCTTCAGTGCGTCAATGACACTCTGCAGCACTTGCTCTGACGTTCTCAGACCGTGGCTGCGCAACGCGGCGCGTCGCACCGTTTCGCGGACGCTGGACTCCATGGCCTGAAGCGTGACGATGTGACGGTTGAGGGCGTCGGACTGCTCCTTATCGTCGTAATTGCGGACGAACGCTTTCACAACGACCTCGCCGCTCTGCGGCCCGGTATTTTGGCAGTGAAAGGAGGTGAGCATGCGACCACGCTTGCGCCCCGCGAGAGGCGCGATCTCCTTCAACTCGCGAGAGATGTCCACCACGTTGATGATCGCACCCACGACGCTGAGTTCGTTGCCCATTGGAAATTGGATCGGAGAGAGGGGGGGGTACGGAAAGGGTGGCCGTTCAGCTGCAATGTTTTCGAAGAACTGTAGTATCCTTTTTTCTTGTGTGGAAGCATCCCCGGGGGCATAAAAACGGAACGGCGCAGTGGGGTCGCAAACCAATTTTGAGAGGGGGAAAAGCAAACGTCACGGACAAAACAAAACGCATCTAAAGTCAAAGAAAACTTGGTTGGGGCCTACTAAGGCTTGATGATTCAGGACCGTCCGCCCCCGGTCACACCCAGCTCCCGCATCAGCGCCTCCAGGGAACGGTCGTTGGTCGACGCCGCAGGGGACGCCATCGACGACACCGCGGCCGCAGGGGGCGGCGATGCTGTGGCATGTGTGGAATGGGTCGCGGCCGGGAACGCCATCCAGTCGTGGTGGCTGGCAGCGGGTTTCGACGTCGTCGGCAGCGGTGCCGATGTGAAAAAATCGAGCCCGGTTGCGGCCGAGGCGGGGGGAGCCATTGGTCGTGTCGCGGAGCTCGCCGCATTGGTTGATGTGGCCGCGGAGAAGAAGTCGAACTGAGCGGCCGGTGGTGCGTGGCCACTCCCGGCGGCACCAGTCGTGGGGTTCGGCACAGGAAGCGTGGGCTTCGACAACGCGAATTCTTCGAAGATCAGCGAGGAAGACGCTGCAGGGTGGTGGTGGGAGTAGGGAGGGTGCACGCTAGCCCCGTGAGGTTGATGGTGGTTCGGAGCGTGTGAAAACGAGCCCCCGCGGCTGCCGTCACGGCGGTGATGATCAAGGGGGGGATGATGATGCGGGTGGACACCTCCACTGGCAACCGTCGAGAAGGATGAGGACCCAAAGAGCTGATCCATCGTCGTGTTCGCCGCCGTGGGTGCCGCAGGCGGCGCGACATGACCGGAGGCCTGATGGTGATGGGTGGTCGTGTGCGAGAGATGAGGCGGCTGGGTCGGAGCCACGGCGGGGTGGTGAACCACAGCACCGGCATGGGTAATCCCATGTGAGCTAGTCGCATGGTGCGCGTGGGCGTGCGGGTCGTGGTTTGGCGGCTGGTGGTGGTGGCGACCCAAGGCTGACGCCGGGATCGCGGAAACGACCTGTTGATTGGTAAGTGAACCGCTGGGCTGCGGCGGGGGGTGTCCAGCGTGGGCTGGGGTCGACGTGACGGTGGCCGCGGCAGCGCGGTGCGCGTGATCCTGCTCCTCCTTAGCGAGCATCGCCATTTGTTGTGCTTCGTTCGCGTAGTACAGTTTCGATTCGTACTTTGCGCGAATGACCCGTTCGACTTCTTTGTTGTCCGCCGTCGCCTGAGCTTTGACCCAGCGAGCGGGCAAGTTGGCCTCGTAAAAGAGTTTCGCGCGCTTGTTGCCCATGTGCTCGATGAAGTCCATCATATGGTCGTCCCATAGATCCATATTCACGGATTTCACTTTGGAAATATGAGTTCCTAAGCCCCGGTGAATGCCTGCGCAGCGCATGCAGATGAACACGCCGAGATTTGTGCTCGCCCACGTCGGCGCGCGAGCGGTGCAATCGAAACACTCGCGATTTTCGGGCAGTGCGAGCAGCGGGTCAAATCGCTTCGCCTGCCTCGCTCGTTGGCGATCCTTTTCCGCCTGGGATGCCATTCAACGCAAAGGGATTGTAAACCGGAAGGGGGGGACGGGTAAGAGACGACACCCCTTTTTTCGCCTGCCGTTGAAAAGGGTTTGTGGGCACAATTATTGAAAAAATACGACGTGATTCGATTTGCCGAGCTCGCATGACCCCTGGCAAGGGGCATAGTGTTGTGTTAGCGACACGCGGTGCGCAGGTTTAGGAACGTCGCCTCCTCGATCTATTGCAAACCTTGCGGCCACGTGTCGCCAGCCGTTTTACCAGTCAGGAAGAAAACATACGGCGCCCCTCCGAGGAGCAAGATGACATAGATGACATCCTTCGGCCGCCGAAGGAATGCCGCGGTCGGGGTTCCCTTGGCGAACACGGGTTAGGAAGCAGGCCACACGCCGAGCTGCTGCCCATCACGATGGACGGGGGGAGGACCGACTACAAATAAAAAGCGCACCGCGTTTTATTTTGGTGTTACGGCTTTGGGGTGATCGGGCTCGAAGGAACGGGCGTGTCGCCCAGCGTGAAACGTGCCGGCCAATCCTCACCGAGGTCTCGAAGCACGTCGTGCAACTGTCGCATTGCGACCTCCTTTTTCTTGGTGAGGTCCATCAGCTGCGTCTCCTGAAGTAACTCGTCGAAGTGATAACCGCCCACACCGTCGAATGTGAGCAGCTTCGTGTGAAACTTGAACAGGGTGTGGCGGTGGGAAATCGTGATCAGCCCCACGCCGGTTTGCAAAAGCTTTTCGAAGATGAACTGTTCCGCCTCTACGTTGATGGCGGAGCTGCACTCGTCTAGCACGGCGTATTTGGGTTTGTGGAAGAAGATGCGGGCGATGCCAACGCGCTGCTTCTCGCCCCCAGACAGAACCTCGGCCCACTCCTTCACGCTATCCAGTCCGCCGTGGGCCTCGAGCACCGGGGTCATCAGCACCCAGCCTAAAATGGTCAACAACTCTTCGTCGGTCCGCCCCTCCGCGGCCATCTCTGCTTGCGTCAGTGGGTAGATGATCTGATCGCGGAAGGTCCCTTGCACCAAGTATGGCTTTTGGGGCAAGAAATACAAGTCGGAGCGCTTTTCAGGCTTCGATATCTCGCCCTCGGTCATCGGCCATAGGCCACACAGAATGCGGAACAAGCTGCTCTTACCGCAGCCGTTGGGGCCTAGGATGAGCAGCCGATCGCCAGGATTGAGGCGCAGATTCATGCGCGGGATCAGCATGTCGCCTGCCGGGGTCACAATGGGTAGGTCCTTGACGACAATGGAGTCACTTGCCGTGACGGTTCCTCGGCACACTTTCGACAGCTGCTCCTGCTCACGGAAGACGCGAATCATGTCCATCACGCGACGGGTGTAGCCCGCAAATTCGTGCACCTCCTTGATGCCCACCATCAGCCGCTCGGTGGCGTCGCCATTGCGGACCATGATGCGACGGGTCGTGATGAAGTACTTGGCACTGTCACCGGCGCTCTGGCCTTTGCTTAGCAGTGGAACCGCCACTTGAACGAGCCCGACCACGTTCCAGACGTACTTGGTCACAAAATCCTCAAAGATGTGATACGGGATTTGACGCGAAAGCGTCCGGCAAGTGAAATCGTAGATCTTCGCGAAGGACTTTTCGAGAATCGTCCTTTCTCGGGCGTCGCCTTTGCAGAAGGCGATTTCCTCGCTCGCGGTGATGACTCTCGTGTGCTGAAACCGCAACGAGGCGTCCAGGGAACCCTTTTGCTCAATAATCGAAGAGTAGTTGGGGCGCACGTACTTCACGAGTTTGGCAGACTCCCACACGGCCACGCTGGCGAGAAACTGGTTGGCAAATCCGAGTTGCTTGAACATGTACACGGAGAAAAAAATCATATCGACGAGCGGTTTGCCGAGGGAGCTAGCTAGGTCGGCGATGCGCTCGCTCCACTGATTCACGTCCTCCGTCATCACGTGCTCCGGATTGGCCACGCGCTTGTCCAAGTGAGCAATGCGGAAGTACGTCTCGTGGGCGAAGTAAAGCTCGCGGATGTGCGTTGTCACGCGCTGGCGCAACGCAATAGCTAAGCGGAATTGGAAGAATTTGATCAGCGCGTTCACCAGCGAGCTAGGCAGCGCGATGAGCAGCCAGGTGGCAATGCCGAACGCTGTGTTTCGTTTATCCTTGTTGATTAGCTGCTTGACCATGTAGCCGTCGATGTCGGCGACAACTACGGACAAAAATGTGCGGAGCAACAGCACGATGACGAGGCCGTAGCCGAGGAGGCTCTCTTGGCACCCCAACGTGGGGAAGCAAATGTTCAGCATGTAGCGCAAATCAGCGCGAAACGTTTTGTACTCATCTCCCTTTTTATTATTGCCGGATCCATCCTGCGAATCGGGCAACTTTCCCTTGCGGCTGAGGCCCGTATCATCGTAGAACTGTTTTACCAGCCAGATTACGCCGACAAGGTACGATCCGTACTGGAATACTTTGCTCTGGGTGGGGGCCATTTTTTCTCGCTTTTTTTTGAAAAAAAGCTGGAAAGCCGAGGTAGTTCTGTCCAGACATTCCGTCACAGTCGCGACAACAAAACAGTATTTGCTTTCGACGCAAGAAGAACGGGAAGGAACAGCAGCGAGAGAGTGCGCGATCATTTAGCCGTGCATTCAATGGCTGGGGGCGAGCAACGGTGCTACACACGCCTGCCGGAAAGCGCCAGCGAGGGCATCGTCCGACTTCACCGGCCAACCACCCTGCAGGTGAGCATCGCGAATGCGCGACCATAGAGCTTCATCGCACGGAAAAACGACTGACAAGGAGTTAGACAACATCTCCACGTGCTCCAATAACCGATGACGACACGACGATTGCAGGGTGACGTTGCCCGTCGTATTGCCGTCGAGAGAACTGGGGTTCGGAAGGTCGCGGAACAAGGCGATCCAAGCAGATGACCCAATCAAGGCTCGTAGGAATGGGAGCAGCACGCATTCCGACGCGTTCACGTAGAGGGAGTGGTCCCCTTCCAGCTGCGACGATGGCGGGGCACGACCTGTGCTCCGAGCCGACGCGAACGCACTCGCGACTGTGGATACCTGCGATGCGATGCGCGAAGCGCGCTGAAGTCGCGATGCCGCGCCATCAACGGTTCCAGCATCCACAGTGGTGACCGCAACAATGTTCGTGCCTCCGCGGGGCGAACAAGCCAGATCGGCGCGAGATCCTTCAGCGACAAGAGCGGCCATGTCGGCAGCGCCGATGCCGATCAACCTACTCCAGGACACCAACAATTCTCCTACGAGCCTGCGAAAGTGAGCGTTCAGGACGCAGGACACGGACACCAAGGTTGCCACGCACACGGTCACGTCGTCCACTTCGTCTTGCATCTCGTCGACAGGTGAATCACAACCGCCCAAATTGGTGGCAAGTGCGGGCGCGGCATCCGTGTTCGACATCAGCTGACGGGACAGCAACATGGCCGCGTTGTGCAGTGACACGTGGAAGGACCCCGACGCCGGGCCCAGGTCACCTCCTGCACCCTGTAGGTCCTCCAGGTAAAGTTGGCCAGCGGGTCGCGTGGCCGCCTCCATGATGAATACATCGCGCACCAGCTGCAGCAGCGATCGCAGGGACGATGACGTGCGCAGCAGTTGCATTTCACTGGCCGCGCGGATGGAAGAGAGCAGCGTGCGGTCTCCGACGGCGTTGGCGTTGTCTGTGGCCTCGTCTACACCTTCCGTCAGTGTCGCCGTTGGCGTTGTCGCGGTGGGTTCACTCTCTTGCTCCTCATTTCCAGGGTTATGATTGTGATCCGATGCGACCCTCGGAACCTGTTCGGTCGAGAGAGCGACGTCCGTGACGTCGTCCGCGGAGATCGCACCGCTGCCGGTCGCCCGTTCGCTTAGCTCCGTGATAATGACGCTCAGGCAATCGAAGGTGAGCGTCTGTAAGGCGTGTGCCCGGTGGATGCTGTACGCGTTCGTGGCCGTTACGGCGGCGGCCGCCGCACACCGCGTTGACAGATCTGTGGCGTTGGCGGCTCCTCCCCCCGCGCCCCTGACCAAAATGCCAGCGACGCGCTGCAGCCACAGGATGGGGATGCCGGAAGACCGAGACAGACGGATAATACTGTTCCGCAGTTCGAACAGTATCTGTTGATCGGCGCAACGAAAGGCGATGACAAATGCGAGCAGCTGCAGGCACGACTGAGACGATCTCTCTCCTCCCTCGGAAAAACGTCGAGCCAGCCTTACGGCGCCAGCCGAATCCACTCGAGTCAGCCCACTGGACAGCACGTCGATCTTGGCATCATCCGGAATGTGCAGGCGGCGTAAGGACCGGAGCCGCTCGCGCAGGGAGGCCAAGTGGCCCAAGGCAGGCGCCATGTAGCGGAAGCGGGTCGATTGGTATGGGCGAGACGAGTGGTGGTTGCCTACGCCAGTATGAGAAGGCGTGACCAAATCGGTCCCCCCAGCAGCGCTGGCGCCAGCAGGACTGTCGGTAGTGGGATCGAGAACCGACGTCGTCAGCCGCAACATGGCCCTAAGGCAGGCGTTGAGCAGCTCCGTGTCCCCATTGTAGCTCGCTTCCCACCCTCGTGAAGCAGATGCGGGGTCCTCACCAGCCAACCTGGACGCTTGACAATCCGCTGCGATTCGACTCGCCACGTTCGCGTCGACCGCTTGGACCAATATGCAAACATCCGTGGCAGATTCGAGCACGCTGGTGTAGCGCGACAGGGCGATGGCGGTCTGCGGGAGCAGCGCGTCGGCATTGCCGGGAGGACACGCGGCGAGCAGTATCCCTTGGTTCAGCCAGCGCAAGAGTGGCGGTAGGTGCGACACGATTGGGGATGCCTCCGCGGCTTCCGGCGTCCTCCTGACGTGATGTCGAATTCGTGCGGCGCAGAGACCAAGGCTGCGAACTCCGATCGCAACCACGTCGCACGAGACCACGTCATCCAGATCGATCTCTGACGTCGGTGTGCGCTGCTCCTCCTCGTCGTCCGAGCGCGGCGGCGTCACGATGCTCCTCGGGAGGACGCGTAGGAATTCCTCCAAGGAAACGATGCCGAGAGCGAAAGCGTGAAACACCCACGCGACAGCCGAAACGCCACCGCCGCTTGTCGTTCCTTCACTCATATTAGTCATCGTCGTGTTGGGAGTGTCAGTAGTTGCGTTAATGAATCCTTCGTGCTGCAGAAAGACGCGCAGCATAGGCAGAAGATCACGCTCCACCGACTCTGACTGGACGCCGGTGGCGGTCGTGCCCATTAAGTGAACCAATGTGTGCTCGGGCGACGCGATACCAGGTGCGGCCGCGACTGACGACGCGGCGGTCGCTTCGGAGGCGCAACGCCTCGCGTAATCCTTGAGGATGGCCTCGCACCGAGTGACGATATCACCGACCGGCTGCCGGGACAAAAAATCGGACCGAGAAAGCACAAACGCTTTAAGATGCATCGTCAGCGAGTTGATGCGTTCGGCGGACCGTCCATCTTCTTCGGTCGGCGCCTGCTGCTGGCCTGCCTCATCCCCGGCTCGCTTCATGCCGCCTGGCCAGTGCCACGTGAGCAAATGGCTGACGAGTCGCTGCCGGCACGAATTCTTGGCGAGCGATTCGACCTTGTCGTCGCACGTCGCGGAGAGCGCGAGCATGGGAGCGCCCCATCTCGACGACAGGTCCGTGGATGGCAGTTGTGCCTGCCGAGAAATGAACAATGTGATCAGGGCTGGCACGCAGCTGTAAACGCCACTCATGATCATATCCGACGTTGAAATCGATCCCAGGAGGCGGAATGACATCGGCTCGGGAGGAAACCGCACGTCGCGCGCCGCCGCCAGGGTGCGCTCTGTTTCCCGGATACACACCAGCAGGATACCTGGGGTCACATCGGGCGCCCCGGACTTGACACGTTGCAGCCATTTGTTCCTCAAGACGAGGGCGCACTTCGCGAGCCGCATGCGAATGGCCGACTTCATCAGCAAATACGGAAGCAGCAAAGCCCCCAGGCCTTCATCTGACCCTCCTCTCGGGACGGCACCGGTGAGAGTGAATCGAAGCCATGGCGGCCGCGTGGCATCCACTCCCAGCTCAGCGGCGAAGCTATTGAGGGCGTCGGTGGACCACAGGCGGCCGCAGAGTCCCGCGGTGGGGGAGCACGCCACCCCGGACCGAGACGATGCGCTATCGGGACCGGCCGGGGGTGATGCTGGTGCGCCAGCCGGCGGGGCGCACAGGGTCGTCAACAGCTGTAATGCAACAATGTCAATGTTTAGCCATTTTGTGAGTCGCCGAGGCAAGGGTGTGATGTCCACGACCGTGCTGGAAGTGGATTCCCCCGACGCGGCGACATCCCAGATGGCGGCGAGGCAGACAAACGGTTGGGTGGCGCGAAAGCTTTGCCGCACAGGGTAGGTCAGCGCTGCTCGGATGTCGCTTGGCGTCGGACTCTTATCAAACTCTGACACCAGTGTGACGAGCTGATGGAGACGCGTTCGAACTCGATCGCGATAGTCGGCGGGCGACGCGCATGATGTGAGCTCGGGCAGGCAACGCGCATTATCCGAAAAATACACAGCGGAGAAAAGGAGCCGCCATTGACTTGCGGTCCCGTCCGTCCCCAACCCCTCCTCGGCGCTGTTGTCGGTTGGCATCCAGTCACGGATCAACGGTGCGGATAGCCGTTCGAGCAGGGCGAACCACGTGCGAATCTCAACCGACGCGTCGATCGGCGTTGAGATGACGTCGCCAGGTGTCACCGCTGTTGCCCGATGGTAACGCGACTGAAGCTCCGCATCTAAAATCGCGATTGTCTGGACGAGGGTCGACCACGTCTCGGTTACGGGGGGAAGCCACGATATGGGCAGGCGCAGCAAGCCGTTCACGTACTCGGCCAGCAACCCTGACGATGTGGTGGCGCAGCCGTGGGAGAAGAAGGGCGGCGCGACGTCCGGCGGCCCTTCGCCCACATGGCCACGAGAAATAGTCTCCCTCACTAAGGTGGCTACGTTGCCGGACCGCACAAAGTCACGAGTGTCGTCGCGGATGCGGCGCAGTGCCACCAACAGCCGTACGTGGTAGTGGGTCACATCCGACGAGGTGTGTCTCGCCGTTCCGCCAACCCGAGCGACACTCCCCCCAGAAGGATCGGGTATGGTTGACCCCATTTCCACGGCATCGTCCACGGGAATCCTCATTTGTGCAATGGCTTCCAAGAGCAAAAGCAACGTGGTGTGTTCCACCGGGTCCTCCTCACGGGCGGCCGTGGCATTCGTCATCGCACGGAGGTGCCACACGCTCCACGCTTCGCCAACGATCTCGGCGAGCACAGTCGCGCGCCTCGCTGCCCTCCGGCGCTTGGTCGCCATGGCTGCGCCATCGTCCGTCCGTTCACCGGTGGTGAGTTCTGCCGACGGAGGGTTTGGCAACGGGCACGAAGGTTCGGGGCCATACTTGGCTATGAGCAGTGAGATAAGTTTCTCATCTCGGCCTTGAAACTGAGTCAGTAACCCTGGTATCAAGGCTTTATTTTCCGGGGCGTACGCGTCGTAGAAACGACGGACTCGCGCTTCCAGTTGCGAATTGTCCTTAATGGGAGGTGCGGCGGTGGTGCCGCCGCCCGAACTTGGTGCCGAATCCGGAGTCGCCACCGCGGGCAACGCTTCCTGTTCTCCCTCCTCGATTAGCTTAAGAATGCTCGACCACTGCTGTCGCGCGATCCACAAGAGCCCCATGGTGGCAAAGGAGAATAGGGAGGCCCCAGGACTCCTCGAAACGCCAGCCGTCTCCTCCTTCGCGACCGTGGTGGTGCGGATGTCTCCGCCGGGTGCCGTATCCTTTGTTACTGCTACGGCCGCGACGGAGTGCATCGAGAGGGCGGGGACGACGGCTAGAGCGAAGTTACTGACGACGTCCTTTCGCTGCACGCCGCTCGTGGTGCGGTACGCCGCGATGAGGTGCTGCATCTGCAAAGAGGTGTTAGCGACGACTCGAGGCATCAATTCGGCCGTTGGCATGATGATCGATGATGAACATTCCCCGAAGACATCGTCTCCCTGCGCAAGGACGTTCGAGACCACGTCAGGGACTCCGGTGTGTGTAGCGACTTCCTTTCCATCCGGAGCGTTCGAGGTATTCGTCGTGGGAGCTGTCATGGGGGCCTGGCTGGATGCCCTGCGGCGGATGTCGTAGACCCCAGATAGTCCAAGTGCCGATGTGTGATCGAGCAAGGGCGTCCTGCCAGTCGGATGTTCGCGATCCACGAGGAGGTCGTGAAGTTGACCCCGCCGCTCGGCGGTCGTCAAGGGTGAAATCGTGATGAGCGCCGCCCATGGATACCGGTGTCGAAGCAGAAAGGACCGCATATCGGCACACGCAGAGAGAGAGAGAGCGAGAAGTGGAGGAGGATTACAGTTGAACAGACAATTCCCAACCCACCACCACGACCACTGTAGTGAGGGAGTGAGGGCAAGATAAAATGAGTGAAATGCACACGGTGCCGAAAAAAATTCACTCATTTGATGCACAGCGGCGGTGAGTGTTTTGTACGTTGTGGTTGATCGGTGAGGGATCGGTGGGTCTGCCATGTCAGCGATCACCAACCATTGAACGCTCCACGCGGCGAATGGGGGGGGGTGCGTTTTTAATTCACCTCTGCTCCTTTTCAGCAAAAACCTGTGGGCATGGGGGACGGCAGGTCGTGACAAAGTGGGAGAGAGATGAAATCAAAAAACGAAAACCCCCCCTCAGTGTTTTTTTTTAGTTGCTCGCATCGGCAGGACCATCCTTGCCTCGTTCCCAGAATTTAGCGAAGTACGCCCAAGCGTTCAACAGCAGCGCCACGGCTTGGCCCTCGGCTTCCTCGATCGCGGGCTCGCTAAGGGTGTTGATCTCCGACCAGGCGATCTTCTCCAGCCGCTTTCGTTCGCTCCCTGGCGCCGTCTGATGCATCTTTTTAAGCTTGCTGACTTTGCGGGCAACGTCGAGTGCGGTTTGTGCCCCTGGTGACGTTTGGTGCGTCGATTGCGCGGTTTGCTGGGAGCCAGAGGCAGCGTCGCTCTGGAACCGGCGCATCGTCGTAGCAGCGGCACATGTCGCAACGAGAAGGTGCTCGTTGGCGGCCAACATGGGTCGAGCGTGGTGGCGGCGACCGCCGCCGACATGGCCGTCTACGTGGAGAGTGGAGGGTGATAGCGGTGCGGCGGACCACAGCGGCTGGGACGTCAGCGGCCGCACCCTGAAGGTCAGGCGCGGGGCGTATCGAACCAGGTAGCTCCCACTCATACTTGTGCTAAGTATTGTCTACAGCGGGAGAGATTGCCTGTGGGGCGCGGGGGATTTGTGACGCAGCATCGCGCATTGGTGGGCTTGGGAGGAGCCCCAGCAGATGAAAAAAAAATTGGGGCCTCCTTCTATAGCAATCGTGAAAGCATCGCGGCGGAATGAACGCCGATTATTCCCCTCTCTGCGTCTGTCTCTGTCGTGTTGTAGTATGCTGGGATTGGGGCTCTCATGTTTCTATTGGTAATTCCCCGTGGAGAGATCACGTGGTGCGCGACTGTATGGCGACGCGGAAGGAACGTGGGGGGATCTTCCAATGGTGTTTCAGGCGGGGGCGTGATATGCGGAAATGACCTCGATCAACTTGCGGCTTTCTTCGATCAGCCTTTCAGATTTGTTGGCCACCAGCAGGTCCTGTATTTTATTGACCGTGAGCCGCACGCGGTCCTGCTGGGGACCATCGGCGGCCATGTCCATATTGGGCCCGCCGCGGTCCTCCTTCGCGCGGATGGACAGCAACAGAGGCACATGAAGACGCTGTGACGTTAGTTGCGTGAGCAAGGTCGGATTCGCCTGGGACTTCTCCTTGAGCTGGCTTGCCTTCATTCCCCAGAACACATCACCCGCCTCGTTGAACAGCGTCATCCACTGAGTCGTGACGTTGTCGCTGGCTTGAATGCTGCAAAGGTAACGAGGTTCCGGGATCACGTCGGCGTTGCACTTCTCGCACCGAAAGTGACGGCCATCGGCCATCGGTGTCACTTTCTTGTTGCACTTTGGACAGCTGTCGTACCACACATTCTCTGTTCGTACAAAAGTGGGAACGCAGACGCATTCGAAGCAGTCGGTCTTTTCGGGAGTGCGGCCTAAGCGCTCCGATTCCACCGCGGAGAGAAACTTTCGACCGTGGTTGCGAAAGTTGCTGTTCTCGGAATCACCCATCATCTTGCGGCCGGTTGTGAGTTTCGCCACCGTTGTCCCGCCGGTGCTCGCGTACCACTGCTTAAGTTTCGCTGCGTCGGGCATGCTCTCCGCCGAGGCATCGAAGCTAGTTTCCCGGGTCGTACCAAGCGACAATCCATCAAAGTCGCCCAGACGTAGGCATTTCATCGCCAACACGGTGCCCGGGCCGTACGTGAACCGCTCGCATTCCTCGTTCCAAACAGTCAACTCCACGGACGCGGTGGTGTCCGCAATGGTGACGGTCTTCTTGGTCAGCTCGTTTCCCGTTGCTTTTTGCGTGATTTTCGAAACGTCGGAAACGTTGATGACGACGGCGAGCAGATCCACGACGCTCCCTTTCTCCTTGTGGCTCAGGACGTGAATCGGGACGAAGTTGTACCGCTGCGTCGGGAGCATCGCGCTCGCAGCGTCACGCGCCAAGTGAACCTGCGTCTCGCGGTCCCCAGAAAGCTCGTAGTCGTTGTTCACGTTGCTGAAACGCCGGTTCGCGTTCTTGATTGAGAACCCGCTGATGTAGTAGACGGAGCCGTTGCTGATCATGTTGAAAAACTGGTCGACCCCCTCGTTGAAGAAGGTAATCCGAATGGAGGCGCTCTCGTCGACGAGGGTGCATGAGAAGAGCTTGCCGGTGGACGTGGGCTTGTTCCAGGTGCGGATTTCGCCCTTGTCCACGGCGCGCGCCTTGATCCATGGCTTGCCACCCAGAAACGGGGTGAGCGACAAAATGGGCTGCACCGGAGTGGTGGCCGGGTTGAACATGATCGGTTAAGGGTGACGCAAACGGGCGGGGGGGGGACCAAAGTGAAACCTTTTTTTTATTGTGTGAGGGGGGCGGAGTGGTGGTAAATGCATTTCGCAATGAATGGTTTCCTTTTTGTTTCATCTCTCTCTGGCCACGGATTGCCGTCGATTCGTTCCTGTTTTATTGGTGAACAGCTTGTCGTTGCGCACAAAGCGACCGACGCCGCAGGTTATTAAATGGCGGCGCCGCGTCCACTTGTGATTCAAGGAGACAAGTCTGCCTTGTTCCTCCTCAACTGTTACTTGTGCGTTTCAGTATGTGTTTGGCAGCGTCGCGTCGAGACCCATCAGTCCCGCCAGTAACGTGACGTCCCTCCAGCTGGCCGCGTCGTCCTCCGCCCGGTTGCACACAAAGATGCAGCGGGCGAGCTGCCGGGCAAAGCTGAGTGGCAGGGCATGATTGGCCGTGGACGGGCTTGCGTTCAAGCCACCGACGGGCTTAGAGGCGTCCGTTAGCTCGGCTGGCGCTTTGATTCCGTCGTTGACCGCATCCGCACGCCGGGATGATGCGAAGAGGTCGTGCGCAATGTTGAAGGCGATAAGTGCCCCGGAAATGCACGAGAGATCGTGACCGTTCCCGGGAGTCGTGAAGTTGCCGCAATAGTACGCGCCTCGCCTCCCTTGCAAGCGGCGTAAAAAGAACGACTGCGACAAGCTCAGGAGCGACAGCACGGGATGCGATACGCGATTGTCCACTCGCTTGAACGTGGGGTGGTCGGTGCCATCATCCAGTTGCACACGATCGACGGGCGCAGTTGCACCGTTACTTCCGTGGGAAAGTGGAGACGAGGAGGAAGGCGTCCCGCCTTGGAACACGTGGCGGTCGTTGTAACTCACGTAGAAATCGTGAGCGTCGATGCGGCATGACCTCGCGGACGCACACGCGTTCGGGACCCATGTGCCCAGGGCGAACACGTTGGTAACCTCTGGCGGAGCATCCTTGTTTTTCAGGGGAGTTGAGGGCTGCTTGACAAGGACGTAGTTGCTGAATCCCTCGGCGAAGAAACTCGCTTGAAGTGGCTTCGGAATCACGCCGCGCTGGGAGTGGACGAAGCCCAACGTGAAGGTGTTGTCACGCTGGCATTCGTACCGGACATTGGGGATCATCGTTTCGAAGAGTGTGGACCGGAAAGGTACTGACGTTGACGCCACGTCGCGTAAACAGGGAAGCAGGAACGTCGGCCGACTCGCGGCGTCACGCGTCACCTCCGCGATCACCGTCGCCGGGCACGCGAAGACCACACGATCGAACTCTTCCACTCTCACCGTCGGCGCAATGAGCGAGCGCGACGGTGGTTCGATTTGAAACTGAATCAAACAGCGATCTCCCGGGCCACGGAAGGTGATCCGAGATATTTTGGCATTGAGCGCGAGGCGGTGCTTCCCGCCGGACATCAACGACCCCCGTCCTTTCGGGGAGCTATCGTCCGTCGTTTTCGTGCCGCTGCAGCAGCGATCGGCTTCAACCGTTTCAAAACTCCGCGTCATTCGTTGGAACACATCCTGGGAGCTGAACCCTTCCGCCCACGTGTTCAGCGGCCGCACAGGATGAGTCGCGCCGACGGAGATGATCATGTCGAGCGACACGAGCACCGCGGCCGGCAGATCGTTCAAATGCGCGGTCAGAAACGACGAACTGTAAATGCCCGTCACCACCACATCCCAGAATTCTTGAGATACGCCGAAGAGAGACCGCATGGCGAATTTGGCCCTGACAAAGTTGAAAGGGTTGATCGGAGAAAAACTGTACACGGAAAGGTCCGTAGGCGCCTTCCACGCGGAAGCACATTCTGCGAGCATCGCAGTTGGTGACAAGTAAGAGGCGTCATCGTGCGAACCGAAGGATTCGTTGCAACGCTGAGGCGCATGAAACGTTTTGGTGCTTCGCAGGTACGTCCGGAGGAGGCGCAGGACGAGGCGTGCCGGCAGACTCAGCAGTAGCCACGCGGCGACCAGGCCCCGCACGACGAACGCCGTGCTTTGTTCGGTGATTCGGAGCGTTCGGATGCACCGGTCCCATTTGACCATGTCGGCATGCCACTTCGCGTTGGCCTCGGGCGACATCAGATCGATTTCAGGCGCGGGACGGTTGCTCCCCGCCTCGCCCGCTGTTTTGCTCACTCCTCTGGACTGCTTGGTCTGATGAACGAAGCTGGCGGTGTGATCGTCCTCTGAGACGACGAACGCCGGCTTGACCTCCGTCGCAGGGATATCCAGCGTCTTGAGCAAGGCCTCATAGTAGCGGAAAAGCGACCGCGGCCACGCGAGCACGCTGAGGCCGGTCCGCACAGCGGGTGCGGACGCCAGCTCCCAGAGATGCGTCTTCGCATTGCCGCCAAGATCGGCACGCGCTTCGAAAAGGGTCACTTGAATTGGAGTTTCTCCAAGGCGCAAGGCGCTGTTAGCACGCGCGAGGTGCCATGCGGCGGATGTGCCCGCAATACCACCACCAATCACGGCGACGCGGTGATGGTGACGCAGAGAGCCGCCGCTGTGGACCGCGTCGCGGTTCGGAGTCGTGCTTCGCCACATGCAGAATCCGACAAGAACGCGAATGGTGTACGCCACTGCGTCCCAAATTACGGCGAGCAGCAAAACCAAAAGGTCGCCGACCCAACGGAGGCGAAGCATGAGATAATAAGGAGAACCTCCCGTGGGGCAAAAAAAATTGTGGCGAGCCAGTCGAGGAAAAAATCAATCGCCAAAAAGACAAAGCATCTCTGTCACTCACAGAAAAAAAACGCGCGATACAACACATCTTACGAATAATTCCGGCCAGCGTGTGGAAGGAAGGAAAAATAAGGACTGAAAGGGCGGTGGGCCGACGACCACTGTGACGGGTCGACCTTGTACGATGCTGCAATGGCTGTCTATGGGAACGGGTGTGTGTCTGGGAAGTGATGCCGCATGGATGTGATGTGGAACACAACGTTTGACACGTCGTACAACAAGGAACGTCGCCCTCCACACAGAGGCGCGCGTGCAGGTCAAACAGGTTGGGGTAAACCCCGCTTTCGACGCTTGCGACGGGCTTCGGTGGGGGCGCAGGGGGGGGGGCGGGGGGTCGGTGAACGGTGCGGGAGGGGAAAGGGGCGTTGAGCGTAGTACAAAAGTGTGTGGTTCTCTCAAAAAAAAAACTTGAAGTGGGCTGTAGTGAATTGGTGAAATATGTCGAGAGAGAGAAATGAGGAGGCATGGATAAGGGGAAGAAGCAGCCCCCTCTCCCCACGTATGCAAAAGACGCTGCAAAAAAAAACGGCGGCAGCTCAAATAAAAAAGAGCGATTGCTGGCCGGAAAGCAGAGAAGGGTCCCTCTAAGAATGCGTTGATGGATCCCGGAGTGCATCTAGCTTGCTCGTGTAGGCAGCCTGCGTCACGCGACTAGTCGTCGCCGTCGGTCGCACCTCCGCCAAGGACGAGGCGCTTGTCTGGACGCCAAGGGCAGCAGGGAGGGCCGGACTCAAGTTGCCCGTTGGTGGCAGAAACGGCGGATCTGAGAAAAACGCAAGGAACGCGATGGAGGACGTCGGGCGATGCGGCGACTGACCCAAGGTGAGGCTCAGCAGCGGAAAGGACGGGCTAATGGCTAATACATTCGGCGCGCCGGCGTTGGAGGGTGATGGCCGAACCCCCCGAGCAGTGGCGTCATCCGTGATGCTCTGATCAAGAGCGTTGCTTGAGGTTGGCGCGTGGCTTGACATGGGTAGTACCTGGGTGTCACCTGGACGAGCGGCCATCGACGCGGACATGAACGCACTGATCGCAGCGTCCTCCACGACGAGCGCGGTCGCGAGGGCTTGCGGAGCACTGTGACCGTCAAACGGGCGCGCCACCGGTCCGGATGTCAGTGAAAAATTCGGCGCTGAGACCGAAGTGTTGGCGACGGCGGCGGGGGGGGGGGGGGCGCCCCCCGCCGCCACTGCCGCCTCCTACGCCCCCACCTCTGCTGCCTCCACACCCGCTTCCAGCGTGCGGCGCCGCTTGATTTTGACTGCCGGCCGCTATGGCTGCGCCATTGAGGCCATTGTAAACGAGCGTAATGTCACCGTTCGCACCCACCCCCGCGGAGACGGTCCTAAGAGGCGACAGCGTGTCGTCCGCATGGGGATGATGGGGCTGCGGCTGGCCTCCCCCACGTCGGAACTGGCCGCCCACGACGAGTTCGTCTCCGATGTCTTCCTCGTCGAAGACGTTACCATGGCGCAGGACGATCACACTCAGCGGAAACGGCGGCATGTAGGTCGACAGAAGCAGCTCCATGCATTGTGCATTGAGCAGAAAGATTTGACGGCAGTTGCGCCGGTGAAAACGGCACGCGGGAATCACCCCACCTCCGTGTGGGCCAGCGCACGCGAGGCATGACGTGGGGATGTTGGTCGCCTCAGCATCCATGTGAAAACACAGCGGGGACGCCAGCTGAGAAAGGGGCGGCGATTGCGATCCGGGAGGGGCGGCCATTATTCCTGTGGGCGACGTTGCGACTCGCGCAGCGGCAGCGGGAACGTCCTGTTGGCTCCTCACCCTGTGGTCGGCGGCCTTTCCGGTGTGACGACCCCCTTCGTCGTCGCATCCAGCGAAGCGTTGTCCCAGCCACTGCAACAGCCGGGATGAATCGGCCGGCGGCGCGCACACCGCGATGCGACGCAACGGTCGGGCGCCGTCGTCCGTGCCGAAGTCGACGTCGGCGGCGAAATGGTTGACTTCAAATAGTGTCGGTGCGCCGACCTCATGTAAAAGGCTGTTCTCGCCACCACCGGCCTGGGATGGGAGCCGCTCGCTCATCCCCACCGGGGTGTGCGGGGCGGAAGCACATGCCGTGACGTTGACCATCGTGCGCGTGTCGGACACGATCACGTTGTGCAGCGACGAAGACACCGCTTGAGGGTGATGCCACGATGGAGCCGCTTCGCACAGGTCGTCATCATGCTCATCGTCGTCATCGTCGTCGTCGACATGCTTTTGCTGCGCGGACGATGAAGGGTAACGCCGCCGGGGAGACTCGCCGCGAAACTCGGCCGTGTCCACCCCAACGCGGCGGTTCGCAGGCGACGCGCTCCGAGCCCCAACGAGATACGGTGCCGCGTGCACGTTGTTGTCTTCTCCTTCTGCTTGGACCGTGGTGACGCCACTTGACGCGGCAGCGGCAGTCACGGCTGACAAACGAGGGCCGTCGGCAGCGCCGCGTCCGAGGTTCTGAGCTGCGGCCATAGGATCGTTGGACGCGTCGTTCGAGAAGTCTTCGCGACAGCGGTCGGCACAGCGCGCGCCGTCATCGATTCTCTGGCTGCCACGCGACTCCTCTGCGGAGTGAACGGTGCCCCCCAGGCGCGGCCTCAGCCTGGAGCCATCCGGCTCCGTCGTCCGGTCGTCCAGTGCAACGTTTGACGAGCCGCTCCGGTACCCGCTGTGGCTCGTCGCCGCGTCATGCGGCATCGCGATCGCTCTCGGGCCCACGGCAAGCACTCTACGGTGCGCGGCAGCACATCCCCCTGGGGGCTGCGTCATTGGGCTCGTGTTCGCACGGCATTTTTGATTCGAGCCTCGCGCAGCGGGTTGCGACGACGACCCTCCGCCATCTGCGGCTCCTGCCCCTCCTGCGGCCCCGCCGCTGCTGCCCCCCTCGTCGTCGTCGCCGAGGAGCAGCACTTTCCAGGGTGCCTCTTCCGCTCGTTTCTGGATGTTGATCAAGTAGCCCTCCATTTTAAACCGGTATTGGTCGCGCTCCCTCGCCGGCACCATGACAGGTTCGGGCGGGGGCGAAAACGCCCCTTCGGGTGTCGACGTTTCCGGTGGGTCGTTGTTCGCGTCAGCATTTCCTTTCGGCGCGTCAACGAGAGGTGGGGAAGTTGAGCAACCGTGCGGCCTGTCCTCGTCGTCGTCGTCGTTGTCGATGCCATTGTGGCCATACGCAGTCTCCTCGTGGTGTCGAATGAGGGACGTCTCGTACGTCAACAGCGACCGTGCAGCCTCCGGCGACGCCGCGGCTGCCACGGCATCCCAGGCATGAAGCCGGCGCCGCCACAGCGTGAGCGCATTATCCCAGGAACGCTTACTCCACACGTCTTCGGCGCGAGGCGTCACGGGGTGGTACGGATTGCCACGTTGACGTTGGCGGTGAACCATCACGGAGAGCACATAGTTGCGGTACCCCGGCGTGTTCTTGCCGAAGAGGACCTGCTTGCGTCGCTGCAGCAAGCGCTGGGGATTGGTTTCGTGTGCCGAGGAGGCGCCTTGCGCAGCCGTGGAACGATGGGGTGCGGCAGCACTTGGGCCCACGGGTGTGCCGCGACCAGGCGGCTTTCCCGGTGTTGAATTTGTCCCCCCGTGGCCCCCCCGAAGCGAGGGAGAGGGTGAGTCTTGCGAGGATGGGACGCCGCTGTGGGTGCGTCGGTGGTTCCCCAAGCTTGGGGGTGGGGGAGGCGGCAGCTGCAGCGGGCGCATCGACTCATTCGATGAAGAGGCACCGCTACCCAACGCCGAGCGATGTCGCGTCGTGCCGCTCAGGGTGTGGCCTTCAGGTCCGTCATCCGTGGTGCAGGCTGTCGTTAGCTTCGTTGGGGGGACCTCACCTTCTCGCTGCTCGAAGGGAGACAGCAGCACTTTGGCCAGTCGTTCCGACACGTCCTCGACGAGCGCCGCGTACTGAGTGGGACGGCCCCTCTCGGCGGTCCCCGTGCCACTATGATGGTCCACCGCGGAGATGTCGGAAAGATGAAACGCCGATGGCGGATGGCCGCCCGGGTCAGTGGTATCCTCGTCCGGCGGCGTCCACTGCGATGAGCCCCCTCCTCCCTCGTTGAATATTTGGGAGGGAAGATACCATCCCGGTGCGGGATCATCTGCGTGGGCATCGCCGCTGCCGCCTGAATGAGTGGCGGCCGTCGGGAGCCCGAGCAGCGGCTTTTGCGACAGCCGGCCGGCGGGCGGTGGCACCCGGTGGTTGCTCTGGTTCGCGTTCACCGTTGGTCCCACCGCCCCCCGGGAAGGCACCCCCCCGGATGCGGTGGTTGCTGTGGCGGGTGCCACACGCCGGCGTCCATCCTTGGCGGTGGTTAACTTCACCGGCGCGGTCGTCGTGGTGGTCGTCGGCACGTGCGGGTCATCGGCGCCGGCCGCGACGCTAATAGGGTTGTGTCCACGCGAGAGAGCCACCATCCTTCGGATAGTCGCGGCGTTCGGCGGCAACGGTGCCGGCGGCAAGTCCTCGTGGGACGACTGAGCTCTCATGGAGTCCACGGCGGACGTCTTCGCTACGATCAGCATGGGTGACGGCGGCACGGTGGGAGGCGTGCTAGTGTGCATCGGCGAAGGATGCGGATTCAGCGAAGGCCATGATGCGTACGCATGGCCAGGCGTCCCGGTTGACAAGACGGGGTCGAGCGAAGGCACGGAGGGGGCCGCCGGCGCGCTGGGAGGTATCACTGCGATGACAGTTCCTACGTTGGGACCAAGAATGCGTCTGCCCGTCGCACTGCCATTGAGCAAGTAAGGTACTCGCGATGGCGGCGGGGCGGTGGCGATGGACGGGGCGGGGCCCTGGGGGTGCCACAGCGAAGCGCCCAGCGAAGGAGGCGACGACGAATTCGACAGCCGTTCAGTGGGACCGGCCGGTGTGAAACCGTCGTGTGACACTGGAGACCGACCCGCTGTCGGAGATGATGAAGCAGCAGCCGCTTGACTGGACGCCGCGCCTCCTGTTTGACCTAGTGGTGGAGGGGTCGCAGCACTGACGGGTCGCCGGCGTCCGCCGCATTGCTGAAGCATGACCGCTGGTTTGGGCGCCGGGGAAAGCGGATGCAGGGTGGCCGCCCCACCCCCCACTCCAACCACCACGGAAAAGGGGCCAAAGCCAGTCATCGTGGATCCGGGCGAGCTCGAAGCGCCGACCACGAGACTCGGGGGAAGCGCAGGCGTAGCGAATGCGACGACAGGGGGCCCGCCGCCGCTCCGGGTGGCAGCACCCGTCGTGGGCACCGTAGTGGATGTTTGAATCCGAACGGCCGACGCGGCGCCGGCCATGCGGCGAGGCACCGGGGGCGTGCCCAAGCCAACAACGGCATTGGGAGCGGCCATCCGTATCGTCTACGAGGGGGAAGGCAGGGGAGAGGGGGGCATATCAGCAACAAAGATGATGATCGTCGGGGAAGGCGGGTGGATACAGAGAGAGAGAGATTCGCGCTGTCGTCCGACAAGTGTCACCCCGCGAGAAGGACGCGACAACTTCGCCCGTCATCCCGGGACCCGGAACGGCGAGATACTGGCAGTGCCATCGCTGGACGCCATCACCAGCAGCACTTCCCCGGGTTGAAGATCGCTCCGGTGGCCCGCCGCGGCCGGTGCGACGCACGTCTGGTTGATTGCGGCGTGGTGACTCGACATAAACTTCGCCGTCAGGGTGATGCTCGGATGGGTGCTCGTCGACAGGGCATAGACGTTGACCCCTCCGTGGCTGCATCCGAGGATCACGTGCTGGTCGTTGTCGGTGACGTCGCCGCGGAGCAGCGCACGGTCAGGATTAGGGTCGTCATGGGGCGCGATCGTGAGAAGCCGTTCCTCGCTGGACGCAGCATACGGGCCGATATCAACCAAGGCGATGGCACCGTCCATGCCGACGGACACCAGTCGGCGGCTCGCTTTGCACCGGATAATGTCACTCACGACATCCGCGTGGGCTTCCAGGGTCCAGTCGAGGGCCAGCGTCGACCGCGACCGCGTGTTCGCAGGGTTGACCTCCGACGGCGTACGCCCGCCACGCGTATCGTAACAGCCTACATGGCCATCAACGCTGCCGCAAAGCAGCAGCGAGCCGGAGCTGTCGAACGTGACGGAGGTCACGGGCGACGCCAAGGTTTCCTGCGCAAATCGCTTTCCGATGCGAGCGTCAAACAAGGACAAGGTATTGTCGTCGTATCCCACCGCGCAGATATCGCCTCGGGTGGCACCGCCTGTCGCCGCACTGGCGACACAGTTGGCAATGCAATGGGAAGGCGGTGCCTCCACCCCACGCGGCGCCGCGAAGTGCGAGCTCGACTTGATCAACGACATCGTGTGTAGGTCGAGGGTGTCCACTTTGCCCCGAGAGGTCGCCGCCACTAACGTGGCGTCATCGGAAAATGTCATCGCCGTGACGGCGTCGTTCGATCGGTGTGGAAACGTATAGGCGACAGGGAGGGCAGCTCCTCCGCCTGACGACGCGTCGGGTGCAGTGGTGACAGCTCGCCAGATTTGAATGCAGCCGTTTCGGTCGGCCGTGGCGGTCCAGCATCCGTCCGGCGACCAGGCCGCGCACTGTACCGGGCACGCGTGGCCACCGACCAACCGGCGACACCTATCGTCCGCGAAGGTTGCTGAGACCGCCATGGAAACGTACAAGAGAAGAAAGCGAGGCCTGAAGTTATGTTGCTTAGAAGAATCAATTAGGGGTTATTGGAGGGAGTCGTTTTCGGTCCGAATCGGGAACTTCGGCTAGTTCGCAAGGTCGCCAATCCGGCCTCGGCGCCCGACGCGGGTTAAACCATGAAAACCTTGCTAACGAGCCCGTCGGCGCTGCGTGGTGTGCGAACAAAGGGCCGTCGGTATTCGTGATAACACGATCGTCAACAAAACGCTGAGGACGTGTGCCAATGAGGATAGTGCCAAACTCGTGCTACTGGAGAAAACGGCCCGGGGGACGAAACGAGAACCCGCGAACACTTTTTTTTCCGCATCCCTCGTGGTCCAGCGCAGACGAAGAAAGGGGCATCCATCAATCCTCGGGGTGCGCTTCGTCGTCTCCATAGTCGAAGCCGTCGTCGTCGTCATCGGATCGGCCCCGCTCTTCCTGATGATGCTTCTTCGCTTGCTTTTTCAACTTACGCTCGCTCACCAAATCTTCCTCTTCGTCCTCCTGATGCTTCTTTTTGGATTTTTCCGCGAGCTCTTTTTCTACCTCGAGCTTCCGTAAAGCAGCTTTCTCCGCCTTACGCTTGTCTTTCTTGGCCGCAATGGCGTCCGTCGTCGACGCGGCTCCATCCGTCGAGGGTATCTCAGCAGCAGGAACAGCCGCGGCGGCCCGTTGAACCGCCGCGCCGGTGTCGAGCAGCATGGCATCGGCGCTCTCGGAAGCGGCGGTCAGCGCGTCGTTTACGACGGTGATGGCGACGCCGTGACTGCGGGCCCACGCATCGACTTCTCGATACCGGTCGGGCGTGATGACGCCCACGACCACGCCGTCCCCGGAGCCGTCCAACGCCGCGTTTGCCACCTCGACATCCACCACGAGTGGTAAGCCGACGGCGTCGCCACGGGCAATCGGTGCTCGCAGGTGTGATGGGCCACCGACCGTTGCCACCGCAGGCGAAGTCCCATCCCCGGATGATGAGGGTGGCGATGATGACGATGGCAAGGGCTGGTACAGCGCCGCGGGGACGCGAAAGCAAAGCCGCATCTTCGCTCGCATAATGGGCATTGTCTGCCGAGTGACTAGCTCATGGATCAGCACCAAGGCTTGCTTCTTCGCGGAATCGTCTAATCGCCAGCTGAAGCCGATGTCTTTGGACGCCTGTTCGATCACCGACAACTGGTACGGCATCTGCGTGTGGGGATTCACGCATTTCTGGGCCACGAACGTGCAAGCATCGCGCTGCAACGCGTCCATCTCCGCCGACCGCTCCTGCTGCGCCACTTGCATTTCGCCGTGATCGAGGATGTGAATAAGGGCATCCCGCTCGCAGGTGACCTGCTTGCCAAGGACGTCGTGGATGTCCGCCATGGAGGCATACTCTCCACGACTCACGTTCAGAAAGACGCGATCCACTTGCAGCACCTCGTCGAGCCGCGTTTCACTCCCGTTGCGCCACGACAGGACTTTATTCTTGTAGCATGCGATCTCGAGACGCTTCCCCTTCTTCGCGACCCGTACGACCGCCACGTTGCTGTGACGCAGCTGGGAGATGGGTTGTGAGAGACGAGCAGCCATTATTTATACGACTCATACGGTTACCAAATAAGCCCGGCTAGCGTTATGCTGTGTTTGTTCAGAAATGCGGCACAAACAAGGCAGGCTGTGCAACCCCCACCCCACGTGTTGCCGTTGTTGAGAGCCCAGCGGGCAGAAACAGACGTGTGGTAATCGACCCCCGAGGCGCGTACCGACGTCATGCCTCCCTTCTCCACTCTCCCTTTTGCCCCTCCAGCTTCGCGCGTCAATCCAACAAGAAAGACCAGAGAGTACAGATGGACCTCACGAGAGACACCACAGACGAGAGGAAGGCCGAAGGGTGGAAGGAAGAAGGAGGGACCCGTTTTCCCCCGTCTCACTTCGCGACGCCAGCAGCGCGGAGCCTTCGTTCGAGTTCGACAATTTTGGAATCCTTGATCTGGAGCAAGCTTTCTAAGTGGGCGATTTTTTCGTTGAGAAGCGCCAGGGACTGCCGCATTTCTTGAATATTGTGGTCACGGGGGTCCACGGCGTGGCCGTCGCGTGGCCGATAGGCACCCCCCGCCGCGCCGCTCGCGGCAGCCCCCGCTGATGGAGGCCTGGTCGCGCCGCTGCGACGTTCGCCAGTGGAAAGCGGCGCCGCGTAATGGGCATCGGCTCCACCAACGCCATCGGCACCGAGTAACATGGTGTCGTTCTTCTGCTTGACCTGCACAATTTTCGTCTGTAGAGCCTTCAAGAACCCCTCGATGGCGCCCGGTACGGCGGCCATGATGTTTCGCACAACCTCGGCGGGCACTTCGAACTGTAAGCGCCTAAACACCTTCGCATTGAGCGTCTCCCAGTTGTCCTGTTTCTGCTTCGCATTGCAACTCGCGGTATAGTTGTGCAATTCTACCAGACGTGGGAAGTAGTACTTGACAATCTCGGCAACGCACACGCCATCGGCGAAATCCCTGGAAATGTTGCGCTTCGGACGTGACAGCGGAATGTCATCGACCCATAGGTAGAGCGCGTGTAGATCATCCTCACTGAGTGGCGCATCGCCAAGAGCCGCCGACATGTTGACCACCTCCTACAAAAAATTCTAATCGGGCAACTTCTAACAGGTGGGGTAATACGGGTAGCCAGGGGGAAAAAATTGGGGGCTACGTTTCACCATCCGAGTCTCTAAGAGAAGTTTGGAAGAACTGTCAAAACACCCGAGAAACCATGACCTCTTGTGTGGGTGTGTCTTGGGGTGTGTGATGAGCAAATGACCCTAGGTATCCTGGGTCAGCAGCGGTAGCACGATGATGGCGACTGCTTTTCTCTTGAGGAAGGCACCGCCTCGTCGACCGGCTCGCAAGGGGCATGTCTTCCGGCTCCTATCGGAACCAAGCTGCTCGATCGCCTCCGGAGTGGAGCGTGACGGCTGTCGCTGGCCGTGCTCGTCGACACCGACGCGATGGCCGCGACGTCCTGCGGCTCGATCATTTTGACGGCCGTGCCGCCAGACAGTGCGTTTCGCGCATAGGCCACCTCAATGATCGTGTCGAGTATTTTGCCCACGTTGACGTTGGTGGCAGCGGAAACTTCCAGGAACGACGCGTCAAACGACCTTGCGATGGTCTCGGCCTCTTCCGTGGGTACGGCGCGAATGTGCTGCATGTCCAACTTGTTGCCTACAATGGCGACCACACATGCGGGTCCGGCGTGGGCGCGGACGGACGTCAGCCAGTAGGGAACGTTGGCGAAGGATGCGCGATTCGTGATGTCGAACACGACCACGGCCGCGTGCGCACCTCGATAAACAGGCGCGGCCAACGAGCGAAACTTTTCTTCGCCAGCCGTGTCCCAAAGCTGAGCGTACACCTCGACGAGGGAATCATCCGTCGCCGCCGCCGCCGCCGCGGACGATGCTCCAGCCGCCGTCGTTGCGTTGGCCGTTCGGCCCGATGTCCCTAACGCCCCACTCGCCCCGTCACGGCGAATGTGAAGAGTTTTAGTGTAAAACTCAACTCCCACGGTTGCCGCGGTCCGTCGCGAAAATTCGTCTTTGGTGTAGCGGCTGGCGATAGAGGTTTTTCCAACCCCCGCGTCCCCGAGAAGGAGAATTTTAAGACCCGCGGTATGCCGCGCCGCGCTAGCCGGAGGCGCGGCCATACAAGCAAATCAACAAACACACCACGAACGTGAAAGAGCGACTTTGGTTGGGGGGAAACGTCAACCCACGTGCAAGGCATTTGAGCAATTCCGCCCCCTCATTCGCTCTCACCAATGACGACGATTGCACACATGGGGCGCATCGTGACAAGAACTCCGTGGGTAAGGCGAACGTTGACTGTGGGAAAGGGGAAGGGGGGATCATCTGTGTGGGAAAGGAAGGGGGGACAAAAGGCTTTCGCCGCAGCTACAAGTCGTCGAAAAGTTGCTCCTCCACTTTCGACCGCAGGTAGCGAGGAGGCGCTGCTATCCCACCCGCTGCGGCGGGTGTACCGCTCATCACACTCACGACGGCGTTCGAGGAGGGGGAAGCAAACGACCGGGCCATGGGCGGCAGGGAAGCCGTGGTGTACCTGTCATCGCTTGCGACGCTGGCAGAAGAGCCACTCCGCGACACGTGGGGCGGTATGCGATCGTCGCCGACGAAGCTGGGCGGCGCGACCGCTGCTTCACGACGCGACGGAACCCACTGAGAGAGCGGATTACTGTAGCTGGAGTCGCCACTGGGTCTCGGAGGCGACCGCGAAGCATTGGTGGCGCTGCGACTCACCATCTCCGCGACTCGCCGACGTTTCTCGGCAACAATCTCGTCGGCAGTGGCGGTTTGCAGCCACAAGGCCTCGGCCGCAAGGTTGCGCTGACGCACTTCATTGAGATCGCGGTACCGTTGCAAGGCGGAGGCATCAATGGTCGTTGAGGGCTCGCCGCGATGGCGGAGGCCGAATTGGGTGACCGCCGCCGTTTTGACGCTGTCGGCGGAGTAAAGTGGCACGTCCAGCAACCCAGTGGCGTCGGCATCGCTGCGATTCGCCACATCCGTTGTGGACGCTGCCGATGCGTCCGGCAAATGCAACAGCCTAGACTGGTCGCAAAAAGGAGCCGCCCCAACGTTCTTTGTCGGATCGCTGTTGGTTAGGCCCAAACGGCGGCGGTACTCAGCTTGTCCCTCATCACGGCGAATCTTAAAGCGCTCCACCATCGCAATCGTGGCGTCGATCACCGCTTTGATCACGAGAAGACCTGCCGTAATAATGAGCATCACGGCACAGGCGGACAAACCGCCATAGTTGCCCAAGCGGCCGATGCTGCCCACAAAGATCAGCAGCGCCACCAGCATACTCTGAAATTCCAACAGAGCCACGACGACATTGTGAAACCGGGACGCGAACGGCTGCAAGGCGACGAGCAGGACGAAACGCACGCCGGTTGCAAGGGCCATGAAGCCATGACGCGTCGTGCAGCCATCGCGGGTTTCGCTGGGAAGGGAGCCGATGATGCCGAGCACGATGGCGGATATAATGTCGCACAGAAGAAACGCGGTTCGCTGCGGACGGTAGTCCTCATAAAGAGGCAATCGCCAGAAGAAGGTTTCGGTCACCGTGGGTGTCGGGAGCCAGTGTCCCATGGGAAAGAAAATCCGCTGACTGCGTGACACGAACTGCGGCTGCGCAGGCGACGATGAGTCTGCCCCGCCATCCACCGCGAACGTGGCGGCCCCGGATGCTCCCCCGCCGCCATCCGGACTTGCCGAATTGATGGCCGCATTTTGCTCCTCTGCTGCGGTTCGAAACGCTCCCAAACGACCGACTAAAACACATACGATGTGAAACAGTGGCACGCAGATGAGTGCCGCGAGGAGCGCGATGCCCGCGAAGCTCCGGATCGCGATGCTCGGGCTGTTCAGCACGCACCACAGGGCCGCCGTGAAGAAAGGCTGCAGGTAGAACAAGGTCATCGCGTAGGCTAGACGCGGGAATTGCAGCGCTTTCATGGACAGCTTCATGGACACGGCCGCTTCGGACGTGGAAAAGAAGATGTGCCAAGCACGATGGCCGGCGACGGCGGCCGCGTGGAGCAACGTGGCGACGATGACCGCAGCTCCCCCGGCCAACAGTGACCCCGCGTAGTAGCCAAACGTCTTACTCGACGATAGCGGAATGACGAAGAGGCTCGACGTCCAGGAGAGATCCGTTTGGAGCGACTCGGGATTGAACGGGCACTCTGGCGCGGCGGCCAGCATGACTAACTTGGCCGCTTGAATTTGCGTGCCGAGGTAGAAAGGGGCGTCGAGAAGGGACGCAATGGCGTACACCTGCGTGAGGAGCACGGTCTGGTCAGGCGTAAAGATGTGGGCCGACTCTCGCGCGAGCAAGAATGTCACCGTGTCGCCGCCGTCTGGCGCGAAGGTCAGGTTACCTTGAGTAGCCTCGCTCGCAAACGTGAGGGATATGGTCTCGGCGGTGAAGCTGGCGAAGCTAGGCAAGGGATGGAATGAGACGGTGGCCACCCCAGCGAAATCATCGAACTCGATGGAAATGAACGCGGTGGCGTTCACGATCATTGTGTTTTCGACGGAGTCGCGCTCAACTAACCGGTTCACGTCGCTGCTCACGAGCAGCTGGGGCCGCACGCGGCGCGTGTCGTTGTTTGTGCTTCGGCCGGCGACGGTGAATTCTTTGGAGGCGGCGAACAGCGCTCGAGTGATGTTGATGCGCAGCACGAAGCCGACTTTTCGCATCGTCGCAGCGTCGACGTGGTCGGCTTGCCCCAGGATCAACCGAACAACCGGCTGGGAAATGAGCGTGAAAGGGCGGTCGACAGCGACGTCGTTGAATTCAAAGTTTGTCGTGACGCTGTCGTCCAGCACGAGGCTCAGCCGGCACGACATTGATCCCACCGATTCGGCAATGGGACCCGTACCGTACACACCGAAGGTCACGAAGGCGATGCTCGGCTGGCCGGCCCCGTCAGGTGTCGCCTCCCTCGCCCAGAATTGCGTGGCGCTCACGATGTCTGCCTTGAGTTCCGGGCACGTCGACACCGCTCGCAGCCCCAGTTTTCCTTTGCGAACGGCCTGCGTCGGGCGGATGCGGAAGTAACGCGCATTTTCAGGGGCGGTGGTCAGCGACGTCACCATCTCGAAGACCTCGAATCCTATCGTGGGTTGAATGAGGACGCTGACCACGCGGCTGCTGCTATCGTACTCCGTTGGCCCCTGGATGGCAAAATCAATGCGGGCCGACACCGGGGCGGCGGTGGTGGCAGGACCGGCCGCCGCCGTGGTCGTGGTTGCCGACAGAGCGGGGCTTGCTGTTGACACCACAGGGGCCGGTGTGGTGGTGGTGTCGAGCCCATAGAGCCGGAACGTGGCTTCCAGGACGCCACCGTTCAGATTGCGAGAAAAGACGGCCGATGTGGCGGAGCCCAAGACGAAAACGAGCCGCCCGCTTGGCGTCGGGGTGAGCCTCACGAAGGATGTGTTCTCCAATGGCACATCGTCCATGCGTGCGATGATGGTGATGGCGTTGCGAAGACCCGCGTACATCGGGTACAACGAACGCTCGTTCACGGACACCAGTCGCATGGTCGTGGCAGCCGCCGAAGTCGCTGGGGCCCCTGGGGCAGCAGTCGCCACCGCAGGCACTTCTTCCACGATAAAGGTGGCGAACGTGAGCAAGTCGCGTACCTTGAGGCGCAAGAAGGACGGATTGAGCAACAGCGAATACCGCGAGTCCGTTGACTCGGCGATGAAGTTGAGCACCATGTCACCTTGCGTGATGCCGAGCAGCGTGATCGTGCGGCTGGTGTCGTTCGCCGACGCGTTGACAGGCCAAATCACGCGCGTGGGGGTGACCGACAAGCTGGTCGGTGGGCCAATCACCGACACCGAGAACACCACGGGTGCCACATCGGGCGGGTGCGATAGCGACACCGTCACGGAGCGGGCGTTGATGGGCTTCGCGAAGAGCACTTCCTGCACGTTATTGGGTGTCACGATTATGGTCCTCAGGTTCGTGAAAAGCACGAGACCCGCATTGACGACGCGGCGGTTGAGCTCGTCCGGCCCATCGACGTAGAACTGAATGCTTCGCGGGACATCGGGTTTGAGGGCGGTGATAATCACAGTGGTTGAACGCAACGCCACTTCTCCCGTGAGCCGCGGTTCAAACGTCACGATGCTTGGCGTGAAGGCCACCGCGTTTTGGGGCCCGGTGAAAATCGGCCGCACCGTGACGTAGCCGCTCGTACGGTTATTCAGCGTGACCGTGACGAACTGCTGATTGGAACTCCCGAGGTATTGCACATAGCGAATGTGATTGCCATTTTCAATCTCAGGGATCGCGACATCGACGCGACGCCGGACGGTGATGTTGAGCGGGCGCAACATGGGGAGGTTGTACTCGAAACTCGCGTCGCCGGTCACCTCAAAGCTTAGCGCCTCTGTGGGCATTTCCCGCGTTCCAATCAACGTGAACAGCGCCGTTCGGGGTGACGTGGGTGTGAAGATCAGTTGTTGGGGCACGATGAGATACGCATCCTGCGTCATCAGGTACCTCGGCGTGACAACAATTTGCGCCTCGTCGGGCTGTGCTTCGATGGTCACTTCAAAGTTGGAGCGCGTGTCCACGAATAAATCTAAATCGTTTGACACGGCGCCGAAGGCCGTGGCGCGCCGAATGGCCTTGAGCGGCTTAATGGCGATGAAGAAGGGCAAAGGGCTGGAAAACGTGGTCGCGGTGATGGTGCCTTGAACCACGCTACACGACGGCAGGAATCGGCCGCCTCCCGCTGTTTCCGACAGTCCAGTGACGTAGACACTAGTAGTGCGATTCATCGCCGGGGCGTTCGTGGCCGTTGTCGGACTGGTGGCCGTCCCGGTGGTGGTGGTTTGCGTGTTCGTCGTCGTCGCTTGCGGCAACGGTTGTTGCGCAGGAACGGTTGTCCCCACAATGACCAAGACATCCGCGACCACTGAAGGGTCATCACCTTCGAGCGGCAATGGCCGGCACGAGATCTCTGCGAGGGTTGCTAACGCGTATGACACGTTGCGGCCCACGTACTGCACGCTCGCGGCTCCGAGGGTCGGCTCGACGAGCCACGGGACGCGCCCCAGTGCAACAACCAGTGACGTCAACGACGGCTGTGCGTTGACATTGTTGATGTCGCGGAACTCAGAGTTCATTTGCTGTGCGGCAAGTCCGAGCGCAAGCGATAGGACGAAGGGGACGCTGGTGATCTGCTTTCCCGTGATCATCAGCGTTTTTACGTAAACCAGGGTGCCATCCGATAGCGTGCGGCGGCGGGTGCTGGACGAGTCGTTCGTCCACCGCAGCTCTTGGGGAGCGACCACGACCGATTCGGGGCTGCCGGCAATTGCCGTGGCCACGTTGAGTACATCGAGCACGGGTGAGGCCACATCACAGCCAATGGCATAGCTGGGTCCTACGTACATCGTCGATGGGAGCGAGCAAACGTACAAAAACGGCAATGCCCTCACCAAAACAAGGACGTTGGCGTGTGCCGACACAGCGGCTTCGTCGAAGAAGGCCGACGCAGTCCCCGTGATGCGCCAGGAGAGTTCTAACTGCGTTGGTTCTGGTAAGTAGTCGGCTTGGATAAAAAATTCCACGCTAGCGGAGCGAGACGCGCGGGCGGACAACGTGGCGAAGGGCGGCGTGAACGTCACCGCCGATGCGGATACGTTGACCCCCCCGGTCGCCACAACGACTGGCATGACGATCGCGACTGCATCGTCCGGGATGAATCCAGTTGGAATCACGGGCAGGCTGCTCCACTGCAACGTCAGAAGCCTGCGCTGCGCTGCCCCGCTGTATAGAAGCATCGAAACCGCGGTTCGAGGGCCCAAGGCGTTAGGCGATATCGCGGTTCGACCCTCGGAAAATGGAATCCCGGTTGTGTTGGCGGTTGCCTCAACCGCGCTCGCGGGGGACATGACTCCGGGCGGAACCATAAAAAAAGACTGCTCAGGTCGACGGAGACCCATCGAAATCGGCACGATGAGTGGCAGAATCGTGGCCACCCGAGACCAATAGGGCTGTCCATTGTACCCCGCGTAAGGCAGCAACGACAGGTCGCGATTGCTTCGAAGCGTGAATCGCACCGTGCCACCCGCGGTTCCCTTGCCCTCGAGCGCAATGCGATACTCTGACGAATAAACAGATGGAATCGCGGACGGCGGTAAACTCGGCGCGACGGTCAAGACTTGATCTCGCACCATGATGTCCGTGCCGTTGACGCTCAGGATGGGGCAGAGACCAATGTCCCATGGCGTTTTGAAACCGGTCACCGCGACGGCCGTGCCGTTGATGAATGTGTAGTTCGTCGTATCGCCCCATACACCGACGGCGATCGTGTCGACCGTCACCGTCCAGTCAACGCCGAAATCGTCACCCCCTGGAATGGAAATCCTCGTCTGATACACGTTCGCCGGGCCAGCGTACATCACCAGCGGAATGTCGGCCCAGACGAGTCGAATGTTGCTGACCGTAATGGAAGACGTCCTCGGTGGTCGGAAGCCGTCGTGAATGGTCGACGAACCTCGCACCAGGAGCTGCAGGATTTGCACCTCTTCGAACAAGCCATCACCATGGCACGTCACGGCAAGCGTGCGCTGAAGGGGCCACCCGTCCCCGACGGCGAATCGCAACTGCATCGGGACGACCTCAAGCGCCGGGACGACGGAAAGCTGAACGTCGAGGATGAGCGTTTCGCCTTGCAAAGGAGCCACGCCGGCGTCGACCGTGAGCAGCACTTGCTCCCCGGCGACCATCAGCGGAGGCAGGGCGGTCATCGTGATGGCGCGAAGGCCGGCGACGGAAACCTGTTTTGACGCGACGATGGGATGGATGATAGGTGACCCCGTCGTGAGGATGTCGAGCGTGTCCAAAAAGCAACGTTCGGTCGAAAAAAATTTCAGCGTCTGAGATCTTGGCGATTGCTTGTTGAAGATGAGACTCGTTGGGAAGAAGGCGAAGCACGGCGTCGCAAAGTGCGGCGTCACGGCGACGACCGCTGGAAGAAGGTTCATATCAAACGCGGCTGGCAGCGACACCTGAAAGTCGTTGTACCTCAGGGGTGCGAAGACGGCAGGCAGCGCCGGCGACAGTGTAAAGTGCACGAAGTCGTTCATGGCCAAGGGACGGACGATCGTTTCTGACGTCAAGCGCGACGAGGACGAGACAACCTTGAAGGACAGCGACGCGGTTTGAGGAATCAGACCCGTGAGGGACACCGCACGCCGCCGGGAGATCGCGGAGCTGTCCTCCCCTCCCAGCCACACGACCTCGCTGGGATGGATCGACGCGGCGGTCAGGCCACCTGTGAACAAAATCGACAGCTGCACCACCTCACCCACGAAGGGTAAAACGGGTAGCTCGACGTAGAACGTCACGGCGTTGTCGTCGCCGATGAACATCGACGGCGGCAAGTCGATGATTTGCATCGAGCGCTGGCCGCTGACGTCAAACGACAGCATCGTGGGAAGCGCCGACGTGTTGATGAGGCCGACGGAGGCCGTCCACGAGAGCGATACGTTGACGCGAATCACGTCCGGGTCCGGGACGATGATGGACAGCGCGCGCCGGAGCACCTCGAGGGTGACTTGCGATGTGACGGAGGCTTTCGACGGCCACGAGAGGACGGAGGGTGCGATGTAGGGATCACGAACGGCCGGCGAGACACTCGGTAGTTCCGTGGTCGTGGGACTGCCGGAAGCGGTAGTGTTGACGGCGGTGGAGGTCTGTGTGAACGTGTCGGTCACCGTCGACCTTCCCGCCGTGCGGTAAGCAACGAAAGCAATCTGTGCACGCACATCAAAGTTGCTTTTCGCGAGCAAGTCGGACACGGCGATGGTTAGTTGAGCCCCGGTGTCGTTGGCGATGAACAAACTCGCAGGCTTGGAGACGATGAACGCTGTCGGCAATTCCAAAATTTCCACCGCCCAGGCCGCTCCGTTGGAAACGATGTCGGTGGCGTTTCCCGCGGCCGACAGCGACAGAGCTGTCACTGCGGACGCCGCGACGGGGTTCATGACGACCGTCTTTGTCAGCGGGTCCCCTTCCACCCAAGTGAGAATCGGCGGGATGAAGACGACGAACGTCCCCAACGCGCGTTGTCGCAACACGGGAGTGATCGACAAGGTGTCGAAGCCGGAAATGGGACGCGGGATGGTGATGGTGAAGGTTTGGTTGACGGACACTTGCAGGGTCGTCAGCCGACTGTCCAAATTCGTCACGATGAGGCCCTTGGGAACCACG
>ERZ1292630.365-Hain-H41-02um-R3-365-length-48063-cov-9_pt1 | contig 48063 bp, 50 predicted proteins | sample MGYA00564408_ERZ1292630 | MGnify/ENA primary metagenome ERZ1292630 (study PRJEB36523, sample SAMEA6512641) | groundwater metagenome | collected 2019-01-08 | study: AquaDiva: Metagenomics assemblies of 32 groundwater samples
CCGGTGACCTTCGCATTGCAAATGCGATGTTCTAGCCAGCTGAACTACGAGCCCTTTATTTAAAACGTGTTCTAGCCAACTTCTTTCCAAGCCCAATTACTTTTCCAACGACAAAAAACCCATCAAAAAATATTTTTGATATTTGATTTTTGAGTTTTAATATTTCTTTGGAGGCTGATAGGAGTGCAAGTTGTGCATCCAAAATGCCTTTACGAAAGTTGTCTTATCATTGGTAACAGAAATGATATCAAAAGGAAAAAACTTTGTCAACGGGGATTTTAAGATATTTGAGGAAATATTTATTTTATACAAAAAATTTTGTAATTGTCATTCCCGCGGAGGCGGGAATCCAGACCAAATATTAATTTAAAAAGATAGTAAATATTTTTGTCTGATACATTTTTAATTTGTTTTATACTGAAAGCTATACCCTATAACACTTTGCTATTGACAAATAAGTAATTTTAGAGGAATATAAAGTTATATAATTATATAGTAATTAATAGGTTTTCTGTTATAATATAGAGCGTTAGGAAAAGAAGAAAATGATAGTTATAAGTTTTTAATAAATACATGAGCCTACCTTTAAGTATTCGTGTCAGTGTGTCAAAGTGCAATGAGGGTAAATACCATATTGATCTTCCCGATTATTCTGCTCATACTGAAGCTGACAATGAAAACGAAATAATAAGATTAGCTAATGACTTAATTTTTTGTTATTTTGATGTTCCATTATCAATAAAAAATAAGATTTTTTATAAACCAAAACAAACGGAAAACATAGTAAATATTAGATTGCTAAAAATGTTGGCTTCCCCAGACTACTTTAAAAAATATGGGTACACAGCATAAGCTATTTGGTTCCCTCATATTATTTCAAGCTCTTATAAAGCTTGGTTTTACAACAAACGATCATCAAAAAGGTAGTCATGTAAAACTTTATCCTCCAAAGAAAATTATTGTACCATTGGGAATTAAACCTTTTATGATTGTGCAAATGGGTAAAAAACAATTTGATAAACATGAATGTAGTCGTTATATTTCCGAATTGGTTCAAAAAGGAGTTGATAAAAAAGAAATAATTAAATTGATGAAAGACTGTGAGTAAGTTGGTAGATATACCATAAAGATAAGGAATAAAAAATCTCTATTTGACATTGTATTTTTTTGATATAATTAGACTAATAGTAATAGTTCAGGGAACGGAAAAACCGACCCCAGAATTTATAGGTCAATTGTATAGACCAATAAAGTCTGGGGTTTTTGTGTATATATGGAATATTAAAAAATTAAAGGAAGTTTTTTTACATTTGCATTAAAGTAGTTTTGGTAAGGATAATTATTATAAAGAGGCTAAAGACTATGAAATTTACAAAACGAGGCGCACAAGAAATAATAGTCTTTCGTAATGACTCTCTAAAGATGAGAGAAATTTGTTTTATGGCTAAAAAGGATTCTGATTATTCTATTGAATTGAATGAATTTCAAAAACTATTTGAACTTATTCAAGATCTTAAAGACAAGCTCTTGTCTTTTTTCCTAGTTACTCCTAAGGGATAGTTGTCAATTTTATTTATTACACATTCGCCTGAGCGGCGGCAAGGCGGGCAATTGGAACCCGGAAAGGCGAGCAGGAAACGTAGTTCATTCCGACCTGGTGACAGAAGGCCACCGATTCTGGATCTCCTCCATGTTCTCCGCAAATTCCAATTTTAAGATTCTTTTTTGTCTTCCTTCCTCTTTCAATTGCTATTTTAATCAACTCACCAATACCTTCAAAATCAATAGTCTGAAAAGGATCATATTTAAGTATTCCTTTGGTCAGATAGTCAGGTAAAAACCCACCGATATCATCCCGGGAAAAACCAAATCCCATCTGAGTCAGATCGTTGGTCCCGAAAGAAAAAAATTCTGCCTCTTTTGCCATCTCGCCGGCAGTTAATGCCGCCCTGGGAATTTCAATCATCGTTCCCACCAAATAATCAATTTTTTTCAGGTGAAATTTTTTCAAAACTTCCTCATAAACTCGTTTTATAATTACTGTTTGATGAGCTAACTCTTTTACATCACAGGTAACCGGAATCATAATCTCCGGCTCAACCTTGACTTTTTCTTTTAGTAACTCGGCAGTCGCTTCAAAGATAGCCCGCACCTGCATTTCCGTAATTTCCGGATATGTGATCCCAAGACGGACACCACGGTGGCCCATCATTGGATTATTCTCATGAAGTTGGTTGGCTCTTTTTTGAAATTCCTCTAAATTTATTTTTAAACTTTTTGAAAGACTTTCCTGTTGTTTTTCCTCCCGCGGGACAAATTCATGAAGAGGCGGGTCGATCAGCCTGATTGTCACAGGCAAACTTTTCATGACTCTTAAAGTTCCTTTAATGTCTGCCTTCATATACGGAAAAAGCTCGCCAAGAGCGATCTTTCTTTCTGCTTCGGTTTTTGAAACAATCATTTTTCGGAGAAGAAATAAAGCCTTATCACTGCCCTTTCCGTAAAACATATGCTCAATCCTGAAAAGTCCGATGCCCTCGGCGCCGTACAGGCGGGCTCGTTTGGCATCTTCGGGAGTATCGGCATTGGTGCGGATTTTAAGCCGGCGGCTCTCATCACAGAACTTTAAAAATTGCAGAAGTATTTTATTTTCGCTTGAAGCATCAATCATCTTTAAACAGCCCTCGTATAGATTTCCTTTTGTGCCGTTTAAGGTAAACAAGTCACCTTGTTTATAAATCTTACTGCCAACGGTCATCGTTTTTTTTGAATAGTCAATATGGACTGCTCCACAGCCAACTATACAACATTTTCCCCAACCTCGAGCAACCAGTGCTGCATGAGATGTCATACCTCCGCGAGCAGTTAAAATTGCCTGAGCTACTCTCATACCCTCGACGTCTTCAGGATTGGTTTCTTCTCTGACTAATATTACTTTTTTTCCATTTTGAGCCCAAGCTACTGCGTCGGCGGCGCTAAAAACAATCATCCCGCTTGCACCTCCTGGGCCCGCCGGAAGTCCGTGGGCAACTGGCCTGCTTTTCATCTCTTCTTTGGGATCAATGATGGGATGGAGAAGTTCATCGACTTGGGAAGGAGTGACACGCATGACGGCCATTTTTGGAGTAATCAACTTTTCTTTCACCATATCAACGGCCATTTTGACGGCGGCCGGTCCGTTTCTTTTTCCAATCCGGCACTGAAGCATAAAAAGCCGTCCTTTTTCGATGGTAAATTCAATATCCTGCATGTCCCGGTAATGTTTTTCCAGTCTTTTTTCATATTCAAAAAGTTGCCGGTAAAGTTGTGGCATTAATTTTTCCAGACTAACCAGATTTTTATTATGATCATTTTTCGAATCTTCGTTTACTGGGGCCGGAGTTCTTAAGCCGGCAACCACGTCTTCGCCCTGAGCGTTGGCAAGATATTCACCGTAAAATTTATTTTCCCCGTTGCCCGGATTTCTGGTGAAGGCAACGCCGGTGGCCGAATCGGGCCCCATATTACCAAAGACCATTGACTGGACATTGACAGCCGTTCCCCACTCTTCCGGAATTTTTTCAATCTTCCGGTAGGAAACAGCCCTTTTCCCCATCCAAGAAGCAAAGACGGCGCCAATCCCTCCCCATAATTGCTCATAGGGATCGTCGGGAAAATCTTTTTTCAAAACTTCCTTGACTTTTTCTTTAAATAAAACGCATAGTTTTTTGAGATCTTCGGTACCAAGATCTGTGTCGTTTTCTATTCCTTTTTTCTTTTTTATTTGATCCATGATCTTTTCCAGTTGCTTTCTGATTCCTGCTTCGTCATGATCAGGTTCTATCCTGGCTGCTTTTTCCATGACAACGTCTGAATACATGGTAATTAATCTTCTGTATGCGTCGTAAACAAAACGTTCATTCTTCGATTGTTTGATTAATCCTGGAATAGTTTTTGTCGTTAAGCCAACATTTAAAATCGTCTCCATCATCCCTGGCATTGACCGTCTGGCTCCGCTGCGGACCGATACCAATAAAGGATTTTTAACATCACCGAATTTCTTATTCATAAGATCTTCAATTTTTTTTATCGATTTTCGGACATCTTCTTTAAGGCTTTTGGGGTAGGTGCGTTTATTGGCATAGTAATAAGTGCAGACTTCGGTCGTGATTGTAAATCCGGGGGGAACCGGTAAACGAAGATTTTTATGACCGGACATTTCGGCAAGGTTTGCTCCCTTCCCGCCGAGGAGATTTTTCATACCCTCATTCCCGTCGGCTCGTCCTCCACCAAAAAAATATATATATTTTTTGATCATAAAGGATTTCAAATAGTATCATAAGCAAAACTCGTTTGTCAATACGAAAAAAATTATGTATCATGAAAATTATGATCAAAAAAAAAGCCATCGTCTGGTTTGAGGAAGTTGGAAAAAATGATGTTGGGATAGTTGGCGGGAAAGGAGCTAATTTAGGTGAGATGGTTAACGCTTCGTTACCAATTCCCTACGGTTTTATCATCACGGCCCAAGCTTACTTTGATTTCATAGAATGCGCCGGAATAAAAAATAAAATCATGTCATTGCTTTCAAAACTCAATTATGAAAGTTCCTATGAACTGGCGCAAGCGTCAAAACATATCGGAGAAATTATTATTTCATCGGATTTTCCGGAAAGTCTTGTCAAAGAAATTATCCGTTTTTACGATGATTTGGAAATTAAAGAAAATAAATATTTTAAAAATAACGGTTCTTTTATAAAATCAAGTATTTCCAAATTTAAAAATTTATATAAAACTCCGCTGGTGGCAGTCCGGTCGTCGGCGACGGCCGAGGATCTACCGACTGCTTCATTTGCCGGTCAACAGGAAAGTTATCTCAATGTCCGCGGCGAAGCCCACCTGCTTAAAAAAGTTAAAGAATGTTATGCATCGCTTTTTACGGAACGGGCGATTTATTACCGTCACGAACAAAAGTTTGACCATGGCAAAGTCGGTTTGGCAGTAGTTGTCCAACGGATGATTGAATCGGAAAAATCAGGAGTGGCTTTTTCCATTGACCCGGTCACCAACGATAAAAATAAAATTGTTATAGAAGCTATTTTTGGTCTTGGTGAATATATTGTTCAGGGAAAAGTCACTCCGGATCACTACGAGGTAGATAAAAGATCACTTGTTATTACAAAAAAAGAAATAAAAAAACAGGCGATCAAATTTGTCAAATCCAATATTGCCAATAAAGAAGTTAAACTTGGGATATCAGGATCAAGACAAAAATTGACCGAAGAAGAAATTATCAGAATCGCCCTCCTTGTCCGTGATATTGAAAATCATTATTATTTTCCCCAGGACATCGAATGGGCGATTGAAAAAAATAAAGTTTATATCGTTCAAGCTAGGCCGATTACAACGACCAATAAGACTAATTTGACCAATGGGACTAATTTGAGCAATCCGAACAATCATCCGATTTTAACCGGTGCCCCGGCTTCGCCTGGAATCGGTATCGGTCCGGTGAAAATTATCAGATCGCCAAAAGAAATTGACAAAATCAAAATAGGAGATATATTAGTAGCACCCCAAACAAATCCCGATTATGTGCCGGCGATGAAAAAAGCAGCCGCAATTGTCACGGAAAAAGGCGGACGGACTTCACATGCCGCCATCGTTTCCCGGGAATTGGGAATTCCGGCCGTAGTTGGAGCTGAAGGAGCAACAAAAATTTTAAAAGAGGGGATTGTTATCTCCGTTAATGGTCTGACGGGAGAAATCTTTAAAGGAAAAACTATCCAAAAATATGAAACAAGAAACATAAAACATGAAACTAAAAAACTCCACACCGCCACAAAGATTTATACTAATCTTGCTCAACCTGACGAAGTTTCCCGGGTGGCCAAAATGCATGTTGACGGAATCGGACTTTTACGGGCAGAGTTTATAATCGCCGAAATCGGCGTTCATCCAAAACAGTTTATCAAAGAAAAAAAACAGGACGTTTTTATAAACCGTCTGTCAAGAGAGTTGTTAAAATTTACTGCTCCCTTTTCACCCCGACCGGTGATTTACCGAGCGACCGATTTTAAGACCAACGAATACCGGAATTTGACCGGAGGCAAGGAGTTTGAACCTATGGAAGAAAATCCGATGCTTGGTTTCCGGGGAGCTTACCGTTACATCGCCAACCCCGATGTTTTTGAAATGGAACTCTCCGCCATTAAAAATATTTGGAAAAAAGGTTACCGGAATCTTCATCTGATGATTCCTTTTGTCCGTGTCCCTTGGGAATTAATAAAAATCAGGCAGATGGTGGAAAAAGCCGGCCTGTTGAACTATCCAGAATTTAAGCTTTGGATCATGGTTGAAGTTCCATCATGCGCTTTAAATCTGGAAGAGTTTATAAAAATCGGGATAGATGGAGTTTCGATTGGCACCAACGATCTGACGATGATGTTACTTGGAGTTGACCGCGACTCCGAAGAAGTGGCCAGTGTTTATGACGAACGGACTCCGGTAGTTTTAAATCTTTTGGAATATATCGTCAAAACCTGCCGGAAGTATGGCATTACCAGTTCTATTTGTGGCCAGGCGCCTTCCGATTATCCGGAAATTGCCGAAAGATTAGTCCGGGCCGGTATTACCAGCCTGTCAGTCACTCCGGATGTAATTAACCGAACCCGTCAGGTGGTCTTTGAAGTGGAGAAAAAAATTTATAAAGAAAAAAAGTGATAAAATGAAATAAAGGAAATATATGCCTACCATTAAGAAAATTATTGCTAATGAAATCATCAATTCCCTCGGTTACCCAACCCTTCAGGGTAAATTATTTTTGGATGACGAACGTTATGTCACTTCAAATATTTCTTCTCTTGATCCGGAAACCAATCTTCCGGTAAAAGAACTACGCGACGGAGATAAAAGCCGTTACAACGGCCTTGGTGTCCAAAAAGCCGCCTCTTATATCAACGATCTGATTGGTCCTAAATTAACCGGCGTTTCACCTTCAAAGCAAACGGAAATAGACTCTTGGTTATTAAAAGCCGACGGTACCAAAGATAAGAGCCGATTGGGAGTTAATACGATCAGTCTTGTTTCTAAATTAATTGCCAATGCCGGAGCATTGATTTCCGGTCAACCTCTCTATCTTTATCTTAATGCCAAATTTATTCAGGCTTCCCATTTAACCATTGATTTGAAAAAATTGCCAACTCCGCTTTTTACCTTGTTAACCGGTGCTAAAGGCGGTCAGACGGACTTGGACTTTAAGGAATTTTTGATTTTTCCCTCCTCAGCCTTTCCTTATCATCAGTCTTATCAAATCAGCGTTGATTTATATCATAATCTCCGAGAACTTTTTAAGATGAAATTTTTTTCCAATCTTGATGTCCTGGACGCAATCAAACAGTCAATTGAGTCAATGAATCTCCGTTTTGGCCAGGATATTTTTGCCAGTGTTAATTTCCAGGCCGAGTCGTATTTTAATCAGAGGCGTTATACAATAAAGGATAAAGAGCAACCCTTATCGACGGAAGATTACATTAAATTTATTAAAGAAATCATCAAAAAATATCTGCTTTTGGTAATTATTGATCCGCTGGAGGAAAACGATTGGTTAGCGAATAAAAATTTTTCCGAAGATATTAAGACGGATTTTTATTTGGCCACCGAAAAAAATAGTTTATTTAAAGTTGTCTCAACCGCTATTTTAAAACTCAATCGGATTGGCACAATCAGTGAGTTTTTTGAAGAAGTAATTAAATTAAAAAATAATAGTTCGACCTATGTCATCTCAACCGGTCACGCCGAAACCAATGACGATTTTGTGGCCGACCTAAGCGTCGCTCTTCAGGCCGACTTCATCAAATTCGGCCCTCCCGTCCACTCGGAAAACGTGACAAAGTATAATAGATTGTTGGATATAGAGAAAGAGCTCAAGTTAAGTTAATTAACCTAATTAACCTAATTGATCTAATTTCTAAAAAATAACCAAGCTCCAATAATCAATTGGAAGGTTAAATATTGGTCATTATTTAGGTCAATTAGAATAATTAGAAATTAGAAATTTTAAAGATATGATTGGCAAACTCAAAGGCAAATTAGTTGAAGTCGATGGCAATGTTGGCTTAATTGAGACAACGGGTGGCGTCTTCTATCAGGTTTTTTTACCACCCTCCCTAATCCCTAACCGTCTAGTCCCTAATCCCTCCTTAATTGAATTGTATACGTATTTACAAGTCCGCGATGACGCCTTGGTTCTCTTTGGCTTTGAAACTAAAAAACATCATGATTTTTTTAAACTGCTTTTGTCTGTTTCCGGAGTCGGCCCCAAGACGGCTTTTAATGTCATCTCATTTGTTAAATTAGACCAATTAGTCTCATTAGTCCAATCGAACGACGTTGATGGTTTTAAGGTTCCGGGACTCGGCCGAAAGACAGCGATGAAAATAATACTGGAACTATCTTCCAAACTAAAGAGCGGGTTTGATATGAGTAAGATGGTGCTCTCTGATGAAGATAAGACCGTCATTGGAGCTTTGGTTTCTCTGGGTTACAAATCCTATGACGCCAAAAAACTTCTCTCAAAACTACCTAAGGATTTAAGTGTTGAGGAAAAAATAAAAAAAGCTTTAGCTAAAAAATAAATTTAAAATCATTTTCCTGATAGAATTTTAGCCGCTGCGCTTAAATAGGCATTCAAAGCAGAAAAATCCATCACTCTAATCATTTCAAAAAGAGCAGCACAAACCGGAAGAGCTAAAGCAACTGGTAAACACCAGCCTTTTTTTCTATTAGTTTCAGTTTTTCTACTCAATCCTTCTTCTATAATGGATGACATTCCCATTTTACCTTTTTCCATAATCCAGATTATACTATAGGTTCTTTTAATTTTCAACTGATTTTTATAAACGTTATAACTGTTATAATAATTATAATGATTATAACCAAAAACGAAGAAAATCTGAGACCGAAATTATTGAAGGACTACATCGGACAGGAGAACGTGATCAAGACTCTCAAGATGTTTATCGATGCCGTCAACAAGCGGGGCAAACCTTCGGAGCACATTCTTTTTTACGGACCGCCGGGAATAGGAAAGACGACCTTAGCTTATATCGTTGCCAACGAATTAAAAGGCGAGATTAAAGTTACATCCGGCGCGACTATCACGAAAACAGGTGATTTAGCTGCGATTTTAACCAATCTTAAAGACAACGACGTTTTATTTATTGACGAAATTCACCGCCTGCCCAAACCAGTTGAGGAGATGCTCTATCCGGTCATGGAAGAGTATTCGCTTGATATTATCATTGGACAGGGACCATCGGCCCGGACCGTCCGTCTGCCCGTCCCGAGAATTACTATCATCGGCGCGACGACCAAACTGGCCCTTTTATCAGCTCCTCTCCGCGACCGCTTTGGACTTTTACTGCGCCTGGACTATTATCATAAAGCGGAGATTGAACGAATCATTATCCGTTCTTCAAAATTATTAAAAATTCCGGTCACTCCGGAGGCCGCCCGAGAAATTTCCCTGAGATCCCGCAGAACCCCAAGATTGGCCAACCGGATTTTAAAGCGGGCCCGTGATGTCTTTGAAGTTGATAAACATAAAGTGATTGATAAAAATTTATTGGATAAACTGTTTTCGTTACTTGAGATCGATGAGATAGGATTGACGGATATTGATAAGCAATATCTGGAAATATTAGGAAAGAAATTTAATAATTCCGCCGTTGGAGTGGAGACGATTGCCTCTTCAATTTCCGAAGATAAACGGACGGTCGAAGAGTTCATCGAGCCCTATTTATTACGCTTAGGTTTTATTAAAAAAACCTCAAAAGGCAGGCTCCTAACCCAAAAGGCGTTGACTCACCTAAAAATTAACAAACAAGAACAAAGCAATCTTTTTTGATCAATTCTTATTAAATTTTTCGTTAAACATTTATTAATTGAAAATTCATTGAAAAATGAAAAATGAAAATTGAAAATTTCTTAAGTGTATAATATCTATATGTCATTTATCGACGAAGCAGAAATTATGGTCAAAGGCGGGCATGGCGGCGCTGGAAAAGTGGCCTTTTTCCGGAATAAAAAAGGGGCTTCCGGCGGAAACGGCGGGCCGGGGGGCGACGTCTATGCTATCGCCACCTCCAACCTTACTCATCTCAAGCCATTTACCGAAATTATAAAATACATCGGAGAAAATGGGGGCCCGGGTGGACAAAACAAAAGAACCGGACTAAACGGAAAAGACCTGTATCTTAGGATGCCCATTGGGACAACGATTATAGACGTCGTCACAAAATTGGAAACAACCGTCGATGAAAAAAATCCGAAATATCTGCTTTGTAAAGGCGGCAATGGGGGATTGGGAAATGCCGCTTTTAAATCGCCGACCAACCGAACTCCGCAAAAAGCTGAGCCGGGCCGCGAGGGGGAGGAGAGAAATTTCAAATTAATTCTTCGACTGATTGCGAATTTCGGTTTGATCGGTCTGCCAAATGCCGGTAAAAGCAGTTTGTTAAACAAACTGACGGCTGCCAATGTAAGGACGGCCGCCTATCCTTTTACCACTCTTGAACCAAATCTTGGAGTTTATAATGGAAAAATAATCGCCGATGTGCCGGGTCTTATTGAGGGGGCTTCGGCGGGCAAGGGTCTTGGAATAAAATTTTTAAAACATATCGAGAAAGTGGATATGATACTACATTGTATTTCGGTGGAGACGCAAGATATTGCGTCTGAATACAACATCGTTATCAATGAATTAAAAACATACAATCCTCAACTTCCGACCAAAAAATCGATAATTTTGCTGACAAAAATTGATTTGGCTGGAAAAGATGAAGTTGAAAAAAAAATCAAAGAATTAAATAAATTTAACAAAAATGTTTTGGCAATTTCGATCTATGATGAAAAAACAGTAGATCATTTAAAGAAGATAATTATATAATCCAAAAAATAATTTTATGTTATAATCTCTTTTCAGAGCTATGGGACACGAAATATATATGGTTGATCCTCGATTACCAATTGATAACGAAAAACGAGAAGCAATTAACAGAGCATTGAGAGATGATCCTAGATTGAAGCCGGTTCCTTTTATATTTGAGTTTTTAGGTGGTAAATTTGACATCCGCGTTGTTGCTCGTTATGTCATAACCTCAGATAGACTCGCCACTCGTGGAATAGTTGAACACGCAGTTGCTCAATCTTTTCATAGATTTGTAAGTACGATTATTCCAGGGTTAAATAATCCATTATCGTATACCGTGGAACAGGCACAAAGAATATGCGAGCTGGAAAGAAGTCTTAGAATTACTCCTCATGATGCTAAGTATTCAATTCGCTTCCTCAACCCCCTCACAAGACATATGTCATTAAGACAATTAAGAAATGAAACTGGGGTAAGTTCAAGAAATATTGAAAAAGACATAACAAGTGGATTTGCGCTTGGATCTTTATGGCTATATTGTATGATTACATCTCCTGACCATAATCCAATAAAAAAGGCAATTCATGACTCGGTTCATGGAAGTAGAGGAGGAGGTGCAACGTTGGTAGAAAACGTAATAGGAATAAATGCTGATCGTATCACGAATGACCGCAGAATGATAAGTATTACGCTTCGAATGATTTAAAAATGTGAGCCGCCCGAGACTCGAACTCGGAACAATCTCCTTAAGAGGGAGGCGCTCTACCAGTTGAGCTAGCGGCCCGATGTGCTCCCAGAGGGAATTGAACCCCCATCACCTGTTCCGAAGACAGGTACTTTATCCGTTAAGCTATGGGAGCATGTTTTTCTTCAAATATTATATCAGAATTGTATTTCCTTTCCCATTCCTCTATATTTAAATCATGGTAAGAAAAGTCGTTGCTCTTTTTGTTGTATATTTGTTTCTCAATATATTAAATTTATTTTTTATTGACAAAGCTTTTATATATGATAAAAATCGAAAAAACTTAGAAAGTATTTTGGGTGAGATTTCCGAAAAAAATAATAATTATCAATTTGCCGCTTCATATAAAGCTGATCTATCTGAAGGTTACGCGGCCGAGATAAAACCCGGTGACTCAAGGGTCGCCAATCTGAAAGCCTTTTTCCGTAAATATAATTCAGCTCTCTACGACTATGCTGATAAAATTGTTGAGGTGTCGGACAAATATCAATTTGATTACCGACTGTTACCGGCGATCGCCATGCAGGAGTCCAATCTCTGCCGGGTAATTCCTGACGACTCTTATAATTGTTGGGGGTGGGGGATTTACGGGACGACGGTGACGAGGTTTGATTCATATGACGATGCAATTGAAACAGTTGGAAAGGGGATTAAGAAACATTATATCGATAAAGGATTGGTGACGGCTTCTGCCATTATGAAAAAATATACTCCACCCTCTCAGGGCAGTTGGGCCCACGGGGTGAATACGTTTTTGGAAGCACTTGAATAGGAATTATTGAACAGACCTGGAATTCGAAAGCTCTTGTGACATGGAGTACTGAGTTCCCTGCTTTTTACTGCGGACAACAAACAAAGAACCTCTTTTTTTCTTTTTAGACATTAAAGCTTGAAGCCAGGTCTTTGACTCCCCAACCTTAGCTCTCAAAGTCCGAAGGATACTCAAAACCAATTCCAGGAAACGGACATGATAGATCCCCGGTTTTTCCGGTAGATCATTAATCGTCAATTTTTCCACGTCACGGACATCGTTGATAAGTGAAGCATCGGCCCGTTTGATCATCTCAATTTCTTTTTTGATCGCCTCGGTCAACTCCTGAATCTGCTTTTTAATGAGAGTAGTTTCGTAGTATTCCTGATAGTTAAAAACCTTGACTTCCTGCTTTTTTGTTTTGCCTTTATTAATCTCTTTTTTGAAATTAAATTCGCTCCCGAATTCGTCATTTTCATGATCATCGGCGCCGCCAAAAAATTGATCAAGCATTCCCCCGCCGATTTTACCAAATGCATCAGCGGTATTTTTTGCAGTTGAAGTACCCAAATCACGAAGACTCTCCAAAGGATTTTTTACCGGGTCATTTTGACTTTTTGCTTTCATGTTCTGAATTTTTGCCATGCCTATATTTTACTACAGGCTAATCAGATAGTCAAGAGTTTTTTGTTTTCTTAAAATCGTTGCATAATAATAACTGTTTTGCTCGGCTTTCTTTCTTTCTTTTTCATCTTTGATATTGATAAAAAGTTTATCCAAATCGGCTTTTTCAACTTTGATATTTTCTTTATCTGCGATTTCAGCTAGTGCAAATTCCATTTTATAGGTATCTTCGGTTTCTTTTCTAAACTGGGCTTTCAAAGACTCCATGGTCAATTTTTTTGATTTTAAATAATTTTCAGTGGTCAAACCTATCTTTTGAATTTCATCAACCAGATGAGTCAAGCGGTGATTTATTTCTTCGTCAACGACCAAATCGGAAATTTCTAATTTAGTTTCTTTGAGAAGAGCCGTTAAAATTTCATTCAGAAGTTTATTTTTATCTTCCTTGTCCGCCGGAGCCTTGGCGGAGGCGGATTCTTTGCCCGGCACCCAGATGTTTGATTTTTCAACTTTAGCTTTGGCTTCTTTAATAACTTTTTTATAATCACCCAATCCGACGATCGGTTTCTCCGCGAGTGAAATTTTTATCTGCCAATCCTCATTTTCCTTGGCTTTGACTAAATCAACTTTGGGATTGATTATAGGCTTAAGACTTTCTTTGGTAATGATCTCCGAATAAATTCGTGATATCATTTTTTGGGCCAGTTCCTGGTAAAGATCATCTTTACGGATATGTTTTTGGGCGATGTCTTTTGGAACTTTGCCCTGACGGAACCCCTCAACGGTTAGCTTTTGCTGTAGTCTAGAAAAAGCATCCTCCTCCTCTTTTTTGACATCGGCCCTGGGTATATCGACGATCAACTGGACGGTATTTTTAGGGAGTTTTTCTTTTTTGTAGCCGTACATAAGTTACAATTGTACAGGAAATTGACCCGAAAGCAATGTCAATTTTTCCTCTTCTTTTTCAAACTGTCTGATGAAAAAATTAACCCTAACCGCCCAAGTGGGACTTTCTGAATATATGGGCCCGATGTCTTCAACAGTCTTGGCTCCTTTATTTAAATAGCCTTTATTCAGACCTTTGGCAACGGTTTCGATCCCTTCCGACCAGTTTTCAAACATCATATAACCCCGGTCCCAGCCAAAAGGGTTGTACGAATTTGGCCAGATGAATTTACCAAAGGTGGATTCAAGTCCGGCAATAGAGGGTAAAAGATAACAGTCAATTTGATATTTTATACAGGCTTTAACAAAAGACTCACTTTCCCCGGCCAAAGGGGAATTGTATCTGTTTAGGACTGACTCGATGACCATCTTAAGTTGTTTTTCTCTCATCAGCTCAATAGCTTCATCATTAATAAACGATTGATGAGTGAGAAGGGCCGAAGAGCCGGCAATGATCTCGGCTCTAATGGGAATAGCCGAGAGAAAAAAGAAAAGGGTGAGTATGATTATAATAATTAGTTTTTTCATAGGGTTAATATTTTGTTAACTTAATAGATCCTCACTTCGTATCGGAAAGTGAGACATAAAAAAAATCCTAAAGCTTTTCTAAAAATTAGAAGAACCTTAGGATCCGGTCAGTATTATAGCAGAAGACTATAGGAATGTCAAATCAAATATAATATGCCTTATAGTAGAAAATAGTTGTTGGAAAATAGAAGGTAGTTATAGAAATTAGAGAATAGAAGTTAGATAATTTTCGAATTTCTAATTTCGATTTTCCATTACTAATTTCTAATCACAAACAACTAATTTCAATTATAATTACTCGCATGATTAAAACATTTTACACCTACAGCTTCGGCTGTCGTGTCAATCAGGCGGAAAAGGAAGTGATAGATAAGGAAATGCGGGATAATGGATATGAGATAAATGATAGGAAGCCTGATATGGCAATCATCAACACCTGTGCCGTTACCCACAAAGCCGAACGTGAAGCTAAACAGCTTATTTTTAGGCTCAGACGGGAAAATTCCAAAGGCAAAATCGTCATTACCGGTTGTTCGGCCACTTACTGGAAGAAAAACAATCTATTGAAAGATGTACCTATCGATTTAATCGTTGATAATATAAATAAGAAATTTCTTGTCAAGATTCTTCAAAAAAGGCTTACAAGCCAAGCACAACATAACCGCGGCGGTTATGTAACGGGTGGAAGAGGCAATCTAAAAAATAAATATTTAAATTCCGGAAGAGCGTTGATAAAGATTCAAGATGGCTGTCAGAGGTTTTGCAGTTATTGCATTGTTCCGTACCTTAGGGGAACACCAAAGTCAGAGACAATTAAAAGTATATTATCAAGAATTTCCTCCTACGCCAAGGCTTCGGAGGACAAGAAGAATTTAGAATTAAGAATTAAGAAATATGAGGGGAAAGTTAACGAAGTAATTTTGACCGCAATAAACACCGAATCATTCGGACTTGATACAGGAGAGACATTGATTCAACTGATTCAACTGATTTTGACCGATTCAACCATCTCTCGGATAAGTTTTGGCTCAATCCATCCTTGGAGCATTAACGATGAATTTATCCGATATTACAACCAAATTCTTCCTTTAAAGCGATTGGTGAATTTTTTTCATATTCCGATCCAATCAGGATCAAACAAAATACTCAAATTAATGAAACGGGGTTATACCAAAGAAGAAATTATGTCGAAATTAATTGAAATTAGGAAATTAAATCCATTTGCCCTTATTGCAACCGACGTCATTGTTGGCTTCCTTGATGAATCAGATAAAGATTTTCAGGAAACTTATGATTTTCTGGAAAAGTCTCCGATTTCGAAATTCCATATCTTTCGTTTTTCCAAAAGAGATAACACAACGGCCCATTATATGGCTAAAAATTTAAAAGAGCCTACTCATCATGAAAAAATGAAAAGGGCAAAAATATTGACTAAATTAGGAAAAGAAAAATACGAAAGATTTTTACAAAAAAATGTCGGAAGAACCTCTTCAGTTTTATTTTTAAATAATAAATTCGACGGATACCAAGAAGCCCTGCTTGATAATCAATTACCAATCTATATAAAAATAACCAAGCCTATCCAATTGGACCAGTTGTACGTGGCTAAAATATTAGAATGTAAAAAAGGGAAGTTATTTGGTAAACTAATATAGTTGGACTCGTAGCTCAGCGGTTTAGAGCGCTTCATTGACATTGAAGAGGTCACCGGTTCAAATCCAGTCGAGTCCACTTCATATGAAAAAAATACTGGTCACCGGCGCTTACGGATTGGTCGGCACAGATTTAGTTTTGGCATTGCGCAAAAAATATAAAAGGGATGATATTGTGACCCTTTCCCACAAAACAATCCATAACCAATTTGATGTTATTTCAGAAAAAGGTGACGTCCGTAACGGAAAGAATTTAGAAAAAATCATTAAAAAATATAACATTGATACGGTTTATCATCTGGCCGGTCTTCTTTCAGTTGCCAGTGAAAAAAATCCGGATCTTGCCTGGGAAATCAATCTTGGCAGCCTAAAAACGATTTTGGATCTGGCGGTAAAATATAAATTCAAACTTTTTTGGCCGAGTTCAATTGCCGCCTTTGGAGCAACCACTCCCAAAATAAACACTCCTCAAAGAACGGTTCTTGAGCCAAGCACAATGTATGGAGTTAATAAAGTGGCCGGTGAACTTTTATGCCAGTATTACTTTTTGAGGTACGGAGTCGATAGCCGCAGTCTTCGTTATCCGGGTTTAATTGGTTATAAAACGCCGCCGGGCGACGGGACAACAGAATATTCGATTCATATTTTTTACGGGGCGATTGAAAAAAATAAATACACCTGTTTTTTAAAAAAAGATACCCGACTGCCGATGATGTATATAGATGACGCCATTTACGGGACAATAAAATTAATGGAAGCACCGGCCAAAAAAATTACCGTCCGCACCAGTTATAACTTTGGAGCAATTAATTTTACCCCGATTGAACTTGTCCGCGAAATTGAAAAATTGTCTCCGGGATTTAAATGCGATTACAAACCGGATCACCGGCAGAAAATTGCCGATTCCTGGCCTAAGTCAATTGACGATTCACAGGCAAGACGCGACTGGGGCTGGAATCATAAATACGATCTTAAAAAGATGACAGAAGTAATGTTTAGTCAATTAAAAATTGAACTCGATAAATAACATGTCCCGAAAAAACTTTTTTTCAGTTTTAAAAACTGAGATTGATAGAATTGATAAAGCCAAAACTTCAAAGCGTTTTGAAAAAATTATTGACGGTTTTACAAAAGAAAAATCTCCTAAAGCTATTATAGGCGGACAAAAATTCCATGTTTTTAACTCTAACGACTATCTGGGCCTTCGTCACAATCCAATTTTGAAAAAAGCTGAACGGAAAGCTTCGGAAATTTTTGGGACAGGGCCGGGGGCGGTCAGGTTTATTTCAGGCAGTCTTAAGGTTCACCGTGATCTTGAAAAGGCTCTTGCCCGTTTTCATAAAAGAGACGATGCGATGGTTTTTTCTTCATCTTTTGCCGCCAATTTAGCGGTTTTATTCTGTCTTATTGCCGGACAAAATAAGGATTCTTTGGTTGATGCCAATGTGATCGTCATTTCCGACGCATTAAATCACCGGAGCATAATTGACGGAATAAGAGTCGCCAATCTGCCCAAAGAGCAGCGAGCAATTTTTAATCATATGGATCCGGCTTATTTGAAAACAATCCTTGAAGCCAACAAAAAAATCTATAAAAGGGCCTTGGTTGTCACCGACGGAGTCTTCAGTATGTTGGGCGAATATCAAAAGCTTAAGGAAATCAGAACGATCATTGATAAATATGATAAAGAATATGAAAACGGGGTTTTACTTGTAGTAGATGATGCCCACGGAGTCGGGATATCCGGGAAGACCGGACGCGGGATTGAGGAGGTTGAAGGTGTCAAATCCGATGTCCTGATTGGGACTTTTGGTAAGGCTTTTGGCGCCGATGGCGGATACGTGGTTGGAAGTCAAACAATTATAGATTATCTGAGAGAATCGGCCGCCACTTATATCTATTCAAATTCAATTCCACCGGGGACAGCCGGAGCAGCTTTAAAATCACTTGAGCTAATAGACAATTCTGCCGGGAAAAAACTGTTAAAAAACTCTAAAGAAAACGTTGCATATTTTAAAAAACAAATGAAGACGGTCGGGTATCAATTTGCCGCCGATTCTTCCCATCCGATTCAGCCGGTCCTAATCGGCGATCCGGTTAAAAACAGCGTTTTAGTCGGTAAACTTTTCAAAAAAAATATTATTGTCACCAACATCAGCTACCCAGTCGTACCCAAAGGCCGTGATGAAATCAGAGTCCAAATCTCAGCTGTTCATACAAAAGGCGATATTGATCAACTTGTCAAGGCATTTAGTGAAGAAATTGCTATTTGACAAAAATAGATAGAAAGTTCTACAATTAACTCATGTTAACCAAAGACGATAAAAAATTTATACTTAATACCATAACCGTTGCCGTTGCTAAAAATAATGACGTTTTATTTAAAAGATTTGATGATCTAGATAAAAAATTTGACAAAAGAATTGATAATTTAGCTACAGATGTTATTGATTTATTTGAAGCAACAAATTCGGTTATTAAAAAGTTAGATAATAAATTAAGTAATAAGATTGATATAACGAATGAAAGAATTGATAAAGTTTTAGATCAATTAAAAGATCATAATGACATAATAGATACTCATGAACGACGGATAGAAAAGGTAGAAGAAAAAGTTTTTTCAATAAGCGCTTGATTTTTGAAAAATTTAGGTGTATATTTAAATTTATGAAAATTCAAAATATTTTAGTTTGCACTTGCACCACCCGCCATTAGGAGGGAGTGCTTTTGTGCAAAAGTTACCCTCCGAAAGGAGGGCTTTTTTGTAGGGTCATATGACATACAACAATATATTGGAACTAATAGGCAATACGCCATTGGTAAAAATCAACAAACTAAATTCCAATCCAAAAGTTACACTATTGGCAAAGTTGGAATTTTTCAACCCTGGTGGAAGCATAAAAGATAGAATTGGGTTGGAGATGATTGAGTCTGCTGAAAAAAGGAAAATCTTATCTAAAAAAGGAATAATCGTTGAAGCTACAGGCGCGGGTAATACCGGTTTGGGATTAGTCATGACGGCTGCAGTTAAAGGATATAAAACTGTTTTGGTAATTCCTGATAAGGTCAGTGAAGAAAAAAGAAATTTATTACGCGCCTATGGGGCAAAAGTAATTGTTGCCCCAACTGCTGTTCCGCCTGAAGATAAGAGAAGCTATTATAAAGTCACCGAAAAATTAGTTAAAGAGATTCCCAATGCTTTTCAGCCGGATCAGTACAATAACCCAGACAATCCAAAAGCCCATTTTATGACAACTGGGCCAGAGATTTGGAAGGACACAAACAAAAAAGTCACCCACGTTGTAGTCGGTATGGGAACGGGTGGTACGATCACCGGAATTGGCAGATTCTTGAAAAAGCAAAATCCCAAAATAAAAATTATTGGTGTTGATCCAATTGGATCAATTTTTTATCAATACTTTAAAACGGGAAAATATCCAAAGAGGCTTAAGACTTGGAAGATGGAAGGAATCGGCGAGGATTTTATCCCGAAAACGATTGACTTTTCAATCGTTGATGAAGTCATCAGGGTCAATGACAGACAAGCTTTCTCTACGGCAAGAAAATTGGCTAAAAGAGAGGGAATTTTAATAGGAGGGACTAGCGGAGCTGCATTACACGCTGCCCAAAAAGTTTCAAAAAAATTAAAGAAGGGTTTGATTGTGGTAATATTTCCCGATTCCGGCCGAAGTTACTTATCAAAATTTTACAACAACGATTGGTTAAAAAATAATGGATTTATATGAAATTTTCTACAAAGGCAGTTCATGTTGGTAATGAACCTAATTTTAAAAAGGGCGGGAGCGGCGACGTAGTTATTCCAATTCACCTGGCAACGACATTTGCCAGAAAAAAGGTCAACCAACCGACCGGAGGTTATGAATATTCAAGAAGCGGTAATCCAACGAGATATGCTTTGGAAAAAAATTTGGCCGGATTGGAAAACGCCGAGTATGCTTATGCTTTTTCATCAGGGTTAGCCGCCATCACAACAGTTTTACTGCTTTTGAAATCCAATGACCATATCATCGCGATCGATGATGTTTATGGAGGAACAAGAAGGTTATTTAATCAAGTATTTAAAAACTTTGGTTTGAACTTTATTTTTGCCAATTTTAGTCATGGTAACCAATTAAAAAACCATGTAAGAGAAAATACTAAAATGATTTGGATTGAGTCGCCTACCAATCCGCTTTTAAAAATTGTTGATATTGCTTCGGTCTGCCAATTCACTAAAGGTAAAAATATTTTGACCTTAGTCGATAATACTTTTTCCTCGCCTTATTTTCAAAAGCCTTTAGATTTAGGAGCTGATATTGTTTTGCATTCAATAACCAAATACTTGGCAGGTCATAGTGATGTGGTCGGTGGCTGCGTAATGTTAAACGATAAAAAACTTGCTGAACGAATAAAATTTCTCCAGAACGCTGCCGGTACGATTTTGTCACCTTTTGATAGCTATCAAACCTTAAAAGGAATTAAAACTCTGTCTTTGAGAATGCCTCGCCATGAGGAAAATAGCAAAAAAATCGTGAAATTTTTGTCTCGTCATCACAAAGTTAAAAAAGTTTTTTATCCTGGACTTGTCACTCACCCGGGTAATCAAATCGCCAGAAAACAAATGAGCGGGTTTGGCGGAATGCTTTCTTTTGAACTTAAAGGCGACTATAAAATTGCCGTTAAATTCTTGAAGTCTCTAAAAATTATTTCGATCGCCGAGAGTCTTGGAGCAGTTGAGTCACTAATCGAACACCCGGCTTCAATGACTCATGCGTCAGTTCCTAAAAAAGAAAGAGCAAAAATCGGCATAAGTGATTCCCTGATAAGGTTATCAGTTGGAATAGAAGACAGTGATGATTTAATAAGCGACTTAAAACAGGCGCTTGAAAAAATTTGACAAAAAAAGAATATTAGTTGTAGAATATGTTTATGCTAACCAAAGACGATAAAAAATTTATTACTGAGATTTTAGACTTAAAAATCAATGAGGCTCTAGACAAAAAATTTAAAGAAAATAATGACATCCTTGTTAAGGATATATTAGATTTGTTTACTGTAACTAATTCTAGAATTGATAAAGTTAATGAAAATCTCAGTGAAAGAATTGATAAAGTTTTAGATCAATTAAAAGATCATAATGACATAATAGATACTCATGAACGACGGATAGAAAAGGTAGAAGAAAAAGTTTTTTCAATAAGCGCTTGATTTTTGAAAAATTTAGGTGTATATTTAAATTTATGAAAATTCAAAATATTTTAGTTTGCACTTGCACCACCCGCCATTAGGAGGGAGTGCTTTTGTGTGAAAGTTACCCCTCCGAAAGGAGGGTTTTTTTGTTATATGGATAAAAATATTTTAAATAAGGCATGTACTACCACTACCCGATTTATTTTGGGCGGTGGTTAGTATGGATTAAAAATTTTAAAACCAACCCCGCCCCAGCGCGGGGTTTTTCAGTTTATGAAAGGAGGTGATAATTATGAAAGCAGAATTCAATCCACAAAGAGTGATCGATAACGTTTTCCCTTTTGTTGCAAATGGAGGGATTAATAACAGTGAATTTTTTCAAAGGGCTATTTTAAAACAACATAGTCTTGGACGACCGATTCAGATTGCTGGTTTTATCGGCCAAGGAGGAAAAGATCATTTGGGAAAAAGCGATATTGGCTTATTGAAAAAATATTCACAAGTTCAACATGAATTACGCAAAAATTATCCATTTGGTGTGGAAGTTTCACTAATCGGAGCAGATATTCATGGGTTATCAAACAGTATGCCTGATCATGGATATTTAGATTTGATGCAAAATGAAGCAAAATTAAAAGATTTTAATTGGATTTTATTATCAAGGCTCTATCAAGATAAAAGGTTAAACTTACCCACCTGGACAGAGGCTTCAAAACAACTCTATTATAAAAAAGGTAAATATGAAGAATGGCTAAAAATACCTGTCCAAATAAGAAATGATTTAATAAAACAGGCAGGAAAACACCATAGATCAGATAAAGATATTGGAAAAGAAGATTCTAATGATATTCTAAACGCTTTTTATTATTTTTTAATGCGAAAAATAGAAGAACAAATCTTTATTCCTGACTGGCAGGATTTCTTATTTGTTATAAACGGTTCAAGAGAATTAGCCGAACACACATTTCCACAATCTATTGCTCAAATGTATTGGTATGACACAAGACATCATGGTGGTCATAGAAGTAGGGAATTAAATAAAGACATGATCATACCTCCGCCTTGGTTTAGAAATGATTAAAAATTATTTATATATTTATGAACAAACTAAAATCAGTTTGGATCAATGAACTTTCTTGGGAAGATGTTAATAATTATCTCAAGAAAGAAAGTATCGTCATATTACCAGTTGGAAGTACCGAGGAACATGGACTTGTAGGTCCACTCGGCCTTGATAGTTATGCGGCGATTGCCTTGGCTGAAGACGTTGGCAAAAAAACCGGAGTGCTTGTTGCTCCGCCTTTATGGTATGGAGATTCAAGTCATCATCTCGGATTTGCCGGAACGATGTCACTAAGAACCTCAACGCTTATATCTGTCATTGAAGATATTAGCGAAAGTTTAGCCAGAAATGGTGTAAAAAAGATTCTCATAATCAATGGGCATAAAAGTGCTAATCTACCGGCACTGCTTTCCGCAGTTAAAAATTTACATGAATATAAGTTACCCAAGGTGTTCTTTGCTGTGGCTGATCCTATGAAGATTGCCAAAGGAATAGCTTCAAAGATTAAAGACAATATTGAACACCATGTTGGAGAACTCGAAGTATCACACGTCTGGTACAAATATCCCCATCTTATTAAAAAGGATAAGCTGACCAAGAAAGGGATAAATTTTGAAAAGATATTTTCAAAATATTCACATTATGACCTTTTTGGAAAATCAGGAGATACTATTGATATTCCATGGAATAGTTACGAACAAAAGGCTTTTGCGCCAGACGGCTCACTTTCTAATTCATCAAAGGCATCACCCGAGAAAGGAAAAAAATATCATGATTATATGGTTAATATTTTGGTAGATTTTATAAGTTGGCTGAAAAAATATAACGGCCCAATCGGAAATCTAAAAAAAATTTAAAAACACTTCAATCGATTAAACGATTGAAGTAAGTTTCGATGTATTGATACATCAAAGTAAATAATTATGTTTTCGTTTTTTATTAAAAGTTATATATAATAAATCTTATGGACAAAAACGACTTGGATAATCTTAGACATTCGTGTGCGCATTTGCTGGCGGCAGCCGTTCTTGAATATCACCCGAAGGCAAAGTTAACTCTTGGCCCGTCTATTGAAAACGGTTTTTATTATGACGTAGATTTTGGCGAAACAAAATTAACAGAGAATGATTTTTCTAAAATTGAGCAAAAGATGCATCAGTTAGTCAAAACTTGGAAAGGTTTTGAAAAGCTTGAATTGAGTAGTGATGAAGCTTTAAAACAATTTGGAAATAATGAGTATAAAAAGGATTTAGTAGACGAAATAATTGACAAAAAAGAAAAGATCACCGTTTACAAATCCGGAGACTTTTCTGATCTTTGCCGCGGCGGTCATGTTGATAATCCAAAAGAACAACTAAAACATTTTAAGCTCCTCTCAATCGCCGGTGCTTATTGGCGAGGTGACGAGAAAAATAAAATGCTGACAAGAATCTACGGCACATGTTTTCCGACCAAAGAAGAGTTAGATAAATATTTATGGAGTTTGGAAGAGGGAAAAAAACGCGATCATAAAAAACTTGGAAAAGCTTTAGGGCTTTATTTGATCGATGATCAAGTGGGCCAGGGTTTAATTATCTGGAAACCACAGGGAGCGATTATTCGCAGATTAATGGAAGAATTTATCATCAAAGAACAAACCAAACGCGGTTATAAATATGTTTATTCTCCCCATATTGGCAAAAAACAACTCTGGGTAACCAGCGGCCATTGGGATCTTTACCGCGATAAAATGTATTCGCCGATGAAAATAGACGATGTTGAATATATAGTTAAACCAATGAACTGCCCGATGCACATGATGGTCTATCAATCGGATCCGCATTCTTATCGTGATTTACCTTTAAGAATTTCTGAAAACGCCTCCGTTTATAGGTATGAACAGGCGGGTGAACTTTCCGGGATGATTCGAGGACGCCATCTTACTCAAGATGACTCCCATATTTTCTGTACTGAAGAACAGGTAACAAAAGAGTTTGTTGAGGTAATGGACTATGCTTTTTATTTCTTAAAAGCCTTTGGAATTTCCGATTATTACATGCAACTTTCTGTCCGCGATCCCAAAAATAAGGATAAATATTTAGGGTCAGACGAAGTTTGGGAAAACGCGGAAGATAAAATTAAGAAAGCGGTAAAAACAAAAAAGGTTTCTTTCATAGTCAAAGAGGGAGAAGCAGCTTTTTACGGACCAAAACTGGATTTCATGATAAAAGATGCTTTGGGACGAGAGTGGCAATGCGGGACGATCCAGATAGATTTTTCTTTACCTGAGCGATTTCAACTTGAGTATATTGATGAAAAAGGCGAAGTTAAGCGACCAGTTGTTATCCATCGGGCGATTGCCGGTTCACTTGAACGTTTTTTTGCAATTCTCGTAGAACATTACGCCGGAGCATTTCCTCTGTGGCTTTCGCCGGTTCAAGTAGTAATTTTACCGATTTCGGAAAAGTTTTTGGGGCCGGCTCAAAAAGTGAAAGAGGAGTTGGAAAAAAACAGTATTCGAGTTGAATTAAACGCTGAAAATAAGTCACTCGGAGCAAAGATCCGTCATTCGACCTTGCAAAAAGTCCCTTATATGATTATAATTGGAGAAAAGGAAACACAAACAGATGTAGGGGCGATTCGTGAATCGCCCAAAATTACGGTACGAACACGCGAGGGAAAGGATTTGGGAATGTTGGAAGTTAACAAGTTTATAAATCAATTAAAATCTCAAATTGAGAATTTTTCATAGAAGAAAATTTACACCGAGAAAGTTTTATTTTATAAACTTCAGGATCGAAGCGTCGACCTTAAGAGTACTTGACCCAAAAGGCGAACAGATTGGAATTCTGACAAAGCAGGAAGCTTTAAACAAAGCGGCTGAACTGGGGGCTGATTTGGTGTTGATCGCACCAAAGGCTGTTCCCCCGGTTGCCAAAATAATTGATTTTAAAAAGTTTTTGTATCAAGAAGAAAAAAAAGAAAAAGAAGCTCGGAAAGGAATAAAAAAAGGCGTTGTCAAGGATATTAATCTCGGACTTTTCATCGGACAAGCTGATTTGGAAAGAATGGAAAGACGATCTAAGGAATTTTTGTCCGAAGGACACCAGGTAAGAATAAATTTATTATTACGTGGAAGGGAGAACGCCAAACGGGATATGGCATTTGCTTTAGTTAATAAATTTATTGTCAGCTTGGGTGAAGTCAATATTTCCAAAGAGCCAAAGCTTGAGGGAAAGATTTTGAGAGCGGTCGTCGCCAAAAGAAAATGATTGTAGTGGTTTGATTTATCAAACCTAAAATATACACATGGCAAAAAATAAACAAAGAACCAGAAAATCAGCGGCAAAAAGATTTCGAGTTACCCCAAAAGGTAAGGTCCTTAATCGTGGTCAGGGATTCAGACATTTGAGAAGTAAAAAGAACAAAAGATGGTTAAGGGGAATGAAGAAAATGCGCGAAGTGACTGGATCTTATAAAAAAAAAGTGTTAAAGATGTTAGGGAGGAAATAAGCTATGGTACGAATTAAAGGTGGAGTCAGAACGAGAGCAAAACATAAAAAGGTCTTAAAGATGGCCAAGGGTTTTTGGATGACCCGTCATAAACAGTTTAGAAAAGCCAAAGAGGCCGTCCTTCATGCCGGTCAATATGCTTTTATGGGCCGAAAACTTCGTAAGCGAGATTTCAGACAACTTTGGATTATTCGGATGAATGCCGCGTTAAGGGATCTTGGAACAAAATACAGTGCTTTTATCAATAAACTAAAAGTTAACAAAATTGAATTGGATCGCAAAATCCTTTCTCAACTCGCCGTCGAGCATCCTGAGGTCTTCAAAAAGATCGTTGAAAAAGCGAAGTAAACCGCATTGTTAAATATATATTTTTCTTATATAATCTTCTTTATCATGGATAGCAAAAAGTATGAATCTGAAATAAATAATGTTAAATCGCTGGATAAACTGAACGAGTTGGAAATTAAGTATTTGGGCAGAAACGGTGAGATAAATAAACTACTTTCAGAGATAAAAAATGCTCCTAATGAAAAAAAAAGAGAATATGGACAAAAAATTAATCAGCTGAAAACTGAAATAAAGAAATCTATAGAAATAAAAAAATTAGTTGTTTCGAAACAAAAATCCGAGACTTTTTTTGACAAAACTTTGCCGGGAAAACCATATCCCAAAGGTAGTCTTCACATTATTTCTTATGCAATCGAAGAAATAACTAAAATCTTTGAAAAAATTGGTTTTATCCGAGTTTCTTACCCTGAAGTTGACTGGGAATATGGAGCTTTTGAGTCTCTAAATATGCCATCCGGTCATCCGGCCCGCGACGACGTCGAGACATCATTCATCGATGCGCCCGCTCATCCAAAGCTTGGAAAAATGGTTCTTACCCCCCATACTTCAAACGGCCAAAACCGTGAGATGAGGCGAGTTGATAAGCCGCCAATAAGAATGATAAATATTTCCAAATGTTATCGGCCAAATTGGGATGCCACCCACACGCCGATGTTTCATCAGTTTGAAGGACTATGCGTCGACTCTGATATTACAATTGCCAATCTTAAGGGAACTCTTGATTATTTTGCCGAAAAATATTTCGGAGTCGGAACAAAAACCAGGCTTCGACCTCATCATTTTCAGTTTACCGAACCGTCGTTTGAGGTGGATATAACGTGCAATGTGTGTGGGGGAACGGGAACTGTTGGGGCATTGCGCGCAATGCCCGTACATCGTTGTAAGGTCTGTAAATCCGGCTGGCTTGAACTGGGCGGCACCGGAATGGTTCATCCAAATGTCCTGAAAGAAGGCGGGATTAGTCCGGAAAAATTTACTGGTTGGGCGTTTGGATTTGGAATAGAAAGAGTGATAATGATGAAATACGGACTGGATGATATTAGAAATTATTACAGTGGGGACATACGATTCCTTGAGCAGTTTTGAATATAAAAAATTATGAATATAAAGATAACTTACGACTGGCTTCTTGAATACCTTGATACCGATGCGACGCCGGATCAGATCCGCGAGTATCTTTCTTTGTGTGGACCCTCTATCGAATCGGTGACAAAAATTGGCGGCGATCAAGTCTTTGATATTGAAGTAATTTCAAACAGGATAGATTACGCATCAGTCCTTGGCGTCGCCCAGGAAGCTTTGGCAATTTTACCGATGTTTGGGAAAAAAGCTATTTTTAAAATAAATCCTACAAAAGAATACAATTTTAAAAAATATTATCTTACCCACGACCGTGGGATAGATAATAAAAAGCTTAATGTCATTATTAAAAACAAATCTCTTTGTCAGCGTTTTACCGCTGTTGTTATTGAAAATATCTTAATTTCCCAATCTCCCAATTTCATAAAAGAACGTCTTATTGCCTGCGGAATTAAATCAATAAATAATGTTGTTGACGTTTCAAATTATTTAATGCTCGCCCTGGGACAACCGGTCCATGTCTTTGATTATGATCAAATAAAAGGGCAGACGATGATTATGCGCGAATCTAAAAATGGCGAAAAAATCATTACTTTGGACGAAAAAGAAGTAACGTTACCCGGCGGAGATATTGTCATTGAAGACGGATCGGGCCGTCTCATTGATCTTTGCGGGATTATGGGAGGATTGAATTCGGCCATCTCCGAAAAAACCAAAAATATCGTTTTGTTTGTCCAAACATATGATAAAGTAAGAATCCGAAAAACTACGATGACTACCGGAATAAGAACTGTGGCAGCCACTTTCTTTGAAAAAGGGCTCAATCCGGAAAAAGTCGAACCGACCATCGTCTACGGCGTTGAATTGTTGGAAAAATATGCTGGTGGAAAAATAGGATCAAAATTGTATGATATTTATTCTAATCCAAATAAGAAAAAGTTATTGGTTATGGGTTATGAGTTATTTGGTAAAAAAATCGGGGTAAAAATTCCAGAGAAAACCATCGATTTGATATTAGGTAACTTAGGATTTGGAATTAACCATCTTAACAACGATCGAGCAAAGATGGTAAAAATAACTATCCCATCGTGGAGGGTTAATGATATTGATATTCCCGAAGACATTATTGAAGAGGTGGCCCGTGTATATGGGTATCACAACATCCCCTCGGCATTACAACCAATCGTCTATGTTGATCAACCGAAAGAAATGGAAGATATTTTTGTATTTCAAAATAAAATTAAACTGTTTCTTAAACATCTGGGACTAAATGAAGTCATTAATTACTCAATGATTTCTAAAAGCATGATTCAAGATTCAGGATTAAAGATTGAAGATCACTTGAGGTTATCAAACAGCATCTCCGAGGATATTGAATATTTGAGAGTCAGTTTATTACCTTCACTTAAAAAAAATATAAAAGAAAATCAGGGTAAAAAAGATGTTTTAAGGTTGTTTGAGATCGCTAAGGTTTATATCAAGGACGGACCTTTTATTTCTATGGACGACCCTGTGATAAATAAGGTCCGTCCTTGTATTTCCCTACCTCAGGAAATATACCGTCTGGGCATCGCCGTCAATACAGAATATTCTGATTCGAAAGGCCTAATCGAAGCGGTGTACAGGGAATTAAATATTGACAAATTGTCTGTACCAGAAATTATTGAAAAAAACGGCATTTTCATGACTGAGATTGATCTTCAATCGTTGATTGATAACTGTCAATTGGTGCCAAAATATGTTCCCCTTCATCCTTATGCTGTCATAAAATTAGATAAAACCTTTGAAATTTCGACGACTACTACCTACGCGGTTGTGCGTATTAAAGCTTTTCAGTCGAAGTTGCTACAAAAGATTGAGGTTGTTTCGGTTTTTGAAAATAAATTCAGCCTCCGTTTTTATTATTCATCTCCTGAAAGGAACATCACGGAAGACGAGGCGAAAAAAGAACTATATAAGGTCCAACCTTAAAAGGACGGACCTTAAGGCGTAGGTGATGGCGTTAAGGTTGGTGTCACGTAGTCCCATGGCTTGTTGACTCCGAATTTGATGGTGGATTCGCCTTGTTTATCTTTTTCATTAGTCCCGATCACTTGAAGCTCATAAATCCCGTCTTCGGTGATTGAGATCGTCTCATCAATTTCCCGTTTATCTTCATTCCAATTCCTGATTTCGGAGCCGTTTAATTTGATCTTAACGTTTTTCAGTTTATCCAAAGAAACAATCTTAGCTTTTATACTGAGATTTCCCGAGAAGACAGTTGTCTGGCCCATTGGATTTTTTATGGAAACAATTACTGAATCAGAAGACGCGTCAGAAGTTTCGGTTGGCGGCTTAAATTTACTGTCACCCTGTTGAGCTGTCCAAGCATTGATCGCTTCTTGCCAGCGGTTTTTCCCGTCGAGAGAGACCGGATCGCTCTCCGTAATGACGATAAAATCCTTTTCCTCATAATTTCCGCTTTTGACTTCAACCTCATTGGCCAGTTTACCGTTGGCTTTTGAAATTTTCAATTTTTTGTAAAAAGGGGAGATATCTTTTGGATCTGTCCCTTCGATAAAATATTCCGAACGGGTCGGGTAACCGTCTTTTGGTAACCCTCCTAAAAATGCATCGATCGTCAAAGCCTTGACTTTATCTGGTTTATCCATTATTCCGTCATCATATTTCTTCAAGACTTCGCGCATAATCCGATACCAGATTGGCGAAGCGCCGGTGGCACCTGAGGCAATCTTCGGATTCATTTTGGAATTATCATTGTTACCGACCCAGACTCCGACTGTAATCGATTTGGTATATCCGATGGCCCAGTTATCCCGTTTATCATCAGTTGTTCCTGTTTTGACAGCCACGGTTTTACCGGGGACATTAAGATAAGAGTTCGGGCCAAATTCATCCAGCCGGGCATTGTTGTCAGACAAAATATGAGAAAGCAAAAAGGAAATTTCCGATGAAAAAATTCTTTTTTCCTGTGTCCTGACTTTTTTGAAAATATTTTTGTCTTTAAAATCGGAAATGTCAGTGATTGAACTAAGTTCATGTTTGAGTCCGCCGGTTGCCAGTGTGGAATAAGCGGAGGTCAAATTAAGCAGAGTAGTTTCGCCTCCGCCTAAAGTGAGAGAAAGTCCGAAACGCCGCAAATTCTCGTCATTAGGAGCAAAAGTCGTCAATCCAAGATCATTCAGTTTACTTAAAAAATCGCGTAATCCTGTCACGGCCAGAATTTTAACCGCCGGAATATTAATAGAATTACCAAGAGCAAACCGAAGTTGAACGGGCCCACGAAATTTTCCGTCATAATTTTCCGGGATATACTCTTTACCACCCTGATCGGGAAAAGTCGTTTTAATATCCATAAAAATCGTTGATGGTGTATAGCCTTTTTCAAAAGCCAGTCCGTAAGTAAATGGTTTCATGGCACTTCCCGGCTGACGAAGACCTAGAGCGGCATTAAATTTGCCGAATTTTTCATCATTAAAATCATAGGAACCAAGCATGGCCAAAATCTCACCGGTTTTGGAATCAAGAATAACCACGGCGGCGTTGGTAGCATTGAAATCCTTTAATTTACTGATTTCTTCTTTAACAATTTTTTCAGCCGTTTGTTGAACCTCCAAAGACAAAGTCGTTTTGATCTTTACTCCCTGATCAATTATTTTTGAACCATACTCGTTCTCTATTTTGTCTTTGACATAAAAAACAAAGTGAGGGGCTTCAATTAAAATTTTTGGTGAAGTAAACTTTATCTGTTCAATTTTTTTCAAACCAGCATTTTCCTGATCGCGCGTTATATATTTGTCTTCCCGCATCCGGCGTAAAACACTTTTTGTACGGTTTTTCCAGGCATTTTCCTGACCGATGAAAGGGGAGTATAGACTTGGAGACTGGGGTAAACCGGCTAAAATCGCCGATTCAACCAAATTCAAATCTTTAACCGACTTACCAAAATAGGCTTTAGCGGCTGTTTCGACGCCCCAGTAACTGCCACCGTATGGAGCTTCATTCAAATACATCAATAAAATTTCGTCTTTTTTATAGCGGCGTTCGACTTCAAAAGCCAAAATTATTTCCTGAACTTTTCGGGTGATAGTCTGGCGATTGGTCAACAAAACGTTTTTTATCAACTGTTGGGTAATGGTTGAACCGCTCTGAAGACCGCTACCCAAAAACATATTAATAACGGCCCTGATCATACCGGTTTGGGAAAAGCCTTTATGAAAATAAAAATTTTTGTCTTCGATGGCGATGGTGGCTTCCTTTAAAGCCTTAGGTATTTCTTCAAAGGTGACCGGAACACGATTTTTATCCTTATACATATCGTAAAGTACCTTGCCTTTTTGGTCAAGAAAAACCGTTGAGTAGCCAGTTTGCTGGGAAAGTTTGGAAGGCGAGGGTAGATCTTTGGCATACCAGGCAAAGACTAAAAAAGAAAAAATAAAACCGATTATAACGGCTCCGGTCAAAAAAAGAAGTAGTTTGGCAATTAATTTTTGTTTGTTATATTGCGACCGAAATCGTAGCCGCCGCGAAATATACATGTAAAAAGTATAGCAAAATGACAAACAGATTTGACAGGGTTTGTCATCCCCGTGAAGACGGGGATCCAGTCTATCAATTTCAATTGAGATTTGTTGTTAAGTTTATTATTATCATAATGTGAATAAAAATCAGTTTTGTATTTCAAAAAAAGCTTTATTCGGTTTGATTGTGATTTTATTACTATCTTTGTTTATTTTTTTTATTTCCAAAACTAACCAAAATAAAAAAATTTTATCATCCAAAGCCGCACCTCCAAAAATAATTGGCGGCCACCCGGCCGAGCCCGGCGAATGGCCATTTATGGTGGCTTTGTACGATGGTAGAGAAGAAGATTTATCGAAAATTAGAGACGCAACTTTTTGCAACGGATTTTTAATTAGTGACGAATATGTTTTAACTGCAGCACATTGTTTATATAGACCTACTGACGATACATTTCGCTATCTTATAAAAAGAGATAAATCTGAAATTAAAATTGCTATTGGATATAATGATCTTACTGATATAAAGAATGTAAAAGATTCATCCAAATTATTAGCTCCGGTAGAGGGTTATGTTATTAATCCTGGGTTTAATTATAAATTTTATTATAATAAGCAAATCGAGTCTGAAGATTTTGAAAGAGAAGCGGCATACTTTAATGAAGACATTGCATTATTACGAATAAAGAAGATAAATAGTTTTTATTTTGTTAATTATAAAGCAATTTCTTTAAGTAACAACGAAAAAATTATTTCTCCTGGTTTTCCTGTTGCAATTTTGGGCTGGGGAGGTACTGAAAGTAACATTTCTTCCAATGTTCTCTATGAAGGTTTCAACACAATTTATTCAAATAAAAGATTAGTAAATTATCAAAATAAGAATATATACGATAATAAAATACTTGTAAAAAATTTTCCATATGCATACTTTGGTGATAGTGGTGGTCCGATTATTGCTTATTCGCCTACACTAAAAAAATGGTTTGTGATTGGTGTATCAAGTTGGATTGATCCAGGAAATAAAAGCAGTTATTTTACTAATTTAATCTATCATTTATCTTGGATCAAACAAATCACCAGTATCGAGCCGAATAAAGGAAGTTTTAAAGGTAAGTCTCCCGATCGGATCACTCCGACCCCAAATCTTCGAAGAAGATAAGATTTTAGTGGTATATCAGAGAAAATCGATTGTTTTAACAATCTAAAAGGTTACTTTTGTAGGTTATATGAGGTGGACAAATTTTTTATACTTTAATAATCTTTCAATATCGATTGAAGACGTATTAGTTAACAATTACTTCAATCGATTAAACGATTAAAGTATGGCTAGAATATCTCAATATAAATTAAAGGATAAAGTTTTAGAAAAATTATTTAATATTTTTTTTGAAATTATTGGAAATCAAAACGATAAAAATAAATTTAATGAAATTATTACAGGCGTTTTTTCATATAACGAAAGAATAATGTTTGCTAAAAGAATCGCAATTATATATTTACTTTTGAAGAATATAGATTTTCATAATATCTGCATGGCACTAAATGTATCTTCGGCAACGGTGGCAAAATTTAAACTTTTGATTGAGAACAAACAAGATGGGTTTATAAGGGCCTTTCAAAACATTATTTTTAGAGATAAAACACAGGAAATAATTGACGATTTTTTCAATACAATATTTGCTCCCGGCGTTTATGGAGTCAACTGGAAGATAGCTTGGGAAAGAAAAAGAGAAAGCGAAAGAAAAAAACGATTTGGAATTTAAAACACTTTAATCGATTAAACGATTGAAGTGTTTCATCTTATGTTAATTATGGTTTATAATCTAAGTTAGAATATGAAAGTTTCAAGAATGGGATCAAGAATAGGATTTTATTTATTTTTAATTATTTTTATATTTTCTATTATTTTAAACATCTTTTTTATATTTAAAGAATACAAAAAATTCTTTTTAAAGAAAATAAACAAGGTTGAGGTTAACGTTAGTAGGGTTGTTGACGGAGATACGATTGATACTTCGGACGAGGAGCGAATTCGTCTGTATGAAATAAATGCTCCAGAATATCCAAAAGACTGCTTGGGAGTTGATGCCAAAGCAAGGATGGAAGATCTTGTTTTGAACAAAAAAATTTCTTTAGAAAAAATTAGGAAAGACAACTTTGGCAGAATTTTGGCTTATGTCTATCTTGATAAACTTTTTATTAACGAGACGATGACTGAAGAAGGCCTGGCCTATTTTGAAAAAGGAAAAACTATCACGGAAAATTCTTTAGTAATAGAACAATCTCAAAACAAAGCTAAACTGGCTGGCCGGGGAGTCTGGTCGAGTTTTTGCCAGACAAAAAAAGAAGGCTGTAATATCAAAGGTAATTACCGATCGGCAGGTAATTCAAGAATTTATCATACGCCCGACTGCTATAACTATGATAAAATAACAATCAAACTAGGAACATCAGATCGCTGGTTTTGCTCGGAAGATGAAGCAAAAAAATTAGGTTTTATAAAATCTAAGGATTGTCCGAAATAAAAAACTATGAAAATCTTTGGGAGAAAGATAAAAAAAGACAGCATTTGGAAAATGATCGTGATTATTTCTTCGATATTATTGATACTGTCGTCATTTGCGCCGATGTTTATAAAATAAAACATGTAACATGAAACATGTAACATTAGAAATCCCGATTGAAAACTTACCTGCTACAAGTCCTGTCACTATTTGCAAATTAAAATCACTTGGTATCAATACTTACTCCGACTTGCTTAACTACTTTCCTTATCGTTACGAAGACTATTCAATCATTTCTACAATTGACAAACTTCAACAGGAGGAAACGGTTACTGTCATTGGAAAAATTGTTGAAGCAAAAAATCAATACACCCGAAACGGGTTAAGAATCCAAAAGGTAATCGTCGCCGATCAAACCGGAAAGATTGAAGTTAACTGGTTCAATCAACCGTATTTAATCCGATTATTCAAAATCGGTTCGACAATTTCGGTGGCCGGCATCGTCAGGCAGTTTGGTTCCAAGCTGACACTCGAGCCAAAAGAATATGAGATTATTAATTTCGATCGATCGATCGATCGAAATATTTTAAAACATACTGGGAGGATTATCCCGATTTATTCAGAAAAAAAAGGTCTTTCAACAAAAACCATCCGTGACAAAATCCACGCCATTCTAAATTCAACCGCGGCGGTTATGTGTCGGGTGGCGGAGATGCTCCCGGGAGAAATTATTTCGTTCAATAATCTATCTGATGAGCACTGGGCGTACCGACAGATTCATTTTCCGGATAATTTGAATTTTGCAAATAAAGCGAAAGAGCGCCTGTCGTTTGACGAATTATTTAATCTACAGCTGGCTAATAATTTAATCAAAAAAGAATGGCAGAAGGAACGCGTGGGAAATAAATTTACCTTGGATAGTAATAGCGTACAATTAATTAATCGATTGATCAATAGCCTTCCTTTCAAATTAACCAATGATCAAAACAAGGTTGTCAAAGAAATCATCAATGATTTGAAAAAAATCATACCAATGAACCGTTTTTTGCAGGGAGATGTGGGATCCGGCAAAACCGTTGTTGCCTCAATTGCTTGTTATTTATCATTTCTTAACGGATATCAATCCATAATAATGGCGCCAACGGAAATATTGGCGCAACAACATTATGAAACAATAAAGAACCTTTTTTCAAAATTAGACACCCTTAAGGTGGGATTAATTACCGGGTCAAATAAAAATAAAAAAAATAATTACAGCGTAATAATCGGCACTCATGCCTTACTTAATCAAAAATTAAAATTAAAACAAGTTGGCTTGGTTATTATCGATGAACAGCATCGTTTTGGTGTTAATCAACGGGCTCTGTTAAAAGAAAAGGCCTTAAATCCCCATCTGCTGACGATGACCGCCACCCCAATCCCGAGAACCGTCGCTCTGACTTTATATGGTGAACTTGATCTAAGCTACATTGAAGAAATGCCTCGAGGACGTCTGCCGGTAAAAACGTATTTTGTTCCAAAAACAAAAAGACTTGCTTGTTATCAATGGATCAAGTTACAGGTTACAAGTTACAGATCTCAGGTTTTTATTGTTTGCCCATTGATTGAAGAGTCAGAATCAGAAACCTTAAAGTCAATTAAAGCGGCAAAAATTGAATTTGAAAACTTAAAGAAAATATTTACGGATGTAGAGACAAGGCATGCCCTGTCTCTACTGCATGGACGAATGAAATCGGTCGAAAAAGACCAGGTAATGTCTGATTTTAAAAATAAAAAAATTGACATTTTGGTCAGCACACCGGTTGTTGAAGTCGGGATCGATATTCCTGGAGCGACGATCATGTTGATTGAAGGAGCGGAACGATTTGGTCTGGCCCAACTTCATCAATTGCGGGGCCGGGTCGGCCGGTCAGATAAACAGTCTTACTGTTTTCTTTTCAGCGAAAAAAAGGATTTGGGGATATCGGAACGGCTGAATTTTTTTGCAAAAAACAATAACGGCAATAAACTGGCGGAATATGATTTGAAAAGCCGGGGGGCCGGAAATATTTTTGGTATTGAACAGCACGGATTTGTTAATCTGAAGATCGCCTCGTTGACAGATTACGAACTAATAAATAAGACAAAAAAAGCGGTTGAGTATTTTGTCAGCAAATATGATATTAATGATTGGGATGGTTTAAATAAGAAAGTAAAGGAGTATAAGGGTAAACAAATATCTAGAGATTAAGGGACACTCTTTTTAAAGACAGTCTTAAATAAGACTGTCTTTATTTAAACGAATTCGTCAGATTGTATATTGGCGTAATCACTGACAAAACTAAAAATCCCACTCCCGCGCCTAAAAAAACAAGAATCAACGGCTCAATCAAGGTCGTCATTGTTTTGGTGGCTATCTCCGACTCCATTTCGAAATACTTTGACAGACGCAAAAGAGTATCGTCTAAGTTGCCGGTTTGCTCGCCGACCTGGCTCATTTGAACTAAAATCGGCGGGAAAATACCTTCTTGTTCCAAGGCGATACCCATTGATTGACCCTTTTCCACTTTTTGACTGACCGTCATAAACGCCTGTTGAAAAACTGAGTTGTCAGTTGAATCAACAACAATTGATAAAGCATCAAGAATTGAGATTCCCGCGGAAATAAGAATTGCTAAGGTTCTAGTCGATTCAACTAAGGCGGAAACAGAGATTATGTGGCCAAAAACCGGAAGTTTTAAAGCAAACTGATCAAAAGATTTTTTTCCGGCTTTTGTACTCAAATATTTTTTCGCAAAATAAAAACTAACTATAATCAAAACCAAGACCAATGGCCAAAATCTGGTAGAAAAATTTGATACACCAATCAAAATTTTTGTTGACAATGGCAGTTCGACATTAAAATCTTTATAAAGACCAAGTAGTTTTGGTAAAACAAAAGTAATCATAATAAACATAACGACAAACATCCCAACTATAATGATTACCGGGTAAACAAGAGCGCCTTTGAGTTTGCTTTTAAATTCCCGCTCTTTTTCCAGATTGTCAGCCAATCGAAGAAGGATCTCTCCGAGTTTTCCGGAGGCTTCACCGGATTTTACCAAAGAAATATAAAGTTTGGAAAAATTTTTTTTATAATCCTGAAGGGCAATGGAAAAAGATGAACCGCCTTTAATCTTAGTATCTATTGCTTCGATCATTTTTTTTAATGGAAGTTTTGTTGTTTGTTTTTTCAGAATTTCCAGTGAATCGACCAAAGTCAGGCCGGCATTAAGCATAATAGCCACTTGCCGAGTAAAATTAACAATATCATTAAAATCAATCCTTTGAGTTAAATTATCAAGAAAACTTATGTCCTGCCCCTGGACTTTTTCAACTGAAATAGGAAAATAGCCGTTTTTTTGTAAATAATCAATTACCGATTGAGAACTGGCTGCCTCAATTTTTTTTACAACGGTTTTTCCGTCTTTTAAAGCCTTGTATTGGAAGAACATAATTTTACACTCTATCTATCTTAATAAATCTTTCAAGCTCCTTCGGCCTGATGGCAAATGAAAAAGCCGTCTCTTTGGAAATAACACCGGCCTGGTAAAGATTAAGAAGGTTTTTTTCAAAAAGAAGAGATCCCTCGCTTTCTGTTGTTTCAAGAATATTACTTATCAAATAAGTTTTACCTTCCCTTATGCTTGATGCAACAGCAGAATTACTAACTAAAATTTCAACTGCAGGAACCCTTTCAATAGAATTTTGTTTTGGCAGTAATCTTTGAGTAATAACCATTTTTAACACTACTGCCAGTTGATTTTTGACCTGACTCTGTTGGTGAGGAGGAAATATGTCAATAATCCTATCAATTGATTCCGGAGCGGAATTGGTATGAAGAGTAGAAAAAACCAAGTGACCGGTCTCGGCCGCGGTTAACGCTAAAGAAATTGTCTCAAAGTCGCGCATTTCACCAACTAAAATCACATCAGGATCTTCCCGAAGGGCGGATTTCAAAGCGACGCTCCAAGAATGAGTATCCTGGTGAAGCTCACGCTGGGAGACGATCGACTTGGATTTTGGATAAACGTATTCAATTGGGTCCTCAACGGTAATGATATGTTTAGCATATTTTTGATTAATTTCATTGACAAGAGCAGCCAAAGTAGTCGATTTACCTTCTCCGGTCGGACCGGTCAATAAAACTAATCCCTGACGGTAATCGACGCACTGATGTAAAAAAGCAGGGAGAGACAACTGCTCTAAAGTACAGATTTTTGGCTGAATAAAACGGAAACTGCCGCAAAGTAAATTTTGAGCATAATAAAGATTGACACGGAAACGATTTCCTTTTAAGCTATAAGCCAAATCAATTTCCCGGTTAGCCAAAAGGATTTCTTTTTGCTCCTGATTTAAAAAAGAGTTGAGCATCTTTTCCGAATCCTCTGGAGTAATGATTGACAAAGTCGACATCTGAAATAATTCTCCACTGACTCTTATAGTCGGGTAATATCCCGGAACCACATGAAGATCCGAGGCCTTTTTGTCAATCGTTAATTGTAAGAGCTGTGGTAAATCCATATTATGATAATAACAAACGATGATAGAAAATAGAAAATAGGTTTGGAAACGAGTCAAGAAAATGGAAATTGGAAAATAGATTTTTCTTTCTAACTTCTATCTTCAAACTTCTTAACCCGCATCTATACCTATCTTCTATGTCTCGGCTACTCTCAAAACCTCCTCCATCGTCGTTACGCCGTCAAGAACTTTTAAATAACCGTCTTCTACCATTTTAATAAATCCTTCTTTTTTTGCCGTTTCCTCAATTGCTTCAGCCGAATCCTGACGTAAAATATGTTGATTAATCGCCGATGTCACTTTGAGAATTTCAAAGATGGCAATTCGGCCTAAATATCCGGTCTGGTTACATTCATGGCAGCCTTTACCTTTACTTAAATTAATCGGACTTGTTTCATATTTTTTGGGGAAAAGCGGGCCTAAAACCGATTTTATATTGGCGGTTATTTCCGGCGATGCCTGATAAGGCTCTTTACAATATGGGCAAATTTTTCGGGAAATTCTCTGTGCCAAAATTGCCGTTAAAACTGAAGCAATCAAAAACGATTCTGCCCCTAAATCAATCAGACGGGGGATGGCGGTCGCCGCATTATTGGTATGTAAAGTTGAAAAAACCAAATGACCGGTCAAGGCGGCCTGAATCGCCAACTGGGTCGTCTCCTTATCTCTGACTTCTCCAACCAGAATAATATTCGGGTCTTGCCGTAAAAAAGCCCGCAGGCCTGTGGCAAAAGTCAGTCCGGCCTGAGGATTGATCTGGACCTGATTAATACCGGCTATTTGATATTCGACCGGATCTTCAAGGGTAACAATGTTGACCGTAGGCTTATTCAAACGGGATAGAATCGAATAAAGAGTAGTGGTTTTTCCACTGCCGGTCGGACCGGTAATCAAAATTATTCCATAAGGTTTTGCTATCCCTTCTTCCAATTCTTTTAACTGTGGTCCGCCAAAACCCAAATCAGTAAGCGTCGGAATACCGCCAGTCTTTTTCAAAAGTCTCATAACTACTTTTTCGCCAAAAACGGTCGGTAAAGTGGAAACACGCAGATCTACTTCATCATTTTTTGATTTAAAAGTAAAACGACCGTCCTGTGGAACTCTTTTTTCATCAATTTTCATTTCCGAAAGAATTTTGATCCGGGAAACTAAGGCTTCGTGAATAGTCTTTGGTAAAGATAATTTTTCCTGAAGGATTCCATCAATCCGATAGCGGACTTTGGTTCTGGTTTCTTCCGGTTCAATATGGATATCGGACGCCCGACCTTTAACGGAAAAATCTAAAATTGTTGAGACGATTTTGGCAATCGGTGCCTGTTGTAACTGAACGTTACTGATCTGAGTCTCTTTGCTGTGAGCAGGTGAATATTCTTTTAAAGCATCCCGGACTTCCGGGGATAGCCCTTGGCTATAGGAAAGATCAATCATTTTCACGATCTGTTCGCGGTCGGCTAAAGTCAAAATAATTTTTTTACCGGTTTTTTTTTCCAAAAAATCAATGATTGAAGTATCAAAGGGGTCTTTCGTCCCTATATAAATCGCCGATTCTTTCGGATCAAAACGATAAGGAATAATTTCATAACGCCGGTTAATCGATTCGGAGATTAAACCAACCGCTTGAGAATCGATCGGAGTTTTTTCCAAATCGACAAACGGAACTTGCTCTATTTCGGCCTGAGCCTTGACAACCTCAATCCGGGGAATTCGAGAAAATTGATACAGGTAATCAATAATCGAAAGATTTTTTTGCAAACTGGCTACCTGGAACTGATTGGATTCAGTTTCGGTAATCTGTTGATTTTTTATTAACTGATCTAATAATTTTTTTGGGGTAATGTTCATTAATTTAACTATATATTATTTCTATGATAGAATTCAAGGTATATATGATTCCGTTGTTGATAATTTCCAACGATTCTAAATCAATTCAGGATTATGTCGAAAAACTTAAAGTTGGCACTTTGTTTTTTGAAATCACTCCGGTAACCAAAGAATATTCCATTTCGGATATCAAAAGCATCATCAAAGAAACCAAGGTTTTTTATCCAAAGATCAGAAATTATTTTTTACCCGACTTTCATTTATCGTCTATTGCCGCGCAAAATTCTTTTCTAAAGCTTCTTGAAGAACCGCCGTCCAACGTCCAATTTATTTTGAGTACAGATAACAAAAACCGATTATTGCCGACGATTATTTCGCGAGTGAAAATCATTAAATTGACGGGAAATTATTCACAAAATGTTGTAGGGGCGCAATTTATGATAAATCACACCACAACAAAAATTCCGTTAATACCGTTTAAAATCACGGATAAGGAATCGGCCAATAATATTTTGCTCCAAATTATTATTTTTTTCCGCGGAAAATTGAAGACAGACAAAAATTCTCCTGTTGTCATAAAAGAAATTCTCCGGCTTAAAAGGCTTTTGGAAAGTAATAATCTAAATCCGCAGTTGACGGTTGATCAGGGATTGATATTTATTTGGAAAAAGTATAAGATAAAATTTGAAGATAGAAGATAGGTATAGAAGCGGGTTAGGAAGTTTGATGATGGAAGTTAGAAAGAAAGTTCCATCTTCTAATTTCTATTTTCTTAACTCGTTTCCAAACCAAACTTCCATTTTCCAAATATGTCTAGAAAAGGATTTACATTAATAGAACTTCTCGTCGTCATTGCCATCATTGGCTCTCTTTCGGCTTTGTTCCTGCCGAATTTTATGTCAGCCCGCGAAAGGGCCCGAGATTCGCAGAGAAAGTCGGATTTAAGACAGATCCAGAAAGCATTTGAGATGTATAAACAGGATCAAACAACGCCATCATTTCCGGCAACGTTACCAACTGCCAATCAATGCTGGAGCAGTGGCGGATCGGGAGCCACTTGTCCGGCCGGTAATATTTATATGAATAAATTTCCGACCGACCCGAATGCCGGAAAAGATTATTATTATTCGGTTGATAATGCTAATTTGACTTACATATTATGTACTTGTCTGGAAAATAAAGCCGATCCCGATGGGACAACAGGAAATTGCGCGGCAAGTTATACTTGTAGTAGCGGAAAAAGTTATATCGTATCGCAGCCATAGTAGGTTATAATCGTTATAAAGATTATAATTGTTATAAAATTTATAAACCTATGCAAAAGTCTTTTACTCTTCTTGAAATGCTGGTCGTCATCGGAATTATTGCCGTCCTGGTTTCAGTGGGAATTGCTTCTTACTCAACTGTTCAAAAAAAATCCCGTGACGCCAAAAGACAGGGAGATTTAAAAGCGGCGCAACAAATGATGGAGCAGTGTTATTCCGTTAACAGTTTTGAATACCCAACAATTTCCGGAAATGGAACCAAAACCATTACGGCTACTTGTCCTGCGCCCAACACCAGCATTACTTTCACTTTGACTGATCCTTTAGGAACAGGCACATATATCTATACTGTGACGTCAACAACATCAGATTATAGTATTACTGTCGATTTGGAAACATCAACAACAAACTTTACGGTTAGTAATCAGCAGTGAAAATTAATAAATTGAAAATTCAATGAAAATTGAAAATTGTAAATTGAAAATTAAAAGTGGTTTTACGTTAATAGAAATCCTCGTCGTCGTAACCATCATCGTCCTTTTGACGGCGGTGGCGGTAATATCTTATTCGGCTTTTTTAAAACAATCACGCGATGCCAAAAGAAAGACTGATCTTGGACAGATTAGCGCTGCTTTAGAAATGTATCGCTCCAACAGTAATACTTATCCTGTTGGTAGCGTCTATGCAACCACTCTATTGGTTTTAACTACACCCATTACCTATATTCAAAGTCTGCCAACTGATCCTAAAAGTTCAAGCTATAGTTACTATTATACCGGGACAGCTTCCGATTACACGATTGCCGCCTATCTGGAAGGTGGAGGGACTACTTGTGTTGCCGGTCAATGCGGTGGCAACTGTAATTATTGTTTGGGACCGTATGGAATTAAATAGAAATTATGCCAAAAAAAAGCTTTACCTTGATAGAACTTCTTGTTGTTATCTCCATTATGGCCATTTTTATCGGAGTCGGTTTGGCCCAATATAATACATATGCCCAACAATTAAAATTAAAAAGTGAAGCAAAAAAGTTGGTTGATGTCCTTGAATTAGCAAAGCAAAAGTCTTTGAGCGCAGATTTAATCGGTAGTTGTGACGATTTTACCGGCTATCGGGTAACAATTTCTGCCAATGCTTATTCATTCAAATTCTGTTGTGCAACAAGCTGTTCTGTTGTCCAAAACTATAACTTAACGACCAATATCTCAATCACGTCCACAACCGGAGATTTTAATTTTCCGCCATTAATGAAAAATATAAATTTTAGTATTAGTTCTATTCAATTAAAAAATTCCGCTATCGGTAAATGCGTGACCGTCTCCATTTCGCCGATTGGAATCATTGGATTGGATGAAATTTTGATAGGATGTTAATTTTAGGGCGTGATAAATCACGCCCCTACAATAATAAATATATGATTAAAAATGCTTTTTCCCTTATCGAAGTCCTTGTCTTTACGGCCGTTTTGGGCTTATTTTTTGTGGCGGCAATGGCCGTTGTCTCCTTCAATCTTAAAAGCATGAAAGTCCAGGAACATAAAATCCTGGCCACCCGGTATGCGGAAGAAGGAATGGAATGGGTAAAGGAAGAAAAAGAATCTGATTGGTCCACTTTTATTACTCACAACAGCGGCAATTATTGCCTTAACAGTTCTTTAGACTGGAATTTGGCGTGTGCCGAAAACGATTATAGTCTGGGAACACCGGCTTTTTTCAAAAGAGAACTGACAATAACAAGCTCAGGTTCTCCTGTGGATCAGGAAGAGGTCACGATTACCGTCAGCTGGAAAGAGGGAGAAAACATTTTTACCGTTCCGATTAAAACAGTATTCAAATTATTGGAATAATTATGAAAAAAGGTTTTACTTTAATAGAAACCATCGTCGTTATAGCAGTTATTGCCCTAACTCTGCCGGTTTTGATTTCGACCGTTTTTATCCTGACCCGGGAACAAACCAAAGTCTTCAGATTAAGTCAGGTCAAACGGGAAGGCGATTACCTGATTAACATCGTGAAAAACTCTATCAGAGATGGCGCAATTACCGTTCACTCGGCAAAACCGGCCGACGAAAGTAATATTGTCTGTGACACGGACAGTTCTTCATTTTCTGGATCAAGCCTTTATTTTTTAGATAAAAATCAACAGTGGTTTGGATATGAAGGCGGATCAAATACGATTGCTTCCGCATCGGCCAATCCTTCTATCAACTTAACTTCAAGCAAAATTTTAGTTTCCAACTTTTCCGTTGACTGTTTACGAAATACCATATATTCGCCGCCCTCGGTTTTATTTAGTTTTGATGTTTGTTACGACACCGGAGCCGGAGTCTGCACGTCAACCCGTCCTGAAGAAATCGCATCTCTTCATTATCAGACGAGAATTAAACTAAGAAACTATTGATTTATAATTTTTATAACCGTTATAATCATTATATGAGTGATAATTTTTTTAGTTTGGACATTGACGAAAAATTTACCAAGTTGGTCGATGCCAAAAAGGCCGGTGATATTTTGGAAGTGACGGCTTTGGGAAAAACAGAAACGCCGGATTTTTTTTACAGCAGTAATCTGGAAAAAGTTGTCGAAGCGGAAATAATTCAGATAAAAAAGCTTATTGAAACCCTTAATGTCACCAAAAAAAATGTTAACCTGATCATACCCGACACTCTTACTTACAGCCAAATTGTTTCGATGCCGCTTTTAAATGAAAAAGAGTTGATTTCTGCCATTAAATACCAAGCCGATCAGTTTATCCCGATGCCAATTGAGGAAACCAACATTGATATTGAAGTACTTGATGAAGATCAACGGGAGAAAAAAGTTCTTCTTTTAATTGTTGCCGCACCAAAAAAAGTCATTGAGAGAATCAAGACAACTGTTGAACTGGCTGGACTTAATCCCGAATCAGTGGAAAATGAAATATGCGGTAATGGTAGATTTTTAGCCACTTTCAATAAAAATATTATTAGCCAATATAAAATCGGTGTTGATAAAGGCGTTGTTGTTGTCAATTTTGATATTAATTCCACTTCTTTGGCTTATTTTTCTCCGGAACAATCTATCCTCAAAGAAAGCCATCATCTATCGATTGGCTACCAATTATTTTTAAAAGAAACTCAAGTTAACACCGATACAGATATCAAAAAAGCTGAGGAAATCTTAAAAATTTATGACAAAAAAAACCCTTCTCCCTATCCTGTGGAAAAAATAGTCCAGCCTTTAGTAAAGGAATTTGTCAATGATTTAAAAATATTTGTTTCCAAAAATAATCCAGGCGCCGTCCTGTTTACCAATAAAATTTATTTATTTCCATCATTAATTACTACCTTAAGCGAAGAATTAACAACTTTTCCTATAAGTATTTTAAATCCTTACTCACTGATTAAAAAATCGCAATTGATTGAGACTTACAAAAACGAGTTGCCTATTTTTGTCCCAGCTCTAGGTGGTTGTTTAAGATAGTTATTTATAGTGAGCGAAGTCGAACTATGAAAAAAAAGCACATTAATCTTCTTGTCAACCGGGAAGACTATCAAATGTACGAGAATGTTTTTGAGCGTCTGAAACTATCTGCGGCCGTATTAACTTTGATTCTATTTATTTTTTTTATTTCCTTTTATTTAATATTGAGAAATAAATTCAACACATATGAAAGGATGAATTTACAAAAAAAAACTTATTTGCAATTATTGACGGAAAGAAGGAGCGATGAGGCTAAAATTAATTATATTCAAAAAAAATATTCTGATTTAAAAACCTTTTTAAAAGACGATGCCGCTTCAACCCCTTATTATGAACTTCTTTCCGATGCCATCAGTGAGAGCAGTCAGGCGGCTACTTTAAAATCTTTTGAAGTTAATAAAGACCGCGAAGCGTCTTTTACTATTTCGTTTTCCAACTTTGACAAACTGATGGAATTTCTTAAATTTGCCGAATCACAGACTTTTATAGAAAACTTTGAAAAAATTTCCATGAAAAATTTTGCTATCATCGGGGATAAAGAAAAAAAAGAAAGTTATGAATTAAGTTTCACCGGTAAATTTGTTCCAATAAAACTTGATCTATGAAAAATAAAATTAAGCCATTTATTCTTCGGTTAATAAAAGAAAATATTTTGTATATCATAGGTAATCTTTTCATTTTTGCTTTAATTTTAGTCACCCTAAAAATAGGATTTACGCAAAACTCTACCTACGATGGAAAAATCGCTGCTTCAAAAGTTGAACTGAGTCAGCTGCAAAATAAATTAAATCTTATGAACACGACGATTCCGTCTTCCGATAAACTTGACGAAGACGTGAGATTATTGAATGGATTGATACCAAACTTGGAGGATTACTTTTCTATTATCTATGCATTGGAAAAGTTGTCTCGGAAATCCAATTTTATAGTTACTTCGTATAGCGTTACCGTCGGGGAATCAACCGCCCAAAAACTGAAACTTAATGTCACGGGAACAGGGGATAGTCAATCGTTTATTAATTTTTTAAAAGATTATAACTTTGGAGGAGGACGTCTGATCACTTCGGATAAAATCCAACTTGATCCTGATTTTTTCGGCTCCATCAAGATCGACTTGACTTTTTACACCAAAAAAGTACCGATTAGCCAGAATTTGGAAACAACGCCCGATGAAAAAGTTTTTAAAGAATTAGAGGTACTCAAAAGCAAAGTTAATTTTAGTTTTGAAGAAAATTCGGCGTCCGGTACTCCCGACTTTAACTACCCGAAGAAGAGAAATCCGTTTTAAAAAATACCAATGAGACTCATTAGTCTAATTAGACTAATTTGTTGTTTTTAAGCAACTTTCTGAGGCCTTCGGAGATTTGAGCGCCAACTTTGCTCCAATAATCAAAACGGTCTTTTTTAATATTTAAGACAACCGGATTTGCCATTGGATCATAAAAACCAACCTCTTCAATATACTTGCCATCAGCTTTATAGTGTTTTTCAACGGCCACAATACGGTATGATGGGCTTCCTTTTTTTCCCTGACGATATAATTTTAAAGCTACGGCCATATTTTAATTAGAAAATAGTAATTGGGTATAGAAGCGTGTTAAGAAGATTGAAAATAGAAGTTAGACCTATATTCTAACTTCCAATCTCTAAATTTCTAACCCGCTTCCATTCCCATCTTCTCCAGTTAATATTATCAAATAATTTTTAAATTTGCAAAAGCTTCTTTTGCTGCTTCTTCCTCAGCTTCTTTTTTTGAAGGAGCAGTCCCCAAACCTAACATTTTGTTATTAAAATAAACCCCTATCTTAAAACTCCTTTTGTGCTCCGGGCCCTTTTCTTCCAATACCTTATAAATTGGTGTCTTTTTATATTTTTGCTGAATCAATTCCTGCAACTTGCTTTTGGCTGATAAATAAAGATTGTTTTTCAAAAGATAATCTAGTTTATCTTTAAAAAGAAAGTTAACAACGAATAAATAGGCTGTCTCAAAATTTTGATCTAAAAAAATAACCGCTATTAATGCTTCAAAACAGTCAGCCAAAATATTATTGTTAGTTCGACCAGCACCCTTTTCTTCACCTTTTGATAATAGGAAGTAATCATTCAAGTTGATTTTTTTTGATGCCTCGGCCAGACTGTCCATTTTGACAATGGCTGATTTTATCTCGGTATAATCGCCTTCTTTTAAATTCGGATAGTTTTTAAAAAGGTATACGGAAGTAATTAGGGAGAGGACGCTGTCACCTAAAAATTCCAGTCTCTCATTTGACTTAAATTGGGAGCCTTTGTGTTCGTTGAGATAAGAACGATGGATGAAGACATTTTCAAGTAGATCACGATCATTAAATCTGATTTTGATAGTTGATTCTAATTTTGAATATTTGTTATCCATATTCTTTACCAATTGGTCTAATTTGACTTATGAGTCTAATTTGGTTGATTGCTGATACACTTTGCCGAGTACTGCATTTACGAATCCGAATGCCTTATCACTCCCCATTTCTTTGGCTAATTCTACCGCTTCATTAATGATGACTTTGGGCGGTTGTTTTTTTTCGATCATCAGTTCGTAAACCGCCAACTGCAGAATTGCTAAGTCAACTTTGGCAATTTTATCCAAGGG
>ERZ1292630.296-Hain-H41-02um-R3-296-length-52600-cov-6_pt1 | contig 47779 bp, 48 predicted proteins | sample MGYA00564408_ERZ1292630 | MGnify/ENA primary metagenome ERZ1292630 (study PRJEB36523, sample SAMEA6512641) | groundwater metagenome | collected 2019-01-08 | study: AquaDiva: Metagenomics assemblies of 32 groundwater samples
GGTATTGCCGCTGTACATCCCCGCGCTGATTTTCGGCGCTGGCGCAGTCGAGTCGTATATCGCCGGCGTCAGTCCGGAAGGCCATTTATCCCTGCTGGGCGCTTTGCTGATATTGACTGGACTCACCGCGCCGTGGGTCACTGCGGTCGCGTTACGAATTGCAATGGAATAGAGCATGTCAATTAACTGGTTTAAATATTCTTCCCCCGCCACTTTCTATCCGCTCGCGGGCAAGCTGATACCGTGGTTCTATGGCCTGGCGGCGATGCTGACCATCGCTGGCCTGTATATCAGCTTCTTTGTCGCGCCTACCGACGCCACCCAAGGCGAGTCCTATCGCATCATTTTCATCCACGTCCCCGCGGCCTGGATGTCGATGTTCATTTATCTCGTCATGGCGATGTGGGCCGGACTCGGTCTGGTGATGAATACCCGCTTGTCCAGCATCATGGCGCAGGCACTGGCGCCGACCGGCGCGATGTTTACCTTCGTTGCGCTGATCACCGGCGCATTTTGGGGCAAGCCCACCTGGGGCACTTGGTGGGAATGGGATGCGCGCATGACCAGCGAGTTGATCCTGCTCTTCCTCTATATCGGCTATATGTCGCTCACCGCCGCCATCGACGACGTGCGCCGCGCCGATAAGGCCGGCGCGATTCTGGCCTTGGTCGGCGCGGTCAACGTGCCGATTATTTATTTTTCGGTAAAATGGTGGAACACCTTGCATCAAGGCGCATCCGTCAGTCTTACCCGCGCGCCGAGCATGGCAAAAACCATGTTGCTGGGCATGCTAATCATGGCCATTGCCGCTTGGATGTATTCCATCGCCGTGGCCTTGTCGCGCGCACGGCTCCTGATGCTGGAGCGTGAAAAATCCACCGTATGGGCACAGGAAGTCCTGGAGCAAAAACCATGAACTGGGGTAGTTTTGCAAATTTTATCGATATGGGCGGGCGTGGATTTTACGTCTGGGGCTCGTATCTCATCACGCTGGTTTGCATCGTCCTGGAACTGGGCCTGCTGGCGCGCCATAAGCGCACGCTGTGGCAACGACTGACGCAAATCATCAAATTGAACAAACAAGGTTGAGCATGAAACCAAGACATAAAAAACTATTGTGGGTACTCGGCGGCTTGTCGCTGCTGGGCGTTGCAACCGGGCTGGTGTTGAATGCGCTCAAGAGCAATCTGAATTATTTTTACTCGCCGACCCAAGTCTCGAACCATGAGGCGCCCAGCAACCGCAGTTTTCGCCTCGGCGGCCTGGTGGTGGACGGCAGTCTCAAGCGTCAAACCGATGGCCTGACGGTGGAGTTCATCGTCACCGATACCGCAAACAATATTCCGGTGCGTTATAAAGGCATCCTGCCCGATTTATTCAAAGAAGGTAAAAGCGTGGTGGCGCAAGGCAAGCTCGGTGCTGATGGCCACTTCGTCGCCGATCAAGTGCTGGCCAAGCACGACGAAAACTACATGCCGCCAGAAGCCGCCAAGGCCCTGGAAGACGCGAAAAAACTCAACGCAGGGAAAGCCCCCAAACTATGATTCCTGAACTCGGCCATTTCGCGCTCATCCTGGCACTCACGCTCGCACTGGCACAAGGCATCCTGCCGCTGATCGGTGCGGCGACAAATCAAACCAACTTCATGGCGGTGGCGCGCCCGGCGGCGCAGGGACAATTCGTCTTCGTCGCCATCGCCTTCGCTTGCCTTGCGTATGCATTTCTAGTGAACGATTTCTCTGTGCAATATGTCGCCACCAATTCCAACACGCGCTTACCCGCGCAGTATCGCTTCGCTGCGGTATGGGGCGGACATGAAGGCTCGATTCTATTGTGGACGCTCACCTTGTCGGTATGGACGCTGCTGGTCACATTGTTCTCGCGCCATCTGCCGCAAGAAATGGCCGCACGTGTGCTGGGCGTGATGGGCTTGATCAGCGTCGGTTTTCTGCTATTCATGCTGCTGGTGTCCAACCCCTTCGACCGCCTAATTCCCGCTGCGATGGAAGGGCGCGATCTGAATCCGCTGCTGCAAGATCCGGGCATGGTGATCCATCCGCCGATACTCTATATCGGCTATGTCGGTTTTTCCGTTGCCTTCGCGTTTGCCCTCGCGGCGCTCATGGGCGGCCGGCTCGATGCAGCATGGGCGCGCTGGTCTCGGCCGTGGACGACTGCGGCTTGGATGTTTCTCACCCTGGGCATCGCGCTCGGCAGTTGGTGGGCCTATTACGAACTGGGCTGGGGCGGCTGGTGGTTCTGGGATCCGGTGGAAAACGCTTCCTTCCTGCCCTGGCTAGTGGGCACCGCGTTAATTCACTCGCTGGCAGTCACCGAGAAGCGCGGCACCTTCAAAAGCTGGACCGTGCTGCTCGCCATCACTGCGTTTTCGCTGAGCTTGCTGGGTACCTTCCTCGTACGCTCCGGGGTGCTCACCTCGGTACACGCCTTCGCCACTGACCCTAAGCGCGGCGTATTTATTTTGATCTTCCTCGCTATCGTCATCGGCGCTTCGCTCCTACTCTTCGCTTGGCGCGCACCCAAAGTTGGTCTTGGCGGGAAATTCGCGCTCATCTCACGCGAAACTTTTCTACTGGCCAATAATGTGCTGCTGCTGGTGGCAACCGGCGCAGTCTTGCTTGGCACGCTGTACCCCCTGTTCATCGACGCGCTGGACTTAGGCAAAATTTCGGTCGGACCACCCTACTTCGATGCCGTGTTCATGCCGCTGATGGCGCCCGCGATTTTTCTCATGGGTATCGGGCCGTTCGCGCGCTGGAAAGAACAATCTCTGCCGGAATTGGCAAAGCGCTTGAAATGGGCGTTCGGCGTCGCGCTCATCAGCGCACTGCTGATGCCGTTGATAATCGGCAAGTGGACGCCGCTCATCAGCTTTGGTTTATTGCTCGCATTTTGGGTAATAGCAGCTGGCGTTTATGGGGTTTGGAGTCGCCTAGCGCAGACCCCTGGCGTCATGCTGAGCCGCATCGCCAAGCAAACCCCGAGTTGGTGGGGCATGCAGCTCGCGCACCTTGGCATAGCGATCTTCATTATCGGCGTGACCTTGGTTAAAGGCTATGAAACCGAAAACGACGTGCGCATGAATATCGGCAGCACCGTCACCATGAATAATTATGTCTTCACTTTCCGTGGCGCCACGCAACAAGCCGGGCCTAACTACCAGGCTTGGGTTGGCGACGTTGAAATTTCCAAAAACGGTAAGTTGGTCACCACTATGCATCCGGAAAAACGCAACTATCTCGCCACCGGCATGGCCATGACTGAAGCTGCGATCGACGCCGGCATCACACGCGATTTATATGTCGCGCTGGGCGAGCCGCTAGAAAACGGCGCTTGGTCGGTGCGTGTGTATCACAAGCCCTTTGTGGATTGGATCTGGGGTGGGTGTGTATTGATGGCGCTGGGCGGCTTGCTGGCAATTTCCGATCGGCGCTATCGCTTGCATCAGCGCAGTGCGAAAGCCTCAGACGCGTTGCCCGTGGGGAGCCAAGCCTGATGCTGCGCTTTCTCGCTCCCTTCGCGGTTTTCGTTGCGCTTATCATCTTCTTTGCCATTGGCCTCACTCGCGATCCGCGCGAAATCCCCTCGCCTCTCATCAACCAACCCGCGCCCACATTTACCCTGCAACAGTTGCAAGTGCCGGCCAAGCAATTCTCCCCCGCCGATATGCGCGGCCAAGTTTGGTTATTCAACGTTTGGGCTTCGTGGTGCGTATCGTGCCGCGAGGAACATCCGGTTTTTGTCGAGCTGGCAAAACGCAATCTGGTTCCCATCGTGGGGCTGAATTACAAAGACCAACGCCCAGACGCGCTCCAATGGCTAACGCAATTCGGCAATCCCTATGTGCTGAGCGTGACTGATTTCGATGGCCGCATCGGCATCGACTACGGCGTGTATGGCGTGCCAGAAACCTATGTCATCGACAAACAAGGCGTTATCCGCATGAAACACATCGGCCCGGTCACCCCGCAAATATTGCAGGACAAGATATTGCCCAAAGTGCAGGAGCTGTCGAAATGATGCGCGCCATATTGGGTGTTTTCTTGCTGTCGCTCATGGCCTTTTCTCAAGCGGACGAAGCGCCGCCCACCGCGCAAGACCCGGTGCTGGAAGCACGCCTGAACCACCTCGCCAAGGAGTTGCGTTGTCTGGTATGTCAAAACGAAACCCTGGCCGATTCGCGCGCCGATCTGGCGCTCGACCTGCGGCGCGAGGTGCGCGACAAAATGCGCCAGGGCATGAGCGATGCACAGATCAAAGACTATCTCACGCAACGCTACGGCGACTTCGTGTTGTACCGGCCACCCGTGAAATCCGCCACCTGGCTGCTTTGGTTCGGTCCCTTTTTAATCTTGATTGCGGCTATCGCGGGGCTCACTTATTTCCTTAAACGCCGGCGTAAGGTGTTGGAGGAAATTCCGCTCAGCGCCGAAGAAACCGCGCGCCTTAAATCCCTCCTGCATTCCGAGAACAAACAAGCATGACTATTTTCATCGCGCTGAGCGCCCTCATGGCGCTTTGCGCTGCTTTCATTATCGCGCTGCCCTTGCTGCGCGGGCTTCGCGGTCGGCAAACTGCCGCCCCTGCGCAAGATGCCGCAAATGTCGCGATTTACACCGACCAGCAGGCCGAGCTCGAAGCCGACTTAGTAAACGGCGTCCTATCCCAAGCACAATATGATTTAGCCAAGCACGAATTGGAACGGCGCCTGTTGCAAGATGTACAGCCAGCATCTGCACCCACAGCAAGCGTGATGACCACACGCTGGCCCGGTATCGTCGTCGCCTTGATCGTTCCGCTCCTGGCCATTGGGCTCTATCTCAAAATCGGCAATCCCAATGCACTCGATCCAGCCGCGCTCAATCCTCCGGCAACCGACCCCATGATCACGCAACTGCAGCAGGTGGAAACCCTGCTGCCCAAGCTGGAGCAACGCCTGCAGGCGCAACCGAACGACCCTACCGGCTGGGACATGCTGGGCAAGTCTTACATGGCCCTGGAGCGTTACTCCGAGGCGGTGAAAGCCTATGCAAAACTCGCCGAACTTCAGCCGCGTGAAGCGCAGGTCTTTGCCGACTACGCCGATGCCCAAGCCATGGCGCAAGGGCAAACCCTGACCGGCAAACCCACCGAACTCATTGCCCAAGCATTAAAGCTCGACCCCACCAACGGTAAGGCGCTCTACCTCGCCGGCTTCGCGGCACAGGAAGCAGGCAAACCGAAAGACGCCATCGCGCACTGGGAAAAACTCATCGCGCAACTGCCGCCGGATTCGGAAGGCGCCGCCGTGTTGCGGCAAAACCTCGCCGAATTGAAACAACAAATGGGTGGCCAAGTCCGCGCTCAAACCGGCGCCAGCGTGTCGGGTCAAGTACGCTTAGCGGCCACGCTGAAAGGCAAACCCGCGCCGCAAGACACCTTGTTCGTTTTTGCGCGCGCGGTGGAAGGTCCCAAAATGCCGCTCGCCATGCTGCGCGTGCAAGTCAAAGACCTGCCGGTAAATTTCATGCTCGACGACAGCATGGCGATGTCGCCGCAAATGAAACTTTCTAATTTCCCCGAAGTGGTGATCGTCGCGCGCGTTTCTAAAAGCGGCGCCGCTGTGCCGCAGCCGGGCGATCTGGAAGGCGTGAGCGCGCCGGTGAAGTTGGGCACAAAAAATATCGCGGTGGAGATTTCCAAACAAATTCAATAAAAGCTTTTGCCACAGAGGTCACAGAGTACACAGAGAAAATCAACCTGCGTTCCCTCTGTGAACTCTGTGACCACTGTGGCTAAATCGTTTTTCTAAATCAGCCCCCGTTCCGCCAACGACACCCCGCCGCCCGCCGCGACGATGAAGTGATCCAGCACCCGCACATCCACTAAGGCCAGCGCCTGCTTCAAGGCCTGCGTGATTGCCTCGTCGGCGCGACTCGGTTCCGCCACACCCGACGGATGGTTGTGGGCGAAGATCAGCGCGGCGGCGTTATGCGCCAGCGCGCGTTTTACGACTTCACGCGGATAGACGCTGGTTTCTTTCAAGGAACCGCGAAACAATTCCTCTATCGCGATGACACGGTTCTGTGTATCGAGGAATACCGCCATGAACACTTCGTACTCGCGCGCGCCGAGTTGCAGTCGCAGATAATCGCGCACCGCTTGTGGCGAACTAAGTGCATCGCGTTGCTTCGATTGCTCCTTCAAGGCGCGCCGCGCCATTTCCATCACGGCTTGCAGTTGCGCATATTTTGCCGGGCCCAAACCCGGCACGGCACAAAATGCCGCCTCGCTGGCGTGCGTGAGCGCGGTCAGGCTGCCAAAACTTTGCAGCAACTCGCGCGCGAGATCAACCGCACTTTTGCCGCTCATCCCGGTGCGTAAAAAAATCGCCAGCAGTTCCGCATCCGACAAGGCATGCGGCCCCTGCGCCAGCAATCGTTCGCGCGGTCGTTCTTGCGCCGGCCAATCGGTAATCGCCATGCCTACCCCTTTCCCGTAAAATGCCAATGATTATGACTGAATTGCATTCCAAACGCATATTGCTTGGTATCACCGGGGGCATTGCCGCGTACAAGGCGGCGGAGTTGGTGCGCCTCCTGGTTAAGGCAGGCTACGACGTGCAATGCGTGATGACCGAGGCCGCACAGCATTTTATCGGTGCAGCGACGCTGCAAGCGCTCTCAGGTAAGCCGGTGTTGATGAAGCTTTGGGGCGAAGCAAGCGGCGATGGCATGGACCACATTCGTCTCTCGCGCGAAGCGGATGCAATCTTGATTGCGCCAACAAGCGCTAACTTTATCGCCAAGCTGGCGCATGGCCTAGCCGATGATTTGCTCTCTACCCTGTGTCTTGCACGCGCTTGCCCGCTGGCCGTGGCGCCCGCAATGAACAAACAAATGTGGGACAACCTGGCGACGCAGCGCAACCTCGTACAAATTCGCCAAGACGGTATCAATGTAATCGGCCCGGCGAGCGGCGAACAAGCTTGCGGTGAATTGGGCATGGGGCGCATGCTCGAACCGGAAACCCTCTTGATCGAACTCGAAGCCTTGTTCCAACCCAAACTGATCGCGGGCAAGCACGTGATGATCACGGCCGGCCCCACCTATGAACCGATCGACCCGGTGCGCGGCATCACCAATCTGTCTTCCGGCAAGATGGGCTATGCCCTAGCACGGGCCGCATGGGAAGCGGGCGCTACGGTGACCCTCGTGTCAGGCCCAACTGCACTCACTACACCACCGAATGTGCGCATGATCTCCGTCACCACCGCGCAGGAGATGCACGATGAAGTAATGCGCGGGATTAAGAAAATGGATATTTTCATCGGCGTGGCGGCAGTAGCCGATTACCGTGTGGCGCATATCGCCCAACAAAAACTGAAGAAAACCAAAACCGCCCCCACGCTGACGCTTGAATCCAACCCCGATATCTTGGCCAAGGTAGCGGCACTGCCCAAAGCGCCATTCTGCGTCGGGTTCGCCGCGGAAACCGAGAAGCTATCCGAACACGCGCAAGCCAAGCGCGCCACGAAGGCGATTCCGCTCATCATCGCCAACCGCGCGCAGGACGCCTTGGGGCAAGACGAATCCACCTTAATTTTGATCGATTCGAACGGTAGCCACGCCCTGCCGCGCCAGCCAAAACTCCTTTCTGCACGCCAAGTTATCAAACATATCGCAAGCTTGTTATAAGGTACGGCTTCACAAGTTCGCTTTCCGCTCGACCCATACCTGCGGCATAATAATCGCAGGAGCAGCATTCAATTAAAACTGGCCTGCTTGGGCCAGATAAAAATAAAGAAACTATCGTGCAGAAAATCGACTTAATGATCCTTGATCCACGCATCAAGGATCAGTTGCCAGCCTATGCCACGCCCGGTTCTGCGGGCTTGGATTTACGCGCCTGCATTGACCATCCGATCGAACTCAAGCCCGGCCAAACCGAACTCATCCCCACCGGCATGGCAATTCATATCGCGGACAACGCTTATGCGGCCGTGATCCTGCCGCGTTCCGGCCTCGGTCACAAGCACGGCATCGTGCTCGGAAACTTGGTCGGGCTAATCGATTCGGATTATCAAGGTCAGTTGTTCGTCTCCTGTTGGAATCGGGGTCAAGCGACCTTTACGCTCAACCCGATGGAGCGCATCGCACAACTCGTGATCGTTCCGGTACAGCGCATTAATTTTAATATCGTCGAATCGTTTAGCGCGAGCGAACGCGGTGACGGCGGATTCGGTAGTACCGGCAAGCACTGATCGTCTGTCACGGCAGCGCAAGCCAAACGCTAGTTGAACCAGCTCGCCGAGATATTTCGGTGGCTAAACAAGGTATGCGCACTTGATGAAGCCCTCCTTGGCCCGATATTTTCTGATCGCGTTTCTCGCCGCGCTGACGCTCATCGCCAGCGCGGGGCTGATGCTCTATCGCAGCACGACGGATGCCGAGCGCCATAGCCGCGAACGCGCCCCCGTTTATGCGCCGCAATTGCTCGCGAATCAGATCGTCGAATCCACTCGGCAATGGACCCGTGGCACCAAAGCGATCGCCCAATCCCCGCTGACTTTGCGCATTTTAAAATCCACCGATGCGGCCGAGCGGCGTGAACTGATGGCCACCCTTACCAGCCTGCAACCTGAACTGGGCGAAATTCAGCTCATCACCAGCGATCAGGCCAAAGGCCAAACACTTATCCCCAGCGCGCTTGGCGCACAACAAAAGCGCATGATCGAAAAAGCGCGCGCTGCCTCAAATCAGGGTGCCGCACTACGCGCCGAATCGCTGAGCTTGGCCTTGAGCGAGCCGGTTCGAGATACGGATGGCGGAATCGCCGGATTCGTATTGGTCGAGCGCAATCTGTCCGAAGTCGGCGCTTTATTCGCCGCCACGCCGCTGATCGATGGCTATGCCGAGTTGCAGCAAGTGAATGGCGTATCGGACACCCTGCTCAAGCGTGGCAATGAGCAGCTCAAATTCAGTAGCTCGCCCATAGCCATCATGCTGGAGGGTACGCCGTGGCGTTTGATGATGTGGCACAAACCGGCAGCGACCGGGCTAGCCGCTGATTTGCGCCGCAGCTATTTTGGGGTGGGGAGCGTGCTGATCGTACTGCTCGCGCTCTGCGTGTGGCTCGCTTACCGCCTCGGCAACCGCATGCTGCAAGATGACCTAACCATATTCACCAAGCTCTTCTCCGATGTAACGCATGAGCGTTTGCGCAAGCGCTATCCGGTTGAGCTGCGCGAGCTTCAAAACGGCTATCAAGTCATGTATCAATTGGCCAAAATGATGGTCAACAAACATCAACGCGTGGTGAATTCGGCCGGCATCGACCATCTATCGCAAGTCAGCAACCGGCGTAGCTTCGAGGCCAAGCAACATGAGGTATTTGCGCGTGTGAATGAAGGCTGGGCGCACAGCTTGTTGATTCTCGATATCGACAATTTCAAGCACGTCAACGATAGCTACGGGCACGATGCGGGTGACCAACTCATCGTGCAATTCGGCAAGATACTGAAAGATCATTTACGTTCCAGCGATTTTGTCGCGCGCTTGGGCGGTGATGAGTTCTGCGTGTTATTCCCCAACACGCCGCTCAAAAAAGCCGAGGAGCTGGCGCAGCGGCTGCGAGCGAATATGCCCTCGCGCCTCGAATTACAGCCGAATGTAATGCATCACTTGTCTTGGAGCGGTGGGCTTTCCGAATACAGCCGCCAGGATCAATCCGAGAACGCCGCGCTGGCGCGCGCCGATCAGGCATTGCTCGAGGCCAAGCGCGCAGGACGCAGCCGCACCGATGTTAAAGCTGCGTAGCGCGGTAACGCCGGCATCCTTGCCGGCATGCCGGCTGGAAGCCGGCGCTACCTAACAAAAATAATATTGAAACGCGCGCTATAAGTTGGGATTTAATACTGGCCGGCGGGGCTTAATGCCTTTTGAATGAAGGCCTTCCATACTGCGTCTGGCTCCCAGACATCCGTCACCTGGGCCATCGCGTCCGCATAGGACCAGTTGAGATGGAGCATACGGTAGAGCGCGAGGAAAACGCTCACGCGCATATTCGCGGCGCAATGCAGAAAAATTTTGCGGCCCTGCGCTTGGCGCATCAGCGTGAAAAACTGCTGCAAATTTTCCAGCGTGGGACTTTCCCAGGTAACGGGAATATGAAAGAACGCCATGCCCAAGGAATGTACTAATCCAGGTTCATCGGGCAGGGAATACTCAGCGTCGAGTAAGGCCAGATTGATGACAACTTCGAATCCAGCATCGGCCACCGCGCGCAACTCCTCTTCCAGCGGCTGGCCGGCGGTGGCGAGATCAGGGGCGCGCCAACGGAAATGGCAGATCCGTTCGAGCGCACCCGCGTCAATCATTTCAACTCAGAGGTACAGTGCGGGCAGCGCGTTGCTTTGAGGGGAATCGCCGAAGCACAGAAAGGACAATCTTTGGTCGTGGCGGCGGCAGGCGCTTCTTCTTGCTTGAGCCGATTGATATTACGAATCAACATAAAGACGGCGAAGGCGACGATCAGGAAACTGATCACGCTATTGATGAACACGCCATAGTTGATGGTCACCGCACCGGCTTTTTTGGCATCGGCCAGCGAGGCATAGGGCGCCGCCGCTGCGGCGCCTTCTTTCAGCACCACATACAGATTGGAAAAATCCACATTACCCATCAGCATGCCGATCGGCGGCATGATCACATCGTCCACCAGCGATTTGACAATGGCGCCGAATGCCGCGCCAATGATAATACCGACCGCCATATCGACCACATTGCCGCGCATGGCGAATGCTTTAAATTCCTTCAGCATGTGTATCTCCTTGGCAGAAAACAAAAAAGTGGCGGAAGCGGTGAGATTCGAACTCACGAAGGGTTGCCCCTTGCCGGTTTTCAAGACCGGTGCAATCGACCACTCTGCCACGCTTCCTAGTATTTCTGTTACTTCTTCGATACGCTGGTTTTAGCGCCGACCGTTGCCAAGCTCCACCAAAATCAATGGGCTACATAATAACCCGCCGAGTGAAATGAAACCAATGGGCTATTGAAACTTTCACTTGGCTTAGGTAGTCTTACCTACAGTTTTTGCTAACCCAAGGAGGGATTCATGCAACCGCAAAATCAATATCAATTTGGCGCCACCACTGCCGGTGGCCAGGTCATTGCCTCGGATTCGCAGAAGGTGTTGCGTAATACTTATATGCTGCTCGCCATGACCCTGCTTTTCAGCGCGGCGATGACCGGCGTCTCCATGGCGCTGGCCGTACCCTATGGCGTGAGCTTGGTGTCCAGCCTTGTCGCGCTGGGTCTGCTCTGGTTTGTGATGCCACGCACAGCAAATTCTAGCGCTGGGATTATTACCGTATTTGCCATTACGGGCTTGCTCGGCTTTGGCTTGGGTCCGGTGATTACCCACTACCTAAGCTTTTCCAATGGCTCGCAAATCGTCATGCTCGCGCTGGGCATTACCGGCGTCGCTTTTGCCGGTCTGTCGGGATATGCCCTGGTTTCGCGGCGTGACTTCAGCTTTATGCGCAGCTTCCTGATGATCGGCGTGTTGATCGCCTTCGTTGCCGGCATCGTATCGCTGGTTGCGGCAATGGCAGGCTACCCCATGCCTGCGCTGGCGCTCACGGTCTCGGCCATGTTTGCTTTCCTCATGTGCGGCATGATTCTGTGGCAAACCGGCGAAATCATTAACGGTGGTGAAACCAACTATGTCCTGGCCACCGTGAGCTTATACGTTTCGATCTACAATTTATTCACCAGCCTGCTGCACCTGCTCGGCGCTTTCATGGGCGAGCGCGACTAACAGTATTCGCAAAAAAACTTTAAACGGGGCGGCCTGACCGCCCCGTTTTCTTTTCAGCGTTCGAACAGTGCGATCGACTCCACATGCGCCGTATGCGGAAACATATTGGCGATGCCCGCACTCGCTAGCCGATAACCTTTGGTATGTACTAGGACATTCGCGTCACGCGCCAAGGTTGCCGGGTTGCAGGAGATATACACAATGCGCTGCGGCAATTCGCCTGCGAGCGCCTTGACCAGCTCGGCCGCGCCATCTCGTGGCGGATCGATCAGTAATTTATCGAAGCGCCCCCACGCGGCAAATGATTCTTCAGTCACTTCAAACAAATTCGCGGTTTGAAACTGCGTGCGCTGGCTCAAGCCGTTGTGCGCGCTATTGGCCGCCGCGCGTGCGACCAGCGACGCGCTGCCTTCGAAGCCCACGACCTCGGCACCGCGGCGCGCAATCGGCAGGGTGAAGTTACCCAGGCCGCAAAACAAATCCGCGATGCGCTCATTCGGCTGCGGGTCGAGCAGTCCCACCGCACGCCGCACCAGCACTTGGTTCACGAACGGATTCACCTGCGTAAAATCGATGGGGGAAAACGGCATTTCAATCGCGAATTCCGGCAAGCGGTAACACAAGGCGGGGCTATTCAGCGGATAAAACGGATGTACCGTATCCGGTCCCTTCGATTGCAGCCACCACTGGATGGTGTATTGATCGGCAAAGGCGCGCAAGGCGTCTTCATCGGTAGGGGACAGCGGCTCCATGACGCGCAGCACCAGCACATCCACATCGTCACTCAAGGCGATTTCAATTTGCGGAATGCGATCCGGCTGCGACAGTCGCCCGATCAATTCCCGCAGCGGATCGATCAAGCGCGACATGCGCGGCGGCATCACTTCGCATTGGTGCATGTCGGCGATGAAACTGCTCTTGCGCTCATGAAAACCGACCAGCACGCCACCCTTCTTCTCCACATGCCGCGCCGATAGGCGCGCCCGATGACGATAGCCCCAGCTCGGGCCGTGGATCGGCGCGAGCAGTTGCGCGGGTTTAACACGGCCGATATGCCACAGATTGTTTTCCAGGATACGTTGCTTCGCCGCGACCTGGGCCGATGCCTCCATGTGTTGCAGGCTGCATCCGCCGCACACGCCGTAATGCGGGCAGCGCGGATGAACGCGGGTGAAGCTTTCGCGCAGGAGTCGCGTCATCTGCGCGAAGGCGAAGGTCGGCTTCTTGCGATAGACCGAATACTCGACTTGCTCACCGGGCAGCGCACCCTCGATGAATAGCGTCTTGTCATCATAGTGGGCGACGCCGCGGCCTTCGTGATCAAGCGACTCGATTATTACAGGGGTCACCGGCATCATGCGCTCCGCGTCAAACAGCGCGCTTCGATCGCGTGCAAGCCTTGCGCCAAGGGCGTGGCCGCGAGCAACCCGCCCAACAGCACGCCGCCGGTATTGGCGGCCATATCGAGCACTTCATACATGCGATCGGGAGTCAGGCTCTGCAAAAACTCCAGCCCCACGCCTAGTGCTACAAAGGCGATTGCTAATCCCCAACGCCGCGCGGTGCCGGTATACAACTGACAGAACCACAACATTAGCCATCCGTAGGCCAGAAAATGCGAAAGCTTGTCGCTCTGCTCGAAGGACAGCGGATCGGGCGGGTTGGGCATGAGCGAGAGAATCATCACGATGGCGACCCACAGTCCGCCCAAGGCGAGCCAAGTACGGTGATAACGCAGCCTCATGGCCAGGCCGCCAGGAATTCCTGCCAATGCGGCAAATCCAAGGCCGTCAATTGCGCGCGCACGATCTCGCATTCCTGGCGATAGCGCTCGGGCGTGAATTGGCCGCGCAATAATTGGAAACGCATATACAGCAGGTAAGTATTCACCGCATCGGTTTCGCAATAATCACGAATAGCCTCTGTTTCCCCGCGCCGATAGGCGGGCCACACTTGCGCGCCATCCATGCCGAGCTTGCCGGGGAAGCCGACCAACTTGGATAAGTCATCCAAGCCCACATTGGCGCGCGGCTGGTACAGCGCCAACAAATCCATCAGATCCAAATGTCGCGAGTGGTAGCGGCTGAGGTAATTATTCCATTTGAAATCGCGGTCATCCTCGCCCATATCCCAATAGCGCGGCGCGCTGATGCCATGCACCATGGCCCGGTAGTGCAGCACCGGCAGATCGAAGCCGCCGCCGTTCCAGGACACCAGTTGCGGCGTGTATTTCTCGATGCCATCGAAGAAGCGCTGCACATTCGCCGCCTCATCCTCGCCGGATAAGGACCAGACACGGAAGCCTTCGTCCGAACGCAGCGCGCAAGAAATCACCAGCACCCGATGCACATGGAGTTGTAGAAAATCGCTGCCGGTCGCCACGCGCCGGCGCTGAAAGGCGATTTCCGCCACTTCGTCGGCGGGCGTATCCGGCGGCAGCGCATACAGCTTGGCCAACCCCGCCGTATCCGGAATGGTTTCGATATCGAACGCGAGTACAGGGACCATAAATTAACCCGTTTGTATTAGTCTTGACACGCCTAATAAATAGGCGAAAAATTCATTTGGAATAGGGCGTCAGATTTAATTTCAACCCAGGAAAGCGAGGGATAGCATGCAAAGCACACTGGAGCAGCGGTTTCCTCATATCGCAGCCAAGCTGACGGAAGTCTGGCGCGATGGCAACCAAGCCACGGAATATCTCAATACCTTACTGTTCAAGGAATCCGCCCGCGTTGAACGCCAAGGTTTTACTGACGACACTTGGCTAGAGTTGACCTTGTTAAACGAAGTATTACGTCTGGAATATCCCCCGCGCATCTCATCCACCGCCACCGATGTCTGGGCGCAAGCGGCGGATGCCTCCCCCCTTACTTCTTAACCCACGCCCCGCCCGCGTTCTGCACCCACCAGCCGCTGGCGGCTTTGTCGATCCAGCGCTGAGCAAACGTCGAGCGCACTTCCGCTTCCCATTCGGGATGACCATTGGCGCTGGCGATTTCCCGGTACAAGCTAGCGCGGTCGCGGTTCTCGTCCGCCACCAATCCGTTCACGCTTTGGCGCGCTGCTAATGGCACCGAACTCGCATCGCGTAGCGCGACATTGCCATCACGCGTCAGCCCCACTGCCCCGCTCGCATAATGCGCCGTCAACTGGCCATGGCGTGCTTGCATCGAATTCTTGAGCGCAGTGATGGCCGGGGTGTTGATTTCCAGATCGGCCGCCGCCAAGGCGGCGCTGGCGAAGGCAAGCATGCCGATAAAGCATAAACTCATCCACTTGTTCATTTCGCCTCTCCTTTATTTTCCGCTGCCGGGGTAGCCGGTTTGGCTTCCTGCTTCAATTGCCAGACTTCATCGATAATCTTGTCCGCCGCCTTTTCTGCCGCAGCGGCGGGAAAATAAATATTGATCGTCACGCAACCGGCCAGCAGCAGCCCGATTGCCCCGACACTTCCCCATAAATTTGCTATGCCGCGTTTTTGCATATTGCTCCTCATTGCACGATTGGTTTGCCGCCCTGGGTGGCGCGCTGGATGCGCGCCAGCAATTCGTCCCAGCCCACGCGGCGATTGTAGCCGATCACCGACAAGGCCGGTATCCCGCCGCCTTTCACGATCAAATAACCCTGCGGCACATCTTCGATCCCCGCCATCTCGCACACACCGCGTTCTAGCCGGCACGACAAGCCGATCCGCTCATAGCCGAATTGATCGAAGAAACGTAAAAAGCTTCTTTGCAGCGCCGCCGCCCCACCCGCACCGCCCAACGACGAAATGTTCTCCACCGCACGCTGCGAAATTTTACGCGGGTAATCGCCTGCGCTGCTCGCCACCTTTGCATCGAATTTGACCGGGCGCCAGCCGAATAATTCCAAGGCATTGACCGACACGTCCAAACGGCCTTGCATATTGCCGAAGGAGAAAGTTCGCGTCAGCAAATCCAAATCCAAGTTGCGCATATCAATATTGGCATACACATGCGGCGTCGGGCTGAGCAGATCGGTCGCACGCAGATCTTTCACCACCACGGCGCCGTCGAACACTTTAAACAACAGCGCGCCGCCCACCGTCAACGACTGCCGCTCGTAATGCACCTGCGGGATGACAGCCGACAGCGTGCCGTGCATCGCCGGCAGTTGCAAAGCCTGTGACAAACGCTGCATGGAAATCGGCTGCAATGCGGCACTTAAAGTCCAGCGCCAATCGTTATTTTCACGCTGCGCTTCCACCCCTTCCATCGTGAGTGCGCCATCCAAAATGGGCAGCCTGAGCGGCGCCATCGAAATCCGATCCAGCGCCAGCGTGGCGCGGACGCTAAATGCGCCTAGCGGCAATTTACCCACTTCGCCGCTCATTACATTGATGCGATTTTCGCGCGCTTGGTTTTGCTGCCAAGCCAAACTCGCATCGATGCCCGCTAGGCCGAACAACTTTTCTTCATGTTTCAGCCCGCCCTGACGAATCACCAGGGTCGCTTCGTCCAAGACGCCTTGCTTGATGCTAGCGGCGCCATCCCCTACCCCGCTCAGCGCCAGCTTGCTCAACACGCCATCTTGCGCCCAAGGTTTCACAAACGTGCGGTAGAGCGGATCCAATGCCATGGACTTGGCTGTCACTTGCAAATGCTCGATGCGGCCCGCAGCGCGATTCCATGCGCCGCTCAACTGCGCCGTACCGATGCCGGTCCATTCCAATTGCGCTTGATCGATCACCGCTTGCGCTTCCCCCCATGACCCTTGCGCCGATAAGCGGCGCTCGCCGGGCGCAAAATAAAACGGCTGCCAGAAAACTTCGCCCTCGCGCCAAGCCGCCGCCATATTCCAGCGCCATGCGCCCGCACGCACGCCTTGGAGCGTTAGGGTGCCGGCCAGCTTCTCGCCGGCGCGGGTGCCCGCCGCATCGCTGAATGCGCCATTGCGCAGGATGGCCGAGACATCGAGCTTGCCCTTGTCACCTATTTCCAGCTTGCCCGTCAGGTCTAACACGCCTTGACTGAAACGCACACTTTGCTCGGGCAGCCATGGATTCAAACGCACGGCCTTACCATTCTTCACCTCCCAGCTCGCAGCAAGATTACCGCCGCGCCAGATCAACTGCGCCTGCCAGCGTTCGGCGGATCCCGGAAACAAGGTGAGCGCAAAGCTGCGCGCGCCGGGACGGTATTGAAAGGTCAGGGGTATTTTTTCGCCAACATCCAGTGTGCCGCGCCGGCACTCGATCAGATCGCGCTCGACACGCGCATCCGGGCAATGGAGTGCGAGCTTGCGCCACTCGCGCCCCTGCAGCGTCGCTTGGGCGATGGTGATATCCAGCTTAGATGGCGCAGAAAGGGTGAGTTGCGCCGAAATCCCGCGCAGACTGAATGAGGGCGCAACCATGTCGTCGATGCTGAGCCGCAGTTCCTGCGCGGATGCGCTGAGGCAGAAAACAAGCGTGAAAAAACCGCCGAAAAAGCGCACGCGCTTAAGCGGGAAATACGCCGGTGGAGAGATACCGATCGCCACGATCGCACACGATGGAAACGATGACGGCATGCTGCACTTGCGCCGACACTTTGAGCGCCGCCGCGAGTGCGCCGCCGGAAGAGATGCCGGCAAAAATACCTTCTTCGCGCGCCAAGCGGCGGGTCATTTCCTCGGCTTCGGTTTGGTTCACATACAGCAGGCGATCTACGCGCTGGGGGTCGTAGATTTTGGGCAGATATTCTTCAGTCCATTTACGAATGCCGGGGATTTGCGAGCCTTCTTCCGGCTGCACGCCAATGACTTGGAGGGCGGGATTTTTTTCTTTGAGAAAGCGCGAGCAGCCCATGATGGTGCCGGTGGTGCCCATGCTGGACACGAAGTGCGTGACTTGCCCCGCGGTGTCGCGCCAAATCTCGGGGCCGGTGCCCTCGTAATGCGCTTGCGGATTATCCTGATTGCCAAATTGGTCGAGGATGCGGCCACGGCCCTCGGCCTGCATCCGGTTCGCCGTATCAATGGCTTCTTCCATGCTGCCCGCCTGGGAGGTGAGCACAATCTCCGCGCCGAATGCGCGCATCACTTGGCGCCGCTCCACGCTCATGTGCTCCGGCATCACCAAGATCATGCGGTAGCCGCGCATCGCCGCCGCCATCGCCAGCGCGATGCCGGTGTTGCCGCTGGTCGCTTCGATCAGCGTGTCGCCCGGCTGGATCTCGCCGCGCGCCTCGGCATGCTGAATCATGAACAGCGCCGGCCGATCTTTCACCGAGCCGGCGGGATTGTTTCCTTCGAGCTTCACCAGCACGGTGTTGCTGGTCTCACCCGGCAGGCGCTTGAGTTTGACCAGCGGCGTGTTGCCGACGAATTGCTCGATGGTTTTATACATGGACTTTATTCGCTGTCCAATAATTGGGGCGAACCGCTTTGGTAGAGATGATCGCACTCGCCCACCACGCCCGCCATGGTGATGGCGTTTTTGCCATGTGCCTTCGCATGTTTGAGCGCGCGCCAGGCGCGGGCGTACAGTTCTTCGCGTTGCTCGCCGGAAAGATAGATCGCCACGCCGAAACTCGCGGTCGCCGGTTCCAGCACCGGCAGCATGATCTGGCCTTCCAATTCCATGCGCAGCCGTTCGGCCACGATCAGGGCGCCCATTTCGTTGGTCTCGGGCAACAGGATGGCGAACTCCTGGCCGCCATAGCGCACTGCCACATCGACCGAGCGTACGACTTGCATGACCACGGTGGCGACATGCTTCAGCACTTCATCGCCCACTTCGCGCCCGTAATCGGCGTTGATTTGGGTGAAGCCATCCATGTCCATCAACATCAACGCCAAGGGCCGGCGCGAACGCTCCCAACGCTTGATTTCCTCTTCCATGCGTTGATCCAGAATGACGCGATTGGCGAGCCCGGTCGTCTGATCGTGGCGCTTTATCTCGCTCATCTCCTCCAAGGCCGACTGCAAGGCGTGATTGCGTTTGGAGAGCTGGCGCCGCACATCATCCAGCTCCTTTTTCAGCTTGCCGATTTCATCGTTCATTTGCTCGAAGGCGGAGATATCCATTTCCGCCGCGACAAACAGCATCTGATTCATGCGATACACGCGGCCGGAAAAGGAGCGCTGCGCGCCTTCCGGCGCGCCGAGCGTGAGCAAGCCGTGATAAATCAGGCCATCCGCCTGGGGTGGGCTGTGACACAACAAATTGAAGCTGGGTTCAATGAAATTGGAAGTGGAGAAACCTTCGGTGATGCCGGCCAAAGTCATCAGAAAGCCCTCATTCGCTTCCACGATGCGGCCGTCATCGGCAATCAGCGCGACCGCGATGGCGCGAAAGTCCTTGAGCCAGGCCGGTACGATGGCAAAGGGGGAAGCGCTCAATTGATGCTCCGTCTGTTAGCCAGGAATACGTCCATAGACATCATCGAAGCGCACGATATCGTCTTCTTCCAAATAGGGGCCACTTTGGATTTCGATGATTTGCAGGTCCACCTTGCCCGGATTTTCCAGCCGGTGGCGGTTGGTCTTGGGAATATAGGTGGATTGGTTTTCTTCCAGGTAGATATCCTGCTCGCCGTTGGTGATGCGCGCGGTGCCGTCGATCACCACCCAGTGTTCGGAGCGGTGGTAGTGCATCTGCATCGAGAGCTTGGCGCCGGGATTCACCAAGATGCGTTTGATTTTATAGCCGGGGCCTTCTTCTAAAATCGTGTAACTGCCCCAGGGACGCGTCACGGTGAGATGAATTTCAGTCAGGTGCGCATGCGATTCTTTCACTGCGGCGACCAGTTGTTTCAAATCCTGTACGCGTTCACGCGGGCAGATCAAAGTCGCATCACGCGTTTGCACCACCGCCAGATTGGCCACGCCCAATGTCGCAACCAAACCGTGCTCGCTCCACAACAGATTGTCTTGGCTGTCGATCGCCAAGACATCGCCCTCCAGCATATTGCCCTGTGCATCCTTGCCGCGCTGCTGGTAGATCGATTCCCACGAGCCGAGATCGCTCCAGCCCATATCCACCGGCACTACCGCGACGTTGTCGGCCAACTCCAATAAGCCATAGTCGATAGAAAGATCGGGCATGCTCGCGTACACATCGGCGGCGGCTTGGGCTTCGTTTTTCTCCGCCAAGGCCTGTGTCGCAGCAAATATTTGCGGTTGATATTGTTTGACCATCTCCATAAAACGATCGGCACGGAACACGAACATGCCGCCATTCCAGTAATAGCCGCCCTCGGTGAGATAGCCTTGCGCCGTAGCGAGATCAGGCTTCTCCACGAAGCGCGCGGCTTGATGCACTTCGGACAAAGGGCCGCTATTCGCGCCGGCCAGCGGCTTGCCGCTTTGAATATAGCCATAGCCGGTGGCGGCCTCGGTGGGCTGCATGCCGAACAGCGCGACATAGCCTTCTTTCGCCGCGGCTTCGGCCGACTGCCAGGCGCGCAAGAACGCGTCGTCATTGGCCACCGCATGGTCCGAGGAGAACACGCCGATCAGCGCATCCGGTGTTTCGCGTGCAATGCGCGCCACGGCCCAGGCAATCGCGGGCAAGGTGTTGCGGCCCATCGGTTCGGCTAAAACGCCCCCCGCCAGTGCCGCGTCCAGCGCCAGCAATTGGCCTGCGACTTCGAACCGGTATTCGGCCGAGGTGACGGTGACCACATGCGAGGCTTCCACCATCGGCAACACGCGCCGCACCGTTTGTTGCAGCAAACTCTCTGCACCGTTCAAGCACAGCAGTTGTTTCGGCTTCGACGAGCGCGACAAAGGCCACAAGCGCGTGCCGGATCCGCCCGCGAGCACGATCGCATAGCGCTTGGCGGACACTTGCGGCTGCGCCGCCGGATGCATTTTGACATTGGGTGCGTTCATGCCTCTTTACCTCACCTTGAATTGATGCGAGAAACAAACTATAGCGGGTTAAACGATAGCACAATTATCGTTCATAAATGCTTTAACCATAGGTGCTTATGGGGGGCGCGTCCATTGCATGACACGCACCTGGAAAAACTGAAACGCTGTGCTAGATTGGACTAATGGCACATCTCTTCGCAAATCCCGCCGCACGTGGGATGCGCCGGTAACGAGGCTAATATGGTTCCCGATGTCCCTCAGGCGGCTTTGCCGCCAAGCGCCGACTTAAACGAAGCCGCCGATCTCCTCGAAGGGTTGGAAGCCCTGCGCGAAGAGTTGGGTAGCGTTGCCGACGAGTTAATCGTGCTGCTGCGCCAGGCGGGGGTTACGCCCCCGCAAGACCCCTCAACACATTAAGCCCCCATTTGCTCAATGATCCGCTGGCCAAAGGCGGAGCAGGAAACTTGCGTGGCGCCCGGCATCAGCCGCGCGAAATCGTAAGTGACGAGCTTACCGAGAATCGCTTTTTCCATGCCCTGGATAATGAGATCCGCGGCTTCGGCCCAACCGAGATGACGCAACATCATTTCTGCGGATAACACGATGGAACCAGGGTTCACGTAATCCTGCCCGGCGTACTTAGGCGCAGTGCCGTGCGTGGCTTCGAACATGGCGACTGAATCGGACAGATTCGCGCCCGGCGCAATACCGATGCCGCCCACCTGCGCCGCCAGCGCGTCTGAAACATAATCACCGTTGAGATTGAGCGTGGCGATCACGTCGTAATCTTCCGGGCGCAGCAGGATTTGTTGCAAGAAAGCATCGGCGATCACGTCCTTGATCACGATGCCGTTTGGCAATTTGAGCCACGGCCCGCCGTCGATTTCCACGCCGCCAAATTCGCGCTTGGCGAGTTCGTAGCCCCATTTCTTGAAGCCGCCCTCGGTGAACTTCATGATGTTGCCCTTGTGCACCAGGGTCACCGATTTGCGCCCATTGTCGATGGCGTATTGGATCGCTTTGCGGATCAGGCGCTCGCTACCCTCGACCGAAACCGGCTTGATGCCGATGGCGGAAGTGTCGGGGAAACGAATTTTTTTCACACCCATTTCCTGCTGCAGGAAGGCGATGACTTTCTTCACCTCGGTCGAGCCGGCTTCCCACTCCACGCCGGCGTAAATGTCTTCGGTATTCTCGCGGAAGATCACCATATCGGTTTTTTCCGGCTCCTTCACCGGGCTCGGCACACCGGTGAAATAGCGCACCGGGCGCAGACACACATACAGATCGAGCAATTGGCGCAACGCCACGTTGAGCGAGCGCATCCCGCCGGAAGTCGGCGTGGTGAGCGGCCCCTTGATCGACACCCCATACTCGCGCACTGCTTGCACGGTTTCGTCCGGCAGCCAGCTGTCGGCGCCGTAGACTTTGGTTGCCTTTTCGCCTGCATACACTTCCATCCAGGCAATCTGGCGCTTGCCAGCATAGGCTTTCGCCACCGCCGCATCGACCACTTTGCGCATCACCGGGGTGATGTCCACACCGGTGCCATCACCTTCGATGAAGGGAATAATCGGGTGCGCCGGCACCGCGAGCGACGAATCGGCGTTGACGCGAATCTTCTCGCCACCCGCCGGAATTTGAATGTGTTGATACATTTCGACTCCCAAGTAAAAAAATAGACAGGATAGGCGGCGGCTATAATGTGCGCTGAACCTATCCTGTCCGTTCTCCCATGCCGCGCTTAATCCTCTTCAACAAGCCCTACGGCGTAATCTGCCAATTCAGTCCAGAGGGCACGCACACCACGCTCAAGGATTTTATCGCGATACCGGACGTCTACCCCGCCGGGCGGCTCGACACCGATAGCGAAGGGCTGCTTATTTTAACCGATGACGGCTCGCTCCAGCACCGGATTAGCGATCCTAAACACAAGCTGCCGAAGACTTATTGGGCACAGGTGGAAGGCGTGCCGGATCAGGCCGCATTGAATCAACTGCAGAACGGTCTGGACTTAGGCGATTTTGTCACGCGCCCGGCACAGGCGCGATTGATTGAAGAACCAGTAGGATTGTGGCCGCGCAATCCACCGATTCGGGTGCGCCAACATATCCCCACCAGTTGGCTGGAACTCACTATCGCCGAGGGCAAAAACCGCCAAGTGCGGCGCATGACGGCTAAAGTCGGCTACCCCACGCTGCGCCTGATTCGCTACCGTATCGGCGATTACACGCTCGATGGCATAGCCCCTGGCGCATGGCGCGAAGAACTCAAAACGGCATCAACTTCAGATCAAATGCCCGCTCCACCAGCCAAACACTCGCCACTGCGGCGATCAAAATGGAGCCGCCCAACAAAATGAGGCGCTGGTAAAACCAGCTCTGGCGCAAGGCATACGCCACGGGCAGGAAGGCGGCGACAATAGCAAGCTGTCCCGCTTCCACCCCCAAATTAAATCCCACCAACGCCAATACCAGCGCGTCTTGCGGCAAACCCAGATCGCGCAGTACGCTGGCAAAACCGAAACCGTGAATCAAGCCGAAGGCGAACGCCATCATCCAGCGCCGCTCGCGGAAGAGTGGAAACACGTTGTTCAAGGCCGCGATCACCACCGAGGCGGCGATGGTCGCTTCCACCCAGCGCGAGGGCAGACTCACCACGCCCAAGGTGGCCAAGCTCAAGGTAATGGAATGCGCGACGGTAAACGCCGTGACAATTTTGAAGACTTGCCAGAACGCCGGCTTGAACGCCGCCACCGCTTGCCATTTTTCATTTTGGCGCAGCACCACCGCGGGCAATAACAGCGCCAGCAAAAATAAAATGTGATCGAAACCGATCCAGATATGCCACACGCCCTCATGGCCGTAATCGAAGAATTGACGCAGCTTGTTCGGGCGCGAGAGGCTGAATTCCTGCGTCGCTTTTTCCGGACTGAAAATTCCGGTAACGGACTGGCCAGAATATTCCAAGCGCAGCAAGCCCTTGTGCTGCGGGTCAATATCGAAAAACAGCGCATAGCGCGCTTGCAGCGTTTGCACCGGCGCCGGGCACGCCGCCGTAAAGCGCATGACCACATACGCGCCATCGGTATGGTCATCGATCAAATACTCGGTCACCCGCGCCGGGCACGCCTGGCCCGCCGCCGCCAAGCTGAGCCGCGATAGCGCATACGCCGCGATCTCGTTCTGTTTCGCGCGCACTTCGCCCCAGGTAATTTGCGCGTCGCCATTCGCATCCAGGCCGAGGGCGAAATCCAGGTCGCGCAGCGCGATGTCCCATTGCCCGGTCACGGTTTCGCCCGCTACGCGCAGCGTCAGATAGCTATCGCTCGGCTTGTGCGCACTTGCGCTGAATGAAAGGCACAAACTACAAACCAAAAACAACAGGCGCATCATGGTAGTGCTTTCAATTGCTCAGCCAAGCGGCGCAAAGTGGCGTCTTCGATGCTGCTCTCGGCGAGCCAACGCAGTACCGGCTTAGCCGCCGCCTGATCTTTCGCCGCGAGCGCCGCTTCCAGCACAATCCGCGCATCGCGTGGTTCGAGTTGCACTTTCCAATTCTCCAAAGCCAGCGCCAGCGATTTTTTTGCATCGTGTTGCACATGCAGCGCAAAGCGCGCTTCTTCCTGCTGATGCACTGTATCGCCGCGCAGTTGCGCCGCATGGAAACGATCCGCCAGCGTCGTAGCACTGGTCTTGGCAGTCGGCAGCTTGAGCGCATGCTCCGCGAACACCAGACGCAGCAGCAAGGTATCCGAGCGGGTTTTGTCTTTGAGCAACGCCACCACTTCGCTTGCGCGCCCTTGATCCAACAAATAATCCGCGTAAGCCGCGAGTAAAAACGTATCGGTAATATCCAAAGCCAAAGCCTGTTTGAAATGCGCTTCGGCGGCGTCCAGTCGCCCCAAGCGTTGCGCCATTTCCGCCAGCCGCGTCAACACCCATAGCCGCTCATCGCGCGCCGCTTCAGGATGCTGCGCCTGCATTTGACTTAAAGCGGCGTAAGCCTGGGCTGCATGGCCGGTGAGCCCCTGCACCATCGACTCGCAACCGAGCGCAATCAATTCATTGGCCACATCGCGCAGGGCGAGACAATCGGATCCCGCCTCGGCATAGCGCGCCTGCACGATATGGATAATGGCGCGCAAGGAACGCGCACGGGGATGATGCGGATCGCGCGTGAGCGCCTGATTCAAATCAGCCAGCGCACCGGAAAAATCGTGGCGGAATTGACGCAGGCTGGCGCGTAGCACCAGCACTTCGAGTGGGGGGGCTGGCAGTTCCCACCAGGGTGCTAACGCAGCTTGGGCATAACCGATATAACGCGGATCGCCCTCCGCCGCCACCAATTCGTAGTAGCGCCGCCCCAGGGCCACCGCCACCACGTCATCGCGCGGGTTGCGTTGCAAGGCGGCGCGAAGTTGTGCTAATTCGCGCGCCACTGGATCATTGGCTTTGAACGGCAGGCGTTCCAGCACCTGTGCGTCGCTTGCGGGCAGGTAGGGCGCGGCATAGGCGGAATGTGCGATCAGCCAAGCTAACGCCAGAAACAGATTAAAACGAAGCAACATTGGGAGAATACCCAGGCGGTTTGATTAAAGGCAGGGATCATATCCATTTGGCGTTGTACTGGCAATTTCGCTAAATACGCCCCAATCCACGCAATAAAAAATACAATACTCCATATAAACAATGCATTGAGGCTACAAACTTGCACATTTCAAGCATACTTCCCCGCTATCCCAAGCTGGCTCAAAATTAATGCACTTGGCTGTCAACCTGGCTCCCTACTACCGCGTTATTGGCTCGACGCACAGTTTTGTGCTGTGTTGTTGAATCCACTTAAAAACTTTTTAGCTAAAAGGAAATAAAATGAGCAAACTGTTATCCGCTTTGATCGTCGTTGCTTTCTCCGCTGTCAGCCTGAATGTTTTCGCTGCCGCTCACTCCGGCGCTGCACCTGCTGCTAAAACCGAAGCTGCTGCTCCTGCCGCTGACAAGAAAGCTGCTCCTGCCGCTGACATGAAGAAAGATGAAGCCAAGAAAGACGAAGCAAAGCCTGCTGCTAAGAAAGCCAAAAAAGCTAAGAAAGCCAAAAAAGCTGACGCTCCTAAGGCTGACGCTGCTCCTGCTGCTAAGTAATTTGCAGCAAGCCTAAAAAGGCAGGGTTCGCCCTGCCTTTTTTCTGGGTAAAAACATTAGATTATTAGAAATAATTAATACTTAATACCCTTCTTTCGCTTCAATCTATGTCAACAAAACCCTAAGAATTGCGTTAAAATTCGCGGGCACAAATTTTCGTGCCCAAAAACACAACTTACCAACCCTTGAGGATGAAACACATGAGCAAACTGTTATCCACCCTGATCGCTATCGCTTTCTCCGCTGTCAGCCTGAATGTTTTCGCCGCCGCTCACTCTGCTGCTGCTCCTGCCAAAACTGAAGCTGCTGCCCCTAAAGCTGACGCTAAAGACGCTAAGAAAGACGACAAAGCTGCTCCTGCTGCCGCTAAGAAGGACGACAAAGCCGCTGCTCCTGCCGCCAAGAAAGACGACAAAGCTGCTGCTCCTGCCGCCAAGAAAGACGACAAAGCCGCTGCTCCTGCCGCCAAGAAAGACGACAAAGCCGCTGCTCCTGCCGCCAAAGCTGACGACAAAGCTGCCGCTCCTGCTGCTAAGAAAGACGACAAAGCTGCTGCTCCTGCCGCTAAGTAATTGCAGGGTAGTGCTTAAAAAGGCAGGGATATTCCCTGCCTTTTTTTATTTTTGAGATAAACATGACTGAAATCTGGCGTCCCCACGTCACGGTTGCCGCCGTGATTGAACAAGATGGCAAATTCCTGTTCGTGGAAGAACAAGCCGAGCAATCCATCGTACTCAACCAGCCCGCCGGGCACTGGGAATCGGATGAAACCTTGATCGACGCCGCCGCGCGCGAAACCTTGGAAGAGACCGGCTACCATTTCCAGCCGGCCTCCTTGGTCGGGGTTTATCGCTGGCCGCATCCCGCTAAGGGTATTGTCTATCTGCGCTTTGCGTTCTCCGGCGCCGTGCTGAGCTTTGACGCGAATCGGGCTTTGGATACGGGCATTCTGCGCGCGGTCTGGCTCACGCCCGACGAGTTGCGCGCCCAAACTGCCCACCATCGCAGTCCGCTGGTCTTGCGCTGCGTGGAAGACTATCTCGCCGGCAAGCGCTATGCTTTAGATTTACTGACCCACTTCTCTTGATATGCGTTGGCTATCTATCGTGATTTTGGCTTGTGCGAGCTTCCCCGCCCCGGCGCTGGAAGTCACCATTTGCTACAACTACGGCTGTGCGGTGCAAGCCAAGATTGAAGTCGGTCTCCACGATCTGGCCCAACTCGACCAACTGTTCGAGGAGACCCCCGATGCGGTGGTCGAGCGTAGCGCGATTCAATTCGCCATCGGCTTGCTGAACCAGGTCGCAGGCAGGCAGACCCCTAACCGCAACGACAAAGGCGGAAACTACGACGACGACGGCGTGGAAGGCCGCATGGACTGCATCGACCATTCGTACACCACCACCGCCTACCTCAGACTGATCGATAGGCGCGGCCTGCTGCATTTTCATCAAGTGTTGGAGCCCTTGCATCGTGCGCCGCTGCTGGTGAACGACCATTGGAGCGCGCGCATTCTCGATATCGAAACCGAAGAGCAATATGCCGTGGATTCCTGGTTTTTCAACAACGGCGAACCAGCGGCCATCTTCCCCGTGCGCGACTGGCTAAAAGGCGCGGAACCCCATGTCTGATCGAGTCGTGGTTGGCCTCTCCGGCGGCGTCGATTCTTCGGTCGCCGCCCTGCTGCTCAAGCAGCAAGGCCATGAAGTCATCGGCCTGTTCATGCGCAACTGGGAAGACGATGCGGAGTGCCCCGCCAAGCAGGATTTCCTGGATGTACTCGCAGTCGCCGAGGTGATCGGCATCGAAGTCGAAGCGGTGAATTTCGCCAAGGAATACAAAGAACGCGTGTTCAGCTATTTCCTGCGCGAATACCAAGCCGGGCGCACGCCCAATCCGGATGTGCTGTGCAATTCTGAAATCAAGTTCAAGGCTTTCCTCGAACACGCATTGTCTCTGGGCGCGAGCAAAATCGCCACCGGCCACTACGCGCGGGTGACTGAACACCAAGGCGAATTTTCCTTGCTCAAAGCGCAAGACAGCGCCAAGGATCAGTCCTATTTCCTATATCGCCTGAACCAAATACAGCTCTCGAAAACCCTGTTTCCCCTCGGCGAGCTACTCAAACCTGAGGTGCGTGAAATCGCACGTATAGCCAATCTGCCGACCCATGCCAAAAAAGACAGCACCGGCATCTGCTTCATCGGCGAGCGCGATTTTCGTACCTTCCTCTCACGTTATCTGCCGAAGCAGCCGGGCGAGATGGAAACACCCGATGGGCGTTGCATCGGCCAGCACGAAGGTCTGATGTACTACACGCTCGGCCAGCGCCAAGGCTTAGGCATTGGCGGGCAAGGCGAGCCGTGGTTTGTGGCGGGCAAAGACATGCAACGCAACGTGCTGATCGTGGTGCAAGGCCACGAGCATCCGCTGCTATTGAAAGATATGCTTGTTGCGCAAGATTTGAATTGGATCAGTGGTCGCGCACCGGAAATCACGCCGACCTATGGCGCCAAAACCCGTTATCGCCAACAGGATGCGGCATGCCGCATCACACAGCTGGCACAAGATCAAGTCGCACTCAAATTTGACGCTGAGCAATGGGCAGTAACACCAGGACAATCGGTGGTGATGTATGCAGATGAAACCTGCTTAGGCGGCGGCGTCATTCAATAAACACATCGCTGAAAACGTAAAGGGAGATGGTTTAACCCATCTCCCTCGTGTCACGTAGTGCGAATGAACAAACCACCTTAGACCGTAGCGCGAGTTCCGCGCTTACGATCGATCTCTTTCAGGAAGCGCTTGCGCACCCGAACGAAGTGCGGTGTCACTTCCACCAATTCATCGTCTTCAATAAACTCCAGCGCACGCTCCAGGTTCATCTCAATCGGCGGCACCAGCGCCACCGCCTCGTCCGTGCCGGAAGCGCGCACGTTGGTGAGTTGTTTGCCCTTGAGCGGGTTCACCACCAGATCATTGTCACGGGTGTGAATGCCGATGATCATGCCTTCGTATAATTCATCGCCTGGCTTCACAATCATGCGGCCGCGATCTTGCAAGTTGAATAAGGCATAGGCCACGGTCTTGCCCATGCCGTTGGAAATCAATACGCCATTCGCGCGTCCCCGGAGTTCACCTGCCTTGATCGGACCGTAGTGATCGAATACGTGGTACAGCAAGCCGCTGCCCGAGGTGGCAGTGAGAAACTCGGTCTGAAAGCCGATCAAGCCGCGTGCGGGGATCATGTACTCCAAGCGCACCCGGCCTTTGCCGTCCGGCTCCATATTCAATAGATCGCCCCGGCGCATGCCGAGCTTTTCCATAATCGTGCCTTGGTTCACGCTCTCTACATCCACGGTGAGCATTTCATACGGCTCTTGTTTCTCGCCGTTCACTTCTTTGATGATCACCTGCGGGCGCGACACGCCCATCTCGAAGCCTTCGCGCCGCATGTTCTCGATCAGAATCGATAAATGCAATTCGCCCCGACCGGAGACGCGGAATTTATCCGGGCTGTCGGTATCTTCAACGCGCAGCGCCACATTGGAGAGTAACTCGCGGTCGAGCCGATCGCGAATCTGGCGGCTGGTCACGAATTTGCCGTCGCGCCCGGCGAAGGGCGAGTTGTTCACTTCGAACGACATGGTCACCGTCGGCTCATCCACCGACAAAGGCGGGAGTGCCTCAGGTGCGGCGGGATCGCAGAAAGTGTCGGAAATATGCGGTGCTTCGATGCCGGTAATGGCGACGATATCGCCCGCACTGGCTTCCGCCACTTCAACCCGGTCCAGGCCGTGGAAACCCAGCACTTGCAAGATCTTGCCTGAGCGTTGCTTGCCTGATCCTTCTACCACGGCCACGATTTGCCCCGGCTTGATACGGCCACGCTTGATGCGACCGACGGCAATGGTGCCGACATAGCTGGAGTAAGCCAAACTCGACACCTGCATCTGTAACGGGCCGTCGAGGTCCACATCCGGCGCCGGCACATTTTTAATAATCGCGTCGAACAGCGGCGTCATGTCGCCCTCGCGCACTTCTGAATCGAGGCTGGCATAACCGTTCAGCGCTGAGGCGTACACTACTGGGAAATCGAGTTGCTCTTCGGTCGCGCCGAGTTTGTAGAATAAATCGAAAGTTTGATCCAACACCCAACTCGGACGCGCGCCGGGGCGGTCGACTTTGTTGATCACCACAATCGGATTCAGGCCTTGCGCAAACGCTTTGCGCGTGACGAAGCGGGTTTGCGGCATCGGGCCGTCCATCGCGTCCACCAGCAGCAACACGGAATCCACCATGGACAACACGCGCTCCACTTCGCCGCCGAAATCGGCGTGGCCCGGGGTATCGATGATGTTGATGCGATATTCGGTATCGCCCTGCTTCCAGCGCAGCGCCGTGTTCTTGGCCAGAATGGTAATGCCGCGCTCACGCTCCAGGTCGTTGGAGTCCATGACCCGCGTCCCCATCTGCTGGTGGGCGGCAAACGTGCCGGATTGTTGCAGGAGCTTATCGACCAGCGTGGTTTTACCGTGGTCGACGTGCGCGATAATGGCGATGTTGCGGAGATTTTGAATCACAGGAGCACCCGGGGTTTACGGCGAAAAAGCCGGGCATTATACCGGATTCAGGGTGAAATAGCCCTGATCCTTTAGGCGCCAGGCCCTTTAGGCTTTAGGCGCCGTATCCTTGAACGGCTCCAGCTCGTTTAGCCGATCGGCGAGTTTGGCCAGGTTGGGGTGCGCTTCGCGCCATTTGATCTCAGAAAAACGGAAATCCAGGTAGCCCAAGGCACAACCGGTGGCAATATCGGCTAAATTCATCAAATCACCGGTGCACCACTTCTTCTCGCCCAGCTCCTCCGACATCGCTTCCAGGCCGCGGAACACCTTTTGCTCCTGACGCAGGATCCAGTCAGCGCTTTGATGTTCGGGGGCGCGCTGGGTGCGTTCGATAAATATCAGCGCCGCTGCATCGACCACCCCATCGGCCAAGGCCTCCCAGCGCTTGACTGAAATGCGCTGCCGATTGCCTTCCGGAATCAAACGCGACACCGGCGTCACGGTGTCGAGGTATTCCACAATCACGCGTGAATCATAGAGCGAGGCGCCATCATCCAATATCAGCACCGGCACCTTACCCAGCGGATTGAAGCTGGGCACTTGTGTGTCGGCGGCCCACGGCACGTCCACCACAAATTCATAGTCGATGTGCTTTTCCGCCAAGACGAGGCGGACTTTACGCACGAAGGGGCTGGTCAAGGATCCAATCAGTTTCATAAAATTTCCTAGTTCAAATTCATATCAATGCGAAGTGCGCGGTCATTTTTTAGACCGGCACAAGGGGAATGATCTTCCCCGGCCGCGAATAAGTCACCATCTGATTAAAATTCAAATAGCGGTAGATGTTGTCCGACAGCGGTGCGATCTTATTTTTCACTATAGTCAAATATTCTTCCAGCGTCGGAATGCGTCCCAGCTTGGCGCACACCGCGGCCAGCTCCGCCGAGCCGAGATAGACCCGCGCGCCTTTGCCCATACGGTTGTCGAAATTGCGCGTGCTGGTGGAAAACACCGTCGCTCCATCCGCCACCCGCGCCTGGTTGCCCATACAGAGCGAGCAGCCGGGCATCTCCATGCGCGCACCAATACGGCCAAATATTGAATACACGCCTTCCTCGCGCAACTCATGCTCATCCATTCGCGTCGGCGGCGCGACCCAGAGCCGGGTCGGAATCAGACCCGCGTCTTCCAGCACCTTGCCCGCAGCGCGGTAGTGCCCGATATTGGTCATACAGCTGCCGATGAACACTTCGTCGATTTTGTCGCCCACCACGGCCGACATCGGCTTGATGTCATCCGGATCGTTCGGACAAGCCAGCAGCGGCTCTTTAATTTGATTAAGATCGATTTCCAGCACGTAGGCGTATTCCGCATCGGCGTCCGGCTCCAGCAGCGTCGGCTGCTCGAGCCAGGCGCGCATGGCGTCGATGCGGCGTTGCAGCGTGCGCGCATCGGCATAGCCTTTGTCGATCAAATGTTCCAGTAGCACGATGTTGGAATTGAGAAACTCGATCACCGGCGCTGGTGAGAGACGCACGGTACAGCCATTGGCCGAACGCTCGGCGGAAGCATCGGCGAATTCGAATGCCTGCTCCACTTTCAGATCGGGCAGGCCCTCAATCTCCAGGATGCGACCATTGAATACGTTTTTCTTACCCTGCTTGCCAACGGTGAGTTCGCCTTTTTGAATCGCGGCGTAGGGAATCGCATTCACTAAATCGCGCAGGGTGATGCCGGGCTGCATCTTGCCTTTGAAGCGCACCAATACCGACTCCGGCATATCCAAGGGCATCACGCCCATCGCGGCGGCGAATGCCACCAAGCCGGAGCCCGCCGGGAAGCTGATGCCAATCGGAAAGCGTGTATGCGAATCGCCGCCGGTGCCCACGGTGTCGGGCAGCAGCATGCGGTTCAGCCAGGAGTGGATCACGCCGTCGCCTGGGCGCAAAGACACGCCGCCGCGCGAGGAAATGAAATCCGGCAGATCATGTTGCAGTTTGATATCGACCGGTTTCGGATAGGCCGCCGTGTGGCAGAAACTTTGCATCACCAAGTCGGCGGAAAAGCCCAAGCAAGCCAACTCTTTCAATTCATCGCGCGTCATGGCGCCGGTGGTGTCTTGCGAACCCACGGTCGCCATTTTCGGCTCGCAGTAGGTGCCAGGGCGCACGCCCATCACACCGCACGCACGGCCGACCATTTTCTGCGCCAGCGTATAACCCTTACCCGTATCTTTGGGTGAAATCGGTTTGATGAATAAATCGGACACGCCCAAGCCCAGCGCTTCACGCGCCCTGCCGGTCAACCCGCGCCCGATGATCAGTGGAATGCGCCCACCGGCACGGATCTCATCCGGCATGGTCAGCGGCTCAAGCTTGAAGCTACTGATCACCTTGCCTTGGGCGCTGTGGATTTCGCCCTTGAACGGATAAATCGTGATCACATCGCCGGTATTCATCTGCGCCACATCGCATTGGATCGGCAAGGCACCGGAATCTTCCGCCGTGTTGAAAAAAATCGGCGCAATTTTATTGCCCAGCACAATGCCGCCGGTGCGCTTATTCGGCAGATGCGGAATGTCCTGCCCCATATACCACTGCACCGAATTAATCGCCGATTTGCGCGAGGAGCCCGTGCCCACGATATCGCCCACATAAGCGAGCGGCAAACCTTTTTGTTTCAACTGGGCGATGGTCGCCAGGCCGTCGGGCATTTTATTCACCAGCATCGCTTGCGCGTGCAGCGGGATATCGGGGCGCGACCAGGCATCCTGCGCCGGTGACAAATCATCGGTATTGGTCTCGCCCGGTACTTTAAACACGACGGTCTGAATCTTTTCCGGCAGGGCTGGACGGTTCATGAACCATTCGGCCTGGGCCCAGGATTCGAGCAGGGCTTTGGCGTGCGCGTTGCCCGCTTTGAATTTTTCCACCACATCGTGGAAGGCGTCGAAAATCAGCGTGGTGTGCGAGAGCGCTTGCACCGCATCCGGCGCCAGCGTTGCATCATCGAGTAAATCGATCAGGGTGTGCACGTTGTATCCGCCGAGCATGGTACCCAACACTTGCACCGCATGCTGGCGACAGATCAGCGGCGTTTGCACCTGGCCTTTCGCGATGTCGGCCAGGAAGGCGGCTTTGACATAGGCGGCTTGATCCACGCCGGGCGGGATGCGGTTTTCCAACAGATCGAGCAGAAAATCATCTTCGCCTTTCGGCGATTGTTTGATCAGCTCGACCAGTTGCGCGGTTTGTTCCGCGTTCAGGGGCAGCGGCGGCAGACCTTGGCCGGCACGTTCCGCGACATGGGCACGATAAGTTTCTAGCATGAGGGGAAATGTAGTGCGAATAGTTAAGGTGCGAATTATACCATCCGCCTCCGGCTGAATTTAACCCCGTTCATTGCAAAGATATTTATGGCTTATTTCAAAAATGCTTATGCCGTGACTACGCCAAGGCTGCTGCTACGCGTGCTTTCAGGATAGGAACCACCTCTGTCTCAAACCAAGGGTTTTGCTTGAGCCACAATTGGTTGCGCGGGCTGGGATGGGGCAAAGGTAAGTATTCGGGCAGATAGTCGCGATAAGCTTGCACGATCTCGCGCAAGCTCTTTTTACGGCGCGTTTGCAGGTAATAGGCCTGTGCGTATTGCCCGATCAAGAGCGTCAAGCGGATATGGGGCATCAGCGCCTTGAGTTGCGGGTGCCACAGCGGCGCGCATTCCGGACGCGGCGGGGCATCGCCGCGCGGCCCGGAACCGGGATAGCAAAATCCAGTCGGCACAATGGCGATATGCCGCGTGTCGTAAAACTGCTCGCGCGTCATGCCCAACCAGATGCGCAGCCGGTCGCCGGACGGATCGTTCCAGGGAATCCCCGTCTCATGTACCCGCCGCCCCGGTGCTTGGCCGACGATTAACACGCGCGCGGTGATCGAGGCGCGCAGCACCGGCTTGGGGCCAAGTGGTAAATGGGCCTCGCATACGCGGCAGGCGCGGATTTCTGTGAGCAAGGTTTCGAGACGGGTCATGGGACAAGTGTAGCGCAAGCATCCTGCTTGCCTGCCGGCTGGAAGCCGGCGCTACAGAAAGCCCGCTGCCCTAAATAGGGTTTACGGTAAAATGGCTTTTTTGTCACAGGCTTGCCTCATGGAACTCACTCCGCTCACCGCCCTCTCCCCACTCGATGGCCGCTATGCCGGCAAAGTTGCCGCCTTGCGTCCGCTGTTTTCAGAATTCGGGCTGATCAAGCACCGCGTGCAAGTCGAAGTCGAATGGTTTAAAGCTTTGGCCGCCGCACCCGAGATTCAAGAGGTAGCGCCGTTCTCAGCCAGCACGCTCGCCGACCTGGATGCGCTAGCCGCCAATCTCAATGAAGCCGATGCGCAAGAAGTGAAAGACATCGAGTCCATTACCAATCACGACGTCAAAGCTGTTGAATATTTCCTGAAAAAGCGCTTCGCCCTAAATAGTGAAGTCATGCGCGTCTCCGAATTCATTCACTTTGCCTGTACTTCGGAGGACATCAACAACCTGTCGCACGCGCTGATGTTGAAAACCGCGCGCGAAACCGTGCTGCTACCCAGCCTGGATAAAGTGATTGCCCGCTTAACGGAACTGGCGCACGCGCTGGCGGAGCAACCCATGCTAGCGCGCACGCATGGGCAGCCGGCTTCCCCCACCACCCTGGGCAAAGAGCTCGCCAATGTCGTACATCGTTTGCGCCACGCGCGCGATCGCATCGCCGGCGTGGCGATATTGGGCAAGCTCAACGGCGCGGTCGGCAACTACAATGCGCATCTTTCCGCCTATCCGAATGTCGATTGGGAAAGCTTCGCGCAAGCCTTCGTGGAAAGCCTGGGGCTCAGCTTCAACCCCTACACCATCCAGATCGAGCCGCACGACTACATGGCGGAGCTGTTTGACGCCATGGCGCGCGCCAATACGATTCTGGTCGATCTGAATCGCGATGTGTGGGGTTATATCTCGGTCGGCTATTTCAAGCAGAAAGTCAAAGCGGGCGAGGTCGGCTCCAGCACCATGCCGCACAAAGTGAACCCGATTGATTTCGAGAATTCCGAGGGCAACCTGGGCATCGCCAATAGCCTGCTGCGTCACCTCTCGGACAAGCTGCCCGTTTCACGTTGGCAGCGCGATCTCACCGACTCTACTGTGCTGCGCAATATGGGCGTGGCGTTCGGCTATGCGCTACTTGGCTATGATTCCTGCCTGCGCGGGCTGAACAAGCTGGAAGCCAACCCGCAGCGTTTGGAAGACGATCTCAACGCCAACTGGGAAGTCCTGGCCGAGCCGATTCAGACGGTGATGCGGCGCTACGGCGTGCCCAATCCATATGAGCAATTGAAAGAACTTACGCGCGGCAAGGGTGGTATCACCAAAGAACATTTACACGTGTTCATTATGGGCCTGGAAATTCCAGCGGACGAAAAGAAGCGCCTGCTGGCATTGACGCCGCACAGCTATACCGGCATGGCAGCGGAGTTGGCAAAGCGCATTTAATCCGCCGGGCCATGTATGCGCCCGCATTAAGTTAAAGCCCATTGCAGCCGATATTACCTATACTGGGTAAGAACCTCGGATATGCGCATGGGCGACCTCGGCAACTCTCTCCTGAAACTCCATGGCTTGGGCGATTTACTCGAAACCCAAGGCAACCTGGAATTGAGCCTGCGCCAACTCGCGGAAGCGGCGGCCAAGATTCTCAATGCCGCTCATTGCTCCATCATGTTGCTGGATGAAGAAGACCAAGATGAGCTCAAGCTGCGCGTCTTTGCCGCTTACGGCGACTTGCCGGATTCCGCTTACAAACAAATCACGCGCAAGGGCGAAGGCATTTCGGGCCATGTGCTTGCCACGGGCCAGCCGCTGCTGATCGAAGATCTCGCACAATCCGACTTTACCGAAGTCGCACGTAGGTTGACACGTGGGCAGCGCAGCTTGATCTCCACCCCGATCGTGCAGAATCAAAATATCGTCGGCGTCATCAACGCCAGCGATCCGAAATCCAGCCGACCATTCAATTTAGACGATTTGCACCTGCTCGAAGTCGTCGCGCTGTTCGTTGGCAAATCGATCCAGGTCGTGCAATTGCAAAGCGTGCTCAACTCGCGCTTCGCGCAAATGGCCCTGGCGCAAGAAGCCCAGCAAACCATCGGCCATGCCATGGCTTATGTCAGCGAAAACCCGAATCAACTGGCGAAGATCCTCGCCAAATCATTTTTCAAGGAAATGACCAAGGCTGGTTTCAGCTCGACGCAAATCATCCACGCCGCGACGGAAATCATCGGACTGCTGAACACCAACATAGCCAAGCACAGCAAGCGTTTGAAGCGCGGAGAAGAGAATTAGCTTTTAAAAAAACAAATTAACGCCAAATTTACGCCAAATTAAAAGGGCATCCATATTTGCATTTGTGCTGAATTGCAAATACATAAATGTCTCAGTTGTACCGGTAGCGGGAGTAGAAGGATTGCGGGTAACCGACCGTCATCGACCCCAAGCCGACCGTCATAACAGCATCATCTAAAGTCCGTAATACGCCCAACAACGGCCATCTGGTTTGTTGAATTTCCCCTATTTGATTCCAATCAAACGAGCATTATTGATTTGACGTATTATTAATCATATGCGGACAGGAAAACTTATGGGGTTGCTATGAATCAACAACTTACCAAAATAGAGAAGGCCTTATTATTATCAATAATACTGACCGCTTGGTCCGTATATTAACTGCTAGCCATTTCTCTTCAACCACACGCCTGAGCAAATGAAAAAAGTACAGGTCTTTATCTCATACGCAGGTCATGATTCATTTGAGGCTTCGCTGCTTCAATTCTCAATCGAGACCCTGCTAGCGCCACAGGGGGTTACAGCTTGGACGTTTCAAAGAGATCAGTCTCGGTCGGAGAAGGAGATTGCTAAGGCTCTCAAGAAATCCGTGCAAGACTCAATAGCCACGGTTTTTATCGTGTCACCCAGCACAATCGAAGCCGGTGCTGCCCAGTGGATGGAGCTTGCCTACTCAGATGCATTTAACGTTGAGACTTTTGTGCTCCTGCACCACCTTGACTACAACGATCTAAAAAACAAAGACCGTGGCGTGCCACCGCTACTCCTTGCGAGTCAGTGTAATTCGGCAATGGAGTGGAGGAAAGTTGTTGAAGACATTCGCAACCTTGTTAAAGGTGCCCAATCATGAGCCTTAAGGTTTTTCTTTCATACTCCATCCAAGACACCGCTTTTGCCGAATTGGTGAAAGCAAAGATCAAGGAATTACTTCCACACCACAACGTTGAAGCCACCGAGGTTTTCGATGTTAGATCTGACTTGGAAGTCGGTGCCGATATTAGGCAATCGATCAAATCTGCAATTGAGGCGGCAAGCACCGTAGTTGTGGTTTCGTCTGAAAGTAGCGATCTATCCCCGTCAGTCAACTATGAAGTTGGGCTGGCCGATGCGTTGGGAAAGGAATTGGTTTTCGTTGAGCAAAAAGGTGCCGCAGACTCAGCATTGCACCGCCGTTTCGTTGAAAGCGCTCGCATCATTAAGGTCGAAAATGGCTAATCCATCATTCCACCGGACCTGCGCGAAAAACCGCGCAGGCCGATGAATTCAAACGTTATGCCGTTACATCGAAGAAACAACAAAAAGGAGTCTCACAATGTCCGAAAAGAAAGTCATCTTCATCGCCTTCGCAATCGAGGACGAACGCATCCGAGACATGATTAAGGGTCAGTCTTTGAATGCCAAATCACCATTCGAGTACGTAGACATGTCGGTTACAGAAGCCTACGACGAAGAGTGGAAAAAGAAGGTGCGGACTCGTATTCTTCGATCTGACGGCGTACTAGTAGTTGTCAGCAAAAACTCCCTGAGCTCCAGTGGGCAGAAGTGGGAGATTCAGTGTGCCAAGGAAGAAAAAAAGAAGATTCGGGGCATCTGGGCCTACAAGGAAGATCGCACCGACCTTGCCGGTGTGAATACGATGGTCTGGACCTGGGACAACATCGCTAACTGGATAGATAGCCTCTGATGCGCAAAGCACTTATCGTCGGTATCGACTACTACACCAACGTTTCGGCGCTCCACGGCTGTGTGAACGATTCGTTCGCGGTTAAATCCATGCTTGATCGGCACGCTGATGGTTCGGTTAATTTCGGTGTGAAGCATCTAACTGCCGCTGGATTAAGCGCGCCAGTTGAACGAGACGAACTTCGGCAGGCAATCGAAAGCCTTTTCGCTGGTGATGGTGAGGTTGCGCTCTTTTACTTTGCTGGCCACGGCCACATTGAAGCAACGGGTGGCTACCTCTGCTCTTCCGACGTCAAGACTGGAAACGACGGCGTGCCATTGGCTGAGATCATGATTATGGCCAATCAGTCGAAGATTCAAAACCGCGTAATTATTCTCGACAGCTGTCACAGTGGCGTCGCGGGAGGAAACGCATTGCAGCAGAAAGTGGCCGAAATCAGCGATGGTGTGACCATACTCACAGCCTCGACCGCAGAACAGTATGCAACCGAAGAAAATGGAGCCGGTGTATTCACAATCTTGTTTGTCGATGCTCTAGGTGGTGCCGCCGCAAATCTCGTAGGCGACGTGACACCGGGTGGCATATACGCGCACGTAGATCAGTCGCTCGGCCCGTGGTCGCAGAGGCCCGTTTTCAAAACTAATGTTAAGCGCTTCGTCTCCTTGCGAAAGGTGCAACCATCATTGGAACTCACCGAGCTTCGTCGGATTTCAGAGTTTTTCCCTACTACTGGCTTTCAATTCCAACTCGATCCGACCTATGAGCCTGAGCGGCATGACTCGTGGGCTACTAACCCGCAAGGCATTCCGGCCCCTGACCCTAGTCACAATGCGATCTTCAATATCCTACAGAAGTACAACCGTGTAGGGCTTGTCGTGCCAGAGGGCGCGCCACACATGTGGCACGCTGCCATGGAGAGTAAGACTGTCCGCCTCACAGCTCTCGGCGAGCATTATAGGCGGCTAGCCGCAAAGAGCCTTTTATAGGAGTGACGGCTTGATGAATCGTAATAATCACAGCGGAGCCATGATTTAAGCCAGTGTCAACGTGACCTGGCATAACAAATCATTCAAGCCGACGCCGCTTCGCGGCGCGGCTTAATTCTGGCGTTGAGGCTGTAGAAAATTCTTTTCTGAGTGGCCGTTGTTCGCCGCATACCCGACCTTACTCCGATGTGGCTCGAATGACTCTTCCTGGCATGAGCTGCCGTACTCAGACAAAACCCGACCGTCGCAAAACGCTGCATTGGAGATGTTCGCGACAGAATCACCTTTTCAGTTTTCAGTGATAAACCGGCGGCCCACCCTCATCCGGCCGGCCATTCGCAATCTCTTCCGGCGTCGCATCGCGAATCGCCATCACCGTCACCACGAATTTCACGGTTTGCCCGGCGAAGGGATGATTGGCATCGACGGTGAGTTTGCCGTTTTCGATTTTGCTCACACGAAACATTTTTCCCTCGCCTTGTTCGTTCTGAAACTCGACTTCGGCGCCGACATGGCGATATTCGGGAGGGACGTTTTCAATATCGTCGGTGAAGGTGAGGTTGGGATCGTGCGGTCCGAAGCCGTGCTCCGGCGGTAAGATCACCTCGAGCTGATCGCCGGGTTTGGCGCCTTCCAGCGCCGCTTCCACTTGTTCGAATAGGCCGCTATCGGCGCCATGCACGTAGCCGATGGGCACATCGGATTGCTCGACCACCTGGCCTTGTTGGTCAAGAATGGAATAGGTGATGTAAACGGCTTTGTGCTTGGAAACAGTGGGGGCAGACATGGGAGCAATCCTGATGAAAACGCGAATTTTACCCGAAATCGGGACGCACCTCAGCCGCGCCGGATTTCGAGGGTCAACACCATTTCACGATTGAGCTCGCTCAAGGGCCAGGCCAGCTTCAAGGTGACGGCCTGCATGATCTTTTCAAACCCGGCTTCGGATTGCGACACGCTGAAGTGCGGCGCGGCATGCAATTGTACCCGATGGCTGGTGCTTAGCGTCACGCTGCCGCCGAGCACATCGTCCGCCAAGGTGATCCCTTGCATCGCCTCGGTTTCGAACACTTGGCCGAAGCCGCCGGGAATGCCACCCTCGAACACATAACGTCCCGCCGGGCCATCGCAGCTAGGCATGGCGAGGTTGATCTCGGTGCCGAACCAGCCGCGCGGCTCGCCGCTAAAGTGGTAATGCAAGGTCAGCACGTTACCCGCCAAGCGGTAATTTTTATTCACCTTCAGCACTTCCACCGCCGCCTCGAAACGCGCATCTAAGCCGGTGCTATCGATTTCCTGATAGTCGAGCACATAGGGCGGCGTGTGGCCTTCCGGCTGGTCGGCATCGAGCCAACTATCGCGGAACATTGCGCGCGGGTTTTGATCCACCTGCAAATCTTCTGGGCCGATCGCATGCTTGAAACTCACCCGATCATGCGCCGAAGCAATGCCCTCGCCGTCGTGTGCGTGATCGTGCTCGCCCAAATGGATCTTGCGATAGTAGTGCTCATCCTGACGCGCCAGGGAATCGCCGAAATTATGGTTCAGCGCGTAGGCATCCAGCTCGGCGATGGTCGCGCTGCCATCGAGGCGGAAAATCGCTTGCAAAGATTCATTGTGAACAAGCAACTCATCTTGGCCGTCGAGATCGAGGTCATAGGCTTCGCGCGCCGGCCGCTGATCCAGTTCATCCAACCGCCGCTCCAAGCGCACCATAGCCTGGTACACCGCGCGCCGCAGATGCGGCAGATACAGCCCGCCGAACAGGCCGTGCCAGTAAGCGTCGTTGGCTTGGGCCTGGTAGAGCAGATCGAGTAGCTCGGCATGTTTGGCGTGGCCATGCAAGGCATGCAGCCGCAGCGACAGACCGAGCATGCGCTTGTGCATCCAATTTGACTCGGGATAGCGCGTGAGGAAATTTTTCCAGATGCCGCCGCGCAAGAACGCTTTGTGCTGCTCGAAGTGGCCTTGCTGCTTGGCCTCATGCACGAGCTCGGCGTAAGTGTTGGCGGCCTGCGCCGGTAGCGTCCACTCATTCATCTCGATATAGGACGCAGTGGGTAAATACACCACGCCACGAGTCTTGGCCTGGGCGTGATACTCATCGTAGCGCTGCGTGATGATGATAGGCGAAGCGAGCACGCCCTCAATAAATTGCTTGAGCCAACCTTTTTCATACACCCATTCGTAGGTCTCGGGCCAGATGCCGAATTTTTCAATGTCGTCGAAATACACGGCGGCGACCGTTTGCCCCATTTGCGCTTGGCTCTCGATGTAGCGCACCGCTTCATCGGCGGGCGAAAACGGCAGGCGGTAACGCAACGCTTCGGAAATCGGGAACAGATCGAGCCGTCGCCCGTCTTCTTCCGTGGTGTAAAAGCCATTCAACTCTTCGACGCGCTTGCCGGTGCATAGAAAGTGATAGTCATCGACCGTTACATAGTCGATGCCGGCATCGACCAGCGCCGGCACTACGGTCGCTTCCCACACGCGCTCGGTGAGCCAGGCGCCCTTGGGCCGTGCGCCGAATTTTTTCTCCAGCTTATCGGAGAGCGTTTTGACCTGGCCGATGCGATCACGATTGGGAATCACCGCCAGCACCGGCTCGGTATCGCCCGCGCCGAATAGCTCTGCCTGGCCGCGCGCCACCATTTCATGCAGCAAGGCCATGTCCTGCGGAAATTTATTTAGCAAGTAATCCAACAACCAGCCGGAAAAATGCACCGTGAATTTGAACTCGGGATAGCCATGCAGCGTTTCAATGAAGGGCCGATAGCAGCGGCGATGTGCATCGTCCACCACCTCATGAAAATTCCCCACCGGCTGGTGGGCATGCACCCCTAACAATAAAGCGATTCGACTCATTGTGCTTTCATATCCTAGTTTCTAGCTTCCGCGCCGCATGGTGCCACCCACCTCGGCCGCAGCGCCGCCGCCTTGGCTGATCGGATGCTCCAGCGCAACGGGTATCGGTAATTGCAGGTGCTGATATAAATTTCTCAAATTGGAACGGAACAACGCATCGAACATCGCCACACTGTGCGACGGGTTGTAATCCCCAAACCACCAGAACCAATCAGAGCTTTCGCAATCGGCTAACTGGCGCGAAGCGGCTGCACGTTCTTGCGCCGACAGGCGCCCGCTTGCCATGACAAGATCATAACTTTGTTTGGCTGCACAGAGCAAATCCCATGCGCGGTTTTTGTCGTGATCGCCAATCCAGGTGGCGAGATTGCCATAAACCCAACTGCCCGTGACCACTTGCGTCAACTCGCCCACGCGCACGCACGGCGCGGCGTTGTCTGCGCAGTGCGCCAGATAATCCGAGAACGTGGTCAGCCGAATATGCGGATGCTCGGCCAGCGCTTCATACAACTCAGACAAGAAGTAGTAACCATTGTAGGGATAGTATTCCCAGGCGTTTTCCCCATCGAGAATCACCGACGCCACGGGATTTTCCGTTTGGTCGGTGCGCTGATAGATCGACTCCAACTCGCTGACGAAATTCGCCACGGCATCGCGCCCATACCATTTCGCATACTCGAAGCCAATCAAATCGGAGAGCCGATCATCGCGGAAGAAGCAATGAATCTGCTGCGCTGCATCATGCACGCGATACGGCCGGTACATATACTCAGCCTTCTCCGGCACCTGCCCATGAGATTGACGCAGGCTATTCACCAATACGCCTTCGCCGGTGGCGGCCCATTGCACGCCATGCTGCGCCAACAGCATGAGCGATGCCTGCGACACTGCACCCTCCGCCGGCCACATGCCGCCTGGGCGGCGCCCGAAGCGCGCCTCGTGCGATGCGATGGCGGAGTCGATGTGAAACGCCATACGCTCGACGCCACCGGGATAGGCCGGCGTTTCCGGCAAGCTGGAATCGGGCAGCGCTTCGCGCGCGCTTTTTAAATCGATCAAGAGCGGCGCGATCGGATGATAGTGCGGTGTGGTGGAAACTTCGATGCGCCCCTCCTCCAGCAACTTGCGGTAGCGCGGAATCAAGCCTGCGATCAACTCGCCATATAACTCAAACAACAAGCGTCGATCGGTATAGCTAAATAAGGAACCCTGGCTCATCAAACGCGGAATCAATTCGGTGTTGCGGCGCACCGACTCACCGACCCAGATCAAGTGATACCAGGTCACCAGATCGGCGAGATATTGCCCCGACAAATACTCGAAGTGTTTGTCCTCGTGCACATCGATTTCTTGAAACAACTTGAGCAGCCGCCGATAGGGCGGGTAGGGCTCGATCATGGTGATATGGTTGCAGCGGAAGCAGCGATCGAGCAACAAGTCGCGCTCATCCGCCGTGAGATCGCTCATATCCTCGCGCGCCAGCAAGCGCAGCAGGGGATCGCGTATCTCGCCGTTTTTGAACTGGCGCGCGTAGTCTTCCAATTGATCAAGCAACACCGGCACGAAATTCACCACCGCCCGCGCTTGCGGATTTTGCTCCAGGTGGTAGGCCATGTCGGTGTAGTCTTTGGCCGCGTGCAAATAAGTCCACGGCAAAACGAACTCGCCATTGGCGTAGTTGCGGTAATCCGGCTGGTGCATGTGCCAGCACAGGATAAGGTTTAACTTGCGGGGGGATTCACTCATGTTTGGGGGACCATGCAACGTTGTCCCTATCCTTTACGGCACGACAACTCGTTGACTTGAGAGATGTTTCACCGGACGTGGTGGATATATTGGCCCAGCATCTCCGGCGTAATCAGCGTCACGCCTTTTTCGGTTACATAAAATCGTTCGGCATCCTTGGCCGAGTCGAAGCCTACTTCCAGACCATCTGGAATGCGGCAACCCTTATCCACCACCACGCGGTTCAAATGCGCATAGCGACCAATATCCACATTCGGCAGAATCACCGAATCGGTCACTTCGGAATAGGCATTGACCCGCACATTCGAAAACAACACCGAACGCCGCACCGTCGCGCCGCTGATAATGCAGCCGCCGGATACCATCGAATCGACCGCCATGCCGCGCCGCGCTTCGTCATCGAATACGAACTTGGCCGGTGGCAACTGCTCTTGGTAAGTCCAAATTGGCCATTTATCATCATAGAGATTGAGGTCAGGCGTGATTTTGGCCAACTCCATATTGGCCTCCCAATACGCTTCGACTGTCCCCACGTCACGCCAATAGATCGCACCGTTCTGCACCCCGACGCAGCTTTCGGAAAAGCGGTGCGCGAACACGCGATACCGCGATACCAGATAGGGAATAATATCCTTGCCGAAATCGTGCTCGGAATTAGGATCGTCCGCATCGCGAATCAATTGCTCATACAAAAATTTGGCGTTGAAAATGTATATCCCCATGCTCGCCATCGCGCGCGAGGGGTCGCCCGGGATGGGGGTGGGGTGTTCCGGCTTTTCGTTGAAGTCGACGATACGCTGGTACTCGTCCACGCTCATCACACCGAACGCTTGCGCATCCTCAATGGGCACCTCCAAGCAAGCGATGGTGAGGTCGGCGGCAGAGGCCGCATGTGCGGCAAGCATTTCGCCATAGTCCATTTTGTAGATGTGATCGCCGGCCAAAATCAGTAAGAATTCCGGCGCATAGTGGCGCAAGATGTCCATGTTCTGGAACACCGCGTCCGCCGTACCCTTGTACCATTCGGCCTCGATGCGCTGTTGTGCCGGCATCAAATCGATGAACTCGTTGAATTCGCCGCGCAAGAAACCCCAGCCGCGCTGCATGTGCTGAATCAAACTATGCGCTTTGTATTGGGTGACCACGCCGATGCGCCGGATGCCTGAGTTCAGACAATTGGACAAAGGGAAATCGATAATGCGGAATTTGCCGCCGAACGGTACGGCCGGCTTGGCGCGCCAATCGGTGAGATGTTTCAGCCGACTGCCGCGCCCCCCAGCCAAAATCAGCGCAACCGTATTCTTCGTCAGCAGGCTGACGAACCGGGGGTACTCTTTTTGCTTCTTTAGCTCTTCGTCTTGGGAACTCATATTTTTACTTTAGTTGATGCGCTTGCTATGCGTCAAAGAGAAATGGGGTGAATAGCTTGGGTAAGCGCGCAAGGCATCCAGAACTGGGTATTATGTCTATAATTTCGTTACTTGCGAATGAATCCATTCAGCCGCGCAGCCTAATAAGATGAAACCAATGAAACACGACATCCCGGTCAAAGTCAATCACGCGGCCCAAGCCTTACTCGCTGCTCGCGCGCACGATCCTTTCGCCTATCTCGGCCTGCACCAGGATGAGGCGGGTTGGGTGATTCGGCTATTCGCGCCGCACCACATCAAGGCGGCCCTGTTTCTCGACGGGGCGTGGACGCCCCTCACCCGCATCCTGCCCGAAGGACTGTTCGAGTGGCGCGGCGCAACGGCGCCCGCCACGCCCTATCGCATTCAACTCGACGATGGTCATGTGACCCGTGAAGTGCATGACCCCTACTGCTTCCCCAACCCCATCAGTGAGCACGATCTGTACCTGTTTGGCGAGGGTCGGTTTTATCAAGCCTACCGCATGCTCGGCGCTCAGCCGATGGCCTTGCAGGGCGTGCAAGGTGTGAGTTTTGCGGTATGGGCGCCCAATGCGGAACGCGTCAGCGTGGTGGGCGATTTCAATCGCTGGGATGGCCGCGCCCATCCGATGCGCACGCTCGGAGCGAGCGGCGTGTGGCAGCTATTCATTCCCGACTTAGCACCCGGCTGTTTGTACAAATTTGAAATCCGCAACCGCCACACCGGTAATGTGTTCGTCAAAACCGACCCTTATGCGCAGACTTTCGAGCTGCGCCCCAGCACGGCGGCGCGCGTTGCGCCGCTACCGCGCCATGAATGGAACGACGCCGCTTGGCTGGAACGGCGCAAAGCGTTGGACTGGCAGCATGCACCCTACAATGTCTACGAAATGCACATTGGCTCGTGGCGCCGCCACCCCGATGGCCGCGTCTACAGCTACCGCGAATTAGCCGAGCACCTGGTGCCTTATGTACGTGAAATGGGCTACACGCATATCGAGCTCATGCCACTGTCCGAGCATCCGCTGGATGAATCCTGGGGCTACCAAGCGACCGGTTACTTCGCGCCCACCAGCCGCTTCGGGACGCCGGACGAGCTGCGCGCCTTTATCGACGCCTGCCATCAAAATGAGATCGGCGTCATTTTGGATTGGGTGCCCGCGCATTTCCCCCGCGACGATTGGGCGCTGGCGCAATTCGACGGCACCGCGCTGTATGAACACGCCGACCCGCGGCTCGGCACGCATCAAGACTGGGGCACGCTAATCTTCAATTACGGCCGGCGCGAAGTAAAAAGCTTCCTGCTCGCCTCGGCGCACTACTGGCTGAGTGAATTTCACATCGATGGCATTCGCGTCGATGCGGTGGCCTCGATGCTCTACCTCGACTATTCGCGCAAGCACGACGAATGGCTGCCCAACCGCTATGGCGGGCGCGAGAATCTGGAAGCGATCGAATTCCTGCGCGACTTTAACGTAATGGTGCACGAGCAGTTTCCCGGCGCGCTCACCATGGCGGAAGAATCCACTTCCTGGCCTATGGTTTCACGCCCGACTTATCTCGGCGGCTTGGGCTTCTCCATGAAATGGAATATGGGCTGGATGAATGACACGCTGAGTTATTTCGAGCATGACGCCATCCACCGGCGCTATCACCATAATCAACTCACCTTCGGTCAGCTGTATTCTTATACTGAAAATTTCGTGTTGCCGTTTTCACACGACGAAGTGGTGCATGGCAAGCGCTCGCTGCTGGATAAAATGCCGGGCGACGCGTGGCAAAAGTTCGCCAACCTGCGGCTGCTGTTCACCTATCAAATGACCTACCCCGGCAAAAAACTCAACTTCATGGGCAACGAGCTGGCCCAGGGTCAGGAGTGGGGGGTGGGCCGCGAATTAGATTGGTGGCTATTGACGCGTGATTCACATCAAGGAGTGCAAACCTGTACCCGCGATCTCAACCAGCTCTACCGCAATACGCCTGCCCTGCACGATCTCGATTTTACGCATGAGGGCTTTCAGTGGATCGACTGCCACGACGCCGATCAATCCACGCTGAGCTATGTGCGCCGCGCGCGCGACGGCGGGTTTGTGGTGGTGGCGCTCAACTTCACGCCAGTGCCGCGCAAACACTACCGCCTCGGCGTGCCGCGCGCAGGCACTTATCGCGAACTCTTCAACAGCGACTCCAGTTATTACGGCGGCGGCAACTTGGGCAACGGCTCGGGTATCGAGGCCAAGGCAGGAAGCTGGATGAGCTATCCAGCGTCGATCAACGTTACCTTGCCGCCGTTGGCAGGCATTATTCTGGTGCTGGCTTGATCCACTTCCCTTCCCCGCTAAAGAATTAGCGCTTTCTGTCGTAACATCATGCACTTGGCATTGGCAAGGATA
>ERZ1292630.151-Hain-H41-02um-R3-151-length-77507-cov-8_pt2 | contig 47561 bp, 53 predicted proteins | sample MGYA00564408_ERZ1292630 | MGnify/ENA primary metagenome ERZ1292630 (study PRJEB36523, sample SAMEA6512641) | groundwater metagenome | collected 2019-01-08 | study: AquaDiva: Metagenomics assemblies of 32 groundwater samples
GTCGCGGTATCGCCTTTAAATCCCGGCTCGGTTTCAGTCACCTTAAGTTGCACGGTAATCGGTAGTTCGACACTGACCGCCCGGCCCTCGAAAATAAAAATGAAAACTTCCTGACCGTCCTTCAGATAAGAAACGCCCTCATCAATTAAATCAACCGGCAGCTCGATCTGCTCGAAGCCGACCATTTCCATAAAATAAACCCGTTCCCCCGCCCGGTAGAGATACTGCGCTTTAACCTTCTGCACATCCGCTTCCTCAACCGACGCGCCGGAAGTAAAAGCCCGCTCCAGCGTCGCCCCCGTAATTAGATTTCGGACTTTAACCCGAATCGTCGCGTTGCCGCGGCCCACTTTCGTATGGGTATATTTTAGGACGGTATAAGGCGCCCCGCTGTCTTTATAAATTGTTCCGTTTCTAAGTTCCGTTACCGAAAGCATAAATATAATTCAAAATTCAAAATGACGTCAGTCATCCTGACCCCGCCGTTGGCGGGGGAAGGATCTCTGGACTTGTTCCAGCCCGCATCCGCGGGAGATCCCTCGACCAGCTCGGGATGACACTACTGTGTCACTTTTGACTTATTTACCAATCCCCTGCTTAGTCCCTTGCCACTTCAATAAACCAACAACTCCCAGCAAAACCAAAACGACCAGCATCGCCCGACCGATGTCATTCAGAGTACAACCGGAATCTGTACAGGTCGCGAAAACCGGGCTAAGCAGTGCGAGGGCAAAGTTAAACAAAAATTTTACCAGCCGGAGCGGCAAGACAACCAGGCAAGTATAAAGGGTATTAGCGGCAAAATTCAAGAGCCAAAAAAGAAAGCCCAAGACGTTTTGGACCATCTCCCAGATCAATCCTGGGTTGAATATTCCAAGCAGAAAACTGATCATCTCTACTAATTTAACAGATTCCGCCAATTATTAAAGGAAGAACTAGATTAAAAGCAGACGCAACGCTATAATTCAGGAGTAACTGGCCGCGGTGGCGGAATTGGCAGACGCGCACGACTCAAAATCGTGTGGGCGCAAGCTCATGAGAGTTCGATTCTCTCCCGCGGCACCATCACGTGCGATCCTCCGATTCGGAGGATCAAAAGTAACAGGTTAGCATCATTGACCGCTTCCGGAGCAATCCCGAGGCGGTTATATTTTTGACTGGTTGGAACGCGGACACACACGTCATTGCGAGGAGTCCGCGACGCGGCAATCACACGGAGATCGCCGCGCCCGTCTACTGACAGTCTCGCGATGACGAGAAGATCAGTGTAGCTTCTCAGCCTCGTAAAACTTCGTCCGGTCGCCGCGGAAGAAGAGGTCGAGCTCCCCGGTCGGACCGTTACGGTGTTTCGCGATGTAAAGTTTCACGTCGGAGCGGTTATCGTCATCTTCGCGGTAAAGGAACATCACCACGTCCGCTTCCTGCTCGATCGACCCTGATTCCCTAAGGTCGGAAAGCTGGGGCCGTTTTTCCCCGCGGGATTCAACCGCGCGGGATAATTGAGCACAAGCCAGGACCGGTATTTTTAGCTCTCTAGCCATATTTTTCAAAGCCTGGGTTATTTCGGATACTTCTTGTACTCTATTATCCAATCCTCGGCCTTGGATAAGCTGTAAATAGTCAACGATTACCAGTTTAATCTTTTCGTCAATTTGGAGCCGGCGGGCCTTAGTCCGCATCTCTAAAATATTGATTCCGGGGGTATCGTCGATGAATAACGGTGCCTCCGCCAACTCCCCCATCGCTTCCCCAATCTTCTTAAAATCCTCGTCTTTTAAATTTCCGGAGGTGATGTGCCACGAATCGACATCGGCTTGCGCCGCCAATAACCGGTCCGCCAGCTGCTCCCGGCTCATCTCCAAAGAGAAAATCGCCACCGGGATTTTGTGGTCCACCGTGGCGGCTTGGGCGAGGTTTAACGCCAAAGAAGATTTTCCGAGTGACGGCCGACCGGCGACGATAATAAGGTTCGACTCCTGCAGTCCCGACAGCATCCTATCCACCGACGGAAAACCGGTCGGGACTCCCCTAAGCTCTCCCCGGTGCTTTTGCATCTCGTCCAGTCGGTCGAATGATTTCTCAAGAATTGCTTTTAGAGGAACGAACTGCTCGTGCAGATATTCCTGGGAAATCCCGAACAGCGACTGCTCGGCTTCTTCCAGCAACTGGCGAACCTCCCGCCCCGAAAAGGCCATATCGGAAATTTTGCCGGCGGTGGTGATTAACTTCCGCTTTAAAGCAATATCTTTCAAAAGACGGCCGTAGTGTTCGACGTGGTAAGAAACCGGGGTTAGGTTAACTAAATCGGTTAAATAACCGGCCCCTCCCACGGTGGCTAAAACCTCCATTTTTTTCAGCTCCGCAGGCACTGTCACCATGTCAATCGGGTCTCGGCGTTCGAAGAGGGCTAGAATGGCTTTATAAATCAGGGAGTGGTGTTCGTGGTAAAAATGATCGGGACGCAGAAAATCAGCCACCTTAATAATAGCGTCTTTATCAATTAATATGGCCCCTAAGAGCCCTTGCTCGGCCTCTAAATTTTGTGGCTGAAGTCTGTCCGGCATATGAATTTACCGATTTTCGCTGATTTTCTCGGCTGATTTTCGCTGATTATTACTCCACACTTTCCTTCTAATATCAAGGCTGCTGGATCCAAAATTGACTAATAAGCCCAGTTTATACCCTGTCCCCTTAAGATAGTTAATTAGTTGGCTCTCCATATCCTTTACGATATATGGCAATGCTTTTATCTCGACGATCACAGCGTCACCGACAAGAAAATCGGGTTTATACACTCCGACTTTTTCTCCATCATACTCCACTGGAAGAAGTTTCTCCTCAGTAAACGGAATGCCTTGTTTAATAAATTCTTTGGACAGGGATTTGTGATAAACCGATTCTTTGTGCCCAAAACCTAAAGTGTTGTAGACGTTATAAATTGCCCCTCTTATCCCGTAGGTAAGCTTCTCGTAAAGGAAATCGCTAACAACCTGTTTTGGCATAACGCCTATCAGCGTAAATCAGCATTAAATCAGCGTGAATCAGCCACCGAGCACAATTACTTCGGTTTCTAGCGGTAAGTTCTCACGTTTAATTTTAAGTGATTTTTCCTCCTGGACTGTCCCCCCAATTACTTTCAGGAAGTCAGAAAGAGGTAAAAGAACATCGCTCTTTTTATCATGCTTGTGGGTTTTGTAATGCATCGGAATAATAATCTTCGGTTCGATTTGGGAAACTAGACTGCCGGCTTCTTCCGGCCCCATCGTGTACGTCCCGCCGACCGGCACCAGTAAAATATCGACGTTGCCGATATATTCCAACTGCTTATCGCTGAGCGGATGGCCGAGGTCCCCGCAATGCAAAAGACTCATTCCTTCCGCGCGGATTTGGTAGACTGTATTTTTCCCTCTTTGTTTACCATTCTCGCTGTCGTGGTAGCTCGGAAGCCCGTCGATTTTCACGTCTTTAACTTCGTACTCCCCCGGCCCGCTGATCAGAAACGGAGTTCCTGCCTGCGTAGGCAAGCCACCAACCGCTTCAACATTATTATGGTCGGGGTGCTGGTGCGTCACTAAAACGATATCCGCGGAGACTTTCGGCATCGGAAAACCGACCGCTTTTTCCTCAAACGGATCAATCACTAGCGTGGCGGTCTTGGTGTTAATTAAGAAACACGAATGGCCTAAATACTTAATCTCCATAGTCTTCGTCATCCCGAGCACATTCGTCGGACTCAGTGTAAACTCCGTCGAGGGATCTCTAATAACTTAGCACAGGTCGGCCGAATGAGGCAAGAGATTAAACTTCTCCGTCATCCTGGCTTGTCCAGGATCCGCAGATTCTGGATGCGTCCCGAGGTGTGGGACTTACCAGAATGACGTTCCGAAGAATACCATCATAGGAGTAAGGACATTAGGCTTCTTCGAGTTTCGTGAGCCGTTCTTCGTGGTCTTCGACGCGGGAAGAAAGGATGTTTTGGGCGTCCTCGGTAGAGGATGTTCTCTTCCCAAAGTCAGACACGGAGCCTAAAATGTCCATCTTATCTTTGCGCATTTGCTCCAATGTTTTTTGGGCGGATCTTTCCACTACAAACTCCATCTCGGCCCTCATCCCTGCCCTCGATCTTAAATCAGAAAGTTCCATATTAACTTTCAACGTTTTTTCAAGATCATTAGTCTGTTTAAATAACTCGCTCTTGATCTTGGATTCACTCTTGGTAATTTCTTCGTGAACGGCATGAATTTCGTCAGCAACACCATTTAAGTGCCTTTTTAACTCTTCAATTTCCTTCTTTAACCCGGTAACGTTTCCATTAATTGAGATTTGTTTTATTTTTCCTTTATTCGGCATGTAATTATTTTCTCTTTTGTGGAAGATGAAGTCAATTACCCGATAGAACTTGTGGGTCAAAAAAAGAACTCGTCCGTGTAACACCTTTCGGTATCACAAAGACGAGTTCAGCTATATTGTTTTCAAACTTTCCAAACGAGCACCTTGTGGTCGGCCTTCATCACCTTCCACCAAATAATGTGATCTTGAAAGAAATAGGCCAACAGGGTATGCTGGGGAAGTATGAGCGTTAATGAGGTGATCAAAACCCAAGTCGTGGACATAAAAAAAGAGGTGGCTCTGCTACGCTCTTATATTATCGGCGTGGTCGGCAAGGACAGTGATGGCAGTTACCGGCCGGAATTCGTCCGCCGGATTTTCCGAAATCTTTCCGATAAACCCGTACATATCTTCAAAAGTCCTTCCCTGTTTCTTAAACAGCTGACCGCTAAGCGATGAAAATTCTCTACGGGAGCGGATTCCTCCGTTCCGCCCGTAAACTGCCGAAGCAGCAAAAAGAGAGGCTGTCCCGTTTGCTCACCTACCTTCAGCAAAATCCCTATGATCCGCGGCTGCATACCAAACCTTTATCGGGTGGGCTTTCTGGTCTTTACTCCCTCCGCATCACACGGGAGTGGCGGGTTATCTTCCGTTTTCTCGCCGCCGACGAAATCCAACTTATCGACACCGGCCATCGCAAAGATATTTATAAATAGCTGTTTTCTGCGGGGCGTTATGTGTCATCCCTGCCCATGAGCAGGGATCCAAGCTTCCTGATCCCGATCTTATCCTCCTCCGCAACACCTTTCGGCATCAGTTCCCCGTCATCCCGAGCCCCGCCAACGGCGGGGTAAACTCCGTCGAGGGATCTGACACAGCAGTGTCACCCTGAGCTTGTCGAAGGGTCTTCCGTCCGTCTTCGGCCATCAGTACCCTCCTTTTCTTCCGTCATTGCGAGCGAAACGCGGCAATCTCATCAGGACTGTCACCCTCCTACGCCCTCCGATTCGGAGGGCTACGGAGGGTTGACCACTGGTAAATTCGGAGACTCATTAACCAGTGGGTCAAAAAAAAGAACCTCGCTTGTGTGACTTACCACAAACGAGGTTCCGCTATATTGTTTTCAAACTTTCCAAACTAGCACCTTGTGGTCGGCATTTCATCACCTTCCACCCTAAAGTGCTTTTACCAACTATGCAAGTGCGTTCATTTGCTCCTCAACCTCTTCTTGCGTTGGTACGCCAGAGATTTCCGCCCATTCGATTTCTTCATCAAAGGCATCATCATAGGCTACCAATGGCGGTTGCAGTTTCAAGACTTGCGCAACGAGCTGCGCGCGTCTTTCAGCCGTGAATTGAAGCCGGGCGATCTGGGATAGCTCTTTCATATGCTTTCCACAGACCTCAATACCCTCTGCCGCTTCCATTCCCGGTACATCGCTATGATACGGATTCTTTTTGAGAAGAACCATCTCACAGCCCGGGATCGGGCACGGCGGGTGCCCATTTCCGTTCGCCGGTTTCATCGCTCTTTCGCCGGTAACCACTGCGAGGTACTCGCTAGGTTCCATATAGGCGATCGTCGGCTTCGGCGCTGCCACTCTTTTCTTCGACTCGACCAACTGCGCCAGCGCGGCGGGCTGATCAGCCAGGACAACCTTACCGAGACCGAAGAACGACGGACCGCAATTTTGGCACGTTCGACCTGTCGCTGATTCATCGACGAACTTTTTCAAGTCGTCATGAACTTCCGTCTTCCAGGTCCATCGTGGTCCTGCGGGTGCTTTGTTCTCGCCGCAGACCATGCACGGAACCGAATCTTTCGGTCCGTGGCCGTTCCCAGAGATCGGAGTCGTGAGCAACGCGCGCGTTACTGGGTTCGCCAAAACGGCACCCACCGCACGCGCTCGAACCGGCGGTTGTCGTTTTGCCGGAAGCCGGATCACCGTTTCGATGAATTTCTCTGCGACCGCCAAAATATCCTCGTTCGGCTCCGCCCCATCTTCGATCATAGCAGTCACGGTCATTGCTTTGGTCATGACATCAAGTCCTGACTGGGTCAGGGCAATGAGGATGTTGAAATGATAGAAGCAAACAATCTTTCCGTTTGCCTGATCCATCCCCTTTGCACCACGACTTTCGAACGGTCGGCTCGACCGGACAACTGCGCCGCATTCGTGAACCATGCAGACGACTTTCGTCGTCGGTTCACGATCGTCGTTTGGCGGTTGCCAGGTCTTGTCGCGGCTGCCGGCGCCGTAGGTGGACGCTTTCCCACCCTTCCGGCTTTGACCAACGTTTTCACCGCGCTTTTTGTTCGCCGATGGCTTGGAGTTGGTACCGTGGAAGGCGCTCTTGTCCTTCCCTTCCCACCAGCCCAATTCCTTGATCCAAAGAGTTTTGTCGGGCGGATCCATTTCGCGCAACTGAGCGAGTTTCATGCGCAGAGCCGTGATTTCGGTCCGACCGTATATCTTACCGGTCTGTCGGTCAGAAATCTCGCGCATCAACTTCGTTTCTTTTTTCCGTCGCTGTTCGCATTGCGACGGCAACCAGCCCGCGCGTTTGATGATTTCGTGGAAGCGCCGGTCAATCGGCAACTCCCAAAAATCATGCATTTCCGGACAATCAGGCAGATCCGGAGCTCCCATGCGCAAAACCTTGGGATTCGCCGGAAGAGCGTACTTGAGGCGCGATTTTTTCTTCGCAGGCGACTTCACTGCCGCTAGCTTTCCGGCGAATTTCTTCGCGGCGCCCGTTCGCGCTCGTTTCTCACCAGCGGCGTCCAGAATTTTCGGCAGCGCAACAACTTCGGCGACTGCTTTCAAGCCCGCGACTTCCGTCGCGATACTGCCGAGCTTTCCACCACGTGCCACCGCGTTCGCGAGCCCATTCGAATAGGCTGCGAGCACAGGGGTGATTTCTTTCGAACCACGAACCGATTTTCGAACACTGACCTTCGGCGCCGCTGTCTTTTTTGCAGCGATTTTCTTGGCCGAAGTTAGGCTTTTTGCCATTTTAAGTAATCCTCCGCGGATTTTCCCGACCCTTGGGTACGGGAATAAGGTAAGTTCCCATCGTGACATTTGTCAGATGGGTCGAACGTGGACCGGATTTCTGCTAGGCCCTGCCTAGCCAAACTAACTTTTCAATCACCCTCCTAGGGTTGCCTTGCGACTTCGGGCCGCTTGGCGAGTTTATGTTGCCCCGTCTTTCGACGAGTTAACATCAAATACCGTTCGAACCTCCAATTCGGAGGTGAGAACTTCTCACTACGTTCGAAGATTCGAAGATTAAGTTGTCAAAGTTCAATGAGGCTCGAAACTGTCAATCGACAGATTCGGTAGCCGAATTAATCCTGACCCTTCAATTCGGAGGGGAAGGAACTTCAATCCAATTACGTCATCCTGAACGTAGTGAAGGATCTCTCAACCTGTTTGAGAAAATACTCGCATTCGCGAGAGATTCCTCGACTTCGCTCGGAATGACGGTATCATCGTAAGAAGACCACCATTACAGGCCTTTTAGCCGTCTATACCCTGTACCCTAAACCCTACTTTGCCTACCTATTATTATACCACAAAACCATCCTTTTGTCATTCGTTATGGGGTAATAACTTAGTGGGGCAGATGCAGCAGCCTAGCTCTCAGGAAAGCATTTCCCTGCAACTATATCAACCTTTTTACGCCCCCACAGGACTGATGTCAATTAATCGCATCAATGTTCCTCGAGACCAAGACCATATAACTCCCCCCTCACGCCACAAGCACCTTGCAAAAATCATCGCGGTCGCGATAAAATATGCAAGGTAGAGACAAATACCAAACTCTGAAAAAATGACTACCAAAGGATATATCCTTTTATTCCTAGCCGGGATCCATGACCTCCTTGAGAATGCCCCTACCCCTTCCGATACGTATCGGGCTGTTTACGGTTATGCGCCTTACAAACCAAAAAATCTTTATCCGGTTATCTCCAGAATGCTGAGTGATAAACAAATTGAGAAGACGGAGAGAAACGGAGTGGCCTGCTTTCGGATAACTAATAGGGGTCTTAAGGACGTGGAAGAAATTATCCCTTTAGAAAGGCTGAGACTAAAGTGGGACGGCTACTGGCGGATGGTCATTTTCGACATTGAAGAAAAATGGAAAAAAGACCGGGACCGAATCCGATCCGTCCTCAAAGACCTTGGTTTCGCAATGCTGCAGGAATCATCGTGGATTACCCCCTTCCCCATCGAAAATGAATTGATCTCACATCTTTCCAAGATCCGAGTTTCCGGCGAGGTACTGGTCACGAAAACGAAGATTCTCTCCGGCGACATTAGAGCCATAGTTAATCGGGTCTGGAAACTCGATGAGCTGGACGACAATTACCGGGAATTAACTGAAGAGGTTGAAGACAGAAAGGTTAACACTTATTCGCAAGCCGCCCGCTGGGAACTCCGCTTTCTGGATCTTCTGGCCGAGGATCCCCTCCTTCCGGTGCAGCTGCTCCCCAGACGGTGGTACGGCGCCGCAGCGAAGCAAGTTTATAATACTAAAATTAGGGTAATTCTAAATCGCCCAGCGGACAAAAGAGATAAAAGACTATCAAAAGACTGTTGAAAAGACTATCAAAGGATTGTTGAAATGATTATTAAAAGATCAAAGTCAATATATTACACCTTGCAAAAATCGTCGCGGTCGCGATAATATCTGCAAGCACTTATAGTTGTAATGGGAGATAAAAATTGGAAGATAAAAATGGGGAGATAAAATGAGGAAATCATGAAGGATAAAGAAAATAAACTTCGACTTACTACTAAAGCAGCAGAAATAACCGACGGAATTCTAGAGAAGACTCTTCCCTATTTAACCTCCGGGATCAGTGAAAAGGCCATCGCGGAGATAATCGTGGCATTGACCAAAAAAGCGGGCTGTAAATTATCTTTTCCGCCGGTCGTAGCTTTCGGAAGGTGGTCCGCTTATCCGCACCACAAACCCATACGGCGAAAATTACGAAAGAATGATTTAGTCCTCATTGATCTGGGCGCCAAGTATAAAGGTTACTGCGCGGATTTAACCCGGATGTTTACTTTTGGAAAATTAAAAAGTGATCAGGAAAAGCTGCTACGGATAGTCCTCGCCGCCCAAAAATATATGATGAAAATTATCCGGCCTGGAATGGGCTACCGTGAGGCGGACGTTTTAGTCCGCAAATATTTTCAAACGCGCGGAGTTGAACCGAAACTTATCCGCCACGGGCTCGGCCACGGAATCGGACGGCAGGTCCACACCGGTTTCGTCCTTTCGGTAAAAGCAAAGAGTGACGGAAAATTGAAAACTGGAGATATTTTCACGATTGAACCCGGATTATATATAAAAGGAGTTGGCGGCGTCAGAATCGAGGATACGGTGTTGTTAACGAAGAATGGGATTAAACCTCTGACAAAGTTTCCGAAATATTAAAAAGAAACCTTCCAGGTTTAGTCTGATTAACCTGGAAGGTGTTAAGTTTAATTCGCTAATAATAAATTAAACCGGACTTTCGGTAGGAACTCCTGGCGAAGTCGGTTCCTGAACCAAGACAGGTTTACTTCTCTCCACCGTCTTTTTCGACTTCGCTTTTTTCTTCCCCACTTTCTTCTTGGCCGGTGATATCCCGTGGCTTTTGAAAGATGCCTCGATAATCGCGAGCATCTTCACACCGACACCCGGCAAGGAGAGAAGACGCTTTGGGTTTCCCCGGGTGCGAAGAAGTAATTGTCCGAACGTCAGCATCCCCGCTCTCTGCAAAAGGTGAACGGTTCTCACCCCGAACTTCGTGGAATTACCAAGCGCTTCGCGGACCGGCAAGTCCCACTGTTCTTTGGAAAGTCCAAACTGCCAACGTGGGAAACTCTTTCCGTCCTCTAATTCGCCCGCTTGTTGTTTCCGTCTGGTAACAAGCCTTCCTCCGCCCACCGACGGCAATGAAACGAATGTAATCTCATTCGGATTCCGCCCTTGGCAAAGTGCTTTTAAAGCTGAGAGCAGGGCGTACAACTGCCCGGTCATAACGAGCAGTTCGTCGACCCGATTCGGATGGGCGCGATAAATTTCAACAGTCAGAATCGGCGCACGCGGTAACCGTTCACGAAGCAGATGAAGAACCATTCCGTGAACCTGAACTGTTGCGGCGTTGGGCTCAAGAACAATCCCGGACAAATAACCCGCTAAAGTTTGCGGGGAAGTAGGCTTAACCATAAAGTCCCTCCTTTCGTTATCCGCCAAAGGCGGATTAATGGTTGGTAAGCTCCCCTCCGAATCGGAGGGCTGCTAACCACCCAATCAAAAGCAAAGCACCGCCTAAGTCTGGGCAGTGCTAAGGTTGTGCTAGAAACTGAGTTTTGAATCTCAACTCCAACGGTCTGATGTTAGCAAAAGTAGAAAAATTTGGCAACTTTGAATTATCCCCTTGACATCCGTCGCGATTAAATTATCATCAACATAGAAATGAAATCTGAACTGCCTGAAGAAACCGAACAGCCTCCGAGTAACCACCAACTTCTATTTAGGGTCACCCCGCATATAAAAAAACTGGCAAAAAAATCTGCCGCCGTTCGGGCTGAGTTTTTTCCGAGTCCGAAAGAAGCGAAAGTTTCCGAGGCCTCTTTCTCCGACCCTTTGAACGAAGACCGGTTTATTAAAGTTAAGGGTTTAGTCCACAAATACCCGCAGCGGGTGTTAATTGAACTCACGATGAACTGCGCCGCCTATTGCCGTTTCTGCACCCGCCGGCGGAAAGTTTCCGACTTGAAAAAAGGCCAGCTGACTCCAAAAGACCTGAGTGTGATCGCCGGTTATTTGTCTGCGCATCCGGAAATTAACGAAATAGTAATCTCTGGCGGCGACCCTTTAACGGCGCCGGAATTACTTAAAGAGTTGCTTAAAAAATGTCAAAAAATAAAGAGCCTAAAAATTATTAGGATTCACACCCGCATTCCGGTATCCAACCCCAAGCTGGTAACTCCAGGTTTAATTAAAATATTGAATTCTATTAAAGGCAAGCCCCTGTACTTATCAATCCATTTCGAACACCCGGATGAGCTGACCCCGGAAACAATCGCGGCCGTAAATAAGATTCGGAAAACCGGCGCGATCCTACTTTCGCAATCCGTCTTTCTTAAAGGAATTAATGACTCTTTCGAAACTCTAAAAGAATTGTTTATCCGTCTAACCGAGCTTGGCGTCCGACCCTATTATCTCTACCGCTGCGATCCCGTTGCCGGGGCGGAACATTTTCGGGTTCCCTTTGAGCGGGAAATTGAAATCATGACTAAGCTTAGAGTTAATCTTTCCGGAATCAGTTGTCCCCTCTACGCCCTCGACGCGCCGACCGGCTCCGGAAAAATTCCCGTGCCGCTAAATTTTTGGCAGTTCGATAAGAAAACTCTCACGGATTTTAACGGTAAAAAGATCAAAATCCAATAGGAATAAAAGCCACGAATTTCCTCCACGAATTAACCACGAATAACTTGACAAAACCTCTTCTTCTCGGCTATAGTAGTAGCGTCATGAAAATAATCAATCGGAAAAATAACTGGCATTATTGCACCACTAACACCTCTTTGGAGGGTGGGTTTTCCGTTGGCTAAATAATTTTTAATCATTTTTAGCCCGTAACCACAACCTCCGCAAGGAGGTTTTTCGTTTTTATGAACAAGAAAGTTATAAAAATAAAAAATAGTAAGCTTGAGGTTTTCACCACTGGAAGTGGCCGACCACGCATTTTAATTATTAGTGGAATTCACGGAGACGAAACTGTTGGACCGTTATTTATAAAAAAATTACTAAAAGAAGTTGAAAAACAGAAGATACCGGGAACTTTAACAATAATTCCTGAGGCTAATCGTGAAGCATTGAAAAAAAATATGCGCTTCCTGCCGGGTAGTATTGATTTAAACCGTTCATTTTCCTTGCCCGCTTCACCAACAAATAGGATAAGGGGATTGGCGAAAACCATCATTAAACTCTGTTCGGGTATGGATTTAGTTATTGATATACACACCCTAGTCCGCCAGAACGCTGTTATTCTGGGCGTCCTGTTTCCCAACGGTTCAAACTCAGTCCAGAGAGAAACCCAGCGATTATTAAGACTGTCCGGGCCGGAAGCGATTTGGAAAGTTGATCGAGTTAAGGAAAGTTGGATTAAAGGATCTCTCACGCAAGCGTGCTTAGAAAGAGGCGTTCCCGCCTTTGGGCTGGAGTTACCGGACAACCGCGCCGTGGTAAATAAGCTCAAAAATAAGCTAATGAGGATTTTGTCCATGAGGCCGAAGAGCTTAAAAAACCCTGGGGTGTACGGACGCGTTCAGGAAAGAGCAGTGGGGCCGGGCTTCTTTCAACCTAAAGCCAAACCGGGAGACTTAGTACAAAAAGAGCAGGTTTTAGGGATCTTTAATGGTAGCGGACAAAAGAGAAGCATTAAGGCTACCTGTAATGGCACTTTATTGATTGTGCGACAGAAATGCGAAGTACGGGAGAAAGAACCGCTTTTTACCATTGGGGTAAAAGTCGGAGCACCTTAAAACTTACTCGGCTTCGATGAATCAAATCATTGAAGCCAAAGAAAGGAGACAAATGTCAAAGCCCATCAGTAACGTTAGGAGTCCCGCGTTTGCGGAAGTTATCCGTTTCGACGAAGAGGTTCGCCGGGTAGTTTTAAGTCGGGGTCTGGAAAAAGGTTTGCCTGACCTCCATCAACGATTTCTTGACGACGGCGTGGCCATCCGAATGGCTGAGGAGACAGTTCTTCGGCTGAGTAAAAAAGGCTACTCCCAAAGCGACCATCTTCCTTCGAGAATTGCTCAGGGCAGGTACGAAAGGTACCTAGAGCGGCCATTGCGGGTAACCGCTAATCCCAGTCTGGTAACACCTGAGCAGGTCGTGTTGATGACAAATACCGTCTCTCTACTGGAACAAACGGCGCGGAAACTCAGAGTTGTTTATCGACGAGATCCACAACTTTTCATTCCGTACATTGGCCAAGGCAAATCGCTGGAAAACGACATTCTACTGCCCTATCACTACGAAAGTGTTTTTCCGTGGGCCAAACTGGATGTTTATTGGGTCGAAAAAAACGGCAAACTCTGGCCACAGATACTGGATATCAGTAGCCAATGCGTAACTCCCTTCGCTTTCTCCGCCGCCCATCAGGGTTATTGCGAAACGGTTGGTTTGCCGTTAATCGAGGGGGCGGTACCCGGCATTAGCCTGGCACCAGGATTAGAAAGAGGAATGGTGATGATCTCCACTTTTCAGCAGTGTTATCAACAGTGGTGTCACCACAGAGGAGTTTTAGCAAAGCCGTTTCCCCTCATCGTGCAGATCGTCGGTGACGGTAATCACGGCAGGGCTGAACATGAAATCCTTAATCGCCGACTGAAGGAAACAACTTGGGGTAACCGGGCAGTTATTGTTCATCCCGGTAACATCACCTTTAGTCCAGAAGGCAACACTTTGAGGGCACTGATCGGCAATGAAAATCAGATGGTCGATCTGGTTATTCGTGCCTGCGTTAACCGCCAGCCCTATCACCCGGACTTTCCGGAAAAAGCCGATGAAGCCGCGGCAATGACTGCTTTAACTGAAGCCCAAAGAGTCAGTGCGGCTTGCGTCATACCCGAAATCGGAAACCGAACTTTTGACAGCAAAGGCTGGGCTTTCGTAATTCGAGCTAAAAGGTTTGAGTCGATTATGAGAGAGGTAATGGAAACACCGTCACGGCTTGAATTGCTTCAAAGTTGCTTTCCGGAGTGCGCCCATCTTTATCCCGGATCGTTACGTCCAGAACTGGAGGATGGTTCAACGGTAACCTTCGATGGTGCGAACATTAAGGGTTACTGGCGCAACTGGGTCTTTAAAAGCCACGACACATCCGGATCGCGCGGCGTTGACATTCCGACGAGCCACGACTCCAATGTACGGATCCTCAGCTACTTTGAGCGCGCGGCGAACTCTCCGGCCGGAGGGATGGCCCAAAAGTTCGTTCTGCCTCCATCCGTCAGGGTGCTCACGTGGACAGAACGAGGGATCGAGGAGTTAACCGCCCGAAGAAAAGATGTCGTTTACATCAGCAACGGGCAAATCATCGGCTGGTGGAGTGTGAACGAGGAGGGAAACTCGTACTACATCCACGGCAGTAGTGCTGCCTCGCAAAGCGTGGCCCTTGTGATGAAATGAAAGGAGGAATTAGTGAACCAACGTACTTGGCTACGGTTCCGCTGCGGCCGTTGCCAAAAGGCCTTCGCCAGTAAAGAGAGGCCGCAGGTTTGTCCCTTTTGCTTAGCTGGGCAGACCCTTTTTGAGCGGCTAAAAGACCTTTATGAACGAGAGGACGACGGCCGAAAACAAGACCAGCTCATGGCTAAGGAAGACTGGTAAAAGAAACGATGGGGGTAGGAGGAATCCGCACTTAAGGATTCTTTCTTCCTACCCCTATCGTTAATCATACCAAGTTAACGAAAGGAGGAAAAATGGGCGGTTATCAGATTGGAATTATCGGTTACGGCCATATAGGCCGGGCGATGCATGGGATTTTCGGGTCGGAAATCAGGGCTATTTACGATCCGTTTCTTAAGAAAACGACCTCACGTGACTTAAGGAAACGAAAAATATCCGTAGGCGATCGAATGGTTTTCAAGGATCTTGACCTGGCGATTGTCTGCGTTCCCACGCCCTCAAAGAAAGACGGCAGCTGCGACGTTTCTATTGTAGAGGAGGCGGTTGGCTGGTGTAAGACAGGGCTGATCCTGATAAAATCAACGGTTTGCCCTGGGACAACGGACAAACTACGGAAAAAAACCGGCAAGCGAGTGGTTTTTTCGCCGGAGTACTTCGGCGAGTCAACTTACCCCCGTCCGCCGGAGGAAAATGATCCCAAACTGTGGCCCTTCCAGATTTTTGGAGGAGAGCAGGAAGATGCTCTGGCCTGTGCCCAAATCTTCAAACCGCGGGTACATCCCACGGTGACTGTTATGTTCACCGACGCTAAAACAGCGGAGTTGACCAAATACATGGAAAATGCCTGGTTGGCCCTGCAGGTAACATTTGCTAACGAGATGTACGAAGTCGCCAATGCTTTAGGGGTTCACTACGACATTCTGCGCGAAGGCTGGGCGCTGGATCCGCGAGTTTCCAAAACCCACACGCTTGTTTACGAGGAAAGGCGCGGTTTTGGCGGAAAGTGTCTACCGAAGGATATACGGGCGCTTATCGCTGCGGCGGAGGCGGTCGGCTACCAACCAAACCTGCTCAAACAGGTAGAAAAAAGCAACGACACATTTACACCACTTAGTCAAAGAGGGATGACGGAACGAAAGGGAAGGAGGTGAGAGGAGATGGCTAAGTTAATCAAGGTTACCGTCGATGCCTACGCTTGTGAAACATGTGGTCAGCGCTGGCTGCTCGGTGTCATCGGCGAGGTACGCGCCAAGGCGATGGCGGAGGCGTGTGAACACGCGCATACGGCGTTGGGTAAAGCAGGGAACCCTGAGGAAGTACCTGCGGAAACGCAGCGAACACAGAGCGACGACCGTTATCCCTGCGAGCGGTAGAGACAACAAGAAAGAGAAAGAAAAAGGAGAGAAAGGGAGGGGTCAACGCCGCACGATCAAGTTTGGTCGTTGACCCCTTTCCTATTCTAGCCGTTTAAGCACTTAGCGCCACTCTACAAATTTAATCGACGATCGTCGTGGTTTTTCGTAGAGATCTAAAGTTGACAGATTAGATTTTGTGTGATATAGACTATTTACAATTGAATATTATAAAGCGTTTGACCAAGTCACACTTGGTCTGAACCGGAGTCACGATCCGGAATCCGCCGAAGGCGGGACGCTGAGAGCCAAAATACTCTACGGAAGTTGAACCGTTAAATCAGCGGCCGGTGTCGTTTTCGCGGAGCCGGGCTAAGCGCCTAAAGGGAAAATAACTTTAGGAACCAAGGATGGGACCGCGGGAGATCCAGTAGTTTACCTCTCGTTCCTTGCTAATCACGATAATTCCGTGATTGGTAATGAACGGGAGGTTTTTCTTTATGGTGGCTGTAGCTCAATTGGTAGAGCGTCTGCTTGTGGCGCAGATGGTTGAGGGTTCAATTCCCTCCAGCCACCCCAGAAAATTAACGTAGCTCGGAGGGAATTGAATGCCGGAGGCGCGACTGGCGCCGAGGCGGGGTCGCGCGATCCGTCAGTAGACGGATACGCGTGACCAATCCCCTCCAGCCACCCCAAAATCCGGAAACGTCCGGAGGGCACTATAAATCCTTCGCGAAAGAAAGGGGGCAAAGGATGGAGCAAGACCTAGGAGTTAAGTGGTTCAACACCGTTTTTTATCCACAGAGAAAAACGGCTCGGGCAGTTAGGTACGAAGACGGTGTTTTGCCGCGGCTGCGGGAAAACGAGATTAACCTTTTTACTCCGTGGGGTCCTCGTTACCACTGGCGGGAGAGAGGAACGCAGATTAGACCGACCGATAAGGAAATCGTGGTTCTACGATTCCTGAGTCGAATACTCGGGGAGTGGCAGGAGAACATGCCGGAGAAGAAATTTACCTGGCTGTTTCTTGGCGCTGATCTTTACGGAACGAGGATTAATGGTCTGCCGGAAGAACCGGTCGGCGCTTACTTTGAAAATCTGCGCCGGTGGTTGGCGGAAATTTTGCCGTTAGCTAAGTTTCGTCTCTGGTCGGAGTTCGATCAGGAAGCTGGGCTGTTACGGGAAGGCATTCGGAACGATCTTCACCAGCGTCTTTCCTTGCCAATCATTAATCAGGCGAGAAAGACAGCGGTCGTGATGAGCGGCGGCGCGGCTGAAGCCTATCTGACGGAGCGCTTGACCGAAGCCGATCTTATTGAAACTTTGTATCGCCCGATCAAAGTTTCAGCGGTGGGACGACACAAGGATGAGATGGTCGATGGTAATCTTCCACGCCTCTACTTCCTACCGGAGCCTCTCTGGGCGCCGTGGCTCTAAACTTGAGAAAGGAGAAAAAGATGATAAGGCAATGGAACTGTTGGAAGGTTGGGGAGCCGTATATCTCAATCGGTCCTCTGGCTAAAGGAACACTCACCGGCAGTCGTTACCAGGATATGGTAGTGGACCTAAAAGTTAAAAAGCGGGACTTTGCCCACCTTATTCCTGATGGTAAGGAGATCGTCGAGATCTGTTTACCCGATCTCGTACTCATCAAGGACCAAGCTGAAACCGTCGATACCTCAAGGAAGATCGCGGTTTACTACACGGCATGCTACAAAGACAAAGAAATCGGGACGCGAAACCCTTCCGGTCCTTACTGGCAGTCAGAGCCTTGGAATGTTTGGGAAGCCCTTTGGATTGAAGTTCCCCTGTCCCGTTGAAGTAACGGCTCTCGTGGTTTGGTCGCGCTGTTAGTTTGGCCGACCACGAGAGTTTATTTTAGAGTAAAGTATTATTGGAAGCTTTTGCAATACAAAAAACTATGAAAAAAGAAAAAATCTACAAAGAGATAATTAAAAAGGCCTTGGATTTACACGTCCACGTTGGGCCGGAAGTTTTACCGCGAAAATACACGGCTGAGGCTCTTGTCGCGGCGGAAAAAGGGCGGCTGGGCGGAGCTTGTCTTAAATCTCACTTTTTCCCCACAACCCCTTTCATTAAGGAGTTAAAAAGTTTGCCAAAAAATTTACGGTTGATCGGCTCAATAACTCTTAATAACTCCGTGGGAGGACTTAATCCAGAGGCCGTCAAAAGCGCGGCTGCTTTATCTGAAGGACCGATTATGGTCTGGTTTCCTACCATCAGCGCTAAAAATTTTCTCGCCAAAAGCGAATACGAGATTCGGCCGGAGTGGGTTAAAGGAACGAATTACCAGCCAAGGCGTTCCGCCGAAATAAATGGCATCTCTATTTTGAAAAACGGCAAATTAACTGAGAGAACAAAGGCAATCCTAAGAGTAATTAAGAAACAAGATTTAATTCTGGCCACGGGCCACGTCTCGTGGAAAGAAGCTAGAGAATTAATAATTAAGGCCAACAAAATGAATATCAGGAGAATGGTGGTAACCCACCCAATCTACGAACTAATTGATATGTCGACTGAAATCCAAGCTGAGCTGGCGGGGCTGGGCGCGGTGATAGAGATGTGCTATTCCATGTTTTCAATAGACAAAATTGGAATAGAAAAAATAGTTAGCCAAATAAAAACTGTCGGACCAGAAAATTTTATCTTAAGTTCGGACGTCGGCCAGATAGCCAGTGACAGTCCTTCCCTATCTCTCGAAAAGTTTATGAAATTACTTTCGGCAAAGGGCATTAGCGAGTCTGATCTTTACCGAATGATGGTGACTAATCCCGCCAGATTGATAGGAACGTAACCGTAATCTGCGCTAATCAGCAAAGCTCCTGGCCTAGGCCGATGTAGGTGGGTCGAAAAGGTAAACAAAAAAGACCATTTAACTCTACAAAAACAGTAGACGATCGTCGTGTATATTTGTAGAGAGGGTACTGTAACCGATTATTGATTCAGATTATTGATTCTGTTCATTTGCTTATGAGATGATAGATACACTTATGAACCCGCAAAAATTAAAGGGTTTTCGGGATTTTAGCGCCGAAGACCTAAAACTAAGATATAGAGTTATCGACACCTTAAAAGAGGTGTTTTCGCTGTTCGGCTTTTCCCCGCTAGAAACACCGGCTCTAGAAATGGGCGAGACCTTAAAAGGAAAATACGGGCCCGAAGCGGACAAGCTCCTTTACACCTTCACCGACCGCGGCGGCCGGGAGGTCGGAATGCGCTATGATCTGACCGTTCCCCTGTCCCGGTTCATCGCCGAAAATTCCGGGAGTATAACATTGCCCTTTAAGCGCTATCAGATCCAACCGGTTTGGAGGGCGGAAAATACGCAGCGCGGAAGGTATCGGGAGTTTCTCCAGTGCGATGCGGATATCGTCGGCAGCCGCTCCCCGCTGGCCGATGCCGAAATTATCGCCGTCAGTTATGCTGTTTTTCAAAAGCTGGGCTTGTCCTATGCCGCAATCCAAATTAATAGCCGCCAAGTTCTTTTTAAACTTCTGACGAACGCCAAAATCAGCAGTCCCGAAATCCAGCTTTCGGTGTTGCGGAGTCTCGACAAGATTAACAAAATCGGGAAAGACGGGGTGGAAAAAGAACTCTCGGCAAAAGGACTCTCAAGCTCACTGATCGAGACGGTTTTTGCAAATATCCAAAAAGCGGAGCCGGACGAAAACCTCGCTGCCGTTATTGCGCTCGCCAAAGAGCTGGGGGTTCCGGCGGAAAAACTTTGCTTCGAATCCACCTTATCCCGCGGGCTTGATTATTACACCGGCGTGATTTTTGAGATTAGTACCACGGAGGGTTCCCTTGGCAGCCTAGCCGGAGGCGGTCGGTACGATAACCTCATCGAAAAACTCGGCGGCCCCGCTTTGCCGGCCACCGGTATTGCGCTCGGGTTTGAACGGATTATCGAAGTATTGAAAGAATCGGGGCTGGGTAAATATAAAGAAACCGGGATATCCGTTCTTGTTATCCCGGTCACAGAGTCGGAAACGTCAGTGGCTTTAAAAACCCTCCGCCAACTCCGCCAAAACGGGCTGGGTGCGGAGATATATCCTGAACTTGGGGCCAAAATGGAAAAACAACTTAAATACGCCGACCGGAAGGGGCGGGACTTCGCCGTTATTATCGGCCCGGAGGAAACAGCCAATAAGACGGTTGTTTTAAAAAATCTCCGGACCCAAAGCCAGGAGGTTGTCAGTTTTGATGATCTCACCAAACAGCTTGAAAGTTGCTCGCGAGAGAGTCTAGAATAAACATATAAGATGTCTGCCCGAACTTACGCCGTCTTAGCTCTTCTTTTAACCAGTATTATCTGGGGCGTTGCCGGCCCGGTCATTAAATTGACACTCCCCTTTTTACCGCCCTTTACTTTTATCTTCTTCAGACTGATTATCGCTTCCTGGATTTTTTTACCCCTTTTTCTCCGGGAACATAAAAAACACCCGATCGACGAACGCGACTTCCCCCACTTATTTCTCGCCGGTCTTTTCGGCATAACTTTAAATCTCGGTCTGCTATTTCTCGGGCTTGAGAAAACCTCCGCCATTGAGGGTGGCTTAATCGGGGCCACGACGCCGATTCTTCTTCTTCTCGCCGGCTGGTGGTTTCTAAAGGAAAAAATTAACCGGAAAGAAAAAATCGGAACCATTCTGGCACTTTTAGGAACGCTGTTCATCGTCTTCGAGCCGGTTTTCCGGGGCGAGTTATTCGACCACACCTTTTCCCCCGACCGGACCACCGGCAACCTGCTTGTCCTTCTCGGCAACCTCGCCTGGGTCGCCTATACGATTCTCTCCAAAGAAATTTCGAAAAAGTACAGCGCCTTAATGATTACCTTCGTCTCGATTATCATCGGCCTGATTACTTTTCTGCCCCTATCTTTAATGGAAGTTTTTGTTTTTCACAAAATTCCGGTCTTCAACCCGACCTCAGTTATCGGACTTCTTTATATGTCAATTTTGTCTCTCGGAGTTGCTTATTTTCTTTTCGAGTGGGGCTTACGGAAACTAGAGGCTTGCGAAACCGGTGTCTTCGCTTATCTGCAACCGGTTTTTACCTTTCCCGCCGCCTACCTTATCTTGGGAGAATTAACTCCAACCCTCCTTTGGCCGGGAATTATTATCACCGCCTTAGGCGTAATTATCGCCACCGCCGGAATGTACCACCGGCAGGGCAAAAAAATGGCCTCTCTGCCGATCCATCGTCCTAAAATCGCTCTCCGCCGTCGAGCACATCGGAAAAAAGCTCTGAAGTAAAGCCCCTTCCCTCCGATTTTCCGGTATGCTATAATCCTCCCGTTATGAAAAAAGAGATTCATCCAACCTGGTATCCGGAGGCGACCGTTATCTGCGCTTGCGGGAAGACTTACCATATCGGTTCAACCGCCCCGGAACAGCGCGTTGAGATCTGCGGCCATTGCCACCCTTTTTACACCGGAACGGAAAGGTTGGTCGATACGGAACGCCGGGTTGAAAAATTCGAAAAGCGTCGCGCCCAGGGCCAGGAAAATGCGCAAAAAAATAAAGTGGAAAAAGAGAAGAAAGCCAAAGCGGTCCAAGCTTCGGAAAAACCCCGTTCTCTGCGCGAAATCCTCTCTCAGGCGAAAAAAGAAGCCAAACAGTAATGAACAGCGTTATTCTTGAAATCAGAGCCGGGGCCGGCGGGAACGAGGCCGGTTTGTTCGTCGCCGAACTCTTCCGGATGTATAAGCGTTTCTGTGAAAAGCAGGGGCTTAGTTTTAAAGAAATCAGCCGGAAAGAAGGCGGGATCGGTAATTTAGCCGAAGTTTCCGCCGAAATCGGTCCCCAAAACCCTCCGAGCGCCAATCCCTACACTCTATTTAAAAACGAAACCGGCGTTCACCGGGTACAACGGATTCCCTCCACGGAGAAATCGGGCCGGATCCACACCTCCGCCGTGACGGTCGCGGTATTACCCAAGGTTACCGCGCGGGAAGTTTCTATCAACCCGGCCGATATAAAAATTGATTTTTACCGCTCCTCGTCCAAAGGAGGGCAGAATGTCCAAAAAGTTTCGACAGCCGTCCGTTTAACCCACATTCCCACCGGCGTTATTGCCACTTGCCAGGAGGAAAGGTCTCAATTCCAAAACCGGGAAAGGGCGATGAGTATCCTGTGCAGCCGGCTTTACGAAATGATGCAAAAACAGCAAAAAGGAAAAGTGGATGAGCTTAGGCGGGATCAGATCGGGACGGGAGACCGCGGCGAGAAAATTAGGACCTACAATTTCCCGCAGGACCGGATTACGGACCACCGGCTGAACAAATCATTCCACCACATGGAAACCATCCTCGACGGCAACCTCCTTCCCCTTCTCCAGTCATTTTGATAGCTAAGAAATTAATCCTCCTTCGCCAAGGCTTCGGCGGGATTGATAGTTGGTAAATTCGTCGTTGCCTTTCCTCATTAACCAACCAGTCAAAAAGAAAACCGAGCTGAAAATGAAATCAGCTCGGTCAAAAATATTGATCCATCAAAATTATCCCACCTCGTCATTGCGAGCACGTTCGGTTGCCTCAGTGTAAACTCCGCGTGGCAATCACAAGGTTCTCACTCCGTTCGAACGGTAATAAACCTTATCCTGCCTCGGGTGCATCGTCATTCTGACTATCACTCTTGTCATCCTTTTTCCCTTCGGAATTAACTATAGCCACCGTTTGATTTAAACAGACATTAATAGTCTGCCTCGGGGCACCGCGCCCGTGAATTCCCTGTGCCATTTCTATGGCTAAAGATAAGTCGCCAAAAACGTCCTGCAGTCGTCGTATCACTGCCAGCCCTCCTCTTCTGAACATGTGCGTACCCTCCTAAACCTTCAGTTTATCGCTGATTGAGTTCGGATTTGTATTGTAAATCAACACTACAGGTCTGTCAAGCGGAATTAAGCACCTTAATTCCGTCCTGAGCGAGTCGAAGGAACTTTCTTCTACGGACTCGGTTCCGGGGCTTCACCAAGAACAACTCCAGCCGTCATCTCTTTTCCACCTCGGTCAAGAGTTAAAGTAACCGCGTCCCCGACATTGTTATTTTGGAGCGCTCGGGCCAGAGTATTATCTTTATCCAAAACCTGCCCATCCAATTTAGTAATAATATCCCCGCTCTGCAACCCAGCTTTCTCGGCCGGAGAACCAGTAAGGACCCTTTCGATAAATGCCCCGACCGGAAGCCGTTGAAGCGAGGACATATCCGAGCTGATCATTTGATAAGAAACGCCTAAAAAAGGCCGGCTGATTTTTCCCAGCTTTTTATATGTCTCCACGGTCTTTTTCGCCACATTTATCGGAATTGCGAAGCCGATGTTTTGGGCGCCGGTCGAGACGGCGCTGTTGACGGCAATAACCTCCCCCGCCAAGTTAAGCAACGGTCCGCCGGAATTCCCGGGGTTTAGTGCCGCGTCGGTTTGAAAAACGTTCTCCAAGTTCTCCGTCTGGCCGGAAGAGTCTCCGGCGGTAATACCGCGCCCGATTCCGGAAACTACCCCTGTCGTGACGGTATTACTGAAACGGCCAAGAGCGTTGCCGATTGCCACCACGCTTTGACCGACCCGGACTTTAGCGGAATCCCCAAGCGGCAGGGTCGGTAGCCCTTTTGCGTCAATTTTAAGAATCGCCAGGTCATTCAAAGGATCGCGGGCGATTTTTTTTACTTCATATGATTTCTCATCGGCTAATACTACCGTGTATGCGGCATTAACATCGGCGACGACATGCTTATTAGTTAAAATCAGGCCGTCCGCCTCAATAATTATTCCCGTCCCGATCGAGGCTTGCTCGGAAACCGGCCCACGAAATAGATCCAAATAAACCTGCTCCGTCACCACTGAAATCACGGCCGGGGCGGATTTCGAAACCACTTCCTCAACCGCCTGTTCTTGGGTAACTACCCGCTGAACAATAGACAGCCCACCGGAATTATTATCTGACGGTGGAAGGGCCGGAAAACTGAAAACCGGAAGCCTAAAGCCTAACGGGAGACTAAACGGGACGCCGGCCGAGACTAAGGCCACGATAACAAAAAAGATTAAGGCGGACCAAAAAGCGATAGTTGAGAGTGATAATCTACGCATAGTAAGAACATATCCCGTCATCGCGAGCACGTTCGGTTACCTCAGTGTAAACTCCGCGTGGCAATCTGACCGCTTCGGTCATCCTGAGCGAAGTCGAAGGATCTATTCCTACCAACTCCTCGCAATGACATCTCGTTTAACAATAAAATTACTCACTTAACTTCCGCGCTAGCTCTAATGCCTTATCTAATTGCGGATCTTTCTTATTATTTATATCCTCCGCCGTGATTTCAACTTTTACGTCCGGGTCCAGCCCTTTGCCATGGATAACTTCACCTCTAGGTGTCAACCACTTCGCTATTGTCACGTGGATGGCGCTTCCGTCCGACAACTCGTCCGACTCCTGCACCACGCCTTTGCCGAAGGTCTTCTCACCAATAAGCTTCGATTTGTGGTTGTCCCGCAACGCGGCCGCTAGAATTTCTGCCGCGGAAGCGCTGCCGCCGTCGACAAGAATTACCACCGGCACGGAACTAAGGCGACCGGCAGTTTTCGTGACAAAAGGTTTCTTAGTCCCATCACCAAACTGCTCGCTCATTATCGTCTTGCCATTTTCAAGAAAGTCGGAAGCAATGTGAATGGCGCTGTCGACGTAGCCTCCGACATTTCCGCGCAGATCTAAAATTAAAGTACTCGGGGTACCGGAAAGCGAGGCCTCGATCCCGGCTATAGCCGTATCCCAGTTCCCGTTCGTATCTTCGCCAAAACGGGAAAGGCGCAGGTAAACAATCTTATCCTCTTTCCGCTCCCATTTCACTGAGGGAATATTTATTTTCTCGCGTTTAATTTTTAAAACAAACGGGTCCGCGCTGTCACGCTGCAGCGTTAACTGGACCTCCGTTCCCTGCTTTCCCCGGATTAAACTGACAGCTTCCGCCAAGGATAGGCCAACGGCAACTTTTTCGTCAATTTTTAAGATCCGGTCGCACGCTTTTAATTTTGCTCTTAGGGCGGGAGAGCCATCCAGCGGGGCGATGACCACCAATTGGGTAGAAGCCGGATCTTTACTGCAAAGAGGCGGCCGGTCAAAACCCAGCTCGGCGCCGATGCCTTCATAATCGCCGTTCAAAGAGTCGTCCAGGGCTTTCTTGGCTTCCGGGGGCAAGAACAGCGTGTAAGGGTCCTCGAGGCTAGCCGCTAAGCCTTTGATCGCGCCATAAAGAAGTTTCTGGCCTGATAACGGCTGATCAACCGACTTCTCGTTCAGAATCTGCCACACCTGCCAAAAAAGAGAAAAATCGACCTGATGGTTCGCGGACGGGCGGAAGAGGGGTTCTTTATTGGTAATCACCAAACGCCGGGGGTTATTTTGTAGGCCAACAGCGACGCCGTGCTGCCCGAGATAGTATCCGCCGGCTCCAACCAGCAACAGGGAAAATAACCAGACAAGATAACGGGTTTTAAGTTTCTCCAGAATCATACGTTATTAGGATCAAATGCCACGAATTTCCTTCACGAATATACCACGAATTAGGGATATAATTACACTAGCTTTCCAACGTTCCGGAGCGGAATACTAATATCCTCCGACTCTCCCGCAATACTAACTTTCACGGCCTCCCCCGTAACCCCCGACGGAAATGTTTTTTTTGGTTCCAGTCCGGTAACTTTTCCAACCCGGCCGAAATACGGCCAGCAAAAGACCTGCACTCGGTCACCGACTGCAATCGGCCCGAAATAGCCCTCAGGCCGGTGGGGATCAGCGGGACAAACGGGAGCATTTTCCGGGACCAGTAAAACATTCCGCTCCGGAATTAAAATGGCCGTTCGCGCTTCCGCCGATTTCAGATACCGCCAGGTTGACTCCAGCATTGGGACTGACCCGAACCCTTCGGTCACGAGTAAACTGAAATAATCGGCGGAAAAAACGTCTTCCGGCAGGACGTTTACCCCGCCGGTAATTATCCCCAAAGCCCCGAGCGCGATGGCTTTTTTTATTGCCTCAAAAGAAACGAAGGAGCCGCCAATAATAATTTTGCCCCGAACGGCGGGGGTAATTTTCGCCAGCTCTAAAGGTTGGTCGAAAGAGGATAAAGTCAGCAATTCGCCCTCGACCGTTTGCCCCCCGGCCCAAACCCCGGAGACCTGGACCGCAACGATTACCAGCAGTACCGCCCGGTTATCTAGGATCTGCACGACTTCCCCGCCTGCCCCGGCGAGGATTGTTTTTTTCTCCGGATTTGTCCTTAAAAGCATTTCTCCGGTCTCTCTATTCACACTCTGGATAACCCCGTCAAACGGCCCGAGCAGCTGCTTCCGCTGAAAGCCTAGTGTTCCCCAACTTTCGGCGATCATGTCTCCCCTCTTAAAACCTTCCCCCTCCCTTTTGCGCATGTATTCGTCAAGAGATTTCTTCCCGATCTTAAACAGCGTCCGCAAATTGACGGTTTGTTCCTGGAGATTAACCAGCGTATCGGCAACGATATCAAACGGCCGGACAATATCCCCGACTTTCACCCGGATTGCCCCCGGCGTCGGCAATGCCCTCTCGAGAAAGCTTTTGGAGGAAAGCTCAACTTTTCGTAAAAGAGGAACACTCAGATCCATATTTCCGGCACCTCCCCGTGCGCGCTGCAGGCTATATTCCAATTGCGGATGTTGTCCCGCCGCTCCTTCCCGTTAACCGGTAATTTTATCGGGCGCGCTCGCGCGTCAAAAACTAAACCGACCGTTCCGCCTTCAACAATGAATTCCTTCCCTTTGCCGAGTTTTATTCGCGCTTTTTGCCCGGAACCTAGAGGAAACATCATTAACGATTCAGGCGCGGGACTGATTTGCTGGGATTCACTTTGACCTTCCACCAGGATATCAACCAGGGTATTGCCGGCAACCCTAATCGCGGTCCCCAGCACCGAAAGACTGCCTTTCTCTTTTTCCCAAAGAAGGTTATAGTCGGACGGGGAATATTTTTTCATCAGACTGAAAGAAAGAAGAACCTGCTCCTTATCCATAATAATTTTTAGCGGCGTATCGAACGTAATCCCGTTTAATATGGTCAGAAAGGTCAGTTGCGGTTTTGGCGAGTGAGTTAAAATCCCCCCGGTAATATACACTTCCCCGACTGAGATAAGTTTTCCCTCTAAAGCCTTTTCGATTTTGGCCCGGGCAACGGCGTATTCAAGCTCTAGGTCCCGCGGGGTATAGGGAACCGTTTGTGAATAATAACGGGCATTGGCCTGATAATTGGCAATCTCGCTCTCGTTAATTTGGAAAGGCAGCCATAAAGCAACCGCCCCAGGCTCGATTTCCCCTCTGAAGATATCCTGGCCGACGAGCGCCGCTTCCTTATTAACGGCAATAATCGGAAGATCACTCTCCTTAAGCAGAGTTGTCGGATTCTCGATTTCCCCAGAAACTATCTCTTTCAATTTTATTGAAGCCACCTCGCCGACGGCGTAAACCGGACAGATTGGCTTTTGATCTTTCAGTAGGGATACGCCGGTTAGCTCCTGGACACGAGCGAGAATATAGAGAAAACTGTCTTGAATGGATATTTTCGTAAAAGCGGAAAAACCGAGAGGAATCTCATTCAATAAATAGTGGCCGGAAGAATCGACCAGAAAGGTTTTGGCAGTGGCGAGGCCGTAATCGATGAGCAGAAACATGGGCAAGTTACCTCTCAGCCATTGTGTGCTGTTCGGTATACGAAAGTAACGCCGCCTCGCGGGCTCTCTTTATCGCCCGGCCAAGACCGCGTTGATGGGTAGCGCAGACGCCGCTTTTTTGCCGGGAGAGAATCCGCAATCTGGACGAGACAAACCGGCCGATATTTTTAATATCTTTATAATCAACCTGTTCGATTTTGTTGTTGCAAAAATAGCAGACTGTTTTTGCTTTTTTATATCTGATCATAAGTTAAAAAGGTATCTCGTCGGCCGGTACATCCTCGGCCTGATTTTCCGCCGGAACCGGTTCTTTAGACTTTTCCGGAACTTCCTGGCGGCCTTCAAGTTTCGCCTCAGGACTTTCATCGGAAGCAACTGCCTCCTCCCGTCCCGCCCGCCCGCGACCATCTAAAACAATCATATCATCAGCCACAATCTCCGTCCGGTAGTGTTTCGCGCCGTTGGCTCCCTGCCAGGAACGGGTCTGGATCCGGCCTTTGATATAAACCCTGATTCCTTTCTTAAGAAGCTGGTGGCAAAGTTCCCCCAACTTATTCCACGCGATCACGTTGTGGAACTCTGTTTCCTCTTTCTCCTCATTATTGGCGGAGGTCCACTGCCGGTTCGTCGCCACGGCAAAAGAGGTTACCGCGTGTCCCTGCGGAGTATAGCGCATCTCCGGATCCCGGGCTAAGTTGCCGATAATAATCGCGACGTTGACGCTTCGTGACATACTACCAACCTTTAATCCTTCGTAAAAATCAGGAACCGCAATAAATCGTCGTTCACTTCGAATTTACCCCGCAACTGTTTCACTTTCTCCGGCGCCATTTTTAGAGTGTAGAACAAATAATAACCTTCTTTTTTGCCCTGAATATCGTAAGCCAACGCTCTTTTCCCCCAGTCATCTTCGCCTAACACATTAACCTCCAAACCTTTAAAAACCTCCCCAACGGCTTTCTTCGCCTTTTCCATTGGCGCCCCAACGACTTCTTTAAGAATTATCACTACCTCATAATTTCTTTCCATAATATATAACCTACTACCGCACCCCGGCCGCAACAGATTAACCTGATTCTAGCACAACTGCCAGTATTATCAATAGTAATAATTCGGGGGCGGGCAGAATCAAACGAATAGTTCTAGGTTTTTCCTTGTCTCATCTATCACAATCTTGTCAAAATGATCCATAAAGCCCACACGCCCCAATAAAGGATAAGGCTGGTTGTCCATGAAATAAATGTAAACATTATTAAAGCGAAAGTCCGGCGTGTGGATGGTACACAAATGTCCGTAAGCTTCTCTGATAATACCTCCAATTCCGCCAAAATTTATTTTTCGGCACTTTTTCACAAGAGATTTTTTTGAAAACCCTAAATAAGCAAGCGCCACCTCCGCCGGAAAAACATTGAAAGTAGCCCCGGTGTCAATCAAGCACCTAATTGGGCCGGTGGACAGGTGGTTACACCAGATGACGATAGCGACTTTAGGGGAATAGTAAATAGCTTCCTGACCGGTGACAGGATTAAGGTAAACTTCCGGAGAAAGCTTAGTGATCATCAGACTAATAACAGTGGGGCGAAAGCAATGTTCAAAGGGAGAACCTTCTCAATTAAATACCCCTTGGGAGCGATTTTAATCTTAGTCGACAGTTTCTTTAAATCTTTATCGAAAGCCAGTACCCGCCCCGTTCGCTGACTGATAGCGACCCATTTATTTTGGTACTTTTCTTTAAACCGCAGTAACTCCTCTTTATCCATATGTAAATAATAACACAACCTTCCGGAAATTAAACCGAAAAGCGGAACTCAATAACGTCCCCGTCCCGGACCAGGTATTCCCGACCTTCCAGCCGTATTTTCCCCTTTTCCCGGGCGGATTTATAGGAACCAACCGCCAAAAGATCTTGGCAACTTATAACTTCCGCCGCGATAAAGCCCCGCTGAAAGTCAGTATGAATCACTCCCGCCGCCGCTGGTGCACTATCCCCTTTTTTAATCGTCCAGGCCCGGACCTCTTTCGGACCGGCGGTTAAGTAAGTTTGCAGACCTAAAATATCGTAGGCCGCCCGGATGACTTTATTGAGTCCCCGTTCAGTTACCCCGAGCTCCTTCAGATACGCTTCCTGATCCGCTTCCGGCAGCTCCGACAGCTCTGCTTCAAGTTTCGCGCAGACGATTACGACCGGATTATTCCCAACCGCCGCTCGGACTTTTTCATCCACACCTGAAGGGTCGGAGAGCCCTGACCCTTCAGGTGAACTTTTAACTTTCGAATCAGCTTCATCAACATTCATCGCATAAATCAGCGGTTTGGCGGTAAGTAAATTCAGATCGGCCGTGGCCTCCTTCTCCTTTTCACTCAATTCAATATCTCTGGCCATCTTTCCGCTGTTAAGCCCGGCGTCAAATTTCTCCAAGGCCGAGGTTTTTAGGGCGACTTCCTCTTTGAGGGCCGGATTAAACCGTTGGCTCTTTATCTTCGCCAGCTGATTTTGGACCGATTGCAAATCCGCCAGCGCCAATTCCGTATTAACAGTTTCGATGTCTGAGGCGGGATTAATAGCACCGGCGCGGATCACGTTCTCGTCCGAAAAATCCCGGACCACCTGGACGATGGCATCCGTTTCCCGGATATGGCTTAAGAATTTATTGCCCAAACCTTCTCCAATGCTGGCCCCTTTGACTAATCCGGCAATATCGACAAACCGAACCACCGCCGGAACCAGCGGCGGAAGCTCCTCCATTTTTTCCTCTTTTTTCACAAGTTCCGCCAAGGAGTTCAACCTTTCATCGGGTACCGGGACAATCCCGACATTCGGTTCGATCGTGGCGAAAGGATAATTGGCGGCCAAAGCTTGCTGCTTTTTTAATAAAGCATTAAATAAGGTGGACTTACCCACGTTCGGCAGACCGACAATTCCACAAGAGAGCATAATCTTATTTTACACCAAAAAAACCTCCAACGGGAAGATCGTAAAAATTATTTAGGAACGATCCCTTGGCGTATGAAGGCAGAACCGGGTTGAACTAGGCATCACCTTTAAGCAGTTGACGGTAAATATCGATAGCGATAAATGAAAGCGCGATGATAGTCGGACCAAGGACGATGCCGAAGAGTCCAAACATTGGAACCCCGCCCAAGACACCAAACAAAATAAACAGGGGGTGAAGGCGGGTTTCTCCGGCCACAATTTTGGGACTTATGACGTTATCCATAAGCAGGTTGGACACGACACACCACGCCGCTATACCAATACCGCTTGCGAGATCGCCAAATAGTATGAGATACGCAGATGCGGGAAGCCAAACCAGTGTAATTCCAACAACCGGGATAAGTGAAGCTAAACCGTACAAAGCTCCCAAAAGTACCGGCGAGGACAAACCAAAAATGGCAAACCCTACTCCTCCTAACACTGCCTGAACTGCCAGGACAATAAAATTGCCACGTATAGTCGCGCTCATCACTTCGGTAGCCCTGGAAACCAGACGGTCGGTATCGGTTTGACCTAGCGGGTTTACACTATGAAAATATCCTGTAATTGTTTCCTTGTTCATCAGTAAATAGAAAGTCACCAGGAGTGTCAGCAAACCATTAAGAATAAGGCCGAAGGTTTGGGAAAGTATGGCCGGGAAATTCCCCATTGATTAATATAGCCGTAGACAACTTGCGTCAATTCATTCCTTGTCTTAGCGTTGGCCTGAATAAAGGCAATTGTGTCACTCGCCTCGCTCACAAGAAGCGTCGCAACAATTGAAAAAGGAGTGGAGACAACGAGAATAAATACAAATATCGCGAGGGTAGCCGAGATTGTTTTGGGCAGCCGCCGTCTTTGGTGCAAGTAGTCTCGGTCTTCATTACTGCAACTTATTCAGAATTTCTCCTAAGGCGCGAATTTCCTGCCCGTACCGCGCCCAATCACCGTCTTTCTGCGATCGCAATGCCCTTTCATACGCTTCCTGGGCCTGTTTGAGTAATTCCTGGCTGGATGGTCCACGAACCGGATCAATGATCGTCACCCCGACGGCCTGTTTTCCGACGATCCCGGGATCGGTACCAAAAATTCGGTTTAGTCCCCTCTCCAGTGTTTCTTCCATGGCAATTTTGTTTTCGTAAGCCACGATGACCCGCTTAAGCTCGGGGATCTTGCCCGTGTCAGCCTTGAGGTAAAGGGGTCGGACGTAGAGAATTGATTCTTCAATAGGAATAACTAGAAGCGGACCTTGAATAACCTGGGAACCGCCTTGGTCCCAAAGCGAGATCTGCTGACTGATTTCCGCCTCCTGATTAATACGACCAATGATCTGTTTGGGGCCGAAAACAAGCTTATCCTTGGGAAAACGATAGACGACTAACCGTCCGTAATTTTCACCGTCGTTGCGGGCCACCATCCAGGCCGAAAGGTTGTCCTTGGCTCGTGGCGTAAAAGGCAACATCAAAATGTATTCTTCCTTCTTTTCTCCTGGCAGTTTCATGACCATGTGGCGGGGCGTGACGACCGGGACGGAACCGGACTCGGGTTTGTTATCTTCCGGGGAAAAGGAGGGAACCTCCCACTGATCCTCTTTGTTGTAAAAGATCTGGGGGTCGTCCATGTGGTAAACGGTGTAAACGGCTGTTTGCAGGTTAAAGATATCTTCCGGGTAACGCAGATGGGCCACCAAACTTTGTGGCATTTCCGAAAGCGGCTTAAAGACACCCGGGAAAATCCGCGCGTAAGTTTTGATGATCGGGTCTTGCGCGTCGGCCAAATAGAAGTCGACCGACCCGTTATAAGCGTCGACGACGACTTTGACCGAGTTCCTAATGTAGTTGACCGTGCCCCCATCGAAAGGTAACGGTTGGGAATAAGGATAACGATTGCTCAAGGTGTAAGCGTCCAGGATCCAGTAGATATTGCCGTCGGCGACAATGGCGTAAGGATCGCGGTCATAAGTGAGAAAGGGAACAATCTTTTTGACACGTTCGACTACATTACGATAATAGAGAACGCGGCTTTCGGCAGTGACGTCGTTGGATAAAAACATCTTGAGCGAACCAAAGCGCAAGGCGTACAAAAGACGCTTTATGGGCGAGTTAATTTCGACCCCCGCCTTTCCGCCATAGGTTGAGTAGACATTTTCCTCTCCTCTAGGGTAGTCAAACTCTTTGGCCTTCGTTTTGACAAAAACATAGTCGTTGGAAAGTTCGCCGAAGTAAATTTCCGGTCGCGATACAGCTAACTCCGGAAGCTCGGTCTTCGGCGGCAAATCTTTGACAAAAAGAACCGGTAAACCTTCGGCCGTAACCTCGTTCACCGGCCCGGCGGCCAAGCCATAACCGTGGGTAAAAGCCAGTCTTTCGTTGATGAAACTCCGGTTGGGCAAGCTCCCCGACGCCAGCTCACGCAACGAAAGCATAATCTGACGCGGCTCACCATTGAGTAAATACCGATCGTTGTCAACCGAGGCGAATTCGTAGTAGGTGCGGATTTCTTGAATTTGGGAAAAGGTGGAAAGAAGTGGCGCCCGGTCCCAAAGTCTCACATTTTTGACGGTTAAATTGTTGGCGGCGATGCTGGATGCCGTCAGAGGTTTATCGGCTGCAATCTCCCTCTCCTCAATCTTATCCAAAGCAAAGGCCTTGCGGGTGGCTTCGATATTATTTTTAATAAAGGGCGTTTCTTTAACCAATTCGTTGGGAGCCACGACCAGTTTCTGAAAGACAGGCGGTAGGAATGCCGAACCCGCCCCCACCAAAACAGACAGGGAAACGGCCCCCAAAAGGGGTGAGACCTTACCGCTCACCGCCCAGAAAACGGAAAGAAGCGCCGAAAGAGCGTAAACAATCACTGAAGCCCTAAGTAAGGGCACCATAACATTAATATCGGTAAAAGCGGCGCCAAAAACCGAACCGCTTTGGCCGACGAGGAGATTAAAAAGGGAAAGGTAACTACTAAGAGCTAGAGTCGCTATAAACACGGCCACAAGAATACCCAAATGAGTTCGGGCCCCCCGGTTGGTTTCACCCGATCCGGAAATTTCTAATTCCGAAAGACCTAAGCGGTTGGCGAGAACGCCCAAATTGATGAGACCGCGCAAAGCGTAGAGGAGTCCGGAACTAATTAGAGCCAGAATAATTAAAGTTTTGGCAAGACTCAGAACGAAACCTAAGACGGGCAAAGAAAAAAGGTAGAAGCCGATGTCTTTACCAAAGATGGGGTCATTATAACCAAAGGGGCTGGCGTTAAGAAACTTAAGAACGTCTTGCCAGTTTGAGGTGGCCGCGAGACCAATGACCACGGCGACGACGAAGCAAACCACAACTCCCAATTTTCGGATGAGGGATCCTTCAAGAAGTAGCGGTTGACCAATAAGTTGGGCCGGGATCTTTAATAACCAAGGCGTCCTACCGCGCGTCGACAGAAGGAAGTTAAGAAGAAGAAAGCCGGCCGAAAGCGCGGTCACGACCAAGCCTAAAATCACTTGGGTGATAAAACTTTTGAGGAGAATTCCGGTAAAGCCGACTTCGTCAAACCACCACCAGTCTGTCACAAGTAGGACGATGGCTGGAAAGAAAAGGAGACCGATGGAAAACAGACTCAAAAAAATCCAAGTCACCAAAGTTTTAATTTTCATTTAATACATACAAACTAACACAGATTAAAACCGTTATCAAAACCGTTTCATAAATCCTGAGCCAATAAGCAACTTGCTATTTGCCTACCTATGCTTAGGCATCACCACCGTTACCAACGGCTACGCTTTTTCCCTGAGTTTCAGAAGGCTTGTGCGAAATTGGGATCCTAAAGCTATTTGGTATATCTTTTTCCGTTCTTTTCTCGGTTTCGGCATCGGAATAACTAATTCAAAAGGAACGGAGGCAGTTTCTTCGGTTTCAGGGGAAATGGTTCGACTAAGCTCACCACAGGAATGTGGGATTGAGTCCGGACTGTTCCGACAGAAAGCATGGAAAAATGATAACACAGTCTGAAGCCTTATTTAATTGACAAAGCCCTAACCGCAGGCCTACCCTGAGGAGCGTTGAAAACCAATCTGCCCAAGGCTGGTTTTCCGGCCTTCGGACTTTGACAATTAGAAGAAAGGAAGGCTTAAATGACAGGCTTTGGCCGTATAGCCCTCAAGGTTGTCTTTTATGCTGTTATTCCGCTGATTATTCTCGCGGCGGGGCAACTGCTTTTTGTAAACGGGACAGCCGCGGTTTTAAGAGGGCTTACGGAAATTACCGGACTTCGGGAGCTGCTTAATTACTCCTCCGTCAGCCCCAACCGCGTTTGGCTTCTGCTCACGACAATTTCGCAGGTCCAGCCAACCGGACTTGCTTTCGACACGGTGTTTTTCGTCATCTTTAGCCCGGAAAGTACCCCGCTGGGAAAGTTTGCCGTCCAGGCAATTACCACGGTAGTTACTTTCAATCTGGGGTTTTTCCTGGTAACCAAGGGGCCAAGAATTTTCGTTTTTTGGGGAGGGGTATTGATACTCCAAGCCACCGGGATTGTGGTTTTCCTGCCGCTTTCCCTTAAGCTTCTCGAGGAAATGGGTATCGGGTTTCTGGTCAGTGGGCTGGTGGAAGGAAAACCGCAAGACTATAGAGTTCTCCTTTCCGAAACGGTGCCCCTAACAATCCGCCTGAGCCTTTTAGGCTTCGGCGTTATTCCCTGGCTGGCCGTTAAACGGATCCATTCAACCAAAACACCGTCAATCATTTTCGCCGTTCTGTTCATGATTTTGTTCATGATCGGAGCAGCCGGCAGTAACCGGACAGAGATTAAACCACCCGAAACACCGGAAGTTATCGCCGCGGTACAAGTAGTTCCTACCGCCCAACCTTTTCTGCCCACTCCAACCGTTAAGCCCCTGCCAACCTTAGCCGTCAAAAATCCGACGGCCAGTATCCCGACCCGTGTCTCCACCCGTCCGACTCCGACCCTCACGATCAGAATTGAACGGCGGGGCACTGAGGGCGGCTGGATTCTGCTGGTGAATAGCCGGGAAACGCAGATCCGGGGAGTTCAATACTTCTTCGGAGACCTCGTGGACAAGCCGCGAAACATAAGACAGCCGGTTCTAAACCGTGACCTGGCGATTATTCAACAGGCCGGTTTTAATACCGTCACCGGCTGGGAAGAAGAGGGTTTTTCCGGGGAATTTATGCAGCTTGCGGAGAATTTAAATCTGTGGGTTATCAGGCCCATTACTTTAGATCCCGGTCGGAAATTTCCCCTGAAATTCGGTCCGCTGGCGGGCGGCAACTTTCTAAACCCAAACTTCAGAGCCGGGATCAAAGAAAACGTCCGGCAAAAGATTATCGCCGGCAAGGATTCGCCCGCGCTGTTGTTTTGGAACATCGGGGCGGATGAACCGTTGGAAAAGATGGCTAATTACTTCTCCCGCCCCACGGTCCAAGTTCAAGCCGCAGCTGACTTAATCGTGGAGCTGGCGGTGATGATTTCGGAACTGGATCCGAATCACCCGGTTATCATCAGCGAACCGCAGGACTGGTATGTCCCTTACTATCAAAAAGCTCTGGAGAAGGCGCGGGGCAATGGAAATTATCCCGCCAAAGATTTTCTTATCTTCGGAGGAAATTTCTACGGGCACCCGAGACCGGTCCTCTCTGACATGAAAAGGGCGAAAGCGGCGGTGGCGGAGTATCTTGATCTCCCCTTCGGAGTAATGGAAATGGCTCCGTTCGGAGTTGAACGGAGTAACTGGGCCAAGGCGCGGGTTCGAACAATTAGAGACGTGGAGCTATTGACACCGGTGTCAGTCAGCTACGTTTTTAATCCCGCCGCCGACCCGATTAATCCCGGCTCCCCCGATCCGACTCAAGCGATTGTCACCGGCCTGGCGATGACGGATATCGAACGGAATGACAACGACGGTGTGCTCGCCGCGCTGGCAGCCTACTGGGAGAGACCGTTGTTCCCTTCCGCGCTGAGCTTTATCCGAACTGAGTGGCATTTGGCCACGACCAAAGATCGACCCTAAAAAAATTTCGGCCCTCGTCTGATTCCTAAGTCATTCGAGGGTCTTCTTTTAGCTTGTTCAGGCTTTGCATACTTGTTAACATTGTTTCGATGGCTTGGGAAGTCTGGATCTACGAATCGGAACGGGGCGAAAAGCTGGTTGAGGAATTCATTTCGACCCTGGAAGCATCAACCATTGCCAAGGTTTCCCATCTGATTGATCTTTTAGAAATACACGGACCCTTCCTCGGTACGCCCCATACTAAAAAAGTCTCCCCCAACCTCTACGAATTACGAATACGCGGCCACCAGGAAGTCAGAATCTTGTACACTTTTTTCAACAACAAAATCTGTCTCCTTTCAGGTTTCCAGAAACAAACACAAAAAACGCCCTCAAAAGAGATAGAAATTGCCCTTGGGCGAAGGGCTAAGATATCCTAGACCCCTCCAAAATACTCTTGACAAATATAACATAGATGTTATATTAAATTTGCTATGAAAAGTTGGAAAACACTCAAGAAACAATTACTGTCGAATAAAGGGGTCGCAAAAGAGTACCGTCGCCTAACCCCCCGTTATCAAGCCGTTTCCCAGCTTATAGAGGCAAGACGAAAGCTCGGCTACACTCAAAATCAGCTAGCGCAAAAGTTAAAAACACAACAGTCGGCTGTGGCTAGGTTCGAATCAGGTGAAGAAAACTTAACCCTTGATCTGCTCGAAAAATTCGCCGCCGCTCTGAAATCAAAAGTCACTATCCTAATAGGCTAAAAGACAGCTGGTTATCATACCTCGAGAGTTATATTTATCTATGGAACTACATCTTTGCGGAGGCAGAAAATACAATGGTCATGAGGAAATTTATTGGCAATCTGTTCGCGATTTCATTATTGGAAGAAATTTAACCCAGGTTCTATTTGTGGGTACTGCCTCGGAAACTCATCAGGGACCGCTGGCCTTACAATTTTTCCGCGAAAAAGTAAATCTTAACGAATCTATCCAAATTTTCGACGCCGAAGTTTCCGGGGAATTAAATTTAGTCCACAGCCCCGTTGTTTATGTCTTAGGAGGAATGAAGCAAATGGAGCTAATTAATCTGATACGCACTAATAAGAAATTGGAAAGGATCATTTGTACTTGTCCTTATTATTTCGGAGAGTCGATGGGAGCCAAGCTGGTTGGTAGTAAACTGCGCGTCGGCACTGCCGGTACACCACTAATTGAAGGTTTAGGAATACTCAAAGATACAGTCATTGAAGGGCACTATACCCAAAAGCAAAGACAGCAAGTCCTAATAGATGAGGTTAAAACGGAGAATTTAAAATACGGTCTAGGAATTGACGAAGATGCTGAAGTTGTTACTAATCCGGAAACATTCCCCCACTATAATAAACTTGGCCCCGGCTTAATTGAACTAATTACTAATGAGCGGTGATCGAATTCCTTCCATCTAACCCCAAATTTTTTTAGGATCAGGTGGAAAGACTGTGGGGTGGTTAAGCCATTTCGATGTAAGCAATGCCCCACAGTCCGCGTACTGAAAAATTGCTGGTAACGGAAGAAAAAAGCGGCCAAAGGAAGGGTTATTGTGCTTCCCAGGCGAGAATCAATCTTCCGTTACCAATATAAAGGAGGAGAAGAGTGCTTTTTAGGTGTAAGGAGCCGGATTGGATTCCTGGCGTCATTGCGACTCTGAGTTCTACCGAAGAGGAAGCAATCCAGATTGCCGCGTCGGTCGCCAAAACGACCTCCTCGCAATGACCGTGTACATTTATCCTGGTCCCAACTTACCTTACCCTTCTATTATACCACATATTATAGGTTTCGTCAAACGGTTTTGTCCAACGGATGTGGCTGTAAAAAAAGACCCTAAGCCCGGAGGACTTAAGGTCTGCAAATTGCGCCACCCGGCTCATCTGAAAACAAACTTCCTGACGAGCAAATAACCGACAATGTAACCGGCGACGATGGCAGTGAAATTTGAGAGCAGATAGTGAGCGCCCAGCCAATTGAGTTCCGTCATTAAGACCCACTCTCCGCCTGCGATCGCCAGCCGGAACAGATTGAACCTCAGCGCCCGCCGGAAATAGGCCCCTTTGGATTCCGCCTTGTTTTTAATAAAGGTGAACCGGGCCTGCAGGGCGTAATTCAGCTGGAAGGTCACCACCAGCTCGACTGCGTTGCCGGCATTGGGATGAAAGCCCAAACCCTCAACCAAAAAAATCAGGAGACAAGTCCCGATAATCCACACCGTTACTCCGACAATAAAATAAAAGACCTTTTCCCCGACCCGCAACCGGAGAGAATCAATTGCTGCCGCCATCCCCCCTCCTTTAACACCAATAAAAATCGTCTGCCGGTGGGCATTATACCAAATTTAAAAAGATGGAGATCTCGTACGCCAATTTCTCGACAAGTCCCGAATTAGTTATATTGTGGCTGGCACTGTCAATAATCACCAATTTTTTCGGCTCGGCTGCTTCCCGGAAAGCCCGCTTTGAAAATTCGACCGGAATGGCCTCGTCCTGACCGCTGTGCATAAATAATTTCGGGATCGGCAACTGTCGTAAAACCTTGTAGGCGTTGTATTTTATTCCGTCGGTGAAAAGATCAAAACCAACCTTAATCCTCACTCCCTTGCTCTTGGAAACAAACTCAATCCACTCCCCCTCCCGCCAATCGATAATGTCCGGGTGCTGACGCAAAATGTTCCAATCAAAAGCCGCCGAATGAGTAATCAGGCGCTTAATTCGTGGATCCCGGCCGGCCGCCAAAGTGGCTACAAGCCCACCCATACTGGTTCCGAAAACCGACAACTTTTCAAGGTTTAAATCCGGCTGTTGGGAAACGTAGTCGAGTACCACGGAAAGATCACCTAGATAATGCGTCACTGTTGAATCGAAAATATTTCCCGAACTTTCACCAATTCCGTCGGTCCCGTCGAAACGGTAAACGGCGTAACCGAGCTTCACCAGTGAATTGGCGAGCATTTCCAGCATCGGCATGCGCATAAACCCCTTAAGACCATGAACAAGAATAATCGGCGGAAGCGGTCTCTCCAACCCTCCCGGTAAATTAAGCAATCCGACTATCTTTTGTCCGCTGGCATTGCGTAAATCAAATTGATTCCCGTCCATAAATAAACGTGTCCTCACCCGCTTTCGAAAGATGATTCGCCAAAAGCCACCTTCTTAATCTGACCTTGCAGATTTCCTCGCGGTCGCGATGATATTTGCAAGGTACTTATGCTCCCGCTCTAAGTTGTTGGCCTTCTTCGGTATCTTCAACCCTGTATCCTTCCGCTTCGATTTTCCGACGCAACTCGTCAGCCAGGGGGAAGTCCTTCGCTTCTCTCGCCGTTTGCCGTTCTTTAAGAAGAAGTCCGACGGAATCGGAGACCTTCGTCGAATCAAAAACCTCTAGCGCCGAAGCCCCATCCATAAGTTTCAAGCCCAGCACCGAATCGAATCTTTCCAAACTGGCCGTTTTCGCTCCCGAGGGCAAGTCCGGGTCATTAACTAAATCCCAAACAACCGCCAGAGCCTTCGGACTGTTAATATCCTCCGCCAGCGCCGCCGCAAAACGCTGTTCGTAGTCGGCGCAGCCAATTCCCCGATTCTTCCGGTCACCCGCAGCCTTTATCGCCTGGGAACTTTTTCGAAGACGCAGCAGTGCAGTTTTCGCCGCCGTCAATGATTCCCAGCTGAAGTTCAACCCTGTTCGGTAGTTGGAGGTTAGGATCAGATATCGCAAAGCCAGGGGGTCGTAACCTTTGGCGATTAAATCCTGAACCGTATAAAAGTTGCCGAGCGATTTACTCATTTTCTCCCCCGAAACCGTCAGCCATTCATTATGCAGCCAATAGTTAGCGGTCACGTGCTTGAACGCTCCGAAAGCCTGGGCGATTTCGTCGGTGTGGTGGACCGGGATATGTTCCTTCCCGCCGGTGTGGATATCAAAAGTTTCGCCGAGATACTTCGTCGACATCGCCGTACACTCGATATGCCAACCGGGAAAGCCCCGGCCCCACGGACTCTCCCACTGCATCAGATGCGCGGGTTGGTTGGTGATCCACAGCAGGAAATCCCACGGCTGTTTCTTTTCTGCATCAATCTCGACCCGAGCGCCCGATTTTTGTTTTTCCAAATCGAGCTTGGCAAAAGCGGAATAGCCCGGAAACTTACTGGTATCAAAAACAATACCCGTGCCCGTCCGGTAGGTAAAACCGTTCGCCTCAATTTTTTTGATCAACCCGATCTGCTCGGCGATATGCTCGGTTGCCCGGCACAAGACGTCGGGGCGGTGGACGTTTAATAATTCCAAACTATCAATAAACTGCCCGATATACTTGTTGGCGACGTCCCAAACACTGACCCCTTCCCGCTTCGCCCCTTTTTCCATCTTATCCTCCCCCGCATCTTCATCCGAGGTCATATGCCCAACATCCGTCACATTCATCACCCATTTCACTTCAAAACTAAGATAACGGAGAAAACGAACGAGGACATCCCAGTGAACATAGGCGTACATATGCCCGATATGTTGGTTCCAATAAACGGTCGGGCCGCAGGAATAAACCCCGACTCTGCCAAGAGCCATGGGCTTAAATTCGTCTAAATGGCGGGTGAGGGTGTTGTATAAACGCATAATCGAAATTCTGTTGCTTCACTGTTTCGTCGTTTCATGGCAAAAAGACGGATAGCTAGTTTCCAACAGCTGAACAATGAAACAATGGAACAATCTTACCCTTAGAATAACACATTAAGGGTAGACTACTTCTTCGACACATACGGATTATCACGAATATAGAACCGCCATGGTTTCGTCGCCCACTCCCCAGCGTAAGCCACACCGATCCGTTGGCCCACCATCAACTCGGAGGGTTTCACTCTATCTCCCCGGTCTTCAATCCACAAAATCCTGCCGGAAGTTACGTCCAAACCATTGTGATTTTTATATGTGATTCCAAAAGCTTGGGTCAGTTTACCCGGGCCGGAAGTTAGACGATAAAGTATCGTCGGGGTATCCATAGTTTTGTGACCCGTCATTGCGAGGATCCGCCGGCTGGCGGAGATGTGGCAATCACTTTGAGATTGCTTCGGGTGCACTCGCAATGACGAGTGGGATAATTCCCGATTGCTCTCCATATATTTCAGCCCTTCAACAGGCTCTAGCGCCCGAATCAAAACAGCCGCTGGAAGGCCGTCTTTTTCCGTGACAACGTTAAACATGTTATGCATCCCGTAGGTTAAATAAACGTAAGCTTTGCCGGGCTCTCCCCAAAGCACTTCGCAGCTTTCTCGCTTTCGCCAGGAGGCGTGACAAGCTTTATCTTCCATCCCACGGTAAGCTTCCGTTTCGACGATTTTTCCGACGAGAGGAGTTTCCGGAGCTGTCTGGAAAACCAGGTACTTACCCAGTAGTTGTTTTGCGACGATTACTGTGCTTCGGGTGAAAAAAAGACGGGGTAGAACTCGAGGGATCTTCATTTCTAGTATTCGCGTCGACCCTCGAGAGCTTTTCCGAGTGTTCCTTCGTCGGCGTATTCGAGGTCAGCCCCAATCGGAAGTCCGTGTCCAATCCTTGTCACCTTGATCGCTCTAACCTCCTGATTACCCGATTCCCTGATTAATCTTCTCAAATACATCGCCGTCGCCTCCCCCTCCATTGTTGGATTGGTGGCGATGATGATTTCCTTGATAGGGTGTAAGGTATAGGGTTTAGGGTTTAGCGATGGTGCACCAGTCACATCTTTTTCATTTGTACCCTGTACCCTGTCCCCTATACCCTCCTCTAATCTCACCATCAATTCCCGAATAAACAACTCCTCCGGACCAATGTTTTCCAGGGGATTTAGCGACCCACCCAAAACGTGGTACAGCCCCTTGAAACTTCCAACTTTATCCAGGGCAATAACGTCCAGGGCGCTCTCAACAACGCAAATTGCAGAACGGTCCCGGCTGGAGTCGGAACAGATCGAGCAGGACTCTGACTCACCGATATTCCGGCAGACCCGGCAAATAATCGTCTTCTCCTTTAACTCCCGCAAAGAACCGGCAAAAGCCTCGATTTCCGCCTTCGGCACCTGCAAAAGATAGAACGTCAATCTTTGCGCCGTTTTCGGTCCGATTCCGGGCAACCTTTCAAAAGCTTCAATTAAGTTTTCAACCGCTTGAGGAATTTTTATACGGGCTCCGCTTTCTTTCCAGCGCCTAAACGGAATTCGACTATAACCTGTTCTCCCAAAACCTGGTGAACGGCTCGAAGCACAAGCTCTTTGTTGACTTTATCGTTGAGGCGGGCGAGGTGGAAGGGGTAAAAGACTTCGATAAGTAAGTTGTTCGCTTTCAGTTCAACCGGTTTCGCCGACCGAAGGAAAGCCTCTAGCGAATGATTTAGCGGTTTGACGGCTTTGAGGATTTCTTCCCAATTCACATTTACTCCGACGTCCTGTCCTTCGGTGGTAGCTTTGCTCTCACCTTTGCTTTCACCCTTCAGGTCTGGGGAGCCATGACCTGAAAGGTGTAAGCCTTCATCTTCCCCATGGTGAGCGAACTCCAAAACTGCCATCTCCAAGGGCAACTGGGGCACCGGCGACCACTTTAGCGATTGGGCGGCGGTCTCTAGCAGAGTAACCAGACGCATAATACCCCTCTCATCGGTATGAGTACATAATATACCCATTTCCTCAATTATTTCCCGTGGTCGTTCAACTAACTCTATTCCTAGCCCGGCTTTAACCAAAAGAAGGTCGCGAAGATACCTGAGCACCTCGTTGATAAACTCACCCAGGTTTTGCCCCTCGCTATAAAGAGAGTTGATAAGAATCAAGCTCTCCCTATTCTTTCCTTCAAGAAGCAGGGCTAAAAAGCGAGCTGGTCCTTCCGGCGTCAGTTTGCGTAAATCGTTAATACTACTGCCGCCGGTTAAAACCTGCTCGAGCAGGGTCTCCGCATCCCGAAAACCGCCTTGAGCCAGTTTGGCCAGCCGTTCGAGGTCCTCCGGGGCCACCGTACTCCCCTCGCTGTCGGCAATAAATTTTAGTTTTTTGACCAAATCAGACAGGGTCGCCCGACTGAACTCAAAACGCTGACAGCGGGACTTAATCGTTTCGGGGACTTTTTGGATTTCGGTGGTGGCGAGAATAAAAATGGCGTGGGCGGGGGGCTCTTCCAGAGTTTTCAGTAAGGCGTTGAAGGCCTCAATCGTCAGCATGTGCACTTCGTCGATGATGTAAACCTTAAATTTTCCCCCCGACGGGGCCAACCGGATCTTATCCCGTAGCTGGCGGATATCGTCAATCCCTCGGTGCGACGCCGCGTCGATTTCCAGGATGTCTAAAAAACGGCCTTCGAGCACGGACTTGCAGGTCCCACATTCTCCGCAGGGCTCCCCATCATCGGCTAAATGTTCGCAGTTAACCGCCTTGGCCAGTAATCTCGCCATTGAGGTCTTCCCCGTTCCCCGGGGGCCAAAAAAGAGATAGGCGTGGCTGAATTTTCCGGTTTTAACCTGATTTTTTAGAGAATTAACAACGCTTTCCAACCCGACGATTTGGGAAAATTTCTGAGGGCGGTATTTTGTGTAGAACATAACAATCTATTTTACTCTGCTCGGAGATTTGTGGGAAGGAAATTTTATCCCGCGCTTACTGAAACTAAGTCACGCTATAGCAGGAGATAGTTTCATACCATCAACCATTGCGAAAACTCACTTAACAAGCTGTCCTTAATCAGTTTATCTAATATCATTTGTTCCTCAGGACGAAACGCCTGCAAAACGTATTCCTCCCCGGGGGTGCGGTTAACCGGCTCCCTATTGTCCACCCCGACCCGGAGGCGCCAAAACTCCGTGGTTCCGAGGACTTCCTCAATGGAATTAACTCCGTTGTGCGCTTGTGGCCCCTTGGCCAGTTGCAGCTTAAACTCGCCTAACTTCAGATCCAAGTCGTCGTGGATGACCAATAAATCTTTCGGCGTAACTTTAAAAAAGTTCAGAAGTTTACTGACTGCTCGCCCGGAGGCATTCATCATTGTCTGCGGTTTGGCCAGAATCACCGTCTCACCGTTTGGCATCTTCACGATCGCCTCTTCACATTCCCTTCCCTTATCATGCTTCCAACCGGACACGGATTGCCACTGATCCGTGTTAATCAGAGTATCAAGCACCAAAAAACCAACATTATGGCGGGTGTTTTCGTACTGCTTCCCCGGATTTCCTAAACCGACAATTAATTTCATACGTCTTCGTGATGAATTCCCATCAGGTGCATCGTGCCGTGGGCGACGAGAAAGGCAATTTCTTCTTCAACGCTGTGCCCTAACTCCTTCGCCTGCCGCTGCGCGTAGTCTTCGTCAACGACAATATCCCCCATCAGCTTCGTTCCGTCGGGCAAGTTCTCGCTCAGCTCAAAAGAAAGTACATCCGTCGGGTGAGTTATCCCCCGATGTTTTTCATTCAAGGAGCGCATCTTCTTATCGTCAACAATGGAAACGGTAAAGTGAAGCTTGGACATAAAATAAAGGGATTCAACGCCACGAATTTCCTTCACAAATAGTCCACAAATAAAATTACGATTAGTGGTTAATTCGTGGAGAAGATTAGTGGCGTTTCTACCTATTTTTGCATTTCTTCTTCAACCAACCTTCTCACTAAACTCCCATCGGCTTTGCCTTTAACTAAGGGCATTATGGCTTTCATTAAGACTCCCATCTCCCGGCTTCCCGATTGCGCCACAGCGTCTTTCACGATTTTTCGAACTTCGTCCTCACTCATCGGGACGGGCATATAGGTCAACAAAATGGCCAATTCTTCTTTCTCTTTTTCGACTAAATCGGCCCGACCGCCGGCTTCGTACGCCGCAATCGATTCCCGCCGCTGTTTTACCTGTTTGCCCAAAACCGTGAGCACGACCTCGTCCGTCACTTCTTTTCCGGTAGTCCGCAGTTCAATTTCGACATTGCGCAGAGCCGAAAGAAGTAAACGCAATACCGACACCCGCTTCGGGTCTCCGGCTTTCATTGCAACTTTTACATCTTCAGCGATTTTTTCTTTCAGCATTTTAAAACAACCCTACCGTTCGAGAAAGCAACCGACGAGAACTTCCAATCCGAACTTCTCCCCTCCGAATCGGAGGGTCGAAGGGTAAGACTAATCTTTATCTATATTTATTCTCGCGGTAAATCCGGCGGGCACTTTCCTTTCGCTTATTTTTCTTCGCAACCGACGGCTTCTCGTAGAATTCCCGCTTCTTGAGCTCCTTAATAATCCCTTCGCGCAAAACTTCGCGGTTAAACCGCTTTAGGGCTTGATCTAAACTTTCGTCTGAGCGAACTTCGACTTTTGGCATACATAAAAGCACCTCCTTTGTATTGGAAAACACCGATTGACACGGATTTAAGTAATCGCAAATTTTCACGGATCATAATAAATATATCTCAATTAGTAATATAACACAGTTAGTATGCGGCGACAAAAAAACACGGTGTAACTTCTTAAAGTTACACCGTAAAATTACTTTCGTGTCATTTTTTCAGTTGATCAATCAATAGCTTGATCACTGTTTCCAATTTCGGTTGCCAGCGGGTGAAGTGTTTCGGTCCCCGGTAAGTACTGAAACTGAGACCCACCATGGCTGATAGGATTTGGAAACGCTCCTCCGGTTCAGCCAGTCGATAATATTCAAAAGCACTCTCCCGGAGGCCGGTAAGCTCAAGCGACTTCGTGCCTGAAGCGTCCTGACGAACAAAGCAAAGCGCCCACCACCCATCTCCAGGTCCGGAAACGTCGTTCTTCAAAAGAACAGCCCGATCCTGAGCGACGGAGACACCCTCTTCCCCGGTCTTTAAAACTCGGACGATCACATCCCCTTCCTTAAAAGAAGGTTCTTCCACTCGTAAACCATGGCGTGGTTTAGTCATTCCAATCGGTGACATTAATTCCTCCTTTCCTCTTCTACTAATCTAATGGGCTCACGATTCCATAATTTCGTGCCTCTCCAACTTACCACAAACCCTGTAGTTGTCAAACCCTGAGGGAATAAAAGTAAGTCCGTCCGCCGGTATGGGGAATAAATATAAAAAAAACCTGGATGAAGGCCGAGCCATCCAGGTTTGAGAAACTCTACAGTTTCCGGTGAATATTTTTTTTCTTTAGAAACATGAACAGCGCGACAGTGCACCCGGCCGTAACCAGGCCTCTTGAGACGGCCCGCCGATTAATCACCGTGATAATTCTTTCCGGTGATCTACCCTTATCGACATACTCCCTTCGCAAATACGTTGTTGGGTCTTCTCCCAACCCGTAAAGAAGAACCACGCCAATACGGTCAGTTTCGCTGACGATGCTAAGGCGTCGGAGCTCTCCCCAAGCGTAAGGGTAAAGCACTCTCTGCTCGTAGCTTCTGGTAATTAGGCCACCAAAGGAGTCCAAGACCTCGGCCAGCCCGAGACTTTCCATAACGGGTTGGAGTCGAAGCTTTCTCAAACGTCCCCGCTTTCCCGACGAGGCCGCTCTCGCCCAGAATCGCCGCTCACGGGCGGCCTGCCGCATTACCTTCGAAAAGTGCCGCTGCCCGGATTGGGTCGTAAAACCCTTTGCCCACTGCCGAACCAGTAAAGTGGCGCTCTCCTTGGGATTCGTAGTCAACCCTAACTTCCTTGCGATTTGATTGACCCGTTCCCGCGTGATCAAAAAACAATCGGCGATCTCCTGAAGGGAGAGCTTATCCTTCTTTGTCCAAAAGACTTTTATTAACCGATTGCGTTCTTCTCTGGAGATCTTGCCACGACGGTTAAAATGTATACCGGAAATACCGATCTTTCGGAGCAAAAGCTTCGTTTTCCCCCGATCGCATATGCAGTAATATTCCACACTCCTCCTTTCTACTCTACTAAAGCCTCGGTTTGCCAAGAACAGAACTACTTTACCAAACCGTTGTCTTATAGTCAAGTTCTTATAGTCAAGTGGGCGGAGATCCTTGTTCACCAATTCTCGCGCC
>ERZ1292630.374-Hain-H41-02um-R3-374-length-47179-cov-17_pt1 | contig 47179 bp, 45 predicted proteins | sample MGYA00564408_ERZ1292630 | MGnify/ENA primary metagenome ERZ1292630 (study PRJEB36523, sample SAMEA6512641) | groundwater metagenome | collected 2019-01-08 | study: AquaDiva: Metagenomics assemblies of 32 groundwater samples
ATGTGGAGGAGCATTTTCAGGTGTCGGCCTTTTCGTCCGACGCCAGAAGACAACAATGGGATCGACTAGAAAGTCGCGTCGAGCAGAATACGCTCCGGCTTGCGGAGCTCTTGGCGCATGCCGAGACAAGGGCCACATTTTTTGTTCTGGGATGGGTGGCGGAGCGACATCCGGGGTTGGTGAAAGCGTTGGTGGAACAGGGGCATGAAATTGCCTCGCATGGGTATGGACATGAGCTGGTTACCAATCAGACTGAACGCGAGTTTCGGGAGGACGTCAGGCGGTCCAAGCGCATTTTGGAAGACTTAACGGGAGGGATGGTATTCGGTTATCGTGCGCCCAGCTTTTCCATCACTGATCGAACTCCCTGGGCGCTGCCGATTTTGGTTGAAGAGGGCTATCTCTACGACTCCAGTATCTATGCTCGATTCCAACGTTCAGAGAAAGTCGGAGTGCAGAGCTGCGCGCGCGAGATTGCAACGGCGGCCGGCCTTATTTTTGAAATTGCTCTGCCTACGGCGAACCTATGTGGTATTCAGCTTCCTACTCCAGGGGGAGGGTACTTCCGCCTCCTTCCCTATTCCGCTTCCCGGATGTTCTTGAGGCAGCTTGAGAAAGCCGGCACGCAGTTCGTCATGTATCTGCATCCCTGGGAGATTGATCCGGCTCAACCTCGAATGGAGGGTCCACTAGGTTCGAAGTTCCGTCACTATTTAAATCTGAAGAGGACCGAGCACCGGCTGCAATGTCTGTTACACGATTTCTCGTTTGCCCCTGTAGTGGACACAGTTCAGCCGATCCGTGACATAGTCCAAGCCCGGCTACAGTGTGGGACGGCTGTATGCGCAGCGTCTGGCTGAGCTGCCGAGGCGGATGGTGAAGTACTTGGGAGATGAACGATTCCAGGAGCAGGTCATGACGAAGTATTGGTATGCAGTAAGAACGAAGCCCCGATGCGAGGCGTTTGCGGAGCTCAATCTTCAGCGTTTTGGCGTGGAGGTATTTCTTCCGATGCTGAAGGAATACAAGCAAACGCCCGCGGCGCATTGCAAATTGGTCACGCCGTTGTTCCCGGGGTATCTCTTCGTCCGTTGTGCTATGCCTGCGCAGTATCGCGCAGTTAGTTATGCCACTGGGGTCAAGAACGTTGTCTCATTCGGTGCAGGTCCCTCAATTGTGGATGATTCGATCATTGATTCGATCAAGGGACAAGTCGTGAGCGGTGTCGTCGAAATCGCCGATGACAGGCTGGTGCCTGGAAAGGCGGTCAGAATTCATGAAGGATCGTTGTGCGGGCTGGATGCGGTCTTTGAGAAAAAGCTGAGCGGGTCGAATCGCGTGGTGTTGCTGTTGAAAGCGATTTCGTATCAGGCGCGGTTGATCCTTGAGCCATGGCGTGTCTCGAACATGTAAGATCCTTGGTGTCGTACCCGTAATCTGGTAGAGGGTTTTTCAGGATAAGCAAGGCTCCAGCCATAAGTCATCATAGTCAGTGGTTGTTTGTGTGAGTAGTGCGGGGATCTGTTTCATTCCATGAGATGATTGCCGGCGTTTAACGACGGAATGGCGGTAGCACGCCTTCCTCCCAACCCTCAGCAAGACTTATGCAGTCTGAGCTGCGGATCCTCAATTCAATCGTATTCTATTGTTCGGGATGTATCCACATCTGGTGATGCTAGAAGACAACACTGCGCAATAATGTATGCGGAAATTACCTTTTGGGTATGCTTTGGGCTGGTGACCTATATTTATGTGGGGTACTTGGCTGGTGTGCTTTTGTTGGCCCCTGTCATGCGCAGGGATGTCATAAAAGCCGATGTTACGCCTGGCATATCTGTCGTCATCTCTGCATTTAATGAGGAACGTGAGATTGAGCGCACAGTAGTCAATAAACTATCTCAGGACTACCCCTCTGACCGACTGGAAGTGATAGTCGTGTCGGATGGATCGACCGATCGGACCGACGAGATTGTTCGAGGCCTCGTTGACCGTAGTGAAGGGCGACTCAAGTTGTTTCGTCAGGAGCCTCGTCAAGGGAAGACGCAGGCCCTTAACATGGCAATGGAGCACTCCTCTGGAGAGATTGTAGTGTTTGCCGATGCCAATTCAATTTATTCTCCCAAAGCCATTCGTTCGCTGGTCCGCAGTTTTGCGGACCCATCTGTAGGGTATGTGACCGGACAGATTGTTTACACGAATCCGACTGGGTCCGGTGTCGGGGCGGGAACAGGTTCTTACATGTCATATGAAAACATGTTGCGAACGTGTGAGACGAGATTGGGATCAATTGTGGGAGTGGATGGAGGAATTGACGCAATACGGCGTGCCCTCTATGTGCCGATGCGGGCGGACCAGCTTCCAGATTTTGTTCTTCCTCTTAGTGTCGTTGAGCAGGGAAGGAGGGTAGTCTATGAGCCAGACGCCGTGGTCTATGAGCCAGCTCTTTCTGATGCAGTGAACGAGTTTCGAATGCGCGTACGTGTATCCCTTCGTGCCATGTGGGCGCTGTATGACAAAAGAATACTGCTGAATCCGATGAGTGGTCCATTATTTGCCTGGCAATTGATGTCTCATAAAGTCTTCAGGTACGGTGCCTTTCTTCCGCTTTTTGGATTGCTACTCTCCAATATGCTGACAATGAATCAGCATCCATTCTATGCTTGGTTTTTGGGAGTGCAGGTCCTCGCATATACCCTTGCCATCATGGGGCACTTCCTTCGGCACGCATCGTGGGTCGTTGCGAAAATGTTGATGCCCTACTATTTCCTCATTGTAAATGCAGCCTGCGCGTTATCTTTTTGGAAGTTTCTCAGAGGTCAGAAGATAGTTCTTTGGACTCCAAGGGTAGGGGCATAAAGTCGCTTGGAGATGGGAGGAGGGGAATCTATGAGTGGGGATAATAACCGCCGTGCAGGCTACAGGTGGGAGGGACATAAAATGTTGCTAGCGAAGCGGGTGTCAAGATGAGTGAGGCAAAAGAGCGTGCTCAATGTGTCGCTCATGTGTTGAATGCAGCGCTTCCGAACGATATTCGCGAAGAAATAGAACGAGAATATCTGCTGGTAGCTGAGGAGCAGCGTGCTCGCGGGCGTTCTAATCGGCGGGTTCTGTTAATTGGTGGAGCGGGGTATGTCGGGTCCGTCATCGCAGGGCAGTTACTTGAACGCGGGTACTCAGTTCGCTGTATGGACCGTCTTCTTTATCGAAATGATGTGTGCGTGTTACCGCTCGTGCACCACGCTCAATACGATTTTGTGTACGGCGACCATTGCGGTCCTACTGCTGTCAACGCTGCTCTTGATGGTGTGACGGATGTAGTGATTTTGTCCGGTTTGGTTGGGGATCCGATTACCCAAAAATATCCTGATGTTTCAGAAGCGATCAACCACAAAGGGATGTTGAGCCTCATCGACTGCTTGAACGGAAAGGGATTAAACCGTGTCGTATTCGTTTCTACGTGCAGTAATTACGGTCTGATTGTGGGCGATGTGATGGCGGATGAATCCTACGAGCTGAAGCCGTTGTCGCTCTATGCGAAAGCGAAGGTGGCGGTGGAAAAGGCTTTGCTGGATTCGCGGGGGAAAGTGGATTATTCCCCAACCGTCTTGCGTTTTTCAACGGCGTTTGGATTATCGCCAAGGATGCGCTTCGACCTCACGGTTAACGAGTTTACGCGTGCCATGTATCTCAAGCAGGATTTGGTCGTGTATGACGCACATACGTGGCGACCCTATTGCCACACCAGGGATTTCGGGAGTGCTGTCAGGCGCGTGCTGGAGTTGGGCCGCTCACGAATTGCCTTCGAGGTGTTCAATGTGGGGCGCGAAGAGAATAACTGTACGAAACAGTCCATCGTTGACAAGATCAAGAAGCATCTTCCGGATGCGCCGGTTTCGTATAAAGAACATGGAACCGATCCACGCAACTACCGTGTCGATTTCAGGAAAATTCGTGAAAAGCTGTTGTTTGTGCCGGAACACACGGTAGATGACGGTGTGGCGGAAATTCTCGGCGCCCTAAACAATCACTTGTTCGATCGAGTGAATGACAATCTTCCATTCTATGGGAACTACGAGATCGCCTATAATGGGTAGCATTGCAACGGAAGTACTGCGGCGCATCAGAAAGGTCCTCCCGCATCCGGACCGGTTTTATGCGTTGCATGAGCCCACATTTGCTGGCAACGAGCTTGAGTATGTCAGCGAATGCATTAAAATGGGCTGGGTGTCGTCAGCCGGCAAGTTTGTGGATCGCATAGAAGGGCAGCTGGCCGACTACGTGGGTGTGAAACGCGCTGTCGCTGTTGTGAACGGTACTGCTGCATTGCAGATTTCTCTTGTAGCTTCCGGTCTTCAGCCTGGTGACGAGGTGTTGACCCCTACGCTGACTTTTGTGGCCACCGCCAATGCAATTGTCCATGCGGGAGGCAGCCCACATTTCGTGGATACGGCCGAGGACAGTTTAAATATCGACCCGGCAGGCGTGGCTGAGTATTTAGCCGAGGTGGCAACGGTATCGGACGGCGTATGTCGAAATAAGAAAACCGGTCGGCGCATATTTGCGATAATCCCCGTTCATATTTTCGGCCACGCCTGCGAGATCGATCGGTTCGCGGCAGTCGCGGATCAATATCGACTTGTGCTGATCGAGGATATTGCTGAAGGACTCGGCACCTGGTTCCAGGGCAGGCACGTCGGAAAATTTGGGAAGCTCGCGGCACTCAGCTTCAACGGCAACAAAATCGTTACAACAGGAGGGGGAGGCGCAGTCCTGACAGATGACGACAAGCTGGCGGACCGGATCAAACATTTGACGACGACGGCGAAACTTCCGCATCGGTGGGAATATGCCCATGATTGTGTGGGCTACAACTTCCGCATGCCGAATTTGAACGCCGCACTCGGATGTGCGCAACTTGAGCAAATGGACTCATTCTTAGCCAAGAAGCGCACCCTGGCCGATCGGTACGCAGAGGCGTTCGATGGCCTTGACGAGGTCCGTTTCATTCGGGAGCCAGAGGGATGCAGGTCCAACTATTGGCTGAATGCCATCTGCCTGACCGAACCCCAAAAGACAGTTCGTGATGAGGTGCTTCAGGCGCTGAACGATCAAAAGATTCAGTGTCGCCCCACATGGAAACTCCTGCATACGCTCCCAATGTACGCAGATGCGCCGCGTGCCGACATTGATTACGCCATGCTCCATGAGGCGGCAGTAATTAACGTTCCAAGCAGTCCCTTCCTGGTAGATGGTAAGGAGTAGAAATGGCTTGTCGCGGTGCTATGAATCCGTTAGCCAGCTAAAAGTACCAGGTTGTGATGGATAAGATCATTGTCATCGGTGGCGGAGGGCACGCGAAGGTGTTGATCAGTATCTTAAAGAAATGTAGTTACGAAGTGGTGGGATATACGGATGACTGCGATCGGGGAAATATTTTGGGGGTATCCTATTTGGGAAAGGATTCTGTTCTGAAAGAGATTGGTAGAGAATCCAGAGTATCTCATGCAGTTGTCGGTATTGGGAAAGTCGATTGTTCAGACGCGCGGCTGAGGATACAAGAGGATGTCAAAAGATTGGGGTTTACATTTCCCATCATCACTTCTCCCAGGGCAAGCGTCAACGAAGACGTAGTGTTGGGAGAGGGGACGGTTGTATTTGATGGGGCAGTGATTAATAGCGGGGCTCACATAGGAAAGGGATGTATTATCAACACGAATAGTACCGTCGAGCATGATTGCAAAATCGGGGACGACGTGCACATTGGGCCTGGGGCAGCAGTGAGCGGAGGGGTGGTGATCGGCCACCACTGCATGATTGGTGTGGGTGCGTGTATTTGTAATGGCGTGACCATTGCCAGTAAGGCACTCATAGGAGCAGGTGCGACTGTCAGCCGAAATCTTGAAGGCGCTGGTACGTATGTTGGCACTCCTGCAAGAAAGATTGTGTAGGCATTTAAGGAAAGGCATCGCGCATTGTGTTTGAGCCGGATCGACGTTTAGCCGTAATTCCTGCAAGAGGGGGGTCTAAGCGAATTCCCCAAAAAAACATTCGACCGTTAGGCGGGAAGCCGCTCCTGGCGTATACTATCGAGGCTGCTGTTGCTTCGAAGTTATTCGACCAGGTGATTGTCAGCACTGATAGTGGCGACATCGCGGAGATTGCGGAACGTTTCGGCGCTCGGGTGCCTTTCATGCGAGAGGCGAGCCTGGCAGATGATATGACTCCCGTGTCAGAGGTGACGGCAGATGTCTTGGATAAGCTTGACTCATCTGGAAGACAGTATCGGGATATTTGTCAGCTGATGCCGAATTGTCCCCTCCGTGCGGCGTCCGATATTGCGGATAGCTATCGCCAATTTGTTGCGACTGGTTCACAGGCTCAAATTTCCGTCGTTCGCTACGGGTGGCAAAATCCGTGGTGGGCCATGCGACAAGACCGCAATCATGTGTTGGATCCTATTTTTAAAGATTACATGACAGCACGAAGCCAAGACCTGCCGGAGTTGTATTGCCCAACAGGGGCGATATGGTGGATGAAGGCCGATCTGTTGAGACAGGAAAGAAATTTCCACATACCGGGTAGAACTGGATGGGAAATCCCATGGCAAAGAGGGCTTGATATCGATACGCAAGATGATTGGGGCTTGGCAGAAGCACTCGTTCACATGGGGTTTGGTAGGTAGAGTTGGGGTTGGCATTTCTGGCTTGTAGTTTCTTATGTCCGTAGACAGGGTTTGTCTCTACACAACTATTTATCCCCAGGCCAAGGCGTTTCTCCATGATTGGTATCGGTCGGTATCCCGGCAAACGGATTGCGATTTCCAACTCTGGATTGGCCTCGATGCTATTGGTGTTGAGGAAGTCGTCGACATAGTTGGTGATGATGTTAATGCAACCTGGGTATTCGCTGAGTCTGGCGACACCCCCGCTCAAGTGAGACAACGTGCGCTGGCGCAAATAGTTGACTGTTTTGAGGGGGTGATCCTTGTTGATAGCGACGATGTGCTTCTCAAGACACGTGTGGCTGCTGCAAGAGCCGACCTTCAAAGATGTGATCTGGTAGGGTGTGCGCTTAACCTTGTCGATCAGACCGGCGAGCCCATGCGCATGACAATGGGGTTGCCTCCTTTTATGTCTGTCGATGAAGTATTGCCGAGGCATAACATCTTTGGTCTTTCGAACTCTGCATTTCGAACTGAACTTCTTAGGCAATGCCTCCCGATACCGCAAGAAGTTGTTCTCGTGGATTGGTTTTTGGCGACTAGAGCGTGGTTATATGAGGCCAGACTGATATTCGATCCCACCCCTAGGATGGATTATCGACAACATGAACAGAATATGACCCATGTTAGACCACCATTTACGGAGGTGCAAATCGAACGGGATACGCTTCGCGTACTGCGTCACATGGCGATTGTGAAAGAGAGTGTGGGGCGTGGGGTTGCCATAGGACGATTACAGCTTTTAGCTGATGTGGCACGGGATATCCAAGTGTTTTATGATCGAATCGTCCTTCGACCACGAAAGTTGGAGACCTATATTACTTCCTTGAACGTGTTGGAGCCGGCTCCAGTCTGGTGGGCGAGCGTGGCGCACCCATCCTTGCGGGGCATGTGGACGTAGATAAAGGAGAGGGAAATGAAGGTAGTCAAGCTGGGGAAAATTGAAGTGGGAGAAGGGCATCCACCCTACATCATTGCAGAAATCGGTTCCAACCATAATGGCGATATGGATCTCTGCCGAAAGTTAGTTGATGCTGCTGCGGATGCCGGTGCTCATGCAGCAAAATTTCAATCATGGACGGACAAATCTCTTATCGCAAAGGAAGAGTACGATCGAAATACGACCTATACGGACAAGAAGAAACATTTTGGTTCCTTGCGGGATATGGTCACTGCCTATCAGTTGACCTCTCAGCAACATGAAGAAGCCCATGATTATTGTAAAAGGAGAGGCCTGACCTTCTGCTCGACTCCATTTTCAAGACCGGAAGCGGATCTTCTTGAAAAACTCGGTGTGCCATTCTTTAAGATCGCCTCTATGGATATCGTCAATTTGCCACTTCTTGCCTATGTGGCTGGAAAGGGAAAGCCAGTCATTATTTCCACGGGGATGGCAACTATGGCGGAGATTGAGAAAGCCGTCGAAACTGTTCGTCAAGAGGGTAACGAGCAGACCATCCTGCTCCATTGCATCTCAATTTATCCACCGGAATACGGCACGATACACTTGAACAATATGGCGACATTGCGGCAGGCCTTCGATGTGCCAGTTGGGTTCAGTGATCATTCTCTAGGGACCGCGATCCCGCTTGCCGCGATTGCTTTGGGCGCTTGCGTCATCGAAAAGCATTTCACTCTGGATCAGGACATGGAGGGATGGGATCATGCCATCTCTGCTAATCCTGAGCAGCTGAAGGTTATTGTCGAGGAGGGGAGGAATATCTTTGCAGCCTTAGGGAGCAGTAGGCGCATTGTTACTCGTGCTGAGTTTGAAAAGCGAAAGAAGTTTAGGCGGAGTCTGGTAGCCTCACGCGCTTTCCCCAAGGGCCATGTATTGGCCATGGCGGATCTTGATGCAAAACGTCCAGGCACTGGGATCGCACCAGACGAAACACAGTATGTGTTGGGGCGTAAGCTGGCGCAAGATATTGAAGAAGACCAGGTGATTCACTGGGAGCATCTGATGTAGCTTTCAGTTGACGTGTGCGAGTGCCGAATCGCCATCATTGTTTGTCCCCTCCTTGTACAATGAGGATTCCACAAAAACCTTAAGGAACTCAATGCCATCCACGGTTTACGTCGTTCATTGCATTGATACAGAAGGACCACTCTTTGAGTCGATTGACGCCACATTTGAGCGTCTGCGTGCGATCTTCAAGCTGCAGCTCGAGCCGAGTGTCGAAACCTTGCGCCGGTTGCAGGCTGGGACCCTCGCTCTCGGTGGACTAGAAGCGGCTGTCCAAAAGGTCGTCAACCCACAGTTGCTCGCTTACAATGATACCTGGGATAAGGTTGATGACATGCTGGTGGACTGTATGGCTGAAGATTTTCGCACCAGCGCGCTGGATAGCTTTGGCGGGGGCTGGATCTATAACTGGTTTTGCGTCGACCATGTCGATTATCAAACCAATCCTCGTCGACGAGATGTCGGCTATCACAATGTGTTTGACCACTATTGGGCCATGATTCGTGAGACGAAGTCGTTCCAGGATGGATTGGGGTTTCACTATCATCCTCACCCCTTTAGCGGTGAGGCGCATCATTGCGCGACACACTGGTGGGAAGCATCTGGCAGCTTGCACCAAATCCTCTCCAGGCGCGTCATCGACAGAATGTGGTTTCCTTCTGTGCATCGCCCAGGTTTTCACGTCATGAGACCCGATAGCCATTGGTTTCTTGAACAATTCATCCCCTTCGACTATTCCAATCAAGCGCTCGCACTGACGGAGCAAGATAAAGCCCAATTGGGTCTTCAGGGAGGACGTTGGGGGGATTGGCGAAGGGCCCCGGCGAACTGGCAGCCCTACCATCCGGCGCAAGATGATTATCAGATGCCGGGAGCATGTCGTCGCTGGATTGCCCGCTGTCTCAACGTTGGGACTCGCTATAAGGTCATAGGGGAATTGGATGTGCGCCAAGCCTTCGAAGAAGCCAAACAGGATAAGCCGGTCGTGCTTGCCTTTACCAATCACGATTTTAGAGATATGCGACCGGATGTGAATGAAATACGTCGGTTAGTTTCGGGTGTCGTGAGGGATTATCCTGATGTGCCGTTTAAGTTCTCAGCAGCCGTAGGGGCAATGCGAGGGGCATTGAACCTACCATGTATGCCACCGTGTGAACTTGAAATGTCACTTGAGACCGTTGAGGACTCAACGCATATCTTGAAAATACGCTCTGCAGTGCCGACATTCGGGCCGCAGCCATGGCTTGCTCTGAAGACTACGTCTGGAACCTATCATCATGATAATTTCGATATCGACGAACCTTTTCATCGATGGCAATATGTGTTTGACAAGGAAACATTCCCTCTGAATGCGTTGAGCTCGGTCGGTGTTGCAACGAACAATGCGATCGGCGTTGCGACGGTCGCTCTCCTGGATCCGGTGTCCGGTAAGAGCGTCAGGAGGTTTTGGAACGCCGCCAACTGAGCTCATGTGTTTCTAGCCTTGGCAGTCACCACCATATTGCACTCAAACGTCTCGGCAAATCTGTTTCTTAGTGTGTCGCCGCTCGTGTAATCGGTCGGTATCGCATAGATGTAATCCATCAATCGCCGAGGCGATCGTATGCTGGCAAGAAACTTTGAACGGCTCAATCGTGTAGTCATAGCCCCTTCAGCTACGATTGCCGAAGCCATTGCACAACTGGATAAAGCAGGAACTCGTGCATTGATTGTCTGCTCTGGTGGAAGAAAGCTCTTTGGCCTACTAACAGATGGTGATATTCGGAGAGCCTTACTTCAGGTCAAGGATTTGAGTGCATCTTGTAGCTCAGTTGCCAATAGGGAACCAATTGTCACCAATGTTCCTCTCTTACCAGTCGAAGTACTGCGAATTCTGAATCAGCACGATATCGACCATCTGCCCGTCCTCAATGCGAAAGGCGAGGTCATTGATTTCCTGATCCGTAGTGACATCGGTGTGGAAGAGGAGCTGGCGGCTAGGTCCTTGCAGCGACTTGATAGCGTGATCATCCAACCCAGTGTGTCAATCGCCGAGGCGATGGCACAGCTGGACAAAGCGGGAACCGGTGCTTTGGTCCTTTGTGCGACTGGAACAAAGATTGATGGCCTTCTAACAGATGGTGACATCCGCCGAGCTGTGCTTCGTGGCATTGCCCTCGATAGTCCCTGCGAGCACATAGCTAATTCAAGCCCTGCGACCGTTCAAGCGCCGATTTCTGCAACAGTAGCACTTCAGTTCATGAATCAGCGCGATATTCATCAATTACCGGTTGTCGATCCTGACGGCAACGTTGTCGAACTCATTTTGCGCAAGGACATCGTGGCAGAAGTCGCGTCCGGGCTCTCAGCCGTGATCATGGCAGGGGGGTATGGAAAGCGGCTGCTTCCCCTGACAGAACATGTTCCCAAACCGATGCTCCCTGTCGGCGATCGTCCGCTTCTAGAACGAACGATCGAACAGCTACGTCAGTCGGGGATTCGAGACATTAGCCTGATCACACATTATCTGGCCGAAAGTATCGAACAACATTTTGGAGATGGTCGATTGTTTGGCGTGAGATTAAGTTACCTGCAGGAAGACAATCCGCTTGGTACGGCCGGCGGGCTGAAGCTAATGAAGAAGCCTGATCGCCCATTTGTCGTGATCAATGGCGATATTCTGACTGGCCTGTCATTTGAGGCGATGCATGATTACCATCGAAAGAGCGGTGCTGTGATCACCGTAGGGGTTCGGAAGTACGAGATGAAAGTCCCGTACGGGATCGTAGAATGCAGCGAGGTGGGAATTACAGCGCTTAAGGAAAAGCCGTCCTTCACGTTCTTCGTGAACGCAGGGATATATTTGCTGGAACCTTCCGCCCGCGATTATGTCTCGGCGGGCCAGTGTTTCAATATGACCGATCTGATACAGAAATTATTGGAACTGAAAATGCCGGTTGCGAGCTTCCCAATTATGGAGTACTGGCTGGATGTGGGGCAACATGAAGACTATCGGCGTGCCCAGGAAGATGTTCGTTCGGGAAAAATATGAGTGTTGGACCAAAAACCAATTGGAACAACCATTGACTTAAGCGATTGAGTGCAAATCAGATAATGACTCAAATGCCTCAGATGGACGGGAAGACGGATTTCGAGAACTGTGGGCAAGAGATGCACGCCTTAATGGCTGAATTGTTCCCGATATGTCGCAGTATTACGGGAGACGGTGTGCGGGAGACGTTACGAGTCATTCGGGGGCGTATTCCGTTAACGATTTTCGAAGTGCCATCTGGCACAAAAGTGTTTGACTGGACCGTTCCTAAGGAATGGAACATCACTGATGCCTACGTGCTGGACGAAAGCGGCAAGAAGATTGTGGATTTTCAGAAGAGCAATCTGCACGTCGTCGGGTACTCTGTTCCAGTGAATAAGACGGTGTCGCTCAGTGAGCTTCAAGAGCATCTTTATTCATTGGAAGATCAGCCTGATGCCATTCCGTATGTAACGTCCTATTATGAGGAACGATGGGGGTTCTGTACTCAGCATCGCCTGCGTCAAAAGTTGAGTCAGGGACGTTACCGAGCAGTGATTGAGAGTGAATTAAAGGATGGTCACCTCACCTATGGAGAGCTGGTGATACCAGGTGTCACGGACGAGGAGGTGTTCCTCTCGACCTATATTTGTCATCCATCGATGGCGAACAACGAGTTATCTGGTCCCGTTGTTACAACCATGTTAGCCAAATGGATTGCCCTCAAGCCGCGCCGATATACGTATCGAATCATCTTCATCCCGGAGACCATCGGCTCCCTCACATATTTAAGCCGACATCTATCTTGGATGAAGGAGAAAGTCGTTGCGGGATTTAATATTACATGCGTGGGCGATGATCGAGCCTATTCCTATGTGCCTTCTCGGCATGGAGGGACGCTTGCTGATAGGGTTGCACTCACGATTCTTCATGAGAAACATCCGGACTTCGTTCGGTATTCCTTTTTAGACCGTGGCAGTGATGAGCGGCAATACTGTAGCCCTGGGGTTGATCTTCCTGTCGTTTCGGTCATGCGCTCGAAGTATCGGGAGTATCCCGAGTATCATACTTCGCTTGACGATATGAAGTTGGTGACACCCGCAGGCCTCCAAGGAGGGTTCTCAGTGTTGCGGGACTGTCTTGATCTGCTTGAACGTAATAGGGTCTATCGTGCGACATGTCTCGGTGAGCCACAGCTCAGTCGGCGTCGACTGTTCCCCTCTCTTGGAACAAAAGGGACACATCGGATGGTTGCTGATACGCTAAACGTTCTGGCGTATGCCGATGGCAACCATGACCTTGTCGATATTAGTACGATAACTCGCATATCCCCCTCCCGCCTGCTTGTGATCGTTGATGAGCTGTTCAAGGCTGATCTTCTCTCAGAAGTCAGCCCAACAACCAGAGTGGCTACCTGAACCAGTTGAAGGAAGATTGTCTCCTCGGGAGAGCCGTCTGATCGCATGAGGTCGTGGCAACTCGTTGTAAACGTGGAGTTGATTTGGAAATGAGTCGTACGGTTTCAAGCCTGCCCCCGCCATTATTTCGACATGAATAAGTCTCGACTTATCCTGGTAATCCTTGCAGGCCTGAACGCTGTTCTTCTCGGAATTATCTACCATTGTCAATTCGGAGCAGAGAGGAACGAGCCAAAACTTGTCGGAGGACCCGGTTCCGTTATTGTGGAAAGGAGCACCCTTGTCAATCTCAATAATGGGAAATGGATTGGGTCGTTTCGGGCGCATGACGGGAGCATCTATTTGCGGGACCATCTCAAAAGCGTGGATGGAGGAAAGACAGTCATTCAGCAGGACGGAGTCGATGTCGAAGCGCTCACCAAAGATCCAGGGCTTACTGCAATCGCGATGGATGGCTTATTCTATGCGACAGGAGGAACTCCTACCAGGATTGGGCCAGGAATGTATCGCACTTGGGCTTGGCGCTCAACTGATGAGCTGAAATCAATCGCGAAAGAAGAGGTGCTAATCTCGATACCGCAGGGTCCCCAGCGCGATGCGGGACCAAACGAGTGGTACGGGGTTCATATCCATAGAAGCATCGTCCAACTGACTGATAGGTCGTGGTTGATGACGATGTACGGAAATTTTTCTGAGGATACGTTGCTTCCTCAAGACTTGGACGCTTCGAAAGAAACAACCTATATGACTCGTGCGTTTGTTGTACGCTCAATCGACAAGGGACATTCGTGGCAGTTTGTTTCCAACATTGCTGTGCCGAGGTTCGGCGATCCAGTTGGGGAAGGATTTGGGGAACCGACGATGGTCCTCTTGGAAGATGGCACACTGCTTACTATCATGCGAACGGGGCATCACTTTCCTCTCTATGCGTCGTGGAGCTCTGATCAGGGTAAGTCATGGACCGCACCGACCTATACTGGTTTGGATCGAGGCTGTGATCCTCATCTGATCAGGCTCCGAGATGGACGCCTTGTGCTTAGTTGGGGAAGGCGATATCCGGAAGGATGGTCGAAGATTGTGCCGGAGGGAGACCAATCATTATTCAAGTATCCGGGGAAGGGTTATTTGAATCTGGCAGTGAGCAATGACAATGGGAGAACGTGGGAAAACGACAAGGTCGCATCGGAAGTAGGGTCAGCCTACTCAACCATATTCGAAGTCGAGCCAAATGTTTTATTTGTTCAGGTCGATCAGTGGTATTGGCGGATACAGCTCCGGCCGCGGGTGACAGGTAGGACATGAGGCTCACTGGGAATGGCCCGGTCTGTGAGAATCCAATGAACGTGCTCTTCATCAACGATTCGTCGAGTAATCCCAATTGGGGCGATCGTGCCGCCGCGATCGCGTTAAGAATCATGATTGGGGCATTGAACGGGAAAGTCGATAAATCCATTTCCGAGGAGGAGCTCTGCGGGGATTGTTTTTCCAATCCAGTAGAGAAGCAAGAGGCACACAAAGAAACCAAACTGGAATGGTGGATGAAGTTCTGCGTCCCTCCGGTGGCCATCAAGGTTGGTGGCGAGCTTTATTCTCTCTTGTGTTCTTCAGGGAATACTGGATCAAGAGATATTGTTCCGGAGACATGGGAAGAGTTCCCTGGAGCATTGGAGAATGTGAAGACTCACCGCGATCATTTCAGTGAACTGATGACTACGATAGAAAAATCTGACTTGCTATTGATTCACGGAGGAGGGTGTTTTGTTGGGAATGCCCGGATAGCGAGAGCAGAGCTATTTCTGGCCTATCTTGCGAAACGTCTCTTTGGAAAGCCGGTCGTGCTCGTGAACCATACTGTAGACCTGGATCAATCTAATCTTCTGAAGATCGTACAAGAAATGTATCCCCAGTTAGATGATGTCGTCTTTCGCGATAGCATCTCGTACGAACGGTGTAAAGGGTTCTGTAACGGACGGGTTGCCGCGGACTCAGCGTTTTGGTTTAAGCCGATCAAATCTCACGACTGGGTCACGGTATCCTGTCGCCCCACCTATTTCGATGTGTGGCCTGACGTGGCGATGTTCGACCCTGGGAAGCCATATATCTGTCTAGGAGGGTCGTCCATTTACTACTATAAGAAGACGTACAACGCTTCTGAAGGATTTGCACGACTGATTCGTCATCTCCGCTCGATCTATGAAGGGCAGATTGTTTTGACCGCATCAGACTTGCGAGATGAGGCCTTGTTCAGGCCGATCGCGAAAGAATTCGGGCTTCCCCTTATAGGACTCAACACTCCGGTCCAGCAATCCGTCGACATCCTTGGCAATGCCCAAGCATACATTGGCGGCAGGTGGCATCCGAGCATCTTTGCGTTGCGAGGAGGAACTCCAATCATCACCCTCTCTTCGCTGACCTTCAAAATGCAAGCACTAGCACAGATGGCGGGACTGGCTCATGCGACCTTCAACGCCCTGGATCTGAATGGCGAGACAGGTCCGATAGGCAGTCTTTTGTTGAACTATTTAGAGCAGGGGGAGCAACTGCGGTCAAATCTTATGGAATGGGCTGAGTCGGAATCACTCAAGAGTTGGGATAACGTAGCCTACCTTCAGCGCATGCAACGAGCTTAGGGCGGTTAGCGCGTATAGGAAGCTGAGTTCAAGAAATGATCACGATGCTGGCTCGAATATCGGCTTTGCTGTCTCCGCGTGAGAAGTCTCTCTTGCTGATTCAGTTCGGTTTGCTGGTTGTTATCGCAGCATTAGACATGGTTGGCATCGCTTCGATTTTGCCGTTCATGGCCGTCGTGTCCAATCCTTCGATTATTCACACGAACAAGTGGCTGCAGGAAGTGTACCAAGTTTTTGACTTCGTCTCTTCGCAGTCTTTTCTGATGTTCTTAGGATTGCTGGTATTAGGTTTGCTGGTAGTCGGAAATGCCTTGAAGGCCTTCCATATGTGGATAAGCCTCACCTATGATAATCAACTCTACTGCAATCTGGCCTGCCGACTCCTGGCTTCCTATATGGCCAGGCCCTATGAGTTCTTTCTCAAGATGAATACGGCTGAAATGACAAAAAACGTATTGTCTGAGGCCGGTGGATTCATTGCCGGTATTGTCAGCCCAACGATGCAAATTGTCTCGAACCTGTTACTTTGTGCCATGGTGTTGAGCCTCTTAGTCACTGTTGATCCGACGATGGCCTTCGGCATTGCGGTTATTCTAGGTGGAACCTACGGTGGAATTTACCTGTTTGTTCGCCGACGTCTCGGAGATATGGGAAAGGAGCAGAGCCGTGCCAACTTCATGAAGTTCAGGGCAGCTGGAGAAGCATTGTCCAGCATTAAGGATCTCAAGGTTTTAGGTCGGGAACGAGTGTTTCTGGACAAGTTTATAGTTCATGCGGCGTTGCATGCACGGCACAATGCGACAGTTGGAACGATTTCTGCTCTTCCACGGTTTGCATTGGAGACGATTGCTTTTGGCGGAATTCTTGGGGTGGTGTTGTATTCCCTGAGAATCGAAGGCGATGTCAGCAAAGTTGTACCGGTTCTATCGGTCTATGCATTTTCTGGCTACCGGCTTATGCCGGCCATTCAACAGTTATTTGCCAATTTGTCCCTGATCCGAGTAAATCTGCCTGCCTTAGACATGCTGCATCGAGACTTAGGGGGAGGTCCTCAGCGAAGCGATCCAAGATTGATCTTGCCGGACAACCATGCAGAAGCGCCACTGCCCTTTTCGAAAGAGATCAGGCTGCGCGATATTACCTTCCAGTACACGAATACTGCTGAGCTTACGATCGCGGGAGTTACCTTGTCTATCACTTCTAACACCTCCGTCGGATTGGTAGGGCCCACAGGATCAGGAAAAACGACCATCATCGATATCATTCTTGGGCTTCTGAATCCCATATCAGGGAGCATGGCTGTCGATGGCGTGGCCATCACCAAGGAAAATCTTGCGAACTGGCAACGGAACATCGGATATGTCCCTCAGCATATCTATCTTTCCGATGACAGTATCACGAGCAATATCGCGTTTGGTGTGCCAGAGGCAGAAATCGATAGCGATGCAGTCCGTCGCGCCGCAACGGTTGCGAATCTCATCGATTTCGTGGAACGGGACCTTCCCGAGGGGTTTGAGACTCGTATTGGAGAGCGTGGCGTCCGCCTGAGTGGTGGGCAACGTCAACGTATCGGCATTGCGCGGGCGCTCTATAGGAATCCGCCAGTCTTGGTGATGGATGAGGCCACAAGCGCTTTGGATGGCATTACTGAACAGGCTGTGATGGAGGCGATCCGTGCATTAGCAGGAAAGAAGACCATTATCTTGATCGCCCATCGTCTCACCACGCTAAAGGACTGCGACGCAATTTATGTGATGAAGTCTGGGCGCATTGTGGAAAAAGGGACCTTCGCTGAATTGATGAAATCATCATCCTGGTTTCAGGCTGCTGCTAGAAAAGAGGAGAACGGATAACGCCTGCCCATGACAGAGTTGAGCGATGTCAAAAGTAAGTCCGGAGATGGCTGTGGCGCCAATGTTTTTGTGGTGGAAACACCGCTTCAATTGCTCAATGCCATTGAGGCCAAGCAAGTTTGTCAGCTCAAGAACAATCATCTGGTTGTTCGTATCGGAGGGACAGGGTTTTCACCCAACGGGCTTAAAGCACTGGTTGGAATGAGTTCGTGGGACGGGGTGCACTATCTCAAGTTCAAGAATGCCACCACGGAATGGGAGTCATCATTCTTTGGACGGCGCTTACTAGGGAGGCTTCAGTCGTGCGCCTATGATATCCAACGAATCATCAATAGACATAAAGTAGATAGACTGGCTGCCAAGTTTGCCGGGGCTAAAAGGATCTTCCTGGGGAATTATTTGCGAGGCTTTCAGTCCTATATGCGGCATTTTGCCAATAGAGCTGGGTATGAACAATTGTTTCTTTTGGACGATGGAACGGATGTGTTGTTGATCTGCAAGGCTCGAAGAGAAGTGCACGATTCTAAGCCTGAAACAGAGTCAGGTTTCAGGCTAAAAGATCGGCTCCAACGATACTTTGTCGACTGGGACGAGAAGGAAGCTGAGAGCGTCACCTTTTTTACCGCCTACGAATTGCAGCCTCCTAGCTGCGATAGGGTAATAAAGAACAAGTACCAGTACCTCCGTGATGCAGCTGCCAACAGCACCAGATCTGACGAGGTCTATTTCCTGGGGCAGTCCCTTGTCGAGGATGGATATGTTAGCATCGACTTTTACCTGCATCAGTTACGAGCGATCAAGAACTATTACAAGAATGGACAGCTGATCTATATTCCGCATCCCAGGCAGGCAACTTGGTTGATGAAGAAGATTGAGGAGGCGGTGGGAATTCAAGTGCGGCCATGCACATTGCCGATCGAGTGTGAGGTTGCACTAGCCAAATCAAAGCCGGCAGCTATCGCCTCGTTTTTCTGTTCGGCTCTGCAAAGTTGCAAGGCTATCCTTGGAAAAGAGATTTTAATCCATTCGTTTTACATCGAGCCGGAGCATGTTTGCACCAGCCACGAACTTGTCAGGGAGGCCTACAGGTATTTTGAGGTCATCGCTGATTCAGGATTCACTCTTGTAAAGGTGTACTAAGATTAAAAGAGGGGGTGTGCCATATGAATGCCACATTGCCAGTAGAGATTACCAACGAAATCAGTCTTGACCCTCAGAAGGCAAGACAATTTGGCGAACAACTTGCCGCCACGTACTGCTCTGCTGACCCCTACCCACACATTGTGATAGATGATTTTTTGCCGAGTGTATTGGCTGATCTGATACTGGAAAATTTCCCTATTGCGCCACTTGACGGAGATATCCACTTCAAGGGAGGAGTTTTTGAGCACAATAAAAGACAAATACTGCCTTATAAGTGTAACGAAATAGTGAAAAGCATATTTCTATTTTTCAACTCTGCCCCATTTTTAGAGTTTATAGAAGGTGTTACTGCCATCGAAGGCCTCATTCCTGATCCTTATTTTCATGGAGCCGGGTTTCATGAGATATCTAAAGGAGGGAAGATAGGCATTCATGCTGACTATCGAATTCAAGCACAGTTGCATGTGAATAGGCGTGTAAATATTGTGATTTATCTTAATAGGAATTGGAATAAAGCTTACGGTGGCGAACTTGAACTATGGGATCGCGCTATGACCAAAAAATTTCGTAGTGTTGAACATCTAATGAATCTCCCCGCAGCAAGCTGCGGGGTATCACAGAACATAGCTTCGAAGACCTCTCGGAAACAGAGCTGAACCCCGTAGCGAGCTACGGGGTACGGGGTACGGGGAATATTCAAGTTTAATCGGTGCATTGTCTTCAATACGGATTCTGACTCTTATCATGGGCATCCTGAACCTCTGAATACGCCCGACCGCATAACAAGAAAATCTTTGGCCCTCTTTTACTATACGGCCTCACGAGCCATTTATGAGGAAACTCCATTTCTGTCTACCGTGTACAGAGCACGTCCTGAAGATGATTTGGTCACGCAATTAGCAGCATCGAAGCCAAGTGAGCGGCGAAATCTTTCACTTAAGCAATGGGCGCCTCCAATTCTATACCGTAAACTTCGTAACTTGAAGTGAGTCTTTAGCGGGCCTACTCAAATTGGCGTCCCCGCTTTGTAACATGGTGAAGAGTTCCACTTTATAAATGTACCGATAGTCCTGCCAAGAGAAATCTCGTGACTAATCCTGGACTGCCTATCTACTGCGACGTGGACGGAACGCTGATTCGTTCTGATTTGCTGATCGAAAGCGCATTCGCGTCCACTAAGAAGAAGCCATGGGTTGTTCTGATTGTTCCGTTCTGGATTATGCAAGGAAGAAGCTATCTTAAGGCAAGACTTGCCGAAAGCTATGACATGGAACCGAGCTTTCTTCCTTATAATGATGCGCTTGTAACGTATCTTTCAGGCGAGCCTGGAAAGGGGCGGGACATATATTTGGCTAGTGCTTCGGAGGAGCGACGTGTTTCCGCAATCGCTGACTATGTGGGATTCGTTCGGGGAACTATCGCCTCACTCCTTTGATTCTCCACCACCCGGTGGTGTCGGTGAAGCCAGGCTCCCACTTACCATACTGTCCGAATTTCAGGAACCCCCTCTTTATGAGTAATCCTATTAAGCTAGTAATCGTAATCCCCTGCTACAATGAGCAGGAAGTCCTTCCGGAAACGTGCAAGAGGATAATCGCGGTAATCGACCGGCTTATCTCTTCCAGGAAAATCGCCAGCGATAGTAGCGTGCTCTTCGTTGATGACGGCAGCAGGGATCGCACTTGGGCACTGATCGAGCAATTGGCCACCACGGACCCTCATATCACTGGTATCAAGCTCTCACGAAACAGGGGACATCAGAATGCCCTGATCGCCGGCCTGTTCACTGCCGATGGTGATGCGATTGTGAGCATTGACGCCGACCTCCAAGATGATGTCAATGCTATCGAGAGTATGGTAGACAGATTTATCGTCGGTGCTGATATCGTCTATGGCGTTCGCAGGCGGCGCGATTCCGACACCGCACTCAAGCGTCTCACGGCAGAATGGTTCTACAGAATGATGAGCAGACTAGGGGTAGAGTCGATTTACAACCATGCGGATTATCGGTTGATGAGTCGACGTGTGGTTGCATGCTTGAAGCAATATTCCGAAGTCAATCTGTACCTGCGAGGTATCGTACCGCTAATCGGATTCAAGTCGGAAATCGTGTACTATGACCGAACTGAACGATTTGCGGGTGAGTCGAAGTATCCGATGAGGAAAATGCTCGCGTTGGCTCTGGATGCAGTCACATCTTTTTCTGTGGTGCCGCTACGGATAATTACTTTCTTTGGCTTTCTTATATTTATCGCCAGCATGATTGTAACGCTCTGGGTCTTATGGGTGAGGCTCTTTACGCAAGATGCGGTACCTGGCTGGGCGTCCACTGTGCTACCCATGTATTTTCTTGGGGGCATCCAAATCTTCTGCATCGGCATGCTCGGAGAGTACCTTGGGAAAACCTATGCGGAGGTCAAATCACGACCGCGCTTTTTTGTGGAGAAAATGATCTTGAACTCACAAACTTCCCGTGAGGGCACTTGTGGCCTGAACTAACTGTCTGAAACAGTATTGCTTATGGATATAGCTGAATTTGACAAATTTGCTGAAGAATATCGGTCTTTGCACGCCGAAAATATTGCAATTACTGGTGAGACTCCAGACTATTTTGCGGATTACAAGATTAAGGATCTCGCGGAGGAATATCTGAGTTGCGGCGCCAAAGCAAGCGGTGCTCCTGCGGTCCTCGATTTTGGCGCCGGCATCGGAACGTCCGTCCCATTCGTTCGAAAATACCTCCCCAGCGCGCGGTTAACCTGTCTCGACGTTTCGGCTAAGAGCATCGCAGTTGGGCAATGTCGATTTCAGGGTGAGGCTAGATTTGTGCAGTTTGACGGAAGAAAAATACCATTCCCTGATGGGAGCTTCGACATTGTTTTTGCTGCCTGTGTGTTTCATCATATTAAGCATGACGAGCACATAGCCTTGCTAACTGAGCTTCGCCGTGTCCTGAGTGTGGGTGGCATGCTCTTTGTTTTTGAGCACAATCCATACAATCCTCTGACGGTAAAAACGGTCAGAGACTGCCCATTCGACGAAAATGCAAGACTTATTGCTGCGCCAGACATGTGCAGGCGCATCTCTGCGGCGGGTTTCAGCGAGATACGGATTCGGTATAGAATATTTTTCCCTCGAGCATTGCGTGCGCTACGCCTGCTTGAAAAGAAAATGACCTGGTTGCCCCTTGGCGCACAGTACTACGCACTCGCGGTCAAATGATTGGAAGGGGACTGAGGGCTCCAATCAAGTTTACCTTCGTTGGCATTGCGAACACATTAACGGGCTTGTTCTCTATCTATCTATGTAAAGGACCGTTGGGTTTTGGTGATGTGATTGCGAATGCTTGCGGTTATTCGATCGGACTGGCTCTTAGCTTCATTCTCAATCGCGGATGGACATTTAGGCACTCCGGTCCGCTACTCCCAGCCTTCGTCCGTTTCCTCGTTGTTTTTATTCTGGCCTATTTGAGCAATCTCGCGACAGTGCTGGTTGCGATCAATTTGCTGGAGGTAAACTCCTATTTGGCGCAAGCAAGCGGAGTTGTACCATACAGTGTAATTGTCTTTTTCGGTAGCCGTCATTTTGCATTTGGTCCGGCTACAGCTAAGGTCAATTGATTACGAGACGGGTTATTCATGCCCGCCTCTGAATCGATCGGTGGCTAAGTGATTACGTCTGAGGATATGGAACTGTCGATCGTGTGGCCCGAGTAATCCCATTTCGGAATCAAGAATGAGACCTTGGAAGATGTAACAGGGGGGCTGCCGCCATCGCAATTGAGACTGCCCTGCGAAATATGGTGAGAAAATTATGCTCAGGTTATCAGGATTTGCGAAGCAAACTAATAGCAGTCAGTTCTCGGGAATAGATCCATTAGTTAGGCTTGCTACCGCAGGCCTTATGCTGATGTATTTTATACCTTTTGTATTATTGGGAGCGGACTCGTACATCACCATTCATGATAATTTGGATAGTGATTTCGTTTATAAGCGCCTCTTGGTGAATACAGGGCAAGCTCTTAATTATAAAAATGATTCAACTATTCAAAATGTAATGAATGGGATCCCTAGGTCTGCATATCGCTCTGGATTCGATTTCACTTTGCTCTTATTTTATCTCTTTGATTCTCATGTGGCGTACATCGTTAATTATATTATTATTCATTTGGTTGCATTCTTAGGAATGTTTCTTTTGTTAAAGGAACATTTCATGCAAAGTCAGCAATCTAATTATTTAGCATGGTCGGTTGCAGTGTGCTTTGCTCTTATTCCATTTTATGGTATTTATGGCCTGTCAGTAGCAGGGCAGCCGATACTCCTGCGCGCATTTCTTAACATATTATATTCTAAACAAAAGCTATCTGATTATATTGTAATACTCCTGTTCCCTTTTTATTCGTCATTGCCACTGGTCGCCCCATTTATCATTTCATTCCTCGTGCTGATAGGGGTGTTCCATCTTGCCGATACAGGACGTGTAAATAAATTATTCTTCGTGGTAATTGCGGGGTTCGGGCTCACTTACGCCTTAACTGAATGGCAAATGATTTATTCTTTCGTGAATAAATCGTTTGTTTCCCACAGAACAGTCTGGGATAGGTGGAATGATTTTAATCTCCTGTCAAATATGAGTAGAGCGAAGGAGGTGCTGCTCAACGCTCAATATCACGCTGGTATAGTGCCTGCAGCAGTCATCTTGCTATCGGCGTTGGTGGCCTCGATCGTATTGGCTGTAAGGAAGACGTTAAATAAACAGTTTGTGTTTGTTATCGCTTCCATCATGGGCGTATGCATGATTTATGGTTTTCATGACTGGATTGTTTACTATTGTCGTGAGAAGCTTCCCCAGTTGAAGTTTTTCAACGTGAGTAGGTTCACCTTTTTGCTCCCTATATTATTTATGCTTCTGTTTGCCATTGCCTTATTTGAAATCAATAAAGTGAAACGTCTTGTCCCCCTTGCATGGGGCTTATTGGCCGTTCAATTGGGTGTGTGTCTAAATGCGAATCTTGAGCTCAAGAACAATCTGAAGCTTCTTGCAGGACGAAACATAGAAGAGCCTACTTATCATCAATTCTTTTCCCCTGAACTGTTTTTAGAGGTAGAGAAGTATATAGGTAGACCAAAGGAGGCATATAGGGTTGTCAGTATCGGCATGCACCCGAGTGTGGCGCAGTTTAACGGATTTTACACCTTGGACAGCTACCAGCAGACATACGAATTGGAATACAAAAAGAAGTTTCGGGAAATATTTGAGCTGGAATTAGGGAAAAATAGTGGATTGCGAGAGTACTTCGATGGATGGGGGAATAGGTGCTACGTTTTTGTGAGTGAGCTGGGGAAGAACTATCTGTATGGAAAATCCTCAGGGAAAGTAGTAAAGCAATTGGAACTGAATACCTCAAAGTTGAGAGCTTTGGGAGGTGAGTACATTCTATCAGCAGTAGAAATTGGTAACTATCAGGAGAACGGGCTGGATTTTGAAGGTAAATTCTCAGACGGGATGTCTTATTGGGATGTATATCTTTATAAGGTTCCTTAGAGTTTAGGGGATAACTCCTAAGCTGTGGAACAGATCCGAAGTTCCGAATCCGAGACTCGTAAGTAATTCCGCCCTCAGCTGTCTGCGGCAAAGCAAATCGGTTTAGGTTCTGTTGACATTTAGGGTTCCCAAGAGCTGCAGAGTGTGATTTGCTCCTCAAAGCTTAAGGGAGGTTTTGAATGACCAGGCGGGAACTGAGAGTCGAGCAATGGAAGAACATCAAGGATTTGCTGCCAGAGAAGAAGGTCGATCCTGGGCGAACAGTGCGGGATCACCGCAACTTCTTTGACGCGATTTTATGGGTTGCCCGGACCAGGGCACACTGGAGAGAGTTGCCTTCGAGTTTCGAGCGATGGAACAGCGTGTTTCAGCGTTATAACCGCGGTCGAAGGCCGGCGTGTGGGAACGGCTGTTTCAAGAACTTGCCGATGATCCTGACATTGAGTACAGGATGATCGATTCAACGATTGTCCGCGCGCACCAACACCGCGCAGGCACAAAAGGGGGCCTCACAGGGCGGAAGCTCTTGGCCGGTCAAAAGGCGGTCTGACCACCAAAATTCATATGGCTGCCGATGCGCTGGGCAATCCGGTGCGCTTCATCCTCATGGGCGGACAGGGATCGGATTATCTGCAAGCCCTACCGCTGATCGACGGGTTTCAGATTCAGGCCGTGCTGGCGGACAAGGGCTACGACTCTGATGAGATCGTGGAGCGCATCACGGCATCAGGCGCTCAAGTTGTCATTCCACCCCGATCAAACCGAAAACACCCTAGAGAGTGCGACTTCGCCCTCTATGACGAACGCCATCGTATCGAGTGCTTCTTCAATAAACTCAAGCATGACAGAGGCATCGCCACTCGCTACTGCAAGCGCGCCAGAAACTTCCTCGCCTTCATCTATCTCGCCGCTTCCCTTCTCTGGATGCGATGAATCAAGCATGATTATGCCGAAATCTCAGCCTGCTGTCAGTGTGATTATTCCGACGTATAACGGTGGGAGGTATCTCTGTCAGACCATCGAGTCGGCCCTCGCCCAAACGTTTCAAGATATTGAAATTCTGGTCATTGATGATGCATCGGACCAGGATATTGCCTCTTTGTTGCGACCGTATAAGGAACGAGTGCAGTATGTCCGGAAAGAGCGATCAGGACCTGCTGCGTCCAGAAACTTCGGAATCAAGTTAGCCCGTGGAGAGTATCTTGCGTTTCTAGATCATGATGACTTGTGGCATCCAGATAAGCTTCAGGCGCAGGTTCGGGCACTAGATGAGAGGCCTCAGTGTGCTCTCGCGTATTGCTATCCGATTTTGATTGATGGGGAAGGGAAACCTATCTCCAATGAAAAACCGTCGAGCTTTCCTAGTGGCGATGTGACACTGGATTTTCTTGGTGCCAATCGAATCACCACATTTTCTGCCACCTTGATTCGGAAATCGATATTGGAGAAGACCGGTTTCCTCGATGAGGCCCCAGAGATGACCACTGCTGATGACTATGACATGTGGTTGCGCATTTCTGATGTCGCAGAGATCGTGTTCGTTCCAGGCGATTTAGTGTCGTACCGTATCCATGCCGGCAATCTGCTTAAAAACTACGATCAAAATTTGCGGGCTCACATTTATGTGTTAGATAAATTTGTGAAAAGGTCCGCCAAGCTGGAGCGGGGATTGCAGGAAAAAGCGAACGAGATTGTTCTGACCAATAAATTCAACAAGATCACTCATTTCGCCTTTGTGTATTACTATCGGATAGGGGGAGAACGAAAAGCTCGAACGCTTTTTGGGGAGGCATGGCGAATGAAGCCATTCCATCTGCGTCATCTGATATATTGGGGTATCTGTGGTATGCCTGTTCAGGTTCGAGCTGGTCTAAGAATGATTAAGTCGTTATGGAAATGAACAGCCTCACCAGAGGAAAAACTGGGAATGCTATCCTTGTAACTGGCGGAGCAGGGTTTATCGGGTCGAATTTTGTTATCCAGTGGCTCACACATACAGCAGGCCACGTGGTAAATCTTGACAAGTTGACGTATGCCGGAAACATGGAAAATCTTGCAGCGCTTTCGGGAAATCAAAGGCATGTGTTTGTTCAGGGTGATATTTGCGATAGCCAACTCCTTGGCAGCCTGTTTAATCAACATAAGCCGACGGCAGTTGTTCACTTTGCGGCCGAAAGCCATGTCGACCGGTCGATTCATGGTCCGAGTGAGTTCATCAATACGAATATCCATGGGACGTTTGTCTTGCTTGAGGCTGTTCGGAATTATGTACGTGAGGCGGGAAGCGAGCTCGCTAAGCAGTTTAGGTTTCTTCATGTCTCCACTGACGAAGTGTATGGTTCGCTAGAGGGTAACGATCCGCCATTTACCGAGACGACACCCTATAAACCCAAAAGCCCCTATTCTGCGTCAAAGGCAGCATCTGCCCACCTTGTTCGTGCCTATCACCATACCTATGGGATACCCACGGTGACAACGAATTGTTCCAATAACTATGGCCCGTACCAATTTCCAGAAAAACTTATTCCGTTGATGATTGCTACAGCGCTTGAGGGAAAACCGTTGCCTATTTATGACGATGGGTTAAATGTTCGCGACTGGTTGTATGTTAGCGATCATTGTTCAGCCATTCGCTGTGTATTGGAGAGGGGAGAGCTCGGAGAAACGTACAATGTTGGCGGGATGAGCGAGAGGTCCAATTTAGAAGTTGTGCGAACGCTCTGTAACCTGCTTGACGAACTGAAGCCACGGAGCGACGGCCGACTCTATGCGCAGCAAATCACTTATGTGCGAGATCGTCCTGGGCATGATCGTCGATATGCAATCGATCCGTGCAAGATCATGAGAGAGTTGGGATGGCGTTCCCGCGAAACGTTTGAGACCGGAATTAGGAAAACCGTGCGGTGGTATCTCGCGAATTCTCACTGGGTCGCGCATGTCAAAACCGGAACCTATCGGGAATGGATTGCTCGTAATTATCGCTAAAGGAGCAACAGCTCCAATTATTCGGTGCGAGGACGGTGGTTGATGTAATCAGCGGAATTGCGATGGTGTGCAATCTTTCAGTCGGAAAAGTCGGGTGTCATGAATTCGATAGAGTAAGGGGGCATGGACATGAGAAGCGGCAGCGGTCACACATCAATAGATACGCGCAAGGGATTGATCTTGGCGGGCGGGTCGGGTACGAGGCTGTATCCTGCTACGTTGGTTGTTTCCAAACAGCTCCTTCCTATTCACGACAAACCCATGATCTACTATCCCTTGACCACGCTTATGCTTGCGGGGATTCGTGAGATCCTGGTTATTTCGACTCCCCAAGACACTCCACGATTTGAGCAGTTGCTTGGGAATGGTCGCTAATGGGGGATGAATTTCCAGTATGCGGTTCAGCCAAGCCCGAATGGTCTCGCCCAGGCATTTGTCATTGGCCGTGAGTTTATCGGACATTCTTCAAGTGTACTCACTCTGGGTGATAACATTTTCTACGGACACAATTTCATTAAGGATCTTCAGGGGGCCAGCCAGAAATCCGGTGGTGCAATGGTTTTCGCGTATCCCGTGCATGATTCGGAGCGATACGGTGTTGTTGAGTTTAATAGCGAACGACATGCGATCAGTATTGAAGAGAAACCGGTGGTGCCGAAAGGTCGATATGCTGTAACCGGGTTATATTTCTACGATCATCGAGTAGTTGAAATTGCGGCGAATCTGACCCCATCGGCTCGCGGAGAATTCGAGTTCACGGATGTGAATCGTGCTTACCTTGCCATGAATGCGCTTGATGTTCAGGTGATGGGGCGAGGTCACGCATGGTTGGACACAGAAACGCATGAATCCATGTTGGAAGCTTCTCAATTCATCGCAACCATTGAAAAGCGGCAAGGGCTTAAAGTGGCATGCCCAGAGGAAGTTGCCTGGCGCAATGGTTGGATTGATGCTGCCCAGCTTCAGAATCTTTCTCTTCCGTTAATGAAAGGCAGCTATGGTCTCTATCTTCTTCATCTTCTGAATGAAGACAACCCTTGTCCATTCTAAGCAGAGTCGCGGATCCGTGAGAAACCGCCTATTCTTGTAGACCATGCCATCTCAGAAGCTTGTTTCGGTCATTATTCCCGCCTATAACGCGGAACAATTCATTGAAGAAGCCATCGAAAGCGTTTTGCATCAGACGTATTCTCATCGAGAAGTCATTGTTGTGGACGATGGCTCTCTGGATGATACGAAGGAACGAGTAAGGAAATACGCCTCAGATATCGTCTATGTGCGGCAACGCAACAGTGGAGGTTTCCCAGGCTCTCCTCGCAATCGCGGTCTGGAGTCGAGCCGAGGTGAGTTTCTATGCTTTCTCGATGCCGACGATATTATGCTGTCCGATCGAATTCAGCGACAGGTGGAGTTGTTAGAGGCGAATCCGGATCTTGGGTTTGTCTTCGGTGATTACAGGAATTTCTCTGGCAGGGGGCAGGCTGAGCGAAGCCATTTTGAAGAATGTCCGCAATTGCAGAAATTGCTCGATCAGCAGGAATCCCTCGTCCTCCCTTCTCCCAGTGCCACCCGGTTGTTGCTACATGAGAATATTGGATTGCCGAGCTCGCTTATGATACGGCGAGCGGTATTAAAGACGGTCTCCGGATTCCCGATTGAGTATAGGATCGGCGAAGACTTTCACTTCTATTATCGAATAGCTAGAACATTTCCAATCGGTATATGCAATCGTATTGTGTCTTTGCGGCGCATGCACGAGAGCAATCTGACGAAAGAGGCCATCCGGACCTTGCAAGACCAACTGAGGAGTTATTCACGGCTGCAAGATTCCGAACAAGACGGTGTAAACGTGGCGAGATTCGATGAGTTGATTTACCAATGCGAAATTGGACTTGCCCGAGCGTATGCGAACCATGGCGAGCTGTGGCGGTCAGTTGTTCATAATCTTCAGGCCATGAAAGGGAGTTTCCCAACGTCTTTCTCCAGGTTCGCGTATGCCAGCCGGTCACTGTTACGGACGGTCGCAATTGGCATGCACCTCAAGAGCCCTTCTCCTTGAGGTGCGGGCGTTCATCTCTGAATCGGGGGTGGAAGGTTATGGAACCAGTATTGACAATTCTGCATCCCGCAGCCGTCAATTTAGGGCGGACGATGAGTGGCGAAAGCGGTGGTATGTGAGTCGGACGGGACGAGCTGCAGCGCTGGTAGTCAGGCATGGTGTGGGAGGGTTCGTTCAAGAGTGTTACTACCGGTCGCTCGATCATTATTATGAGTGGTATTTTGGTGTAGAGACAGGAGGTCTTACTTCAAAGGAAGAATTAGATTTGTGTCAAGAGGAGTGGCACGAATTTTCGTCTGTGTACTACCAACATATCTTCAACGTCCTGAAGAGGCTGCCGGTCGAGACACGCGAGAGTGTATTTCTGGACTACGGTTGCGGAAATGGTAGAGCGTTAGTCGCTGCCGCCTCAATTGGCTACAGGAGAATTATCGGCATCGAAGTCTCTCGGCTGGTCGATCTGGCTCGTATCAATGTTGGCCGCATGAGGCATCGCAAGGCGTTCACCATTGAACTGAAGCAGTGTGATGCAACTGACTTTGCAGTGCCTTCCGACGTCAATATCATCTATTTCTATAATCCATTCAGGGGTGCAACCCTCGAAGCCGTTCTCAAGAATATCCACAATTCCTATCTGAATGCCAAGCGCAAGATTTTTATTGTGTACTTTAACAATGGCCACTTCGATAAAGTTGTATCCTGTTGCCAATGGTTGACGAAGAGAAGTCAAGAAGAGGTGTATTGCAAAACGTCCTGCGCAGTCTATGAAACTAGTAAGTGACAGGGGAGTGATGGAGGGAGGCGCCTCCAGCGAACGGTCCATTAGGATGCAGAAATATGTATGGCCGAAGTTCGGTTGGTCCTCAATCCACTTTATGTGGGTACATCGTATCACCCGTCAGAGAATAGACAGGCGAATAGAAGTGGATTCATGGCGGAATTGAATGGCTGCTGGGGAATGATGGCCTCGACAAAATGGAACGAGTTCAGGATCTGTGAGTTCAACCGAGAGTGGGTTGGTGAATCTCGGCGAGTCTGGGATGATCTGATTGCGCAAAGCAACGCCAATCCTGTCTTTATGAGTTGGGCTTGGGTGGCATCATGGTTGGAGACAATCGGAAGGCACAAGGAAATCAAAGTGCTCGGTTTGTGTGAGGGGGATCGGCTGATCGCTGTATTGCCGTTGCTCATTGATCGACGTTCCTCGGCGCTGTGGGGGAGACACGTGTCATTGGCCGGTGGATGGCACGCGGACCCCGATTATAGTGACCTGCTGTGTGCCATCGGCTACGAAAGCGTGGCTATAGAGATGTTTGCTTCCTGGATAATTAGTTGGAATGAATGGACGCAATGCGAGTTTCAAGATGTTTTGCCGGAAGCGTTGGTCCGACGGATGGCTCAATTGATGGAACCTGCGGGTGTTGTTGAAGATACGGCAGGAAGCGGATGCACACGCCTGTTGCTCGTGAAAGGCTGGGAGCACATTCTTAAGGAGCGGTTTGATCGAAAGCGGCGATACAATATCGAGCGACAAATGCGTTTGGCGGTGGAAAAGCAGCATCTCCGCATGGTCTTCCACGAGGCGCCGGAAGACGTCGAGCGAGCATTTCCCATACTGCTTCGACTGCATGATGAGCGGAAGGCAATGCAAGGAATCAAATCCCAATTTTCTTGTGAAGGGCGAGGGGAGTTTCATTCCCTTGCCGCAGTGCGGCTTTCCGAAGCCCGAAGGGCATTTATTGTATTTTTTGAAACGAACGAAGAAGTTGTCGCCGCTGCGTATTGCCTGCGAGATGTGACGCGTCTCTACTACTTTCAAACAGGAGTATCTGCGTATGGTATTGCGCAAGGCGCGGGCTCTACCCTCTTATATCTGCTGATCCGATGGGCTTCCGATCAAGGGTTGTCGTGGTTTGAGTTTCTCAAGGGGGATGAAGAGTACAAGAAGTCATGGATGACTGAAATTGTCGAGCAACGCACTCTTCGGATTAGCCGAAAGAGCTCCCACGGCCGTTTGGCATTCGCAATGGGGAAAGCTAGAAGAAATGTGGGGACAGCCCTGCGGGCGTGGCAGGCCTCGTTGCCGCTAAAACAGTCATGATGGTATTTGCACATTGCGTTAAATATCTTGCCGCTGTGCTGATCTATTACTCCGGTCTGTTTTTGGTCTTGCGGGCATTTCGAAGGTGGAGGGTGGGGGGGCGGGTGGTCGTGCTGACATATCACAGTTTTTCGGAGACCATGGGGTATCTCAATATGGCGGTACCTACCTCTCTCTTTGAGGAACAAATGCGCTATCTGCAAGATACCTTTCAGGCGCAAACTCTTTCCGGCTGGTTGAGCTCCGAAGATAAGAGCCAGCTGTCTTCTGACGACGTTGTTATTATTACGGTTGATGATGGGTATGCTGACAATTATGAGCCGCTTCTCGCGGCAGCCGATAGAGGAGTCCCGTCTACACTATTTATTACGACTGGTTGTATTGATACGGCTGAACCTACGTCAGTATGGATGGTTATGCTGGCGATTCATTACGCATCAGCTGACGCAATCGATTTACGAAGCGAAGGGCTTGGCGTTCTTCCAATCAAGACAGTAGGAGATAAAGAAGAGGCCATTCGACGAATCGATGCGTATATGAAGCCGCTTTCGAGTCAGCACCGGTATGGGGTGTTGGAGCAATTGCTCGAAAGGGCAGGAAATAAAGAGGTGGTGAAACAACTTGCCAGGACAGCGATGCTCGATTGGGGGCAGATCGTGAAATTACATTCACGAGGGGTGGAAATCGGCGCCCATTCAATTACACACCCTGTGTTAAGTAGGTGGGATGCGGAGACGGTCAATCGAGAAGTCGTGGGGTCAATTCAGCGGCTAAAACAACAAATTGGGGTGGAGCAGGTTACGTTTGCCTATCCCTATGGCGGTGAATGTGAAGTCAACGATGAGGTTGTGGATCTCTGTAAGCGGAGTGGGGCCCGCGCCGCTGTCATGCTGACGGATGGAGATCCGAAACATTATGACCTGTTCAGAATTCCGAGAAGGACAGTAACTACGGAGTGGTCGACAAGTCCATCTGGCTCTTACTCAAAAGCGCTTTGGGCATGTGAGTTGGAAGGAACTCTGGATCCATTAAAAAGTATATATGCCTTTTTCAAAGCATTGTAAGTGTTGTAGAGGGCTTGACTTGCCGGTCTGGTAGGAAACCTTGTGAAGGCGTCTGTCCCCATCACGTACTTGTTGGATACATACGAAACTGCTCGTGGAGGTACTGAAGGTCAGTTTCTTCAGCTCGTCACAGGTATTGATCGAACCCGCTATGTTCCGTCTGTCGTACTGCTGCGATCGAGTCAATGGGTTGAAACCCACTCGATGGGTTGTCACGTGACCGTACTTGGTATCTGGAAACTTGCCCGTCTTGCAACCCTTACGAAGCTTATTCGTCTTGGATGGAGCCTACGCAGGGCGGGGTGTCGCATCGTCCACTGTTATTTCAACGATGTATCATTGGTCGCGCCTATCATTCTGGGCCTCTATGGGTTCCGCATTATCGTGTCGAGGCGCGATATGGGTATTTGGTACACCCCGTTCAAGTTGCTCCTTTTGAGGTTGAACGCGAGATTCGTCGATTGTTATGTGGTCAATAGTGAAGCGGTGAAGAAAATCGTTCAGCAGTACGAATGGGTGCCTGCAAAGCGTATCCGGGTAATCTATAACGGATTGCCCTGCGAGCCTAGCGAAGAAGCCAATGCTGTCAATCTGCGTCAACAACATGGGTTGGAGGGAACGTGGCCTCTTATTGGGGTAGTGGCAAATATTCGAAAGGTCAAGCGCATCGATACCCTCATTCGAGCATTTGCTGAAGTAGTCGTTCGATATCAGGATGCTACCTTGATCGTTGTGGGAGATACGGAGCATGAGCAGGCTCTAGAGGAGTTTGAGTATCTCAAGATACTGATTCAAGAGCTCGGGATTGAAAACAAGGTCCGCTTTACTGGAGCAGTTGACAATACGCGATCCTATATCAACATGTTTACAGTGGCGGTGCTTTGTTCTGAGTCGGAGGGGCTCTCAAACTCAATCATCGAATATATGCAAGCTGGTCGCCCGGTCGTGTGTACAAACGTAGGAGGGAATCCAGAGCTGGTTGTAGAAGGAGTGAGTGGTTATCTTGTTGAAGTTGGCGATCATGCTGCCTTGGCAGATCGGATGATGGTGTTGCTTTCTGATGAGACAGTTGCAAGAGCGATGGGTGAAAAAGGCCGAGAGTCCATCATGAACATCTGCGCGACCTCCCGTATGCTTGAGGCTCAAATGGCGTGCTACGATGAGGTATTGTCATCATGAGTATTCATGTAGGCGAGCATTAGGGGCAGTATCATGGATGTGATGGCCTGGGTCTCAAAACATGTGTTCTTCCCATTATGGGAATTGAAGGATGGCTCCCGGAGGGCGCACTACCTGCGGGAGCTTTCGGCGAGTCAATGGTTCGAGCCAGCAGTGCAGCGAGATATGCAGTGGAAGCGGCTTTGTGTAGTGGTTGAGTACGCGATAAAGCACTGCCCGTATTACCAACGTCGCTTTGCTGAATTGGGAGTGAGTGAAAAGCTCCACAGTTGGGATGAGTTTTATCAGTTTCCCATTCTCAGTAAGCTGGATATCCGCCGGCATGGGAATGGCATTCGTTCGGATCGGTTTCAACTGCGTGAGCTTGTGGAAACCAAGACAGGAGGTTCGACGGGTGTAGCGTTGCAAGTCTTTTATGATGAACACTGTCAGGAAATGAGGAATGCTGCGTCCATGCGGAGTGATTTGTGGGCTGGTTGGGATATTGGCATGATGGTGGCTGCAGTGTGGGGTAATCCACCTCTAGATATGACGGTGAAGGAAAAACTCAGGAGGTGGTTGCTCAATCGCATGATCTTCTTGGATACCATGAATATCAATGAGGGGGCGGTTCGAGATTTTATCTCGCGCTGGAGGCAAGTGAAGCCTCAGGTCATCTTTGGGCATGCACATTCTATATACATTCTTGCCACCTACTTGAGAAGATTTGGCTTTCGGGATATCCGTCCACGTGGGATTGTTACTACATCGATGATGTTGCTGGCTTCTGAACGACACGTTATTGAAGAAGTGTTTCAGTGCCCTGTTACCAATCGATATGGATGTGAGGAGGTCGGCCTGATTGCTAGTGAATGTGAGGCGCATCACGGTCTTCATATCAATGCAGAACACGTGATAGTCGAATTCTTAAAAGAAGATGGGTCTACCGCTTCTCCAGGAGAAGAGGGGAGTGTTGTTGTAACCGATCTGATCAATTTCGCGATGCCACTCATACGTTATCGAGTCGAAGATATGGGAGTGCCCAGTGATCGTCGTTGTCCATGCGGTCGTGGCCTTCCCCTTATGGAACGTGTGGTAGGACGGCAAGCAGATTTTCTCAAGCGGGTGGATGGATCGCTCGTGGCTGGAGTGTCCTTAGTTGAGCGTACCCTTACTGGTATCCCCGGTATCGAACAGATGCAATTGGTCCAGGAGGAGTTGGAGACGGTATGCGTCAAGGTGGTTATGGATCGAGGATTTAATGATGAATCAGAGACCAGGCTACGCCACGAATTGCAACAGGTCTTTGGGGTTGGAACTACGATTAAGATTGAATATGTTTCGTCGCTAGACCAGACATCTTCCGGGAAGTATCGCTTTGCCATCTGCCACGTATGAGGGATCTGAGGGCGAAGTGAGCCATTACGATGTAGGCCGAGAGTCGTTGGTGAGCGTCGTGGTCGCCACCTATAACCTTGCGCGGTTTCTTCCGGATGCCATCGCTTCTATATTGAGCCAAAGCTATCAGAATATCGAAATTATCGTGATCGATGATGGATCGACGGATAATACGCAACATGTTATTAAGCCGTTCTTAGAGGACTCGCGCGTACAATATTACTATCAGGACAATCAAGGGCAAGCTTCTGCAAAAAACCATGGCATTCGAATGTCAAAAGGAACGCATGTCGCGTTCCTCGATGCCGACGATGCATGGAGGCCTGATAAATTGAAATTGCAAATGCCACTGTTTGGAAAATCGTCAGCGGTTGGTGTGGTCTATTCTAGAGTGCAATACATGGGCGAAGCCGGAAACGAGTTAGAGGTGGCGGATAATATGTTGTTTCGGGGGGAGGTCAGCGGTCGACTCTTTATTGAAAACTTCATCGGGTTCGGAAGCTGTGTGGTGAAGAGAGACTGTTTTGATCGATTGGGCGTCTTTCGAGACTATGTCAAAATGGGCATAGATTATGACTTGTGGTTGAGATTCTCCTCGCAATTCGAATTTGACTTTGTAGATCGGCCGTTGCTGTGCTATCGCCTGTGGGGCGGTCAGATGTCAAGAAATTGCAAGGGACGTTTTCTTAGTGGAATCGCCATCATGAAGAGGTTTTTGGAAGAATTTCCTGATGTGATCGACAGCCGCACTGAAAGAGAAGCCTGGGCGCATACCTACGTCGGATTTGGTCAGTGTTTGCAGGAGATGGAGCGCAGTATAGGCCCTGCTCTGGCGCTCTATCTCCGCGCCCTCCGTTATCGTCCCACGTATCTTCCAGCTTGGATTTCGATTATTAAAGCATTTCTTCGCCCGACCCAGGTTTCTGCAGATCGATGATGAGGACTGTTGATGGTTTGTGGAGCCTTGTAAGAGCTGATCTACAGCGGTATGGCTATGGTGTATCGTGGAGAGCCTTTCTCAGGCAATACCTGCTGGCTCCAGGGTTCCGATATAGCTGTTGGATGCGCCTAACAAACTCTCTTAAGGCCATGGGCGCTCCAGGATACGTGGGCTATGTATGTTCTCGAATAATCCTGCACCACTATTCGATAAAGTACGGGATCGATATGCCGTACAACGCGACAATTGGTCCCGGATTGTATATCAGTCATTGTGGTGGGATCGTTGTGAGTGAAGATGTAGTGATTGGTCGAGATTGTAATCTTAATCATGAGGTAACAATAGGTGTGAAGTATGGCGGGAAGAATCCTGGCTGCCCAACGATAGGGGACCGAGTTTATCTAGGGCCAGGATGTAAGGTTATCGGGGGGATTGTTTTAGGCAATGATGTGGCGGTCGGTGCAAATGCTGTTGTGGTGCATTCGTTACCTGACTTTGCTGTCGCTGCAGGAATTCCGGCCAAGGTGCTGTCTCTCGTAGGATCTTCCCAATATGTCGTGAATACGACACACCAAGAATCGTCCTCTAGTTGAATTGTCCCTTCTTATCGGGCACTGCATCCCCTCATGCTATATTGAGCGGGGCTGTATCAGGAGCGTTGATAAGAAGTCTTCTGTAGACCATTAAGTACTGCTCAGTCATCGTTTCGACTGAATACTTGGCTGCCTGAAGTTGCTGCACTCCTATGCTGATGTGGAGGCGCAACGCTTCGTTTGTGTACAGCAATTGTATCGCTTGGGTGAGGGCTTGTTTGTCTTGAGGGGGCACCAAGAGGGCGGTGGATTTATCTTGAAGCGTCTCGGCCAACCCACCAACCTGTGAAGCAATCGTGGGCACGGCCAGAGCCATGGCTTCAAGCAGGGTGTAAGGTAGTCCTTCGTGAATCGATGGGATGAGCAAGACATCGCAGTAGGCAAGATACTCGTACACATTCCGACGGAACCCGAGAAAGTGTACTCGATCTCGCAGTCCCAGAGATTCACTTAGTCTTCGTAGTTGTTCCTCCTCCTCTCCTGTCCCAAGGATATGCAGGTGAATGTGAGGCGCGATGGACGCGTCGGCTATGGATCTGATCGCCCAGTGATGCCCCTTTATGAGTTCGAGCCGGCCGACCATTAGCAAGTTGAACCAGCATGTGGGTAAATCGGGTGGACGTGAGAAGTGCTCTCTGTCAACGGTCTTTACGCCATTCGCTATGACAGTAGTAATTAGTCGCCGGTGTTGACGGGCGTAATGTGTTCGTAGGTCATCGGTAACATAGCAGACAACCATCCTCGCGAGACGTGCCGCAATGTGTTCGATGAGGTAGTAGCAGCGATTACGAAGTGTGCTAAGTTGCCCGCTCGATATTGGTTCTGGCAGGCCGTGTTCTGTTTTTACCAGGGAAAATGAAAACCAGAGGCGTGCAAGAGCACACAGCACTGTCGCCTTGTAACCATGGGCATGGACAAGTCTTATACTGCGCTCTCGAAGTGAATGGGCGAACCGCCAAGATGTAAGGAGTAACGAGATGTTGTGGGGAGACAACAATGCAATTTCAATCCCATCTGTTCGAGCTTGTGCGGCGAGCTCACCGTCATGAAACAGAAAAATGGTAACCTGGATGTCTCTTGCAGCAAAGCCCTGAGCAATCGTGAGCACATGACGTTCGACGCCACCGAATATTTCTCCGACGGTACAGATTGCAAGACGGTCAGGATCGGGTAGGCGAAGAGAGGCAGCTTCTAGTGGGGCAGGTTTCATAGAAATGGCATCTGGCAAGAGAGATCTGTCGAATCTGTGCTGATAATCTACATTTTTTGCGGTAGCACTACAAGCTTGGATTTACTTTGAGCACAGGACTAAAGATCTATTTGGTGTTCGTGATCAGCTGGTTCCTTCACCTCGGAGCCAGAGTTCCAGTTCTAGGAGTGATCCGATTCGACCTCATCCTGGTTTGTATCCTGGCGTATATGGCGATATCGAGCAAAGACATGATGGGCTGGCCAAAGACGTCCACAGACAAACTCCTAAAGACCCTGGTTGTCTATTCGGTGCTGACAATTCCTTTCGTTCAGTGGCCAGGTAGTGTGATCGGAGCTGGAATTCCTAACTTTATTAAAGGCGTGGTGTTCTACTATTTCACCATCGCGTTTGTCCGCACAGAGGCAGATCTAAAACGGTTTCTGGGTGTTTTTATTGGGTGCCAATTGTTGAGGATTCTTGAACCGCTCTATCTTCATGTTACGGAGGGCTATTGGGGGTCGATAGCTTCAATGGCGAACTGGGAGTACTTGTATAGACTGTCAGGCGCACCCAACGATGTTGTTAACCCCAATGGCCTCGCATTTATTGTGTGCAGCGTGCTTCCCTTTCTGTACCTGATGGCTGGTTTGTCTCGGAAGGGGCGTCTTGGAGCGATTCTGCTCACACCGCTGTGTATCTATACCCTTACCCTCACAGGCTCACGGTCAGGAATTATTGGTACCGGTGTCATTTTCCTTGGGATTTTGGCAAAGTCACAACGAAAAGTGACATGGTTGGTTGGTGGCGCAGTAATTGTCCTTCTGGGTTTTCCAATGCTCCCCCCAGATATGCAGGACCGATATTTATCGACCATTGGACTGGGGGCAAAAAATGCTGAGACTGCTGAAGGAAGAATAACCGGAGTGATGGACAATTTTACTCTTGCCCTTCGACGACCTCTTTTCGGCCACGGACTGGGTACTTCTCGCGAGGTGAATGCGAATTTCGGTGGTGTGGACCAGCCCGCTCACAATCTTTATGCTGAAGTTGCACAGGAGTTAGGCATTGTGGGTCTTGTTATTGTGCTCCTCTTACTGAAATCGATTTATCAGGGGTTTGCTGAATGCAAGCGCACCTATCAGTCCAGCAATGCCAGTGTGTTCATGCGGAAAATGGTAGATTGTATGCAGGTGACCCTCTTGATGAATTTCATTTTTAGTTTTGCCAGCTACGGATTAAATAGCCACGAATGGTATTTGTTGGGGGGCTTGTCCGTCGTGATGCAGCAATTGGCACTAGACTATTTTAAAAAACTGAGATCACGCGAGGATTTGTCCCATGGCTAAGCGTCGAGTCCTGCTCATTGTGAGGCATCCTGTGGGTGGGATACGAACATTTCTCAGATACGTTTACATGAATATTGGGTCTGAGAACTATGAATACACCATTATCGCTCCAGAAATGCCTGAAACCCGAGTGTTGTTGGATGATCTGAAGGAGCTCGATCTTACGTATATCCCAGTTAACTATTCCGCTAGTGATATGGAATTTCTGAAGTGTGTCTCAGAAAGCATTTGGGCTAACTCGTTCGATCTGATTCATTCTCATGGATTTACTTCCGGCTTATGTGCTTCACTTGCCGCCTTTGCGCGAAGCGTTCCCCATATTCTTACCTGTCATGATGTATTTACAGTCGGCCAGTTTAGTGGTGCACGAGGTGTCGTCAGCAAGTTAGTACTCAATGTCGCATTTCTTATGGTTGATCGCATTCATTGTGTTAGTAAGGACGCGCGGTCCAATTTTCTGGCTACATTGCCGGTTTTGAAGATGTTTAAACGTCGGCAAGTTCTCGCAATTATGAATGGCATAGCGGTTGAGGCATTTACGACTACGACGAGACGTGATTTGCGGAAAGAGTTGGGGTTGCTTCCTAACACTTTTTTGATTGGGTTCATGGGGCGATTTATGGCCCCCAAAGGGTTCAGGTATCTTGTCGACGCCCTGGAGCTCTTGAAGCAGAAAAGAGGTCTTGATAAGGCACCGGTAGTCTTGGCCTTTGGTCAACGGGATGGGTACATCAGAGAAGAGCAAGAATCTATCAAGAAAAGAGGACTTGCCGACTCTGTCTTGTTCTTGCCATTTGTCCCTAATGTGGCGTCGACCTTGAATGGACTGGGTGTTGTTGCCAGGCCATCTCTTTGAGATGGCCTGGCCGTTATTGGCGATGGAGTCGTTGGTTGCTGGAGTTCCGCTTGTTGGGTTGGACTGTATAGGACTTAGGGAAGTGTTACTGGATACTCCTGCGCGTAGGGTGCCATCCAGGGACAGTGCGGTACTCGCTGAAGCATTGTTTGAGGAAATGTGCCGTCCCACAGTTGACGAGGTTCAGGAATTTGCAGGGATAGCGGCTGATCGATTCCAAGTGAAAAAGCAAGCCGTGGAAATTGAAAGAATTATGCATGAGGTCATTGAAAAGAAGAAGGCCTATGGATATGGGCAATATAGTTCATGGTAGCTAGCAAGAGGTACTGATGTGCGGCATTGTGGGAATTCTCAATAGAGACATTCACGAGCCTGTCGATCAAGCTCTGCTCAACAGAATGACCGACATGATGGCTTATAGAGGGCCAAGTGAACGGGGAACCTATATTAGTGGAAATCTTGGGCTGGGACACCGTCGGCTCTCGATTATTGATCTTGCCTCAGGGCAGCAGCCGATGATCGATAAAGAGCGGGGTCGGGTGGTTAGTTATAACGGAGAGATCTACAACTACCGGTCCATTCGGGAAACTATTCTTGCTGACAAAGGGGTGCAGTTCCATACATCAAGCGATACTGAAGTGTTATTGCGTATGGCTGATCTCGATAGGTTTGAATGGCTTGAGTCTCTTAATGGGATGTTTGCGTTTGCCATATGGGAAGGGAAAGCCAAGAGACTTCTCCTCGCGAGAGATAGGCTTGGGGTCAAACCACTTTACTATGTCGATTTAGGTGCATCTTTTATCTTTGCGTCAGAAATAAAACCACTTTTGATATTTCCAGGGGTGCAACGAAGAGTCAATGATAAGAAGGTCCTTGAGTATCTAGCATTTAGAAACATTGCGGGAGAAGAAACATTGTTTGATGGTATCAGGCAACTTCCCCCCGGTCACGTAATCATCTGTGAGCCCAGTAGTTATCACCTGCGTGTGGAACGATACTGGCGAGAGGGGCTCGGCCATCAAATGGATGAGCATTCGGGGCGAGCAAAGGCGACTGACGAGCAATTCATGGATATCTTTAGTGACGCCGTGAAGAGCCGTCTGGTGAGTGATGTTCCAGTTGGGACCTTCAATAGCGGGGGCGTTGATTCGAGCCTCGTTACAGCAGTGGTCCGATCATTCAAGTCTGATGAACTGCATACATTCTCTGTAGGATTTGAAGAGGGGAGCCACGATGAAAGTAGATATGCTTCGATTGTTGCGAGGCAATGTGAGACGAAGCACCACACGTTACTGGTAAAACAAGATGAATACTCCAGGGAGCTGGGTAAGACTCTATGGCATTTGGAAGAACCAATTAACCATCCTCATACGGTTCAGATTCGGTTATTAAGTCAGCTTGCAAAAGAATTCGTCACTGTTGTTCTCACCGGTGAAGGGGCAGATGAAGTATTTGGAGGTTATCCTAGGTACAAAATAATCAAAGCCAGTAGTGTCATGCAATGGACCCCGAGTGCCATTGTAGGGCAAATGGCCAATCTGCTTGGTCGGGCAGGAGCGAGAAGGCTCTCGAAGATAGCGGCAAGTTTCGGAATTGACGAAACTGATCAGGTAATATTTAACGCAATATGTATTCCCGCACAGGACATTCCCAGAATTATTGTTGAGAGGCTAGATGTACAAAGTAGAAAGAAAATTTATGAACAATCGTTGTTGCGTTTGCCAGGGCAGATAGATCGGTTGCTGCATTTTGAGCAACGGACGTATTTAAGTTCACTGCTAACTCGCTTGGACAAGATGAGCATGGCTGCGAGTATCGAGGCACGCGTGCCGTTTCTTGATTTCCGATTAGTGGAATGGAGCTACGGAATTCCATCTCGCGACAAGATCAGGCGCTTTAGAAATAAGTGGATCGTCAAAAAGGCAGCAGAGAGATGGTTGCCTCACGAAATTATATATAGGAAGAAGTTTGGTTTTGACGTTCCAATAGGGCAGTGGCTCAAGGATGGGAAAGGTTTGGGTGCTCAACTTGATGTCCTGAGAGATGTAACGTTTAGGCAAAGGGGTTATTTTGATCATAAGATTGTTGAGACTCTCGTCAGAGAGCATACGAAAAACGAGCTTGATCATACTGAGGTCTTATGGGGATTGCTTGGATTTGAAATGTGGTGTCGCCTGTTTATAGATCGACGTATAGAAGAGGTCGGTCATGCATAGGATTGCGAAAGTCTGAAGAGGTAGACTCGTTGCTTGAAGCTATATGGATTTCTTGGCAAAAGCACGTTAGAAACCAGTCTCTAAGCGCCCAGCTTGGCGTCGAGTTGCATGAATTGCTGAGTAGACGGGTAAGGCCATTACGATATCTTGCTTGCACTGTTAGAACGATACGTCTTATTAACCGACGCCAGCCTCGAGTTGTCTTTTCCCCAAACCCTTCAATTGTCCTCACCTGTCTATTGCTTGGACTGAAACGTGTATTAGGGTATCGCTTTGCCACCGATGCACACTATGCTGGTATTGTGGCTGCAAATAGGAATTGGGTAATCCAAAAGGTTCTCGATTTCTGCAATTGCCACGCCGATCTGGTCATTGTGACCAATGAAGCGCATCAACGATATGTGGAGAGTATTGGAGGGAGCGCACTTATATGTGAAGATCCACTTCCTGACATTGAACACTATGCTGAAGGTGTGGCTGAGCAAGCTAAGAAGATATTCTGTATTTGTTCATTTGATGTCGATGAACCATATGCCCAGATGTTCGATGCGGCTGCAATCTTGCGGGCCGAAGGGTATTCATTCTGGGTTTCTGGAAACTATACACGTTCTGGAATTGTTCGAGAGCAGTGGCCACACGTAAATCTTCTTGGCTACGTATCTGTTGAGGAATTCTATTTGCATTTGGCTGAGTCGCAGGTCGTTGTGGATTTAACGATGCAGGAGAATTGCTTGCTCTGTGGAGCATATGAGGCTATGGCGCTCGATAAGCCACTTGTGACTTCAAAGACCATTGCATTACAAAAATATTTTACTAGTGGCACGGTGTTTGTGGGCCACGAGTCGGATGCGATTGCTGAGGGAATTAGGCAAGCCTATAGCACACGGATCGAACTTAAACAGCAGATTGAAGAATGGAAGCGAGACGTTCGTGCTACGAGCAAGGATAGAATCGAACGGATTCGAAGTTTTCTGAATTTAGGCAAGCAGATTGTGCAATAAGTCTGAGCGCTCGCAGGTGCCCTTCCATGGATTGGAATCAGAAGCTGAATAAATACTGTATATACCTTCCGGTAGTATTGGCTAGAGGGCAGGCTGTGCCATTCTACCTTCAGCAACTATTGAAAAGTCAGTATATGAATCAGCATGATTTGCAGAGGCTCCAATTAAATAAGCTCCGTAGCATGCTTGCCTATGCCAAAGAGAACGTGCCCTATTATCATAAATCATTAAGGGCTCGAACCGGATCTTCGGTGGAAGGGTTGGCAGAGCTTCAAAACCTTCCGTTTCTTATGAAAGCAGATCTCAAGAGGGAAGAGGAAGCGTTACGATCACGAGAATGTTTTGTGCTCTTGACACCGAAGACTACCGGTGGATCGACAGGGATGCCAGTGACAATTCCCAAGACCAGAAGTTCCATGGCTTGGGAGTTGGCCGCAACATGGAGGGGGTACTCTTGGGCTGGAATTGATATTGGTGATAGGCAGGCGCGATTCTGGGGCGTACCTTTTCATCAGAAGGATAGGTGGAGAGCTAGATTGATCGATCTTGTGGCAAATCGCAAGCGCTGTTCAGCATTTGCGTTCAGTGAGCGCGATCTAGAAATATATACGCGTGCTCTAGAAAGCTTTCACCCACGGTACTTCTATGGTTATGTTTCAATGTTGGAGGAATATGCGAAGTTCATTCGCCGTAGGGGAGGCGCTCTGCCGTTCAAATTGCAGTGTATTATTGCAACATCTGAAGTATTAGCTGCTCCTCAGCGGCGCCTCATAGAGGAGACTTTTTCGACAAAGGTGTTCAATGAATATGGATCGGGAGAGCTAGGGTCGATCGCGCATGAATGTGATGATGGATCTTTGCATGTTAGCGCGGAAAATATGATTGTCGAAGTGATGAGCGGCAATCGTCCTGCGCAGCCTGGAGAGGTTGGTGAGTTGGTGATAACAGAACTGAATAATTTGGCAGCCCCTCTCATCCGCTACAGAACGGGAGATTTCGCGTCACTGTCTAACAGTCCATGCAAATGTGGCAGGACGCTTCCAGTTATCAATAATTTGTATGGTAGATCGTACGATACGATACGGAATAGCGAAGGGAAATTGTTCCACGGCGAGTTCATGATGTATATCTTCGAAGACGCACAGCGGAGCAATCTTGGAATTCAAGCGTTTCAAGTGATTCAAAAAAGTTGGCGATCGTTTGTGATCAAGATTGTGCCAGGGGGCGGGTATGGTCTAGCTACAGAAGAGTTTATTACCCGTCGGATTCGCGATCAATTTGATCCGGATGTAGTCGTGCATTTTGAGATTGTCGGAGAAATTCCTCGTGCTGCATCTGGGAAAATGAGGCTTATTATTGGTATGGGCGAAGATGGTAGCCCAGCGCAATGATTGGCCGTTTGAAAGAACTTGCCGTAGAGCAAGGTGATACTCTCTTTAGGTATCGAGTAGTGCAGGCAGCGTACCATGCTCTTGTTTGGATTCAATTTAGCTATCAGTTGTATTGGAAGGGCAATAGGTACGCGGCATTTTCGGCAACTCTGCTGTGTGAAAGGATTGGGCGAAGTATAAAGCGTTGGAAGTTGCCTCAGTGGATCCTTTTAGAAAACGCGTCACTTATTACTCGTATGAGGAACGGAGAAGATAATATTCTGTTGGATACTTATGTGAAAACGCCTGAGTCGATATGCTGGGGAAAAGAGTTCCGTGGTTATGGCCTCGAGCATCAGTTGAGGATTCGTTATCCGAGAACCGACGGAGACATATTTCGTCAGGGTGATCTCTTGCTGTTGAAGCCCTATTTGGGTGTGAAGGAGCCAGGAATTCTTTTCATTCAATACAATGATGCATTTTCTAAGTTTGTATCCATTTACGATCCAAGGCGATTGGCACCATACTATCGAATCGTTTTAGAGCCAAGTACGTGGGGATATTGTGATCCTGCGGTTCTAGCGTTTGTGGGGCTTGCCACGGATGTCATCGTGGAAGCTCAGTACGAAGCTGATTATAGGTATATCGAGTCGCTGCATTCTAATCTGAAGCCTGTAAGAATTGGGGCTGGAGATTGGATAGATCATGAGAAGTTCGAGCCCAAGAGCATAAGCGAGAAATCCTATGACATTGTAATGGTTGCCAGTTGGCAGAAAATAAAGCGCCATGCTCTTTTGTTCGATGCCGTCAGTCGATGTAAGGATGTAGTCGCTAAAGTCGCACTCATCGGCTATCCATCATCAGGGCGAACCAAAGAGGATATAGTCTCTGAAGCCAAGAAATATGGAGTTGAGGAGAAGATTGATATCTATGAGCGTATTTCTCGATCAGACGTGAGTCGGATTGTCAGCAAGGCGAAATTAGGTGTGATGTTAACGTTGCGCGAAGGCGCGAATAAAGGGATCTATGAGTGCTTGTTTTCGGGAGTGCCAGTGATAATTTCCGACAGAAATGTCGGAGTAAATCGAGACCATATTAATAAGTTTACCGGCATCGTTTCTTCTGATGAGGCGCTTGCAGAGGCGATCAAAAATATGCTCGGGAATATTGGGAAATATGACCCTCGTCGGTGGGCAGAGAAAACAACTGGGTATTCCAATGCATCTAGGATGCTAAATGAATACATTAGAGAGTTAGCTGTCAGTGGCGGGCAGGAGTGGACTCAGGATCTTTACGTGAAAAAGAATGACACCAATGCGCGGTATGTATTTGAGCAGGAAAGGCTTCTGGCTGACCGAGCGATCGATCACCTTAGGTTATTCTTGAGAAACTGAACAGCGCGGGGATCCAGAATTCAGGCAGTATGATTAAGTGGGAGTCTGGCCTCGACCTGAATGCCGGGTTGGGTTGTATGGATGGGACCGGGCGGTGGCGGGACAATGTGTTCGTCGAACGGCTGTGGCGGAGTCTCAAATATGAAGAGGTTTATCTCTACGCCTAAGAGACCGTCGCTGCCGCACTATATCATGATGCTGTTCCCCTCTGTGCCAATATGAGTGGGACACGTCGCCTCTCTTCAATTAGAGTAGCGGGCGGAGGAAGACGCACCCATCATGCATGCTGACAAGAAGTACACCGGTCGAGGACTCGAAGGAACCCGGCGGGCGACGGCGCTGCCTGCGGAGGAGTCCCCCCAAGGCACCGTCTTACCACGCCCCGCCGTGATCGTCCCGCCGGATCCCGAGGTCGTCGCCACGCCGAGACGACGACGCTTCACGGCGGAGGACAAGCTGCGCATCCTGACATTGGCCGATGCCTGTACCGCGGTGGGCAGCCTGGGGGCCCTGCTGCGCACCGAAGGGCTCTACGCCTCGAACCTTGGGACCTGGCGTCGCCAACGCACGGAGGGGGTGCTCTCGGCACTGACGCCTCAGAAGCGAGGCCGAAAAGTCTTGGCCCAGCATCCCTTGCGGGCGGAGCATGAGACCCTCCGCCAGGAGAACGCCCGGTTGTCGACGCGGCTGAAACAGACCGAGCTCATCATCGAGGTGCAAAAAAAAGTCTCACAGATGCTGGGGCTCCCACTGGAGACGCCCGCGAAAAGCGGGCGCAGCTGATGGCCGCCACCCGGTCCCTCTCCACGGCCATCGGCATCAAACCGGCCTGTCACGCCTTCGGCCTTGCCCGATCCGGGTTCTATCGTGGGCAGGAACCTGCGCCAGCGCCCGCCCCGCGGCCAAGCCCCCCGCGGACCTTGTCACCCGAGGAGCGGCAGGCGGTCCTCGCGACCTTGCACAGCGACCGCTTCGTCGACACCGCTCCGGCCACGGTCTACGCCACCCTGCTCGATGAAGGCCGCTACCACTGTTCCATCCGAACCCTCTACCGCATCCTCGATGAGCAAGCGGAGGTCACGGAGCGCCGGAACCAGCTCCGTCACCCGGTCTATCAGAAGCCGGAACTCCTGGCGACTGCCCCCAATCAGGTGTGGTCGTGGGACATCAGTGCGCCATGCAGGCGCAGATGGAGAAAAAAAATACCAACTGCGCCAGCTG
>ERZ1292630.376-Hain-H41-02um-R3-376-length-47118-cov-64_pt1 | contig 47118 bp, 44 predicted proteins | sample MGYA00564408_ERZ1292630 | MGnify/ENA primary metagenome ERZ1292630 (study PRJEB36523, sample SAMEA6512641) | groundwater metagenome | collected 2019-01-08 | study: AquaDiva: Metagenomics assemblies of 32 groundwater samples
TCCAGCATCCGCCAGAGCAGGTATTTCTGTTCTATGACCGTGACATCTAATCCCAGATGTTTTAATGCCTCGGCGGTTTCGAGACCGATGAAACTGGCGCCGACAGTAACCGCTGATTTAGCGGATTTTGCAGATTCCATTATTCTTTTGGCGTCATCAATCGTGCGCAGGACACAGACATTCTTGCCATCAATTCCGGCAATGGGCGGCTTGGCCGGCGTGGAACCCGTGGCGAATATCAGAGCGTCGTATCCAACTGTGTCTGTTTTATCTGTAAGCACATTACGGTAGGTAACCTCGTGCGCTTGATGGTTTATCCCGGTTACCTCTGTAGCCAGTTTCTGGGTGATTTTCTGCGATGCAAATATCTTTGGTGGAAACACCACCAGGTTTTCTATGGGACTAATCGTACCCTTGATGGCAAAGGGCAGTCCGCACCGGGAATAGGTGGAATGCGACTCCTTATCAATGATGGTGATTTCTGTCATGCCTTCGGCAGATCCGCCGTGGCGGACAGTCCGGTCGGTCTTGCGGGCCGAGAATGCGGCCGAGGCGCCGGCTGTCCCGCCCCCGATTATCACGATTCTCTTTGGCATATTCCAAGATTAACCTATGGGAATTGTAAAATCAATAAATATCCGCATAAAATGCAACCACAGATGCACACAGATATACACAGATAAATGCGAACACGAATGGCACGAATAGAACGAATATCACGAATTAAATCCCCTCTATTAAGAGGGGTAAGGGGTGTGTTAATTACATTACTTGCCTCTTGACAATAGTACCCTAATTTAGTAGTAAATCAACTATGTCTCGTACCATTCTTATTGTTATCGGTATCCTCTGTGCCGTGATTACCGCCGCTGGCTCCATTTACCTTCTAACTTATGACCCGGAATACCAGCATAAGGAAGTTCTATCCGTCACAACTTATGTGCTACCCACAGCCAATAAATTAGATGAATGTTTATTCTCAACCCATGACGAATCTGCCCCGCCTATAACACTGACTGATAATAATAACCCCATTACGCCTTTTATTATCCCGGGCGAAATTACTATGGATGAATCTGTTAATGCTATGAATATACAGGAGGCAAAAAATCTGGAAAAACTAGTGTTGGAACGCATAAATAAAATCATGCGTTTGAAAGACAGACAAGAAGGCGTAAAAGCCAGGGCCGAAATAAGATTTTTCCCTAATCAGAAATTAGTCAACTATCAATTATACATATACAAAGATCTATATAGCGGTAGTTTTTATGATATAAAATGCCGGAAAGATAGTAACAAGTGGATTATTATCGATGACGGCAACGGTTCAATAGGATCTTTCCAGATGACTCACTGTTTCCAGGGTCGTTACTAATTCAACCGCCTGAAAATAATTTTCTATAAGGAATCCAGGAGACCCGAATGCTGCCCCTGCATTCCTGGCCTCCTTATAAATATTCTCTGCGTAATCTGCGTTTATCTGCGTCCAAATACTCTCCGTGCCCTCTGTGTCTCTGTGGTAAAAATGTATTGACATTTATGGTATCGCGTGGTAAAATGGAATCTATGAAGAAATCAGACATAAAGAAAATCGTGCGCAAGGGCTATGGCCAAATCGCCACCAAGAGTTCATCCTGTTGCGGACCGGCTGTTTCGAAATGCGGTTGCCCGCCCTCTGGGCGAGGCCTCGCTGCGGCGGGTGGATGTAATACCAAGGCATCAAGTATATCCCTGAGCAAGGCCATGGGTTATTCGGATAAGGAAATGGCATCCGTGCCCCAGGAGGCCAATCTCGGACTAGGCTGCGGCAACCCCATTGCCCTGGCGTCCCTGAAGCCGGGCGAAACCGTGCTGGACCTGGGTTCGGGTCCGGGCCTGGACTGCTTCCTGGCCGCCAATAGGGTCGGCCCAACCGGTAAGGTCATCGGCATAGATATGACCCCGGAGATGATAGCCAAGGCGTCCGCCCTAAAGGCGAGACCTCGCTTCGGCGGGCGTAATAATACTAAGAAGAAATATACTAATGTCGAATTCCGTTTAGGCGAGATAGAAAAACTGCCTGTCGCGGACAATTCGGTTGACGTCATCATTTCCAATTGCGTCATTAACCTCTCGCCGGACAAACCGGCCGTATTCAAAGAGGCGTTCCGGGTCTTAAAGCCGGGCGGCCGGCTGATGGTCTCGGACGTGGTCACCACCAACCAGTTGCCGGATGCGCTCAAGGAATCCATCGGCGCCTATGTCGGGTGCTTAAGCGGCGCGATAATGAAGGGCCAGTATCTCGGCACTATCAAGAAGGTCGGATTCAAGGATGTCCGGATTCTGGACGAAGCCAAATTCCCCATCAAGTTCATGCTCAACGACCTGTCTGCGTGCGACGCACAGGCAGGCCCGACCGCCAAAGCCCTGGCTGACACCATCAACCTGTCCTCAAAATCGCTCAAAGGCATCGGCGATGCGGTTGAAAGCATCAAGGTCGCGGCGGTTAAACCGGGTAGAAAATAAAATAAGCCCCTCCCCGACATCACATCGGAGAGGGGCTATTTCTTTCTTAGAGTCAGTTTAAGCATAGCGAATTACTGACTATTAGATCCGCCTCTGGCGGATACTATATTACATACCCCACCACATACGGATTGAAGGTGACACTCATATTTCCGTTGGCATCAGTGAACGCATATTGGAACGAGCCAGCGATTATGGGCACAATAACCTGACCGCCGTAGACCTGATTGACATTACGCGCCTCTACGCCGATAGCGTAACATTCAGGTTGTGTTGCATCGCGCCTGAGACGGCAATTGAGCCAACCCTGGGGCGGCGGGGCAATGCTCTGCTGCACCAATTCAATCTGCAAGATTAATGCCGTGGCCTCTGGCGGAATACTCGGATTCGGAGCCGAGGGCATCCAATCTTGGTTGCCCATCACCATCAAACTGGTCAACTGTATCCGGGTCGGCAGGAAGGTGATTCTGCTTCCCCCGCCCGCGCCGGGCGCGAGTTTCTCGGCCGTCACCGCGCCGTTGGCGATTTCGCTCGTTCCCACTGCGTTAGCCGCAATCTCGGAAGCGCCGACCGAATTGGGCGCCAGTTTGGATGCGGTTATGGCATTATCCGCTATCTTGGCATTAGTCACGGCGCTGGACGCCAGTTTTCCGCTGGTTACATTCAGGTCCTTGATATTATCGCTCTCCACCGCATTAACCGCTATCTTGGCTCTGGTAATCGCCCCGTCTTTGATTTCCGAGCTCTCCACTTGCGGCGTAATCGGCCTGATAAGCGGCGATGGCGGAACGATTGGCAGAACCAATTTATCCTGGGTAATCGTCCGGTCCGCAATCTTGTCGTTGGTTACGCACAGGTCAGCCAGTTTATTGGTGGTGACGCACTCCTCCTGCAACTTAGCGCTGTTGACAGCGCCGTCGGCTATCTTATCGGTCGTGACCGCGCTCTTGGCAATCTTGGATGTCGTGATTGCATAGGTCGCGATGTTTGAGGTCTTTACTTCGTTAGGTTTTAACATATAAATCTCCAATCTTTAACACGAATCACACGAATCCGGCGAATCGCACGAATAATCCATTAATTCATTCGTGTCATTCGTTCCCATTCGTCCCATTCGTGTTCGTATTTTGTTTTAATTAAAGGGAAGCGGGGCACGGTTAATTCCGCACCCCGCATTCCACATTTCCCGTTTGGTTACGGTGTTGCCACCTTTATCTCCAGGTATTTCCGGCCGTCTATCAAAATCCAATCGCAATGCGAGACCCCGGCCGTGGCAAAAGCCACATAAGCCACGTTCTGCAAAGAGGCAATCAGATTATTGATATGGTCGTTCTCCTGAGTCATGACAGTCGGGTCCCAATCCGCGCTAATCAGCGTCTTGCCTGACTGCACGATTCGGTTAACCACTGCCGACTTCAGGGCCGTTCTCATATCCGGCATCACCCGGGCCACGTTGATGGGCCCGCCCAGGCCGACCTGGTCGTCGCCCCTGAGCAGCCGTTCGGTCTTGATATCGCCGGTCAGCCACATGGCCGCTATCGGCGCCATACCTATACCAATCTCCCGTGAGCCGGTAAAAGGCAGGACGCTCCGGGCCACATGCTGTCCATAGACCTCGGCTGAGGCGTCAATCGCCTCCTTATACCGCTTGCAGGGTTCGCCATCCACGGTCTCGAACGCCTGGGCCAGTGAACCGCGGTAGTTCTCATAACCATTGGCGATATTATCCGCCTGCTTGCGGACAATCCGGTTACGGTCCAGACCTGAACGGGACACATAAGCCGGATTCATAGTCGGCGCGTATGCCGTGGCCGCCGGCAAAGCCATTTTGGACTTATAATCGGACTCATTGCCGATGGCCTGTTGCATCTGCTGATAGGTCAGGTCAGCGTTATTCTTGGTCCCGCGCTTCCAGCGCTCCACCTGGACCTCCCCGGCCTCTGCCAAATCCAGCAACACGGCCAGTTTTACCTCACTGATTGTTCCCATAATCTAATCTCCTTTTCTTACTGACCGTTTGAGCAAAGCAAATTACGGTCAGTTAGACCCGCCTCTGGCGGGTTATCGTTTTAGAATCAGCCGGTTGGGCTACCGGTTCACGATAGCCCGAACCCGGCTGAGACAGATGAAGTTATTTCTTCACCTTATCGCGAATCACCGTAAGAACGATTTCCAAGACCGTCCTGATGATGCGCCTCCAAAAACTCTTTTTCATAGTTGTTTCCACCTATTTTGTTATTTAAATGACTAACTGCCAAACAGGCATCAAGCAGATACTCATAGAAGACAAGCCGGGGCCGGGGCAAGCGGCATGACTCACCTGCGCCCGATCATGCGCCCTGGTCTTGTGTCCTGCTAATAACATACCGAATAGTAAGGAACTCTTCAAAGAGGGACGAACGATTACAGATTGTTTAAGATTGGCTGTTGCAACCGATTGTATTCTAAGGAGTTATGCGAGACGGTCAAAATGAACGAAAATGAAATATGAAATTATTCATCCGTAGATGGATGCGTATTGAGAGATTCCTTCAATCTATTAATATTCGGGCGGGCTTTACCAGAAGATGTTGGAGCAACGATTTCAATATCCTTTAAAAATATCGGGCATAGATAACCCTTTTTACTATCAAGACGTCCGATTTCTGGTAATCCGGCTGATACTAATACCTTGTTTATTTTGCTGATTGCCCCGCTGATACGGTTTTTATAGTTTTCCGGCTCAAGCTTATAATCCTCCATTTTCCAGCCACACGCCTTGACAATATCTTCTAAAGAAATATAAGTATTCTTGGTCTTGCCGGAAACCTTATCAAGTATTCTTAATAGGATTTTATGCGTCTGGTTTATTAATCCTATTAGCTGTTTATCCTTGTATTGGAATACGCTTTTGGTCAGGTTTATTTTTGATTTCTTTGCCTTGCTGAACGAAATGATTTTCTCCTTCTGGCTGATTTTAGTAAGGATATCCTGGCTGATAACCCAATTCTTATCGCCGAAAGCGTCTGCAAAATTGACATAATGAATATTCCTATCCTCTAATATCCGGCGAGTATTTTGGCTAATCTTATCAAAGAAAGGCATCAGGACAATCCCTGCCTGGTATCTCGCTATTTGGGATGGTATGCTCAAAAGCAGTGTCCCGGCTGTCTTGGGATTACTGCACAGGGCCAGAATAATCGCGGTTGACTTTCCCCTGACATTCAAAACGCCGATAAAATAAAGCCGGTCGTCAAGTTTGTCATAGTTACCAGCCAGATTATTATCATTACGGATTAGTTCTACGAATGCCCTAATATTAAAGGAATACCTGCATAGGTCGTTTTTATCAATAGAAACCATCCCTTCAGATGGATGTATCATACAAAATGCCTCAAGGTTTCCGTCCTGTTTTTTGACGGATAATGTGCAACCGTGTGGACAGCGGGGGGATTTAATATTTTCGATTACACCATCGGAATGGTTAATATAACTTAAAATATTCTTCTTGGTCAAATCGGCACAGTTTGATGGAGAAATGGCGAGCAGTTCTTTTTTGCTAAATAAGGAATTAGGGCTTTTCTCTATCTGCTTTAAAAGGAACTTTATCATTTTCTTTAATGCCGATATCTTCCAGGTACTTATTGATAATTTCATTATATTTTTTGCTTCCCAAGTCAGTACTGCTGGGCGGGGTTATTTCAAAACTCACTTCTATTGCTTTTCCATTAACCTGTAATATAAATAGAAATTTAGCCGAAGTCAATTCGCCTGAATCTATCCCTAATCCGGCAATGTCATTATTAAATGTCTGGTTAATATCAGTTGAATCTATGCGAATAGTCGGTTTTGTAGAACCATTTAGGACCATAGTTACGGCAGTTAATTTAACCGACCGTATTGTCTCATTGACGGGGAAACTAAAATCATCTTCTTGAAGTGGTTTTAGGATATAGGTGTCATCTCTATCAGGGCGCATCGCTTGACTTTTGTCACAGATAATAATATCGGCAAAAACATCAATATATTTTTCTCTGTCTTTTCGAAGTGAAGTATGTACGGAAAAAGATGTTTTCCCGTCGTATTGCAGAATATCCTCATAAGCGGGTCTAAAAATAATGGTTTCTGTATTTACCTCTTTGTCTTCATCTTTCAAGACCAATTGATGCTTTTTATTTTTCCCGCGTATTACTGCAATAATCAATTTGCCATTTTCCTCATAATGCCTGATAATACAATCCTTCCCTTGACGCCTGTCTTTAAACCATGCTTTAATCTGCGCCTTGAACTGTTCCATTTTTCCTGGCGTTATTGTAAAGCTGGTACATTCCATTTTATGTCGGCTCAATTTATTGCCTGAGCCATAAAGCAGGTAATAATCGCTGAGATGGTTATAGGCCGGTTTACTCTTCAGGAATATACCGAGTATCAATTGGTGTTGGTTTTCTTTCCCCGTGGACGCAATATGATATTTCTGGATTACATCCGGGATAAAACCAGTCATCGTTTTAGCAATATCATAAAGACGTGCTATTTCTTCTTCAATCGTATCTTTCAGGTCGGTATCCGTGAGATTATCTAAATATGCTATAACCGTGCTAAAAGGCGCCGTTGATTCTTTTAAGTTAAGCGTAATATGATACTTCCTAAAATATTCCTCTAGAATGTCTGGAGTTGATATTGCCGCATCCAAAAACTCAGTTACCTTGGTAGAACGAAACTTACCCATTTTAGGCCCCCTTTATAACTCAACCTAATCTTAATTCTTCCCAATCGCTCCAGTCATTCCGCAAGCATTTTTCCCAATCGTATTGTGCTTTTTGGTTGATTTTCCAAATGCCATTTACCGGAACGACTATTCCGCCGAAGAGTTTCTTACCCTTTTTAGTCTGTTCTTTGATATACTCCTGCAATCGTTCTGATTTTGCCTTGGTATAACTGCTACCCCCCCAGTCGCCCATATCCTTTGTCTCAAAAACGCCTATTCTTCCATCCGCAAACCGGACTAAATAATCAGGATAGAATGTATGGACCACTCCGGTTGGATATTCATATTTAATGCCGAAATAATCCTTCTTGTTTTCGCCGTTCTTCCACCACCAAACGATGTTTTTAGCATTCGTTTTATCCTCTAAAAACCTCTCGAATTCCCTTTCGGGATTAGTGCGGTCAATATTCAAATAGCAATTATCATAGACATAGTTTTTAACCTTGAGCAATTCGTCGGTATGCGCGTTATAAAAACTCTCGTTTGGTATCTCGAAATCATAAATCTGTTCGCTCTCCTCAACACGCTTGGCAATCTCTTTCTCCCGAACAGTTTTATACTCCTCAACCGCTTTTAACAGAATACGCTCAAAGATATCCCTATTGCCGTTATGGACAAAGATTTTCTGTATCATCATCGCTTCTTCATCCCAATCCTTAGCGCCCAGATGTCGCATAAACCAGACGTAAATCGTATTCTTGACCTTCGGCACCGACCGCTTAATATTTTTGAATGAGCCAAGATGCTCCTTAATAATCTGCACAAATACCGCATCCAGATCGTTACCGGCAATATTCAAACTGGCTTTCTGGGCAGAATCTATTTCGCCCTCTAATTCGTCAAAAGTCTTGCCATCAATCTTTGCATCTCGGATAATTTCCTGCTGGTATTTCTTTAAATCAACAACAATACCTTTTTTCTCAAGCAGTTTCTTATTCTGGTCAAAGAATTCCCTTTGTTTAATGCCAAACTCCGCGCAGGCAACCTTCTCAAACACCGGGTCAAAACTCGAGGTGATATCTCCGTAATCAGCCCGCGATTTATAGTAGGAGCTAAGCTTTATATCCTTATAACAATCTTTAAGCGTCCCCTTTAGATGCTTGATGATATTCGGATTATATTCTTCCTTTTTGACAATAATGCTCTGGACGTTGGTGTATATATATCCGGTATTCAGGGCTTCGCTTGGGTAATGCCTTAATTCCGGCATCCGCAGTATCCGGCCCACGGTCTGGATTTCAAAGGTCTCGCTGTGTGATTCCCGGAATTTGACCAGAATATGCGCCCGGGGACAATCCCATCCCGTATCAACTACTTGCTTGAATACAAAAAATTCTATTATATTATCCGGTTCGGCAATCGATTCTATTTCTTCTATTGCTGGATAGCCATGAATTCGAATTGCTAATTTCTTATTTGCTTCAGCAATACCTTTCTTCGCCAAAAATTCTTCAACAGCTTTTTTCTTGTCATCTCCGGCGTCGGCATTCGGTATCTGTATTAAAGCCAGCGGATTAATATTTGCCCCCTCCGCCTCAAATAATCTCTTTAATTCCAACCTCTTCCGATATGCTGCCTCTAAAACTACTTCCTGCGAATCGGTTTCATTATTGGCAATTTTATCTATCTTCTCATTAATGATTATTTCTTTCTTTATTATACCTGCATCAATGACATCTTTCGGCTCTACACAAACATACCCGGCAATCCCCCGCTTTTCATCTCTGCGGTCAGGAATAAGTTTTGGCGTGGCGCTCATTTCCAGAATAATATCGGCGTTTATCTCGTCCCGCAATTCGTTGGTTCGTTCAGCCGTGGCGCCGATATGGCTTTCGTCTATAATCATTATTACCTTCCGTTGTTCCCGTGTTCTGGTAAGGACATCCCTGAAATTTATCTTTTCTCCGTCCTTCATCAGGATGTTTTTCCAATCGCCGGTTTCCTTATCTTTACTCCGTAATTTCTCCCAGTTAACCACTACAACCTCGTTACGGACAATCCGTTCCCTGCCGCCGGAAAATTCATCCTCAACCAAAGACACCCTCGGCGCTCCGCCGTAAATCTTTTCTAAAGCGCGTTTACTCTGAAGATGTAATTCGCCCTTACCAATACTCACCCAAAGAAAACAAATATCCTCATCTGGTAATTCTTTAATAATCTCCTCAATAAACTTAGCTGTCATCAGGGTCTTGCCGCTTCCGGTCGGGGCCTGGAAAACACAGACCTTTTTCATTCCCTCGTTAGCCAGCAGTTTCTTAACGGCGGTAAGCAATTGCTCAATGGCTGTTTCCTGATACGGCTTAAGGTCAATATTCATAAATATCCTCGTATATATCCAGAATCTTCTGCGGAATCGGCTCAAGTGTTACACCTTTCCAATCATGAAAATCATTTTTATCCAGCCCGAACGGGTCAAGTTCAAAGCAATAGAGAGTTTTCTCGCCTGTCATTTTATCTAATTCTTTCTTGAGTGATTTTAATTCAGTCCGGTCAGGCGAATAATATACTGCCATAATACGCTCACCCTGCTCAAAGATACGGTAATCGTCCGTCTTCTTCTTCTCCTCAAAAATACCCTCTCTGAGGCAAAGCATCTCAGTGCATTCCTTGGTAATACGGATTTTCAGGGTGTCCTTGCTAAAAGTCCGCTTCACAAAGGCGGTCTTGAAATATTTAAGTTCATCACTATGATCAGAAAGGCGAGGGTAGCCACTCATGCATTTTTTTATTCGTGGATAGCATACTTCTTCGGCAATTTCATTTTCATTATTTGTACACAATATAAATTTTCTATTTCCCCCATCTTTTCTATTAAGTTCTAAAACCGCATGACCAGTTGTCCCTGAACCAGCGAAAAAATCTAAAACTATCGCTTCTTTATTATCATCTATACATATTTGTAATGTATCAAAAACCGCGTATAGCGATTTGGGATAATCAAAAGACCTTGATTTTCCAAGTATTTTTTGTAGCAATATTGTTCCATGAGATGAAGCATCATATTTTGGATCAGCCCATACCGTTTTCGGCTTTCTGCCACCCTTTATCCTATCTTTTGCGAAAACTGTATACTTGCCATTATTCTCTTTAATAACAATTTCAGTTTCAGCTTTCTCCGTAAAACTCACCTTACCCCACCGCCAAACCCTTTTTCCATCATGTGAATCAATCGGTAAAATTTTAACCAAATCTTTATTCTTTTCTTCTTCTACTGAAACTCGTTTTGTTTTTTTATTGTAATATATCGGATAGAAAAGATTAGGCCTTTTATCGGGAGTTGAATTAGACCCTGTTCTTTTTAGGGGTAGTAATCGGTAAAAAGATATTTCGTCTTCTAATGGAAAACCCTCGACCTGTTCTTCTGTTAGCTTTAATTTATTAGTTTTAGTAACCTGGGTATTTAGTCCATAGAAAAGAGCGTATTCGTGAGAGGTTGCAAAATATTTATCGTCGCTTCTTCCTCGAGGGTTGTGCATGATAGTAACCACCCCAAGTTTATTACCCTCCCCAAAAATTTCGTTCATCAATAAATTGAGATTTCCAATTTCATAGTCATCAATAGTTACAATTATTATTCCTTCGTCTTTTAATAAATTTTTAGCAAGGCGCAAGCGTTTGCTCATAAACGAAAGCCATTTGCTGTGCTTATAGGTGTCATCTTTTTCTACATACTGATTGTTGTATTTCCAGCTCTTATTACCCGTATTGTATGGTGGGTCAATATAGATAACATCAATCTTGCCTTGATGGGTATAGTTCAAAACAGATAAGGCGTGGTAATTATCGCCTTCTATACAGGATGTTAACTGGTTTAGAGTCACTGGGGGGGGGCGGTAATGGCTTTGTTCTTTACTTCCTTAAGAATCGGCAGGGCGTTTTCTGAATCTTTCTCAAACTGTTCCTTGGTATGTTCCTCATCCCAGACCAAGCCGTATTTTTTGCGGCTTTCTAATTTCTCTATTCTCTTAATTAATTCTTTCTTATCCCAATCCTGATAGGTATTCTTCGGCATAAATATTAATAATAAACATCTTTTTCAGGAAAGCAACAAATAACCTGCGTTTTTAAGTAGGGTATAGGATTAATACACACCAGCACACCATATCATAAACACTATATGATGGCGCGCTATGGGGTAGGTATGGTTATTGTTTACACCATACGGCCAAGCCCTGTATTATACATCAGCCGCGCATAATCTGTATATCAGCCGTGCGCATGTTATATATCAGCCGGTGACAAGTTATATATCAGCCGTGCGTATAGTGTATATCAGCCGTGGGCGTAGTGTACACGATTATTGCGCTTACTCTATATAAGCTAAGCGGTTACTGTATATGGCTCATGCCCTCACCACCAGTCAGGGAGTCTTGAGGGGTACTACCCCCCACCCTCCCCCCTCCCCCTGTTGGGAAAGTGAAAAGATGAGAGTGGAAAGATGAAAGCTTGAGAAAATCAGGAAACACGGATTGCGCAGGTGTTTTAAGGCTTCTTCCAACAGACCCTTAGTTCTCGCGCTGCCTTGACCTCATCCAGCCGGCCGACGGGGGTAGTTGTTGGCGCGGACTTGACCACATCGGGTGTGGTTTCGGCCTCTTTGGCGATAGCAATCATGACCTTGATGAATTCGTCCAGGGTCTCTTTGCTTTCGGTCTCGGTCGGTTCTATCATCAATGCCTCGTGAACGATGAGCGGGAAATAAATCGTGGGTGGATGGTATCCGTAGTCCAACAGCCGCTTGGCTATGTCCAAAGTCCTGACCCCGAATTTCTTTAACTGAATCGTCGCGTCCAGGACACATTCGTGCATGCAGTGCCGGTCATACTGGAGATGGTAGTGTTGCTTGAGTTGGGCCATGACGTAGTTGGCATTTAAGACGGCCATCTGGCTGGCCTTTTTCAGGCCGGCTGGCCCCATCATCCGGATATAGACATAGGCCCGAATCAGGACCGCGATGTTGCCGAAGAATCCCTTGATTTGGCCGATAGAATCGGGACGGTCATAGTCCAGCGAGTATTCGTCGTTGTTCTTGACGACAATCGGCACGGGCAGGTAAGGCGTGAGTTTGGCTGTGACCGCAATCGGGCCCGCACCCGGACCGCCGCAGCCGTGCGGCGTGGAAAAGGTCTTGTGGAGATTAAAGTGCAGGACATCGGCGCCGGCCAGGGCCGGAGTGGTGATGCCCATAATGGAATTGAAATTGGCGCCGTCCATATAAATAAATCCGCCGCTGTCGTGGACTATCTTGCAAATCTCCACAATGTGCTCGTCAAACAGGCCGAGCGTATTGGGGATAGTCAGCATCAGGCAGGCCACTTCATTGTTCATCTTGGCCTTCAGGTCCGGGATATCGACATTGCCGTGCGCATCGGACTTGACCTCGACGGCATGGAATCCGCACAGGGCGCCAGAAGCCGGGTTGGTGCCGTGCGCCGAATCCGGGATAAGGACCTTGGTTCTCTTATCATTATGTTTCTTGAAATACTGATGGATGACTTTTAGGCCGGTGTATTCGCCGTGCGCGCCGGCCGCCGGGGTCAGCGACACGCCGTCAAAACCGGAGATTTCCTTCAAGAACTCGCCCAGTTCATACATTATCCGCAGGATGCCCTGAACCGTTGAGGCCGGCTGGTAGGGATGGAGCTGGGCAAAGCCGGTCAGGCCGCACAGGGTCTCGTTGACCTTGGGATTGTATTTCATGGTGCAGGAACCGAGCGGATAGAAACCGGTATCAACGCCGAAGTTCTTGCGGGCCAGATTGGTATAATGGCGCACCAGGGTGAGTTCGTCCACCTCAGGCAGGTCTGCCAGCGTCGGCCTTAAGGCGGCGGACGGCAATAATTTATTTATATCCTGGGCCGGCACGTCCAGGGCCGGCAAGGCGCAGGCGCTCCGGCCCGGACGGGATTCTTCAAAGATAAGCTTGTCGTTCATAAAACTAATTCTAACACGAATGTCACGAATAGAGCGAATGGCACGAATAAATTCGTGTGATTAGTCGCATTCGCTTCGCGGTCTCTTCGAGTTCGTGTGATTCGTGTTCTATACTTAATCCTTAATTGTGTTTACGAGTTTATCAATCTCCTCTTTCGTGTTCATTTCGGTCACACACAGGAGCATGGCGTTCTTTAGTTTGGGATAAAATCTCTTTAAGGCCAGGCCGCCGATGATATTGCTTTTCAATAGTTTCTTGTTAATCTGCTCCGGATTCCTGGGACATTCGATAACGAATTCGTTGAAATACGGGCCGCTGAACAGGAGTTTGAAGCCCGGGATTTTGGATATCTGGTCAGCCGCGCAGTGCGCCTTTTGTAGATTGAGTTCAGCCACCTGCTTCAGGCCGGTCTTGCCCACGGCGGACAGGTAGATGGCCGTCCGGATGGCGCAGAGGGCCTGGTTGGAACAGATGTTGGACGTGGCCTTTTCCCGCCTGATATGCTGTTCCCGGGTGGACAGGGTCAGGACGAACCCGCGCCGGCCTTTGGCGTCTGTGGTCTCGCCGACTATCCGGCCGGGCATCTTGCGGATATGGGCCATCTTGGTAGCCATAAAACCCAGATGCGGGCCGCCGAATGACATCCGGTTGCCTAACGGCTGGGCATCGCCCACAACTATGTCAACTCCGTAATCGCCGGGCGGCTTGAGCAATCCTAAGGAAATCGGATTGACCACCGCTATCAAAACAACCCCCTTATATTCCCCCTTTGTTAAGGGGGATTGAGGGGGTTGTCTCCGGATGATTTCAGCAATTTTATCCGCCGGTTCGATGATGCCGAAGAAATTGGGCGATTGATAAGCCACGCAGGCCGTATTGCTATCTAATACTTTTTCTAATGCCTCTACTGAGGTGACGCCATCGGAGAAATCTATTTCTATGATATCAATATCCAGGTCTTCAAGCCAGGCATTGACCGTAGCCCGGTATTCCGGATGGATGGTCTTGGAGATGATGACCTTTTTCTTATTGGTGATGTGGAGCGCCATCAGGATGGCCTCGGCCAAAGCGGTCGCGCCGTCATAGAGCGATGCGTTGGACACCTCCATGCCGGTCAGCTGGCACATCATGGTCTGGTATTCAAAAATAGTGGTCAGCGCGCCCTGGCTGGTCTCGGGCTGGTACGGGGTATAGGCCGTATAGAATTCGCTCCGAGCAGCCAGGTGGTCCACCACGGCCGGGATAAAGTGGTTGTAACAGCCCGCGCCCAGGAAAGACGGGGTGTTGGCGACATTGGTATTTTTGTCTGCCAGTTCGGCCAGTAGTTTGGTGGCTTCCATCTCGCTTAGCGGGGCCGGCAGGGCCAGGGGTTTAGTCAGATGTAATTCTTTGGGGATGCTGGAAAACAGGTCTTCCAGGTTGGCCACATTGGCCGCGGCCAGCATTTCCCGGATGTCAGTATCAGTATGCGGAATATAGGGCATAGCAGTTAGGTTATTGGGTTATTAGGCCATAAGGTTATCAATGGCTCGCTGATTCCGTTTCACAAAGTTTCTGATATGCCTCTTTGGTCAGGAGATTCTTGAGTTCCCCGCTGTCCGATAATTTAATCTTAACCAGCCAGCCGGCATTGAAAGAGTCGGTGCTGATCAGGTTAAGGTTGGAGACGACCGGTTCGTTGACCTCAATAACCTGGCCGCTCAAAGGGCTGTTGATGTCCACCACGGTTTTGACTGATTCCACCTCGCCCATGGGTTCGGCCTGTTTTACCGCCTGCTTAAGCTTGGGCAGGTTGATAAAAATCAGGTCGCTCAGCTGCTGAGCGGCGAAATCAGTGATGCCGATTGTAGCCGTCGCGCCGTCCACCTTGGCCCATTCATGCGTTTGCGAATAATATAACTCTGCCATACACGCGCTACTTTCTATGAAGAACAATAAATCCTTGAAACTTCTGCCACTGAGCGCCATAAGGGCGCCATGGCGCTTCGGCGCCAGAAGGCACAAAGACACTAAGAAGAAATTAACTGGTCGTTTTCTTCGTGCCTTAGTGTCTTGGTGGCTAAATTTTATACCTTCCTGCACCTTACATTATGTTATGTTATTAAAAAGGGCAAATAAAATCAGATAAAATACAAATAAGGTTGACCTCGCACATAAATTTATTATACTTATATTTATAGTTGGCTGTATAAACGCGATATAAATTTATGTGCGGGGTTGACAGAATTACTCGGGCTTATTATCTAACTTATGGAGGTGTACTCATATGAGAAAAAGAATTGCGCTAATCGGGGTATGCATTATTGGAGCGTTATGTCTAACGGCGAATATTTATCCCCAGACATCCAAGCCATCGTCAAGCGGGGCGGGCGACAGCCAGACAATAACCAGGAATACATTCATCCAGATTGCCCAAAAAGTTTCTCCATCTGTGGTAAACGTTTTTAATTTTATTGAGTACGGCGCTTTCAAAACACGCGTTAAAGCTTCATTGGGCACAGGCTTTATTATTGATTGCAAAAAAGGCATTGTTTTAACCAATCATCACGTCGTAGAAGGCGCGAAAGAACTGATGGTGGCGCTGCAAGATAAGCGAGTTCTTAAAACAAAACTACTGGGAAGCGACCCGATGTACGATGTAGCGGTGTTAGAAATACAGAACCCGCCGGCAGACCTAAAACAAGCCAATGTAGGAAATTCGGCTAAGCTCGCTCAAGGCGAACTTGTTGTCGCCATCGGCCAGCCGCGCGGTTATGAATATACAGTCACTACCGGAATTATTTGCGGATTCGGAAGAGAAATAAGAATCGGCAAAACCCAATGGTCCACTGTAGAATACACCCCGTCTTATTTGCAAATAGACGCCATAATAGACGCGGGGAACAGCGGCGGCCCTTTATTTAACCTGAACGGCGAGGTGGTGGGGATTAACACAGTCGGTTTTTATAAGTACGGCGGCTCCATACCTATCAATACAGCCATGCAGGTAAAAGAGGAAATCGTAAAAAACGGGCGCGTTATCAGGGCATACTTAGGCTTAAGGGGCAGCGATTTTAATGATGAACTCGCCTGGAGATTTAACTCCACCATAGAAGATTTAACCAGGGAACTGGGATTAAAAACAGCCAAGGGTATTTTTATACAGGGATGCGAGGAGGGTTCTCCGGCGGAATTAGTCGGCCTGGCAGAATCTGACGTGCTAATTGAACTGTCCGACAAGAAAGTCGACAACCTGAATGATTATCGCGCAATAATAAAAACCTTAAAACCTGAGACCGAAGTTAAGATAAAGTATATCCGTAAGGGTAAGGAAGAAGTGGCTACAGTAAAATTGGCGGAAATGAAAACAGGCAAAAAACCCAATGACAAACAGCCATCCGAGGGAGGCGACGAGGACGAATAATAAAAGAGTAATCGGAGGCATTTATTTATGGAAAACATCATATTTTGCGGGGGATGCGGGACGTTTATTTCAGCCAATGAAATCTCAGCCGGCAAGGCATCCAAAATAAACAATATCTACTATTGCCAAAAATGCTCAAGCGGGACGCAATCAGCACCGGCCCGCCCGGCATCTGTTCCTCAAGCATCCCGTCCGGGCGGGATTCAGGCCAGTCCCACGGCTATGCCACCAAAACAACCCGTCCAGGCCGCGAGACCGGCTGCTGTTCCTGTTCAGCCAAGGCCTAACCCGGTTGCGCCTACAGCAAAGCAACCCATACCAGCTACTTCGGCATCAAGACCTCAGGCGCAAAAACCACTGCCGGCAAAACCCACCGTTCCCGAAGGTCAGATACGCGCCGTAACTCCGGCTGGCCCGCCCGCCCGCCCAGCCGTGGGTCAGGCAAAACCATCGCCACTGCATCAAACGCAAAAGGCGGCGCATCCGCAACCGCCGCCGAGGCCAGCGCAGACCTCGCGTCTTAGGCCGGCAGTAAAAGAAGAGGATATTGAAGAAGAAGCCGTTCCGTCCCGGCATCATTTCGGACAGGCAAAGACCGCCAAGGGCGGGATAAAGAAAATCTATCTTATCGCTGGGGCGGCCGCGGTTATAATCATTGTGGTGATAATGATAATAACCAGCATGTCAAACGCGGCAAACCAGAAGGCAGAGGAAACCCGGCAGAAGACCCTTAAGGGCTATTTTAGCGAGATAAAAGACGCCGAAAATGATTATCCGAATGAACCCCAAAAGGTTATTGACCAGATAAAGAAAAGGGCGGATGCGTTAAAAGGCACTGCGTACGAAAAAGATATAGATGAAATGGAGAGAAACGCCAAGGCGCGGATAGAAATTGCCGATAAAATTAAAGAACTGGAAAAACCGGTTGATACGGCAGAAGAGGTTGATAAGAGATTAAAAGATATCAGCGCGCTGAAAAGCAATCCGGCCGTTAACGACTCGCTCGGAAGCAAACTCAAGGGCCTGCTGAGCGACTTCACGAAACAGAAAAAGAAATTGGCCGAGGAGGAAAAGAAGGCCCGCGAGGGGCAGGAAGCGGCCGAGAAAAAGGCATACGAGGATTTCAAGACAAAGGTAGAGGGCTTAAAGAACAAGAAGGAATGGAAAGCAATGCTCAGGGAATGCGACGTTCTTTTAGGGCGGCCCAATACCTTACAATACCAGGAGGAAGTGGATAAAATCAAGGAGGAAGCTAAAACAGCCCTGGAAGAACAGCAGGAAAAGACAAAGAAGCGCAAGGAATGGCAGATTCTTAACGATGATATCTCCAAGTGGGATAGAAATGGCGATTCCAAATCGGAGATTTATGTTGACGAGGATAAAATACTGCTGAAAAATCCTAATTCATCTGCTAACCGCGGGGCAATAACCACCATTACAAATAATAATGAAAAAGATGGTTGGAAGGATTTTACCCTAACAATAGAATTCAAGGTGTTAAGCGGCGCCTTGGATATATCTCTGCGGGGCGGGTTGCAAGTTTTAAATTATCAAGGGTTCCAATACCAGATATTTACCGGGATACCGGTAAAGTTCCCGAGAAGTTTCAAGGATGAGTGGCAGAAATATACCATAGAAGTAAAGGGCAAGAAGTTAACCATCAGCGGGACCGGTTTACCAGAGCCAGCAATTAGTGATATCCCTGAAGGATCTGGTGAAATCGGAATAAACGTAAAAGGCGGCGATAATATAATTGTCAAGGAATTGAAAGTAAAGGTGATAGAATAGTTTATGAGCGATCTAATAAAAGAAGTTACAGACCAGACGTTCGGGAATGAGGTGTTAAAATCAAGCAATCCGGTCTTGGTGGATTTCTGGGCGCCCTGGTGCGGGCCCTGCCGGATGCTGACGCCCATTTTAACCAAACTGGCCTCTCAATATCAGGGAAAACTGAAGGTGGTAAAATTGAATACCGACGAGAACCCTGATACGGCTACCACCTATAATATTTCGGCCATTCCCACCCTGCTGTTCTTCAATGGCGGGCAAATGGTAAACCAGATTATCGGGGTGAAACCACCCGATGAGTTGAAAAAGATAATTGACGAGGTGCTACCCCTGCGGGATAGCAATTAGATAGGATACCGTTAGGTATGAAATATTTAATTACGGGCGGGGCCGGATTCATCGGCTCCCATTTAGCCGAAACCCTGCTCAACCAGAATGACGAAGTCTGGATTATTGACAACCTCTCCACCGGCAGCATCAATAATATAGAGCATCTCAAATCCAATCCTAGATTCCATTACACGATTGACACTATATTCAATGAACCGCGGTTAGCGGAATTGATAGATAATTGCGATATCGTGTTCCATCTGGCCGCGGCTGTGGGCGTCCGGCTTATTGTGGAAAGCCCGGTTAACACCATCGAAACCAACATCGCCGGGACCGAGAGCGTTCTCAAACTGGCAAACAAGAAGAACAAGATTGTCCTGATTGCCTCAAGTTCCGAGGTCTACGGCAAGAGCACTAAAATTCCATTCAATGAAGATGACGATACGATTATGGGCCCAACTGTCAAATCACGCTGGAGTTATGCCTGTTCCAAGGCGATAGATGAATTCCTGGCGCTGGCTTACTGGCGGGAGAAGAAATTGCCCACTATCGTAGTCCGGCTCTTTAATACGGTCGGGCCGAGGCAATCAGGCCGGTACGGAATGGTGATTCCCCGCTTTGTCCAGCAGGCGCTGGCCGGAGAGCCATTTACGGTTTACGGAACGGGCAAACAATCACGATGCTTTACGGATGTGAGCGACGTGGTCGGCGCATTAATAAAAGTGGTCACTCATCCCAAGTCAATCGGCCAGGTCTTTAATGTCGGCAGTGAGCAGGAAATTACCATTGAGACGCTGGCATCCAAGATAAAAGAAAAGACAAAGAGTTCATCAAAGATAAAATATATTCCTTATGACGAAGCATACGAGAGCGGGTTTGAGGATATGCTCAGGCGCGTTCCGGACCTGACCAAGATAGGAAAACTTATCAATTACCAGCCAACCCAGAATATCGACCAGATACTGGATAAAATAATCAGGTATTTCAGAGAACAGAAATAACAAAAGTAAATCCCGCCATCTCCGTCCCGTAGAGCGGTAGCGGAGCGGGGTCGGCGGGACATAACGAGGCTGTAACGCTCCGGAGTTTATCCTGAGTATAACAAAGGGTCGCTAACAGCCTCTAATGGGAGAATAAAAATGATTAGCGGCGTTAAAATAAAGAGGTTGAATCCGATTTCTGATGAAAGAGGCCGGGTGATGGAAATCCTGAGATGTGATGATGAAATCTTCAGGAAATTCGGGCAGGTTTATGTTACTACGGCCTATCCGGGCGTGGTCAAGGCCTGGCATTACCATAAAAAGCAGACCGATTCTTTTACGGTACTGCACGGAATGGTTAAGATGGTGCTTTACGATGACCGCAAGAATTCCTCAACCAAAGGGGATGTCAACGAATTCTTTATAGGCCTGCATAATCCGATTCTGCTCCAGATTCCGCCTGAGGTCTATCACGGATTCAAGTGTATCAGCGAATACGAGTCCATAATGCTCAATTGCCCCAACGAATCCTATAACCGCAAGCAACCCGACGAATACCGGATTCCGGCTCATACCAAAAAGATACCGTATAGCTGGGCGCGAAAAGACGGCTAAATTACAACCCGGCCAAGCAGTATTTATGAATATAAACGGCATCGATGTTTATCTCGTCAGCGACGGTTCTTTCCGGCTGGACGGCGGGGCAATGTTCGGCGTGGTGCCGCGTCTGCTCTGGGAAAAACGCGCTCCCCCGGACGATAAAAACCGCATTAAAATGGGACTCTGGTGCCTGCTTATCAGGACAAATAATAAAAACATCCTTATTAATACCGGCATCGGCGATAAATTTAACAGCCGTTATCAGGATATCTTTGAGGTTCAACACCCGCCATCTCTTATATCTTCTCTGGCTGAATATGCTGTTAAGCCGGCTGATATAGACGTCGTGATTCTGACCCATCTGCATTTTGACCACTGTGGCGGCAATACCAGCCAATTGCGAAATACGAAAGGCGAATTGCAAGTTGTTCCGACATTTCCCAAGGCCAGGTATATTGTGCAGAAAACGGAATGGGAAAAATCCGTCAATCCGAATGAACGCACCAGGGCCAGTTATATAAAGGATAATCTTATTCCCATCAAAGAGGCAAACCAGATGGAACTGATTGACGGCGATAAGGAAATCCTGCCCGGGATATCTGTCCGGGTTACCGGCGGCCATACCCGCGGCCATCAGATTGTTTTTATTGAATCCGGCAATAAAAAGGCGGTTTATTGGAGCGACCTGATTCCCACCACGGCACACATTGACCTGCCTTATATTATGAGTTATGACCTCTACCCTGAGGAAACCCTGGAAGAGAAAAGACGGCTGGTTGAACAGGCGATAAAAGAAGAATGGATTTGTTTCTGGGAGCACGACCCAATGATAAATTGCGGGTACATCCGCAAAGATACCAACGGCAAGTTAACGGTTGAACCATTATCATAAATTAGCCCCTTCACCCTTCCCTCTCCCCTATGGGGAGAGGATAGATGAGGGGGAACTGGCATTGAAATTCCATACGATAAAATACTTGACATATCGGTGAATAGAGATATAATCTTTTAATAGTAATATCAGGAATGGACGCCCAAAGGCGTCAAGAGGAGGAGGGTCTTTATGGTAAAAACGCTATTTATCGGAACAACGGCAGGAATAATTCTTGCCTTGGCTGGTTGCGGAATGAGTCGGGTGTCTTCAACCTATTCGGTTGATACCACACCGGTAAAGACATATACACCGCCTCCGGCGACAATCAAGGTAAAAACTATCGCGATCCTGCCCTTTAAGGACAAAACCACCAACAGCCCGATTAAAGGAGATGTGGGCAGTATGGCCGTGGACCAGCTAACCACACTTCTGGTGAATTCTGAACGTTTCAGTGTTATTGAACGTGAACGTCTGGATGCGGTCCTGGCCGAACAAGGCCTGGCCGGAAAAGGCATCGTGGATTCCGCAACCGCGGCTCAGGTCGGCAAGGTTTTAGGCGTTGACCTAATATTTACCGGCGCCGTCACCAACTGGGAGGTCAAGGAGTCAAAATCAGCCACCTTTGTGCTGATTGGCGGCGGGTCTGAAAGAGCCCTTGATATTGACATGGCAGTAGACGGCCGGATTATTGATACGACCACCGGCCAGATTTTCTTTGCCGACTCCGGCGAGGTAAAACGGACGGAAAGCGTCTCTAAATCTGCCATCTTAAGTTTCGCTCCGGATGGCTATATTAAATTGGACCAGTCAGTGGCCGGCAAACAACTGCGCCTGGTACTGGATAATATGCTTTCCAAAATAATTCCGAAGGTGGATGCCAAGTTCAGCAGATAATACCCGCTCCGCCCGTACGGGCGCCAGGGCCCAAAGAGTAAAGTATGCGGTATACATTATGCAAAATAATAAAAGGCGGGCTACTACTTTTTACCATTTGCTTATTACTTACTCCTTTTATATCGGGATGTGCGGCCGCCAGGGTTAATACCACCTATCAGGATGATGACAGTAAGTGCGGGATTTATCCGCCTCCGCCGGCTAATTTCGTCAGGAAGCGGATAGCCATAATCCCACTTAAGGACAAGACCAACCAGCAATACACCAAAACCGACCTGGGTTCCCAGGCCGTGGATATCGGCATAACGTTATTGCTGAATGCCGAGCGGTTTGACGTAGTGGAGCGGGAACGGCTGGATGCCCTGTTAGCCGAGCAGAAACTGGTCGGAATAGTTGACCCGGAAACCGCGGCCAAGGCCGGCAAGATTTTAGGCGTTGATTTGATATTTACCGGAGCCATAACTAACTTTGAAATAGAACGTTCCAAAACCGGCGGTAATTTTGGATTGCCCCGCATCGGCAAGATGCCGGCTTTTGCTGTTCAAAAACAGACCTCTATTATGGCGATTTCGTTAGCCATTGACGGCCGGGTAATTGAGGTGGAAACCGGCCGGGTTCTCTTTGCCGGTTCCGGCGAGATTAAGCGGGAGGAGAGAGCGGATAACTGGGGTGTCTGGCTGGAAAGCGGAGCCCATGTTTCATCCAAAGAGAAAATAAAGATAGACCAGAATGCAGCCGGCAAGCAACTCCGTTTTGCGCTGGACGCCCTGATTAAGAAACTTATTCCCAAGATTGACGCGACCTATGGCGTAATAACGCCTGCGCCGGAAAAACAAACAGAGAATGAACCCTGACTCTGATTGTCTTACGACATATTTGAGCCCCGTTAAAGCGGGATAAACTCCGCGAATTATCCGCCGAAGGCGGATCCGCCTTTGGCGGACAGGCCGTAAGACCCCGCCGGGAATTTATTGTCGGCGGGCAACCTAATCAATAAAAAGGGGTAAATAGAATAGGATGCATTATGGAAAAGACATTAGTAATTATCAAGCCCGATGGAGTCCAGCGGAAATTAATAGGCGAGATTATCAACCGTTTTGAGAACAAGGGCCTGAAAATCGTGGCGCTAAAAATGCTCAAGGTCTCGCCCAAACAGGCCGAAACCCTTTACGCCGTGCATAAAAAGAAGCCGTTTTACCAGGGACTGCTTAAATTCATCACGGCCGGACCGGTAGTAACTATGGTCATAGAGGCAATTAGCGCGGTGAATATCTGCCGCAAGTTGCTCGGGGCAACCTTCGGCCCTGATGCCGAAGCCGGCACCATCCGCGGCGATTTCGGAGCCAGTATCAGTTATAACCTGATTCACGCCTCGGATTCGCCCGAAGCCGCCGGTAACGAAATTGCCATCTTCTTTAAGGATACCGAAATCCTGGCTTACCACCTGGATAACCTTAAATGGGTTTATCATCCTTCCGAAGAAGAAGAGATGAATTAATCTTATACCTTAATACGAATGGAGGGTTCCATGAACAACAGAAATAACCGCGGATTCACGCTGATAGAACTGATGATGGTCGTGATTATCATCGGAATACTGGCGGCCATTGTAGTGCCTAAGTTTACCGGCCAAGTCGGAAGGGCGCGAATAGCCGCGGCGAAATTAGAAATCAGGAATATCGACATGGCCTTGGAGAGATACGAGATGGAAAACGGCTCATTCCCTACCACCGAACAGGGTCTAAGGGCCCTGAGGGAAAAGCCCACTTCTTCTCCGGTACCCCGGGATTGGAGCGGTCCTTATCTGAAGGATGACCCCAAAGACCCCTGGCAACAACCCTATCAATACCGCCGCCCTTCACAAAATAACCTTGATTATGACATCTGGTCTATTGGCGATGATGGCAAGGATGGAACCGAAGATGATATCGCAAATTGGAAGAAAGATAAATAAATCTTCTGCTGACAATCCCGCCTCATTATCAGCCGGGATAACCCTTTTGGAGGTCCTGATTGCTATTTCTATTCTGGCAATCTGCATCGTGGCTATTTTTACTGTCTTTATCAGTTGCTTTGATGCCCAGTTAAGGGCGGAAAACCACTCTAAAGCCGCGCTTATCGCAATGGATGCCCTGGAATATGCCAATGAATTCCCCATCCCTTTAAGTTCGCAGGAATTAAACGAGGATGTCCGTAAGTTTACCTGGGAGTTCAGCCAGAATGATATTGAGGAATATCCTAAACTAAAGGAAATTATTATTGATATTATCTGGGAACAGGGTAAAAGACAGGGTAAATTTTCTCTGACTACATACTGTTGGAACCCCCAGAAATAATAACCTTATGCCGAAGATTAGATTATCGGGTTTTACCCTGATAGAGTTAATGATTGCCAGCGTATTAATGGCCCTGGCCGGCTTGGCCGCATACCATTCTTATAGCCAGGGAATCCTGGTCTGGAAAAAAGGGCAGGAGAATTCCAACCAGGATAAGGCCCTGCTAACAATGGAAAGGATTAATCGCGACCTCAAGAACACCTTTTCCTTTAGTCCGGTTGGCTTCAACGGCGAGGAGACGAAAATCTCCTTTCCCTACCTTACCCTAAAATACGACTGGACTCGGCCGGAAGAGAACGGCGAAACAGAAGACATATCTGCCGCCACAGAATCGTCCGTCCCCCTGCCGCTTATTACCAAGATGACCTATGAATATAACCAGAGCGAGGGAAAACTCTCCCGCCTCTCGGAGATATACGCCTATCCCAATCTTGATGAATTAAAGGTCAATCCCGACGATACGAAAAAGGAGTCCTCCCGCGTTCTCCTTGAAGACGTAGAAATACTAAAATTCTCCTATGCGATAACCAAAACCCCGGAACTTAGTTTCTCTAATAATGCCATTAACTCCGGCATACCCTATGCAATAAAGATAGAGTTAAAGTTAAAGAGCATGAAGAATGCCCTAACGCGCACGATAATTATCCCTATTATTAAGCCGCCCCGAAACGAGGGCAAATGAGATAAAGTATGTTTTTATCCCGTAAAAATGGCGGAGTCGCAACCCCAATCTTCAGTCGGGATAAACTCCGTCCCGCCTGTCCCGACAAATGTCGGGAATTGTTTCGGGGCAGTGTCCTGATAATTGTCCTCTGGGTAATAATCATCCTCACCATCCTGGCCGTGAGTGTCAGCGTGGTCGCCTCGTCCCAGGTGTTTTCTGCCAGGCGATACCGCAATCAAGTAACGGCTTATTTCATTGCCCGGTCCGGCATTGCTTTATGCCTTGCCGAATTAAACCGCGACAAGGAAACCAACACCTATGACGCCTTAAAAGAGACGTGGAGCAATAAAGCCGAATTGTTTAACGACAAACCGGTGGGCAGCGGATTCCTGGGCGTGGCCTATGAATACTCCAATCAAATCAAGACCGTTTCCAGCGAAGGCGAATCAACCGTAACCAACACCTTTTACGGAATGATTGACGAAGAACGCAAGATAAACATCAATACCGCCAGCGCCGCGGTTCTTGAAACGTTATTCCAGGACCGGGCATCTCTCAGCCCGGGCCAGGCAAAGGAAATAGCGGACAGCATTGTTGACTGGCGCGACACCGACGACACCAGAAGGGATAACGGCGCCGAAACCGGCTATTACCAGAGTTTGTCATCACCATACCCCTGCAAGAATAATAAGTTTGATATACTTGAAGAAGTGATACTGGTCAAAGGAATGCGGCCTGAAATCTTCCAGACCGTCCGGGATTTTATCACCGTTTACGGCGACGGCCGGGTCAATATTAATACCGCCCCTTTCCCGGTCTTGCATGCCCTGGGACCGTCTGAAATTCTGGCCGAGAAAATCATCCGCTGCCGGTCCGGCTCAGATGAAATAGACGGCACCGAAGACGACGAGGTCTTTACCCAGCCGTCCGCTATTATCAGCGCCCTCAACAAGAAACAAACCCTCACCCAGGAAGAAACCAATCAGATAAATAACCTGATTACCACCAACGCCATCGGCGTAAAATCAACCTACTTTCAGATTATCTCTTCCGGCTATCTTGCCGATATAAACACGGGCGAAAAGGACCCTAAAAATAGTAAGAGAATTACTTGTATTATCACCCGAAATGGTAAGATAGTACTCTGGCAGGAGTAATCAGGTGCTTCATAATTAATAATTCGTAATTACAAATAATGTTTGGCTCTAAAGATTTGCTTGGTATTGAAATAGGCGGCCAGTATCTCAAAATTATCCACCTTAATAATAAGCAGGAGATACTGAACTGGGTTTCCACCGATATCCGGACGTTAAATGATGACGGTATCGTGGATTTCATCCGCAATTATCTCCGGGAAAAGAACATTAAGACCGTAGATGTGATTAATCCGGTCCCGGCCCGATATACCATCAGTAAAAACATTGAATTGCCCTCCACCAATCCGGCGGAAATCAAGCAGATTATCAAACTCCAGGCCGGCCACCATTCGCCTTATTCGCCGGAAGAGATTGTTATTGATTATATTCCCATCGGCGTCTTCCGGGGCGGCTATACCAGGATATTCCTGATAATTGTTAACCGCGATAACGTCAAACGTAACTTTGATATCATCGAGCGCTCCGGCCTGAGATTGAAGAAGATGGTCCTGTCCCTGGAGACCATGGTCCTCTGGTATAAAGACCGTTCCCCGTCCAATTCCCTGGGCATACTTCACCTGGATGCCGACAACACCGATTTTCTGGTGATTAAAGAGCAGAAACCTATATTCCTGCGTAATATTCCGGTCGGCGTAGAGCAGTTATTATATGACCGCGATAAATATGTCCCGCAGTTATTGGAAGAAATTAATCATTCGCTTGAGGCATATCAGACCGAGCAGATGGAATCGCTCTCAAAAATAGTTGCCTGCGGCGCCACCTCAAAAGCCGCTGAATTCCTGCGCCAGATACCGGAAAAGAGCAATATCACGGTTGATATTGAAGACAATCTTGAGGGGCTAAAACTCGCCCCCGGCGCGCCGGATATTAAAGGCGCGGCTTCAGACCTGTCGGTTATCGGCCTAGCCGCCGGCGTGGTTAAATATAACAAGACCCATCTGGACCTGACGCCGGAAGAGGTGAAACTGCGCGAGTCCGTGGCTGAAAAGAGCCGCGACATTATCTGGCTCGGCACCTTGATGTTCTTTATTCTGATACTCTTTCTTTCCATCTTCGCCCAGAAAATCTGGATGAAGAATAGGATGGTAAAAGTCCTGGAGAGCGAAAGCCAGAAATACCAAAAAGAAGCCGCCGGGTTAAAAGGCACCAAGCGCAAGATTGGACTGGTCAAAACCCATTTCCTGCGCCGGAATTTCGCCCTGGACGCCCTGACCGAAATTCATAAGTGTATGACCCCGGAGATTTACCTGACCAGATTGCTTATTGACGACCAGCAAAATAGCGGCCGCGACCAGCAGAATACGACACGGTTTGTATTGCACGGAACTGCCAATACTACGGCAGATGTTCATCAGATGGCGGATAGATTGGGAAAATCTGATTATTTTAAGGATGTCAAGGCGCCGCCGACTACGCCCCGGACTGAAATCAATCGCGATACCAGAATCAAAAGAGAAGTGGTTGACTTTGAAATAAGCGGCAAACTGGAGCTGGAGTTAAAATAATTATGAAATTTATTTCCAAACTGTCTCAGCGAGAACGGATGTACTTTTACATTACCGCGGTGATTATTACCCTCTTTCTGGTGGACCGTTTTATCTTCGGCATGATGCTCGGACAGATTAACCAACTGGATGAACGGATATCTACCCTGAAAGATGAACTGGCTAATGATAAAAAGATTATCTCTTCTAAAGATAACATCAACAAGGAAAGCGAACTCTACGGCAAATACCTGGCCAAAGAAGAAAACCCTGACCGTGAATTGCCGAAAATAATAAACACCCTGGCTATCCAGTCCGAATTGATTAACTCTGAATTAAAGCCCATTCCATCAAAAGATGGGAATAGATATCTGGTGGAACTAAACGCCGAGGGCAAGATGAAGAATATAGTTAGCTTTATGTATAACCTGAATATGGGGCATTCACTGCTCAAGGTGGAAAAAATAGACCTCTCGCCCAAAGCGGCAAAATCGGAAACCCTTAAGATATATATCTTAATCTCCAAGGCCGTGGTGCAATAGCCATTATAGTAAGGCAGTCTGCCAAATATGATTCCTCAAGAAAGAGAAATCTACTGGTATATCCCCCGCATCCTGATCGTGGTTCATTACGGCCTGTTCATTATCGCTTCAATCATATTTTTCTACGGCGTCCTTAAACACTTCCGGCTCATTCGCCTGGGCAAGAAAGACAACCGCCTTTCGTCTCTGCCCCAGCGCCTTTTTCATCTGGTTTATTACGGGCTGTTCCAGCGCCGTATCCTGGAACGGCTCTATCAGGGCGCTACCCACACCGGCATCTTCTACGGCCTGGGCCTCCTCTATATCGGCACCCTCGTAGTCCTGGTCCAGTCCGACCTGGGCATCATCATACTGACCGGCGCATTCTATCAATACTTTTCACTGGCTATGGATTTAGCCGGCGCAGCGCTTTTAATCGCCCTGTTATTCGTCATTATCCGGCGCTATATCATCAGGCCGGTTGAATTAGACAACCAATGGGACGACCTGCTGGTTATCTTGTTCCTGGGCGCTCTTGTCATCACCGGATTCCTCCTGGAAGGCAGCCGGATGGCAATAACCGAGATACCTCAACAATTCGCCATTCGCTATTTCTCGCCGCTCGGGCTCCTGGCCGGAAAATTAATTATCGCTTTGGGCATAACCGAATCCGCGGTCCGGATTTATTATCCCATCTGCTGGTTCACCCATTCCACTGTGCTGGTGGCTCTTATTGCTTATTTTCCCTGGTCCAAACTGATGCACATATTCACCGCGCCATTGAATATATTCTTCCGTGATTTGGAACATCCGGGCACGCTGGTCAACCTGGACCTGGAAACATCAGAAGAATTCGGCATCACCAAGATAACCGACTTCACCTGGAAACACCTGCTGGACCTGGATGCCTGCACCAGATGCGGACGCTGTAACACCGGCTGTCCCACCAACCTGAGCAATAAATCGTTGAAGCCCAAACAACTGATTCAGAACCTCAAAAACCACCTGTTCGCCCAGCCCCTGCGCGCAGGAACGGGGTTCAACAAGGTATCTGTCAAGGGGCAGTTGCCCAATCTGGCGCCCGAGACCGTTTCCTATGACGAAATCTGGGATTGCACCACCTGCGGATTCTGTAAGTCCAATTGCCCGGTCTTTATCGACCATCCACCCAAACTGTTGGAATTCCGGCGCCATCTGGTCCTGGCTGAAAGCAATTTCCCGCCTGAGGTCAAGACCATGTTCAAGAATATGGAAACCAACGGCAACCCCTGGCCAATCAGCTGGGACAAACGCAGTGATTGGGTTAAAGCGGAGCCCGCTACCGCGGGCGGAGTCCCGACGAATGTCGGGAACTTGAGAATCCTAAACGAGGGCGATAAAACCGATATCCTGCTCTGGGTGGGTTGCGCCGGCGCCACCGATGACCGCAATACCCGGGTAGCCCGGGCCCTGGTCAAGGTGCTCCAAAAAGCCGGAGTGGATTTCGCCATTCTCGGCAATGCCGAACGCTGTTGCGGCGACCCGGCCCGGCGCATCGGCAACGAATATCTCTACCAGCAACTGGCCGATGAAAATATCCAGACCCTCAAGAAATATAAATTCTCCCGGATTCTGACCTATTGCCCGCATTGCCATAACACCCTCAAGAACGAATACCACCAGATGGACGCTAATTTCAACGTCCTGCATCACAGCGAATTCATCTGGGAACTAATCCAATCAGGTAAATTATCAGTTTCGCAATCAGCCATTGCCAATCTGCAATCGGTCACGTATCACGACTCCTGTTATCTGGGCCGGTATAACGACATCTACAATGCGCCCCGGCAGATTCTAAAATCCATACCCGGCGTGGAATTTAAGGAGATGCCCCGCAACCACAAAAAGAGTTTCTGTTGCGGCGCCGGCGGCGGACGGATGTGGATGGAGGAAAAACGAGGCGACCGGATTAACCAGATTCGCATCCAGGAAGCGCTTGGTACAGTCAAGCAGGGAACGGTTATCACGGCCTGTCCCTACTGCCTGACTATGTTAGGGGATGGCATCAAGGAAAAAGGCATTACCGACCAACTCAAAGCGCTGGATATCGTTGAGATACTAAGCAATTCTTAAACACGAATCCCTCGACTATTCGTGTCCATTCACTTCTATTCGTGTCATTCGTGTTCTCTTCTTTATGCCTTTGCGTCCTTTTGGCGCCATAAGGGCGCCATGGCGCTTCGGCGCCAGTGGCAAAATCTATTTCAAATAAATCAACCCATCCAGGAACAGCATCCCGCCGCCCATAATCATAAACAGAATCCCCAGGTCCGGCTTGACCTCGGCCAATTTGAGAAAAAGATACACATCGCTGGTCTCTATCCGGCCCCAGACATAAAACCCCAGGGCTGCCGCGAGAATGCCGGCCAAAAGAATCAAGACGCCATAGATAGATTTGGAGGGGACAACCAGCGAGATAAACCCTGAGAAAAAGGCAAAGGCAATAATGGCGATAAGAATTCTGAATGCCAAATAGAGTTTCAGCTCGCTATATGCGTAGGCGGTTTGATTAATCAGCCCAAATGTGCCCTTACCTGTTGCCCAGGGCGTATAAAGCGACCAGATTAACAGCCCCAGCCCGGCCGACAGCAGGAAGAAATGCAATACCCATAACAGGAAAGTTGGCTTTTTCATCTTCTTCTACTGATACTTGGCATCCCTAATCTGGTCAAGAAATTTCACTACAAAGAGCACCAAATAACCCTTGTCACCCTGAGCGGAGCGAAGGGTCTCGTTAATAATTAGATTCTTCGCCTGAGGCTCAGAATGACACCTTCGTGCCTTAGTGTCTTGGTGGCTAAATTTAAACTCTCCTGTACTATAAAAAATCCCCCTTGACCCCGTTAGAGATAGGGCATCTTTCTCTGACGACCGTCCTGGCGTAAAACCGCGCGGAATCCACGAAACACCCAAATAATGATGTTTTATCTTATAATGAACAAAATATCTCTAACGGGGTTGACAAAACCGGGGATATCTGCTATAATTACTGGAGTATTGGCCGGCTAAAAGCAAGCGAATACAAGGGAGGTAAGACAGATGAAAGGGATAATAATCACGGTGGCGATACTGGCGGTCATCCTGGGGCCGGGCTGGTATCTCATAAACCTAAATGCGGAACGGAACGCCCAAGCCGCTCCTAAATACGCCTGGAAACCGGTTCAGGCCAGGGTCACTCATTACAGTTGCAATGAAAAAGCCGAGCGGAGATGGAAGGGCAAGACCTCGCTCAACAAATCAGCCCGTAATAATGACGGCGTGGCAGTTGACCCCAGGATAATCCCTTATGGCTCAGTTATTCACATCCCGGGCATCGGCACCAGGGTTGCCGACGACACCGGCGGCAAGTGCCGGCAGTATGGCAGGAATAACCAGGTGCTGGTTGACGTGCGCTGGAATGACAAAACCCGGCAGGAAATGCTGGATATGGGCTCGGAATGGCAGACCGTTTACATCCTTCAAAAGGTCAGCAACGATTAGCCAGGAAAACACGCGGAATGCGGTTGTAATCCTTGAGGATTTTTATATCACGGAAACATTCCGATGCCTTTATGATTCTGAGCACGGATTTTGCCTGCCCTTGTCCTATTTCCAGCAGGAGCCAACCGCCGGGCTTGAGATAATCCGGCGCCTGGGTGATTATCTTTTCAATATAAGCCAGGCCCTTTTTGCCGGCCCATAATGCCTTGGACGGTTCATATCTCAGTCCGGCCTGCCACCTGGATTTCTCGGCCCTGTCAACATAGGGCGGGTTGGAGACGATTATGTCCGCTTTAATGCCTTTGAACGGCTCAAATAAATCGCCATAGCAAAACCTAATATATTTACCAACTTGATGACGTTTAACATTGAGCCGGGCGATGCGCAGCGCCTTTTTAGATATATCAGACGCAAAGATACGCAGGTTTTTAACGCCGCTCTGCTTGGCGATTGATACGGCGATATTGCCTGAGCCCGTGCCGAGGTCCATAACGTATAGCGTAGAGCGTAGAGCGCTATGCGTTAAGACATTGATACATTTTAGCGTTTGCTCCACCAGCAGTTCGGTTTCGGGCCTGGGAATCAGAACCGCCGGCGTGACCACAAAGTCCAGGGACATAAATTCTTTGTGTCCGGTCAGATATGCCATTGGATACCCCCTGTTATATTTCCTGAGCAGTTTTCGGAAACGAGAGTATTGCGCCGGGGTGATAATCTTCTGAGGGTCTTTGTATAAATCAATCCGTTCACATTTCAGGATATGGGCCAGTAAAATTTCTGTATCAGAACGTAACAAGGGTGAAAGGTATGAACCATCTTTCATCTTTCCACTTTTATCTTTCATCTTTACTTAGAGGCCGAGATATTCTGGATTTTGAGCTTGCGGTCTTCTTCCATGAGTTTATTAATCATCTCATCCAATTCGCCTTCCATCACAACCGGCAGGTTATGGAGCGAGAAATTGATGCGATGGTCGGTAACCCGGCTTTGGGGAAAGTTGTAGGTGCGGATTTTCTCGCTCCGGTCGCCGGAGCCAATCTGGGTCTTGCGCATCTTATCCCGGACCTCTTTAGTTTTAGAGGCCAGATTTTCGTAGATGCGGCTTCTCAGGAGGCGCATGGCCAAATCCTTATTGCGGTGCTGGGAACGTTCCACCTGGCAGGCCACGACCGTGTTGGTCGGAAGATGGGTGATGCGCACGGCCGAGGCGGTTTTATTGACGTGCTGTCCGCCCGGACCGCCGGCTGAATAGGTGTCAATCTTGAGGTCTTCTGACCTAATTTCCACTTCTACTTCTTCGGCTTCGGGCAGGACCGCCACCGTGCAGGCCGAGGTATGAATCCGGCCGCTGGCCTCGGTGTGCGGGACCCGCTGGACCCGATGTCCGCCGCTTTCAAATCTCAGGTGCTTGTAAACGCTCTCGCCTTCTATGGAAAAGGTGACATCCTTGAATCCGCCCAGTCCGGTCGGGCTGGAATCCATCAGCAGGCACTTCCATCCTTTCCTGTCGGCATACTTGGTGTACATCCGGAAAAGTTCGGCGGCAAACAGGGCCGATTCTTCGCCGCCGGTGCCGGCCCGGATTTCCATAATCACATTCCGGTCGCCATGTTCTTCGTCAGTCAGGAACATCTCTTCCATTTCGCCTAAAATCTTCTTTTCTTTTTCGGCTAATGTATTGAGCTCCTCGGTGGTCATCTCAATAAAATCCTTATCGTTTTTGTGCTGCTGGATTAACTCCTGGGTGTCCTTCTTTTCCTTGCGGATTTCCCCCAGCGCCTTGATGCGGGTTACGAATTTGGTGAGTGCGCCGCGTTCTTTCATCAGTGAAGCATAACGGGACTGATTGCCGATTATCTCCGGCTGGACAATGAGCGTCTCTATCTCCTCGTATCGTCTCAATATTTCGGCAAGTTTATTTTCCATAATCAATGGTTTTGCTGGATTCCCGCCTACGCGGGAATGACGCAAACGGAAATATTTACGCCCGGACGATACGTTCGCTGAAACCGGCAACATTTTTGGCGGCGTTCCGGGTGTCAATAACCAGCCGGCTATGCTGGACCAACCACTGATAGTCATAAGCCGTATGGTCAGTGGAAATAACCACCACGTCCTGTTTCTTGAGCATCTCTGCTGAAAGCGGGGTTGATTTCAGCGGCGGGAATTTATAGTGCCTCAGGTGCGGCAGTTTCGGGATAAAGGGGTCGTTATAAATTACTTTAGCGCCCTGCTCCTGGAATAACTCCATCAGTTTCAGGGACGGCGACTCCCTAATGTCATCTACATCCTTTTTATAAGCCATCCCCAATATGAGGATGCGGGAATTCTTTACTGATTTAGAACGTTTATTCAACGCTTCTATTGTCCTGGCCACGACATAATAAGGCATAGAGATGTTTATTTCACCGGCCAGTTCAATGAATCTGGTGGTCATCTCATATTGCCGCGCCTTCCAGGAAAGATAAAACGGGTCTATGGGAATGCAGTGGCCGCCCAGGCCCGGACCAGGATAAAAACTCTGGAATCCGAATGGCTTGGTGGCCGCGGCAGAAATCACCTCCCAGATATTGATGCCCATTTTGTCAAAGAGCATCTTGAGTTCGTTAACCAAAGCGATATTGACACAGCGATAGATATTCTCCATCAGTTTGGTGGACTCAGCCACCCGGGCCGAAGAGACCCGAATAACCTTGGCCACCGCCTTTTCATAGAGCATAACTGCAATATCCGTGGCGACCTTATCTACCCCGCCGACCACCTTGGGAATTTTCTCGGTAGAATATTTGGGATTGCCCGGGTCTTCGCGTTCAGGCGAAAATGCCAGATAAAAGTCCCGGCCGCATTTCAGGCCGGTTTTTTCCAGGATGGGCTTAACCACTTCATCTGTCGTGCCCGGATAGGTAGTGCTTTCCAGAACGATTAACTGTCCTTTTCTCAAATTGGCGGCGATACTTCGGGCGGTATTTTCAATGTATGACATATCCGGGTCGCGCATAACGGTCAAGGGTGTCGGAACGCAGATAATAATCGCGTCCATGGCCTTAAGTTCCTTGAAATTGTCCGTGGCGTGAAAATGGTATTTCCGGCGCATCTCCTGGATGAGCGATGCCGGAATATGCTTGATATACGATTTGCCCTGCTTTAAGGCCTTTATCTTAACCTGGTCAATATCAAATCCGGTTACCGGGAATCCCTTATAAGAAAAGACCTTGGCCAGGGGGAGTCCGACATAGCCCATTCCAATAATGCCGACCTTTGCCTTGTGCGCCTTGATAAGCTCTGCAATCTTCATAATTATGTTTACCCGTCCGGCCTATATTAGATGTCTTCTGCAAACGCTTTATTTATACTGATGTGCAGGATAGTTAATTCTGCGGATAAGTCAATAATTCAATGCCGTCTTTTTCTTGCCTTATTCAACAAGATTTAGTAGAAGAAATCCTTGATTAATTATTAGTTTAAGAAAGAAGGGGTTTAACTATGCAAAGCACATACAGGCCATCAAAAACAAAACGGCGCCGCAAGGGCGGTTTCAGGGCCAGAATGAAAACCAGGGGCGGCCGCAAGGTGTTATCGCGCCGCCGGGCCAGAGGTTGCTGGAAACTAACGGTCAGCGACGAGCCGACACTGAAGAATCGGAAGTAATCCCTGCGCCATGGTTACTTGCGGTACAGTTTCTTTTTAAGAGCATCCTGGATTTCGGCCGGAACAAACAACCTCATATCCGCACCCAACGAAATCGCTTCTTTCAGCAGGTGGGACGAAATATAAGAATATTTCTCGCAGGTCATCACAAAGACCGTTTCTATGTCCGGCGCAATGGCCCGGTTGGTTAGGGCCATCTGGAATTCATATTCAAAATCTGAAATTGTCCTGATACCGCGCAGGATAATATTGGTCTTCTGCCGGCGGACATAATCAATTAACAGCCCCTTGAACGAATCTACTTTGACATTAGAATATTTAACCGCTACCTTTTTTATATGCTTGACCCGCTCCTGCCTGGAGAAAATGGGATTTTTGGCGGGATTGTCAGCCACAGCCACAATCAGCTCGCTGAATATCTTGGCGCCGCGTTCAATCACATCAATATGCCCTTTGGTCAACGGGTCAAAGGTTCCGGCATAAATGGCTTTACTCATAATCAACTCCTCCCGATTCCATAATAAATAAATCCCTGTTGTTTCATACCGGCCGGTTCAAAGATATTGCGTCCATCAAGAATGACGGGCCGGCGCATCAGTTTCTTTATTCTGGCTAAATCAACCTGTCTGAATTCATCCCATTCGGTGGCAATGAACAGGCAGTCGCTTTTCTGAACCGCCTCGTAAGGATTGGAACAATAATGAACGGCCGGCAATAGTGTACGGGTTTCTTTCATTGCCTGCGGATCGTAGGCCTTGATATACGCCTTCTCGCGGAGTAACTGCTCTATGATATAAATTGACGGCGATTCCCGGATATCATCGGTATTGGGCTTGAAGGAAAGCCCCCAGACCGCGATATGCTTACCCTTGAGATTCCCGCCCAGCGCCTTTTTAATCTTATTAATAACCATTTCGCGTTGATGAAGATTAACCTTTTGAACGGCTTTGAGTATGCCAAAGTCATAGCCCAATTTTCTTGATATATGGATAAAGGCGGCTACATCCTTGGGGAAACAGAAGCCGCCATATCCGATACCTGCATTAAGGAAATGCGGATTGATTCTCTTGTCCAGGCCGATGCCGTGGGTCACCATTTTTATATCGGCGCCGCTCTGTTCGCAAATATTGGCCAGGGAGTTGGCATAGGATATTTTCAGCGCCAGGAACGAATTAGCCGCATGTTTGATAAGTTCGGCGCTTTTGATGTCGGTAACCAGTATTTCGGAGCGGAATGAACCAAAAACCCGGCGCATTACCCTTTCGGCCGCTTTGCTTTTAACTCCAAGCACGATGCGGTCCGGGTAAAGAGTGGTTTTGATGGCCGAGCCCTCCTGCAGGAACTCCGGGTTTGAGACGATATCAAAACTGGCATTTTTAGGGGCGTGCAGTTTGATGATGCGCTCCATTTCTTCGGCCGTGCCGACCGGCACCGTGCTCTTTTCCACGATAATCTTATATTGGCAATTAAGGTTTACCGCTATTTCTTTTGATACGCGGCGGATTTGCGAGAGGTTGGCGCCGCCCCACTTGCCCAGCGGAGTGCCGACCGCAATGAATATAACCTCAGCAAACCGCACGGCTTCTTTGACGTCGGTTGAGAAACTCAGCCGTCTATTGGCATAATGGCGCTTAATCAGTTTTTCCAGGCCCGGCTCATAAAAAGGCGTAATTCGTTTTCGGAGCGTCTCTATTTTCCTACGGTCGCTGTCAACGCAGATAATCTTATGTTTCTTTTCAGCCAGACACACGCCTGTAACTAAACCCACATGGCCCGAGCCGATAATGGCAATTTTCATATTTATTTAATTCCCATAATACCTTCCCCAATGCCCTTGGGTGAAAGCATAATATTGAAATTCTTCTCATCTTTGCCCTTGTCTATTATTACGGCAAATTCAAGGAAGAATTCATGCAAGTCCCGGCGCAGGGAATAACGCCGGTTGATAAAATCACCGGCCTGGAAATCATATTGGTCCGCAACGGATAATTCCCACTTTTCCAGCGGAGAACAGGTCAGGTTCAGGCCGTAGGTATCGGTGCGGTCCAGGATATAATTGCCGTACAAAGAAACCAGCCACTGGGAATAAGGCACGAAATTAACATTAAAATACCAGACCTCGCCCTGATGAGTATTGGTATTATACTGCCAAACTGTTCTGAATGAAAACGGCGCCGCCGGGGTAAGCAGAACATCCAGATTAAGGTCGGAGATTTTCCGTTCGGGAAAATCATTGCTTTCCACCGGCGGAATCGTCAGCGAACTCATCGGGTAAAGATAGTTTGATGCGGTATTGGTAATCGGCTTGGAATAACGCTCGATGGACAGGCCGATATTCAGGAATTCATTATAAGCGCCGTTATGCTCCGACTTGAAACGGTTCCTGATTTCAAAGAACCATTCACCAAATTCATCGTACCGGTCGGTATTATCAAAAAAGTATAAGTCCGAAGACGGGGCGCTAACGTAACTGTTATTGGTATAGCGGACATCAAAAGACACTGTGTGCACGGGCTTGGAAATGCCCAACGGTTTCTCTTTAAGGTCAAAAGCGCGGTAAAACTGGGTGAACACTCTGGCGCCTTCCGAGCCGACAAACCGAACGGTATAATTATTATCCTGCGGTGTTTTGTTGTACCCGGTCCACCGGCCCAAGACAAACGGGGTAAATTTAATAAAACTCATTTCTAACGGAACGGATATTTCGTTAAAACTGTCTATGCGGTTGGCTTGATAGCCGGGAATTTCAGGCAGGTCATCCCGTTCTCTCTGCATACTGGAAATCTCCATAGTTCCCGAATAGTATAAAAACGGTATCGAACCGGAAAAGACCAGCGGCTCATTCATCAGATACGCTTTGAGGCGCGGCTGATAATCTGTTTTATTGCGGAAACTGTTAAGGGTCGGCTGTTCAAGCAGAACCATTGCTTTATTATATCGCAGGTAACGCAAATACACATAAGATTCTGGCGGCTTTTGTTCCTTATACTCATCGTTAAAGAATTCCGGCAGGAAGTAGCGGTCCGAAAGATAATACATCTCCACATCGCCGCGCAGGTTAGGGGTAACATTTTGCCGGTGGAACACCTGCAGCCGGCCCCTTTCCTCGTTAGTTACCGTAGCCATTTCCTGGGGCGTTTTGTATAATAAGGTGTTGTATTTCAAATCAGGGTCAGGGCCTTTATCCTGGATATAATAACCCTTGGTAAAACCCTCATAGTTCCGCCAGTCGTATTCCAGTTTCGGTTCCGAGGCCCAGCCGCGTTTCTCGTAAATATGTTCATCCAGCGTCAGGTCGCCCCATAATTTAGTTTTATAATAACCGTCCCGGTCCTTCATAATCTCCCCTTTTTCGTCACGGACATATTTGGTGATATTCAGCCCTAATTTTATGTCCGTGCTCTGGCCCAGTCGGGTAGATTTGGAAAAGCGGGCGGTCCTTAAAATAGAATCCTCGCCCAGCGTTTTCTTGTAATAAGGAATATAAAAAACCGGGATGCCGACTATATGCGGCACCAGATGGTTAATAATAATATGCTTGCCGGACTCATCCTTGATAAAAGACACCTGATGCGCCCAAAAATAATAATGCGGCTGGCCATGCGGGCAGGTGGTGACCGAAGCATTGCGGGCAATTATCGTGCTTTTATTTACCTGGTAGGCAATGTTTGCCCTGATGACAACGGTAAGTTCCTGCCCGCGGTTATCCCGGCTCGAGGTTCTGATTTCCAGGTTGATAATAATCGCCGTATCGTTGATAAAATTATAGTAAAAACGGTCCGCGGATAAAATGTCGTTCTCGCTAATGACCTTGACATTCTCTTCGGCATAAACCTCATCAAATATAAGATCCTTGCCCGTCATCATATTTTCCTGCTTGGTTTTATTACGCGCGATAAGCGTTTCGGCTTTTAGTATCTTACCGGCCTGGTATAATTCCACCTTATTGGTAAAAGCCGTAATCTGGACGCTGTCCTCCTTGCGGATTTCCATCTGCCCGTAACGGACATAGGCCGAGGGCTCGGATTTCTGCGGGGCAGATTCGGCCGGCCCAACAGTTTTGGCAGGCGCCGGCGACGTTGCGGTATCTTTACCGTTCTTTTCCTGGGCAAAAGAAGCAAAAGGCGCATTGCCAAGCACTCCCAGGCCGCATACGAATAGTATCTTCCAAAACTGTTTCATAACACCTATCTTCATAATTTATAATCAGGCAAAGTCAAACAAAACCACCCAAAACTTGACCCCGCACTTATTCCGATGTAGTATTTATAATCGCGCTGGGCTAAGCGCGGACGCCGGGCATAAATGGATACCCCGCGCCTTTTGATGCTCCCGTAGTTCAATTGGATAGAGCACTGGCCTCCGAAGCCAGGAGTACAGGTTCGAGTCCTGTCGGGAGTAATAAAAGGTGCGGGGGCGGAACCGTAAAATAAAATGAACATTTTCTTGATTTATAGACGGATATATGCTAAATTACTTTATAGATAATCCGCGTAATAATCTATTACAGGGGAGGATATTTTTATGCCAACTATTGTAGAATGTCCGCTTTGCGATACCAAGTATGATATTGCCTCTCTCAAAGACGGGATGAAATTAAAATGCACCCGCTGCCATAAAGTAGTCGGCACAATCAGCGGCGGCGATTTGCTGCCCATTTTAGAGACCATTAAAGCCCCGATATCTCCAAAGAAAATCGCACCGCCACCGCCGCGCCGTGTTGTTGAGGAGGTTTCTGAGGACGGCGAGGGCGAATACGAAGAAGTTATCGTCCGAAAAAGAATCCCGAAAAGCGGAGCGCGTCCCAGATTAGAAATGGCTCCCAGAATACCCAGGGAAAAACCGCCGGCCATGCTGGTGCTGGCCGGATTAACCGGCCTGGCGGCTCTGGTGGCTGTTATTTATGTTACGGTGCTCCTGTATCAACCGCAGGAAATATTCAAGGCGCCCAAAAAACATGATGCTAAAACCACGGCGGCCGATACCAACTCCGATAAATAACGGAATAGTAAAATGGGAAATGCCTTGTGGCTAAACCTGGGCGAAATGCTCAGGGTAAATTCCGTAAAATATCCCCACAAAACCGCATTCAAGGATAAATCCTCAGCCCAAACCTTCAGCCAATTAAACCGGCGGGTCAATAAACTCTCGCATCTCCTGCTCGGTCTCGGCCTGCAAAAAGGAGATAAGATTTCCTGTTTCCTGGAAAACTGCCTGGAGATTGTTGAGTTATATCTGGCCTGCGCCAAAACCGGCATAATAATAAATCCCATAAATTTCCGCCTGAACGGCTCTGACGTGTCTTATATCATCAATAACGCCGACAGCAAAGCCCTTTTCGTCCACAGCGAATTTACGCCGCTTATCGAATCAATCAGGAATTCCCTGGCTCAGGTAAAACATTATTTTATTATCCCCTGTGCGGAGCATCGGTCGGGAGCACCCATCCCCGATGGACATCGGGATGGTCGGGAGCGCACCGGAGCGCACCGGGAACATAATTCTCCCGGCATTCCGGCCGATATTGCGCCGGCCCTGCGCCGGAAATACGGAGATTATGAACTGTCCCTAAAAGAAATGCCGGATGCCGAACCAAACTGCCCCGTAAAGCCGGATGATATCTGGGTGCTATTATACACCTCGGGCACGACCGGCCAGCCCAAGGGCGTACTGCGCTCCCACGAATCTTATATCGCTTTCTATCTTATCAATGCCGGCGACTTCGGGTTTATGCCGGGCGATATCTGCCTAAATGTAATGCCCTTATGCCACGTCAATACCACCTTTTTCTCCTTCGCTATCACCTATATGGGCGGCAGTGTTTACGTCCATCCGGCCCGGCGCTTCGACCCAAATGAAATACTCCAGGTTATCGAAAGGGAAAAAATAACCTTTATTTCGCTGATACCCACGCACTATCATCTCCTCTTGAATCTGCCCGAGGATATCCGCGGGAAATATAATGTCAGTTCCATAAAGAAACTGCTTTGCTCCTCGGCGCCGGCCCGCGGTAATATCAAAAAACAGGTAATGGATTATTTTAAGGGCGTGGAATTGTATGAAGGATACGGCTCCACCGAAGCCGGCATTGTCACGGTCTTAAGGCCCGAAGAACAACTGGCCAAGGCCGGCTCCATCGGCCGGGAATCATCGGGCACCGATTGCATAAAACTGCTGGACAGCAAGCGCCGGGAGGTTGCCAACGGCCAGGTCGGCGAATTGTATTCCCGCGGCCCGATGCTCTTCAGTGGTTATTACAAATTGCCGGCCAAGACCCAATCGGCATTCTGCGGCGAATGGTTCTCGGCCGGCGATATGGCCCGGAAAGATGCCGATGGCTACTATTATCTGATTGACCGCAAGGACAATATGATTATCTCCGGCGGCGAACACATTTATCCCTCCGAGATTGAAGAGGTTTTGACCTGCCATCCGAAGATATTTGAAGCCGCGGTCATCGGTCTGCCCGACGATAAATGGGGCGAGAAAGTTATCGCCGTGGTCTCCTTAAAAGACAATGCCTCGGCCTGCGAGGAAGAAATCATAGAATTCTGCCGGGATAAGATGGCGTCGTACAAAAAACCCAAGACAGTGAAATTCCTTCCGGTCAAAGATATGCCCAGGACAGCCAGCGGTAAAATCCTGCACCGTGAATTAAGAAGATTATTTTCCTGAGCCCTTCGGGGCGTTTTCCAGTTCGCTGATGCGCTTTTTTAATCCCTCATTCTCCTCTTCCAGCGCCTTGACGGCCTCGTTCAACTTGGCATTTTCCGCGCCTGAACTCTTCAGGGCGCTGTCTAATTCACGGACACGTCTTTTTGCATCCTCAGTGTCATTTTTCATGGTTTTAATGGTTGTATTTAACTTGGTATTCTCATCTTTCAATTGCTTGTTCTTCTGGGCAATCTCTTCCTTTTCCGCTAAGGCCTTATCGCGGTCTTGTTGCGCTCCATCCGCGTCTGCCTTTAACTTACTCATCTCTTCCTGATTCTGTTTTATCTTCGCTTCTAAGTCCGGCACCTTGTCGGCTATCCGGCTGATTTTCTCCAGGTTGGCCCGCACCCCTTCCAGTTCTTTCTCGGTCCGGTCCAGCCGTTCCTGCAGGAGTTTCCCCTTGCTATCGCATCCCGTAGAAATTAATCCGGCCAGCATCATTGCACAAATGACCCCAATCAATATGTTTCTCATAGACACCTCCTTTTACTGCCCGCGTGAACTAAAAGAATCACGGGCAGTTATCCCGGCACGCCCGAAGGCGATGTCTCGCCAAAGGCGGACAGTATTTGTCGGGACAATTCTTTATATCATTTTGCCGCGGTTTGCAATTTATTCACCCGGTCGCTGACATCGCGGTAATTGATGTCCACCTCCATTATCTTCTTGTATTCGGCCACGGCTTGTTCGCGGTTCTGGTTGGATTCATAAGCCAGCGCCAGGTTATATCTGATGGCCTTGGTATATTCGGAAGTCAGGGCGCCGCTTTCCAGCGCCTTGTTAAACTGCCCGATGGCCATATCATAGATTTTCTTAGCAATAAAACACAAACCCAGGTAATTCAGGGAATCGGTCTTGAGTTTATGGTCACGCAAACTGGCCTGGAATTCGGCTACGGCCTCGTCAAACATTTTGGCGTCATAAAACGCCCGGCCTAATTGGTATCGGTAGATTAAATTGGTCGGATACAACTTTACCCGCTGGCGGTATTCTTCTATCCGGAAATTATTCTTTTCCTGAACGGCCTTGGCCAGCGCATCCTTAAACGATGGGTTAACCGGTTCGGATTTCAACCTCTGCTGGAGTTCTTTTATCCGTCCGTCGAATAACTGCACCTTGATATCCCCGATTTTCATAGACAGCGACCCGTCCGCCGGCGTCAATCTCAAGGCCTGCTCGTAAGTGGCCAGGGCGGCGGCGAAATCCTTCTGCCGGGCCTGCAACTCCCCGATTTTCTTCAGAAACCGCACGTTATCCGGGTTGCCCGAATTCTGGCTGATGAGGTTTTTCAGGCGGCTGATTTCCTGCGGGACGTCGCTATCCTTGACAAACTGGCTTTCCTTTTCCAGTTCCTGCGATGACTTGGTATCCTTGACGATATCGCGCGATGACTTGGCCGTGGACCAGCCGCCTTCGCTCAGGGTGGTCAATGCGGCCAGGTCTTTCAATGCCCGGGCCGTCTGCATATCCGAGGGCTTCAGCGACAGCGCCATCTGGTAATAATGCACGGCCTTCTTGATGTCGTTCTTCAACCGGTAAAGCTCGCCTAATGATTTTATTGCCTTGATATCGCGCGGATTCAGGGCCACCAGCGAATCAAATTCCTCCACCGCGCTGTCAATGTAATTCAGGTTCTCCAGGGCCGTGCCCACGGCCAGCCGGCCCCAGATGCTGTAGGGATTCCGGGCCAGGAATTCCTCTCCGGCTGTCAGGATTTTGTCGTTCTTCTTCAATACGGAAAAAATAAATATCTTGATTACCGGCACCAGTCCGGTGATAAAAGCCAGGTAGGGCGAAGGTATGGTCTTCTGCATCTCGCACTTGCCCACCAAACTGGCCCGGAGTATCTTACGGGCCTGGGCGCTGGCCGGATTGAATTCCAGTATCTGCTTAGCCAGGTCTACGGCATAATCGTAATTGCGCTTGTCAAACGCCTCCTGGGCTTTGATGGCAATTTTCTCGGTGTCTACCATACTAATGTGATTTTATATGTCAACTGCTTCATAACCGGTCAACCCCGTTAGAGACAGGTCGTCAGAGACGACCGTCTTATTCCCGGAAAGAATGGTAATCTATTTATACTTTCTATAACGATTGTTAATCCATTAGATAATACTAATCATCTCTAACGGGGTCAAGAAAAATTGACCTTTACCCTCTGACAATATAGAATAGCCCTTTATGAAAATACTGACCTATCCGCACCCGTCTTTGCAGAGGAAATCCGCCGCCATTAAGGTCTTTAACAAAGAACTGGCTAAAATCGCCAAGGATATGTTCCAGTTTATGTATAAACTCAACGGGGTGGGACTGGCTGCCACCCAGGTCGGCCTGCCCTACAGCATTGCGGTCATCAACCCGAGCAGAAAGACCTCGGATGAAATAGTCCTGATAAACCCGCGCTTTACCAAAACCAGCCGGGAGACCGTCCGTGAAGACGAGGGCTGCCTGAGCGTGCCCGGCCTGTCGGCCCGGGTAAAACGCCACTCCGGCGTGACCTGTGAATATCATAACCTCAAGGGCGAGAAGGTCGTCCTGGAAGCCCGGGAACTCCTGGCCCGGATTCTCCAGCACGAAATCGACCACCTCAACGGCATCCTCTTCATTGACCGGCTGGCCGATGACGAGAGAAAAATACTCTTAACTAAGCGCCCCGCGAAAACCAAAGATGAAGATATTTAATAATTTTAGAGGTCCGGGTTCGCTCAAACGTCCCATCCTGACCTGGGGCGTATTTGACGGCGTCCATCGCGGGCACCACCGGCTGATTAATTCGGTCATCCAATGGGCCACCCGAACCCGCTCCGATTCGCTGGTCATTACTTTTGATAACCATCCGGCCCGGGTGCTCAATCTCCAGAGCGACCCGCTCTTTATCACCTCGCTGGCCCACCGCCTGCTGTTACTGGAAAAGTTAGCCGTGGACGCTACGTTGGTATTGAATTTCACCCGCAAACTCAGCCAACTATCTGCTGAGGACTTTGTGACCCGAATTATCAAGACCTTAAACCCGGGCGGCGTGGTGGTGACCGACAACATCTCCTTCGGCCGGAACCGGGCCGGCAATATCCAGACCCTCAAGGAGATACTGGGCCGGCAGAGAATACCGTTAAAGATAATCAAGACCCTAAAATACAAAGGCCAGACCATCAGCAGCAGTTTGATTCGCCGGGCTATAAAGGCCGGCGACCTCAAGACCGCTAAAGCAATGCTGGGCCGGCCTGTGGCCATACTCGGCACTGTAGTGCACGGCGAGGGCCGGGGCAGAAAACTCGGATTCCCGACCGCCAACCTGGACCCGCATCACGAAATACTCCCCCGGCGCGGGGTCTATATCGCCCGGGCCTTCTGCCTGAAAGGATGCCGTAAATTCACCAGACCCTTTAAGGCCCTGGTCAATATCGGCATAAAACCCACGTTTCATCCTAAATTCAAGGGGCATCACCAGGAAAACATAGAGGTCTTTTTATTGAACTACGACATCCAAAAGCGCGGCTCGCTCTATGGCCGGGACATCTTGGTCGAGATAATCCGGCATCTCCGGGCCGAAAAGAAATTCGCTACCCCGGACCTCTTAATCAAACAGATAAAGAAGGATATCCGGCAGGCCAAGGAAAAATAAGCATTCACCACTGGCGCCAAAAGAGCACTAAGAACACAAAGAAATACTAACACGAATTACACGAATGGGAACGAATGGCACGAATAATTTATTCGTGGGATTCGCCGTATTCGTCCTATTCGTGTTCCTCTTTCCTTGGCATCACATTATATACCCAATTACGTACGGATTAAACGTGATACTTACATTTCCGCTTGCGTCCGTAAAGGCATATTGAAACGACCCGGCAATTATGGGCACCCCTTTGCGAAGCAATGGTCGGCTCAGCATTCAGCCAGTGGCTGAAGCGCACCGGGTACATCACCTTAAACAATGTAACCGACTACATAAGGATTGAATGTGATACTCACATTTCCGGATACGTCAGTAAAAGCGTATTCAAAGCTCCCATTGACGATTGGTATAACCGTTTGTCCGCCGTAAATCTGTCCGACATTTTTCGCCTCTACGCCGATGGCATAACACTCCTGCTGGGTCGCATCGCGCCTGAGGCGGCAATTGAGCCAGCCCTGGGGCGGCGGGGCAATACTCTGCTGGACCAGTTCCACCTGCAGGATTAAGGCAGTCGCCTCCGGCGGTATGGCCGGATTCGGAGCCGTGGGCATCCAATCCTGATTGCCCATCACGATTAAACTGGTCAGTTGGAGCCGGGTCGGCAGGAAGGTGATTCGGCTTCCGCCACCCACGCCGGGCGCTAACTTGGCCTGCGTTATTGCGCCATTTTGGATTTTCTCGGTTATTACGCTGTTTACTGCCAACTCACTACTACCTACCGCGCCAGCCGCAATCTCGCTTGCCCCAACTGCATTGGCCGCTATCTTGGATGCGGTCACTGCATTATCCGCTATCTTGGCATTGCTAACATTCGCATCCCGTATCTTGTCCGTGGTCACGGACGCATTGGCCAGCTCATCCGTATCAACCGCCGCGGTCTTGATATGCCGTTTCTCTACGGAATTATCAGCCAGTTTAGCGGCTGAAATGGAGTTATCCGGTATGCCCACGGCCGGCACATCATCGCCCAGCTTGGCCAGGGTGACCGCCTTATCGGCAATATCCTCGGACCGGATAGTCGCGTTCTTAATCTTAGGCGAGGTCACCGCATCATTGGCGATTTTATCCTCAGTCACGGCTGATTCCGTAATCTGCGGTGTGGTCACCTGACCATCACTGAAATAGTTTCTTCTATATGCCATAAAAAATATCTCTTATGGACTGTTAGACATTAGTCGTTACAGTCCGTTAGACCCCGCAGCCTTGCGGGGCCACATTATTGTTACTTTAAGGGAGTCAAGGGCGCGTTGTACACCACGCCCGTCTCCCCTGCTGGACTTAGACCAGCACTATCCTGGCATGGAGTTTGATTTCCGGGTCGGAATACTCAAACTCCAGGAGCG
>ERZ1292630.307-Hain-H41-02um-R3-307-length-51989-cov-7_pt3 | contig 46908 bp, 26 predicted proteins | sample MGYA00564408_ERZ1292630 | MGnify/ENA primary metagenome ERZ1292630 (study PRJEB36523, sample SAMEA6512641) | groundwater metagenome | collected 2019-01-08 | study: AquaDiva: Metagenomics assemblies of 32 groundwater samples
CAATTCGTCGAAGGTCAACGTGCCACTGCGATCGACATCCAAGATGTCGAACATACGTTTTCGTCTGCGTCATTCCCGGACAACAACGCGCTGCTGACCGATCCGAAATCAAGTAAGTGATTTACAAAGATTTCCAGGTCCGTTCGCAACGCGGAGCTCAGCGCAAGTAAGCGACGCCGCGACGTGGTGTCCGACAAGCGTCGACGCGACGACGCTATGTCTTGTTGCTCTTGGCGGCGGATCTCCGCGAGTTGCTCCTTCGTCGGCATTTTAGGATCGTAGCGCACCTGGCTCATGAACGCCTCGATGTCAGGGATGGCGCAGTGAGGCGGACCGATGCTGACCGTCACCGGTCGAGGGGATGCCGCGGCCGTCGCGAGAACGATTGACGGCGATTGCCACCGATGACCACCGCGGGAGGCGGACACGCCCAGAGCACGTGCGTTGACCTGCGGCCTGCCGGACGACGGAGACCGCGGTGACAGCTGCATTATCAGCGATCTGACGTCCGTCCCCTTCGGCGCACAGTCAGGGGGGCACGAAAAGCAGAGCAATAAAGCTTTGCAAAGGCGCAGCAATGATCATTGACGAATCGAATCGACCACGGGGAGAAAACGAATTACACGGAGCGTTCAACCAATCCGACCCTTCAGAAAGAGAAAAAACAAACCAGACGGCGGGAAGCGCCGGTCCGATTACCACGAGGAAGGACGAAACATCTAAATGATCGTCAACCCACGCATTTTGGGGTCAGCAATGTATGTTGGCGCGTTGCGATGAAACAAATCGGTCAAGGCAGCAATGTATGTAGCCAGCAAAGCATCGATTTCCGCATCGGTAGGGACGGCTTTCCTGGTCACAGGGATCGCTTTTCCAAACACGGTCATGATCGTCGCTCGGTTGGGGATGATGTTTGTCACGAGGGGCAACGACAGTCCCGTGACGGCCTGCCATTTCCTTTGCACGGTTTTGATCCACGGCCAATTAGCCGACATTTGATTGTAGCAATTTGTTTCGCCAAACGAGAATGCCGGGACAAGGTGTGCGCCGGTTTCGAGCGCCAGCTTGACGAAGCCTCGTCGCTTTCGCAAGACCAGCGTGTGATTGCCTGGCATCGCGTAGAGTCCTTCCGTCGCACCTCCAGGAACCAGTGACAGACTCAAACCAGCATCAAGCACTCTCCGGGCGTTGTACCGCGCGGCGTCAACCACCCCGCCACCTAAAATTAGGTCGCGATACGCAGGAATGTAAAAACAGAACGACGCCGCCAACGTTCGCAGTTGCACACCGTTCAGAAAAAGCTTATCAATGTCACTGACCACGGTTGCTAAATTAATCATGGTGCCGAACGGGAGAAAGCCGTGGGGATGGAGTCCGATGATGTATTGCTGTTTTGGATTTAACTTGGACGCCTGAGCATCCAGCGCAATGCTCAACCGGAAGTACCGCTTGACACCCCACCACAGCGACCAACCGCGAACCCAATTCGACGGCCGTCCCCGCCGCTCCGTGCCGTCGATGAAGCTTGGCAGATACAGCAGCGTGGCCGGGATCACATACCACGGCCACAGCATCGCGAGTGGAGACACCAACACGGCAAGAAAGAAAGTCCGGAGGGACTTGTCCACCAAGGGCGAAAGCGGCTTGCGGTGCGATCCACGCATAGCCGCGTGCTTCTCGACGTACGACGTTACGAAGTAGCACGCCACCAGCATCGCACCCCAGATGCCTGTCACCGTCCAAGAAATCGGCATCAGAATATTACCACGGGCAAGCGATCGTGGGACTCGCAAACTTGAAAAACTTGTCTGTCAGACGGGAGATGGGAGATGATAGCACGACACCGTTGGGTCAACAAACCACATGCCTTCCGAGCGTGAAGTGAAATCGGAACTCCAAGCCGGTTCGGTATGTGAAACGTACATGTGAGTGAGGCCTCAGGGGTGCACGCGCCTCAGTGGGCCGTTGACGGCACGCGACTGGTGTGCCTTGTCGAGACAGCGGCGGCAGTCGCCTCGACTCCACCACGGTTGCTGAGCATGTCCGATTTGAACTGCGACCATTTCTGTTGCTTCAGGAACTGGCCCCTCACCTCTTGCGCCGAGGGGTAGCCCTTAGCGTACTCTCGCATTCGTGCGAGCGCACTGCCACCTTGCCGGAACAACGCATGGAACCGGTCTCGCGTCAACACGAAAACTTCCGCAGGCGTGTGCGCGAAAATTGTCGCCCGCCGCCGGAGCGGCTCCGACGCACCGAGAGCAATACTGCTCGACAACGACGCGACGGATGTCTGCATTGACGTCATGAGGGCGCTTCGGGTTGTCCCGGCCAGCGAATCGTCTGGGGTGGCGTCGGTGACGTCCTCCCGATCAGAGTCGTCATCGTCGGAGTCGCCAATGAGCGACTGGCCAGCATCGAGTTTCGCCAAGCGGAAGCGAGTCTTCTTCTCGGCGTCAATGTTCGCGCGTAAGAGGCCAAGTTCCCCGTAGTACTCGCCCGGGGTCAATGTGGCGACTTCAAGCAACTTCGCGCACGGTTCGCCCTTGGCAACTGCTGTAAACTCGATTTCTCGCACGACTCGCAGTTTTCCATGAACAAGAAAGTACAAGGCGTCGGATTGTTCCCCCTCCCGGACCGAAATGGCCCGTGAAAGATACGATTGTGGGAAGACGGCACGTGCGAGCTGCTCGATTTCGTCCTCGGACCACGCTGCCAGAATCGGAACCGTCAACTGACGGAAAAAGTGCATCCTTTGTTGAAGGCGACGTCCATCGATCACTTTACCTAAGAGGGCCTCGTAGCTTGCCTGGGGGATGGCAAGACAGCGCGAAAATTCGGACGTTTCGTACTTCGCCGTCACGGGCAAGGCTTTGACTTCGAACGGGGCGCCGACAATGGCCCCGCGAATGACATCCTGAGAGACGCGACCATTGACGGAGGTGTAAACGCGACGCAAACAACCGTGCACCACGATGTAGACATTATCAGGCAGGTCGTCTTCGACGTACTTTTCAAAAAGCACCTCGTGAGCCTCCAGATCTAGCCAGCGCATCACCTTGCACATGGCGATCAACTCCGGCACGGTAAACGGCACGCCGTGTCGCTCAAAGAACAGGCGGTTCAGCAAGGTGCAGATGCGACTGTGTTCCAGGTCAGTGCGATTGTAGACCGCTTTTTGAAAGCTCTCCTGGCACTGCAGCCACGCCTCGGCTTCGTTCTTCGCCGGAATGTCCAGGTGGGTGGTAATCCCATCGAAATTCATGGTGGAAGCGCCAACTCCGTCTTTTGGAGTTATTTTTTTGTGATTCGGGACAAAAAGCGCGGGGAATAAAACACAAACACAACCCATCGTGATGATCGTGGGTGTATGCGTTTCGATGAGTGAAGGCGCACGTGTTAGCCACCACCACGTGATCGTTTGGCTGTCGTCTACAATGCAATGTGTCGCACCAATCCGCCGCTGAACACGACGAGCAGCGCTGCCTTGACCACGGTATCCGTCGTAAGCATGCGAACGGCTGCGTCCTGGATGGGTAGATGTCGCGGTGGGGGGGCAATCAGTTTGACGGGCATCCCCCGAACTTCCCCCGCCACCTTGCAAGCCCAGATGCCACCTGATGTGTCTGCCGCATACCACGATCCGGTGCGCACGTCGAGCGTAAGTGCCGCGGCGACGCAACCATCCGGCAGGGAACGGATCATGGGTTCACCAATCACGGCGGCGACGCCTTGTGGTGGAGTCTCGCGGACGTGGAGGTTGGAACCGGATGTGCTCGAAAGACTCGCAATCGCATGGAGTCGCCGCACTTTGGCTGCGTCGTCGCTGCCCTTGCTTTTAACGGTCACGTCGAAGATGCGTGCCATGTCGTTCACGGCCATGTTAACAAGAGATGCACGCGAGTGGCTCGAGGGGGGCAGCGGTAGCCAGATGACGAAGGCGCACACCATTGACGTCGGCGATGCCGTCGTCGTCCCCGCCTTCGGAAGCGCGACACAACCGGCCGCGATCTGAATGCGCTCACCGTCGACATCCTGTTCTCGCCCCCCATCCTCGTCTTGGGGCCGCCATCGGGCCACGCGAAGGTGCGTTGGCAGGATGAGTGACACAGGGTGCAGCGACGGTGACCACACGTCACTGATATCCAGTGCGCAACGAGGTGCGACGGTGAGCGTCCGCGACGGAACAAATGAGAAGCTCGAGGCGATCGAACATGCCGCCGCGTCGAGGTCGGTGATAGGCCGCCGCGGACGAGCCTGAACCGAGATGGCAAAACCTTCGACCACTAGTCGAGTGCTCGAATGAGAGGAGGATTCCGGCTGCCCATCGGTGGCGATGACCGCTCGGCGCTGCTCCTCCGGCGACGTCGACCCACCTGACGGGGGTGTTGTTTGGTGCGCAACTCGTGTGGCTTTCCATAGCGTGCCAACCGACGACGGGTTGTTGACCAGAGAATTTGGCCCCAGCACCCTGCCTTCAGAACCGATGAAATCAAACACGGGAAACCCATTCAGAAATCCAGTGGCCTCACTCGTTGGCGGTCGTGGCTCCTCGCCACTGGGTTCATCGCGATTGCCGCTCAATCCATTTTTCCACAACGTGTCGGCCGCCTCGTCGATGCGCGACTGCAATTCGCCCAAGGCCTGCAAGGCGATGGCGGAGGACACGAGTGTCTCACACACAATGGCGAGCATCGGTGGCTGCTGGGTCGGTGAGCCCGTGGGATCCGGAACCGCTGGGACGGACACCGCCGAGACCACGACTAGGTCGAAACACGAACGACCGTGCGACGCATCAAACGGCACGCCGCTAGCGTGGGAGCTGTTCCCGTCCACAACTGCAAGTCGAGTGGCTACGGAGTACACCACCGCGGCTAAGCAGTACACCTCGCACCTGCCGCTCACGGAATCGCGAATTTCGTGCACTACGCGAATGAACGGGACGCTGAAAGAGAAAGGCAAATGCTTCTGCAATGACGTGGGCGATGATGACGACTCGACAGCGGTTTTCATCGCACAGTGAGCCATCCGCGATGCACCGTTGCCAACACTCCACGTCGGACGACCGAGAGATGTGCCGCGGCCGCCCGCGAAGCTCAAAGCCATGCCCGTGACCGCTCCCATCGTGACGGAAATGGCCCCACTGCCCACCCACCAGTGGCGATTGGGCAGGTCGAGGACACGAAGAGGCATTTGCCGCGGCGGCGTCGTCGTCGTCGTCGTCGTCGTCGTCGTCCGCGCTTCCACTGGAGTGGGATTGGGCGCGACGTCGACGTGGCTGGCGTAAAGGCACATCTCAACCGGCCCGTCTGGCCCGTTTGGAGCGGCAAAGGGAGCCGGAACGCAAAAGTGAAGCACGGTTCGCGAAGGACCGTCATCCTCCTTGGCCTCTGACACCATGCGACGTGACAGGACCGCGAACGTCGGACCGCACATCGGATGCACACACCCCTCCGCGGTAAGTCTCCAGGTGTTCGTGTTCACATCCTGGATGCGGATGACTGCGTTACCTGCAAGAAACACTGTGGAGCGCCCGTACCACGTGCATATTGCAGGTTGACTGAGGAGCACGGAATTAGGCGAAACCAATGCCACAGGCAGAACGGATAGCAATGCCAGCGTTTCTGCGGGCGTCCACGATGCACCGTCAGCGAACGAATATAGCGTGACGACAAATTCACTGTCCAACGTGATCAACCGTGGCGGCGGGTCAGATCCGACAAAGGCGCACGCCCACACCTCACTTGTTGATGTGGCATCGATGGCGGCGGCGCGACGATCGGCATATAGGAAATGATCGCAGGTAGATGGCAGCGACGTTTCCGCCTCTCCTGGACAGCCGCCGTCGCTCGTCGTGAGCAACACGGACACCCATGACACGGCAGGCGCGAGGACACCGTCGGCGGTCAACCCCGCGGGTAACGAAAACACCGCAGCAAGACCCATATCAACGCACCGTGGTGGTTTTGCAGCGACCGGATTCCAAGACGTGGTACAAACGGACGACCAACCGCCGTGCGTCATGTGCTGGGATGAGAAGGGAAACGAGCTCTGCAGCCAGTGGAGGCGGCAGTCGTCGGGCGCACCACCACCGCCGCGGTTGCCAAACAGCACACCCACCTTCATGGGCTCGTCGGAGGTGATGAAGGCGATCAAGGGAGCGGCAATCGTTTTGCGCTCGGCAACATGATGGTCGACCGCCACCGTGGTGGCAATAGCGATTGCCAATGTTCCTCGTTCTGCTCGAGCGGCGCCCGGAAAGACACGGCGTTTTCTCGTGAGCTGGCCACGGTCGTCTTGGGTCCAAAGGCACACTTCCCGACGCGACGCAATGGCCAACGAAGGGGGACCGTCGCGAACCCCTCGCGAGACGACCGCGAGTAGCCCATCGCCGCAACCACATGGAAACTGCCACCTTGCCGTCTTCACAGCGAACGGCGCCCCGCTGCTGCTGCTAGCGAACAGGGCGAGCACCTCATCCGACTGAGCGGATGCCACGACGGCGATCAACGGCTCCGCAGTGTCACCCACGTCCGAGGTGGGGATAAAGGACGTCGGCGCGCGAAAGCCGGTGACGAGGGACACCGGGTTGTTCGCTGCCACATCTCGCACGGCAACGGGTTCGTCACCGAGCGTGTGCGACAGCAGCGATAAGCGACTGTCGATCGCGGCCGCGCAACTTCGTAGCAACACCGCACCGCCACCGGCGATGACGTTACCCGCCAAGATCGTCAATGGTTGGGTTACGGAAGGTGATACTGACACGGGGCCGATGACCGTTGCCCGGAGCGGAACCGCGCTATCCACGTCGTTGGGTGAAACAATGTCCATAAAGAGCGGAGCCGCTCGAGCGCGTTGCACCGAGATGGTGAGACGGAGCCGGCGGCTCGTCGTCGCCAGAGCGGCGGTGTCCACTTGGCGAGACGCTGTTACGGCCATCCAAACCTCTCCAGGCAACAGTTTCCGAGTGGGTTGTGTAGCACTGACATCGCCGGCTGCACCGTCGAACATTATGTAGCGACGCCACCTCGCCGTATCCAGTGCGCTTAATGACACGTCGAACGGTTCACTACTCACGAAGACCGTGCCGTCCGGTGCGGCGGCGGTGGCGCTGACAGGACGACCCGCCGTTCCCCCCGTCGCACGATGCGTCATAGTGATTCGGTTTGTTCGACTTCGGTTCACGGTGGTGGCAAGTGCGTGCAGCACGACCGAGAGGGTGCCGGAAGCGGATATCCAGACGGTCGCCCATGAGGTCGGCGCAGCCATCGTTCCTTGAACGGGCGCGACGGCGACAGAGACGGCAGGCCCTTCGCGATCAAACGCAGCGCCCGACAGCGCTCCGATTTCCCCTTCGTCGTTCAATAAGGAAAACACCGTCACGGGTCCTCCTCCTGTTTGCTTTGACCCTGGCGGACCACGATGCCATTTGCGGGCTATCAGCAGTGCTTCGCGGCTCACGGCGCGTGTCGACGACGCATCCCCCACCGAGCTCGCCACACCGCCGGGCAATGGTGGAACATTATTATTGCCATCTCCGGGAGGAACACCATGAAAGCCGAGCATGAAAGGCAAGGGAAATGCCAAACGATCGGTCGAGATGTTCTGCAGCGACCAAGGGCCCTCGTCAGCCGCGTCCACTGCCGAGCTCGATCCCGCCCTGCCTAGCGCCACGGCGTCAGAAGATCGGCTGAGCATGACGACGTACCAGTGTTCCAAATAGCATTCCCCCGTGAGCGTGCTGTGCGCAAACTGCACCGCACACAATCGGCGACCGAAAAAATCGCGTGCATAGGGCATCCATTGTACGTGTCGTGTGACGTAATTGTGACCGTCACCGACCGAGGTAGTGTCGTCGTTGGCTCCGACGACCTCTTGGCGCAGCCGAAATGGATGCGATAACATCATGACGCAACTGACGGAGACCAGCCGTGCCGCCGAGTCGAAGACGCAACGGTCGAAGACGCAACGGAATTGCAGAGAATGCAGCACGCCAACGACCACACCTACGATAACGTCCACCCCAAAACTACATGGAACATAAAGAGTCGCGTCTTCGCAACCGCTCGAGTCAGGGCCAGAGACAACCATGTCTAGAAGTGCCGAGCCACGCCCCGAAGCGTCAAAGCCGTCGTTGTGCTGCAATGCGACCACCGCCGACGCAGCGGCGTCAAGTTGCAGAAGTTCGCATCCGACATGGAGCATCACACGCGACAGATCGTCATGCATCAAGCTGCGATCCAAATTGTGAGGAGGCAGGGTTTCACCAATGCCTTCAGTGGGCGGTCGCGCATCCTTCGTCGGAACAAACATTGCCGACGCTTGGCCGGCGAGGTCGAGTGTCAGCGAGATCCATCCAACTCTCCCGGTTCGTGTCACAAATAGGATCGATGTGTTGTTAGGGGCTGCGCTTCGCCCGGTCTTTTCGGTCACGTGAAATGGGCACTCACGCCAGTGAATGATCGCGTCCCGACGAGGCTCACATTGACCTTGCTCGGCTTCGATATCACTCTGAAAGCTCGTCGTCCACGCAGCCGGACGCACTTGGACCGTCGGATGGTAGATGCATAGCCGTTGCGCATCGTCGTCGTCGTCGATACCATTTTCGAGCGTCAGCACCACCCCACCCAAGGCACCGGACAAAATGGGTGCGACGGGCATCAACTGCCCGGTGTCCAACTCCAAGGCCTTAGCAAAAGAACGGTGGAAACCAAACTAATCTTCTGGATCGCCACACGCGGTAGTGGTTTTCACCCCGCGCGACCGGGACGGCGGCATACAGGATGCCGCGAGAAATCGGGGGCGCACACAACCTTCTGGCTTGCTAGGGATGCCTCTCCCCTTTCGTCCCGCGTACCGCGTTGTTAAAGAGTCCGACCAAAGTCAAAGAGGGCGGTTTTTGGATCACACTACCTATGGCCCATCACTCCACCAGCGGCGTGGTCGTCGTCGTCGCGTCATTCGTCGTGTCGCTATGCGACTGCTGCATCATTTGATGCACGTTTAGCTGCGACAGGGTCGGCTTGAACTCGGACACAAAGCCGTCGTCGAGAGAGTCTGCGATCTGCCAGGCCAACTTGTAAACGTCATTGCCGAGAAGGTTCAAGTCGACGTGTTCGCGCTCCGGAATCGCTACGCGAAGCGCGTACTCGAGTCGGTAGCCCGCATCCTCGTCTTGACTGATCATCAACGGGTCACGCTTCACTTCCAGAACGGACAGATTGACGTTGGACGTGGCACCCCGCTTCGTCCACACGCGAGTTTCGTTCTCGCTCAGATAGCTAATTTCACCAAAGTGAGACGGGAGCAAGGACTTGACGGGATCCGCTTTGACGTCGGCAATCGGCGTTCGCGTAAACGCTTCAACATCTTCCTTCTTCGCGGTGGCTCTAGCACGGGTCAAAAATCGAATGTCGACGCCCTTTTCGCGGGAGACGTGGCTTCGCTGAAGATGCTCCCACGTTCGGTGCACGCTCTGGGTCGCCCCTGTTGACGATAGGATCAAATGAGCACCCGCACCTTTGCGCCGTATGATGCAGTCGTACGTTGTGGGCTGCTTCGATTGCGGAACGAAACCGAGTTCAGCCATTAGTTTTTCAACGCCAGCTGTCGATGTCGTGCTGGCGCAACCGACCCAGTGGGTCGGGTTGGCGAGTTGCAGCCGTTGTTGCAGCGTCCAAGCGGGGATGATGGAGGATTTTTTCTTGAGAACAGTCGGCAGCAATAGCAACTTGCCGAACTCGATGTAAATCTCGCCGCTGAGAGACAAGTTTTTCATATTCAACACGCACCACTGTAGCGTCTTGTTGTAGCGCACAAGGGACGCCTGGTCGCTTTGCGCTGGAGTCAGGGTGTAGCATTCGCAGCTGGCCGGAAACCCAGGAAACGCGGTGGTGTTGACGCGCGACACAACTAAATCCGGGCAGCCCTTGTCGACGAGGAGCTGGAAGGCACGAGGAGCCAAGGTAGAGGACCCTTCTTCGTAGAACCCGGCTTGGTTCAGATCCATCAACGTCTCCGTCATGCGTGTTTGGGCGGCTTTTTTGTCCCACGACCCGAACGCTATAGCATTCGCGCTGTCGCCTCCGGATTCCGAATCTCGTTTGGGCTTTCCCTTCGCCTCGTCCTCCCGTGCTTGCAAGTACTCCTCGACATGCTTCACGAGGACCGTTTTCTTCGCCCGGTTGGTGTCCACCGGCACGCGTTGCTTGGTTAAGAACAGGGCCAACTCGGGTGCCGAAATCGAGAATAGATTGCCCTCATTCCACATGGTCCACATACTTTCGATGCTATGCTCCTTGATCACATCGGACGGGGATGGCGGCGGGGGGTCGGAGGCATAGCTCCGACGCGCGGTGGCGGCCAGCGGCGCTGGCGACGGTGTGGCCCCCATGACACTCAGTTGTGGAAGGATGCTGCACATCGGCACGCCGCCAAATCCGGACTGAAACCGGCTTGACAGCGTCGAGGCACAACGTCGAAGACCAAAGTACAACATTTGTGTTTCCTGGCTCGTTTTCGTGGTGAGCGGCGATTCAAGGCAAACACACAAGATCGTCAGTCTCACTCACGGCAGGGGAAAACAACAACGCGCACACAACACGCAGCAGCTGCAACCGTCACATAGGGTCTCTCTCTAAACCATTCGTTTCAAACGGACCGATTGGAGAAAAAAGTAAAACGGGGAGGCGGTTCGACAAGAAAGAAAAAATCAATTCCCCACAACGACGGAAAGGGAACCGAAGGAAGAGGGAACGAGAAAGAAAAAGAGAGAAATCTATAGGATGGATGGGCGTCATGAATGTCTATCGTTGGAAAGGATGGGACCCCACAGTCCCCGTGACGTGGCCCGACGCGCCGTGGGGAACGCCATGTTCCGGTAAAACGTCTCTATGATTGGCCACGAAACCGGCACAGGTATGTGTGTGACCTCGTCGTTCTCAATTCTGTGGTCGAGACAACCTTGCGGGTGTCGCACCTTGGTGCAGCGGCAAGAGTGTCGTGCTCGCATGACGATCGGTTTGAACCGAAACGAGTTGCTTGATGGAGTCGCTTGCGTCCTCGGGAATGCGGTGCACGAGCATGCACTCGGAGCCGTACGAGCACGCGCCTCGTACCCAAGACAGACACAGATTCTGCGGGCACCCAGCAAACACGCACGAAGAAAATCGGCAAGCGCCATACACCTTGACGCAGGGATGGCGTTCGGTGCAGAACGCGCGATGCTCGGGTCTGCAATCGTCCAACACCATGGACTTGGCGTTGTCTTTTGCCGGCGTGCGGTCCCGCTTGGCGGTTGCGTCTGCCGTGGCCGATGGCGTCCCTTGGTTGCCGTCAGCGGCATCATACGGCTCCGCCGCACGAAGGCGAGGACGCAGCGAGAAAATTTGGCTTTTGCATTCCACAAAGTTGGCGGCCTCGGGACTGTAGTAGGTCATTTCGAGCACCAGCTGCAACAACTCCTCCTTGGTCGCCTCCGCGAGGTCTCGCTCCAAGCGCCGAATGGCCACACGTTTGTCCATGCCGACCGTTTGCGTCCCCAGCACGACGGGGGACTCATCGGGGGACGCTGCCTGTGAAGCCACAACATCATGAGGTAGCTGTGACAAGGCAGCATGCGCAACGGTGCGCCCGCCCCGGCCCGGAGTGGACGAGGCCAAAGCGGGAGAACCGACGGACGGTAGGTGCGCGGAGGACAGAGCAGCAGTGGGGTAGCCACCTCCTCGTAGCGGCGTTCCATAAATGGACGTGGTGGATCCTCCCGCGACCGGCAAACCGCCCACCATGACGGACGGCGTGCCGCCGTGGTGATGGCTGCTGCCGCTACTGCTGCCGCATTGATGATGCGCGGCGGCGGCGGCGACCGCGGCCATGGCTTGATGGGAGGCCATCATGGCGGCCGCCGTGTGTGCCATGTGGACCATCGGCGCGGAATATTGGAGGGATGCGATGTCCGCAGGGCCGCCCCAGGGGTACGATCGCGCATATGGGGACATGCTCGCCTGAGGCATCATGGTCGGCGTCGAGCCGAGGTGCGACGGCGAGCGCCTCGACGGAGCAGCGAGGTCTTGCATGCGGATGATGGATGGTTGAGGGATCAAGCGATTCAAAACCGTGTCGTGGGACTGTGCACTTGGAATGGGGGCAGTAGCAAAACCATGTGGCAGGCGGATGGCATGATCAGGGTCGCCCCTTGGGGTGGTCATCTGTCTATCACACACTCCCGGCGGGTTGCATACTGCATTCCCGCCGACGATTGTCAAACACACCTCGCTCTCTCAACGAGGGATATTTTTTTCGCGCAGCAGGAACTGTTAACTGGGAAGAGAGTCCAAAAAGACGAGGAGGGACATTGTCCCTACGGGCTGTTTTTTTTACGCTGCCTCGTTTTGTGCTTGCGACCTCGCCGCCATCTTCGACCGCATCACATCCGTCACGGAGCTCTGCTGACGGCGCGCGTTGCCAATTGCCTCGGCGATGTCATCCATGGAGGCGCTGAGACTCTGAATGCGGCGCTGGAAAAAATCGGACGCGCGCGGACCGGACTGTTTGATGAAGTAGCCCGTACCCACATCCACGAGGACGTTTTGGGTGTCGGCGAGCTCGCCCTCCACGTAGAGCGACGCGGAAAGTGGGATCATGCTCTTGTGTCCTTCTGGCAGCTGCTTGAACTGCTCGACGGACGCCCGACTCTCCTGGAACTTGATCCGAGCCACGCGAAGGTTTTCATGCGCGCGACCCAGTGACTGCAAGTCGTTGTCGAGCTGCTCCTTGATGGCTCGAAGTTGCTCGACCGACAGGTTTTGCAGTTGTAACGTCGTTTGCTTGCCCATCGTGGCACTAGTGGAAGAGAAAAGAAAAAGGGAAGGCAGAACAAAACTTAAACACGAGGAACTGGTATTCGGCACTGTGCAATCAAGAGTTGTTTCGCGCAGCAGAGCCATTTCCGCATCTCTTGCTCGTGAATCCAGTGCTATTCACCACGATCAAACTGATTGGAAATTGGAACACATCAGGGGACACACAGGGATGGGTGTACGGGCCCGGCATACATATCATTGGCGACAGGTGTCACGCATAGGTCGGAGGGGTCGCCAACTCGGGATTGCTTGCAGGCTGCAAAGCAAACAAGGGTTCGCGCAGGACCGTGGCTACTTCACGAACGGTCCGGTACGTGGCCTCCGCATTGTGAAACACCGTGGTCTGCAAGCGTTGCCCTTTGTAGAGCCCATGGCGGTAATGATGCGACGCAAAGGCGTCGAGCGCCAATTCCGCATAAATATGCGCGTCACAGCGGCCATCTCGGTCCGTTAGCTTCAGCGCGACGCGACTGCATGCTGCGTAAATGGAAACCGACGCAATGTGATGGAGCAAGTCGCCTACTTCGAGTACGGCGACCGACCGCTCGAGGTGCTCGAACGCGGCGGTAGGCTGATCACCGGCTTCATAGACCATCGCGATCTGGTAAAGTAGCAAGGCGATCGCGGTCAGGGTACCCGACCCTGGATTCCGGTCCGCGGCCAACCGAGCACGTTCCCGAACACTGACGGTGGTCAAGCGGCATGCCGGAACACACAGAGGCCCGAGCAAATAAATCAAATTCTTGGAATCCGTGATTCTGAGCGTCTTACTGAACAGCTCCAGCGCGGACGATAGGCGGCCAACGATAAACTGAGTTTCGGCAGAATCCAGCAGCAGCGGCACGATGGAAGGCGAGAAGGGTCCCTCTTGTTCGCTGGCGACCACGAGAAACCACTCCGTCACTGGCGCGACCATCTCGGGGGTGACTAGCGCGGAGGCTCCCACGGCATTCGCGCGGGTGACGACGTGCGCGAGCAAGGCACTCAGTCGGTTCATGGTCGCGAGGTCAAGCAATACTGGAATCGAAGTTGCTGGTCCATTCGCTCCGCGACGGAGCGCCCCATACGCCGCGATAATCTCGAACACGGCAGTGGTTGACACCAAGGCGTCGTCTAACAGATCCAGTGCAATGTGCACTTTGGCATCGATCTCGCAGGCGAGCAACGTCATGAAGCTGTTGGCCGCGTAACATTGTTTCGTGCCTTGACTGCTGCGCTTCGTCAACGACGAAATGATCGTGCGGCCCTCTGCCTGACTGACACCGGGCATGGCCATTCTCGGCACGAGAAGCAACGCCTGCGAGAGTCGCACAAGATTGAGCAGCACGTGAAAAGGGCCGAAATGCGCGCTCATCTCGTCGGCGAGAAAGTCCATTTGGTGAAGACAGGCGTCATCGGCACCTCCTGCGGCAGAGTTTGGCAAGCCTTGCAGTGCGATGGACGCAATCCACCCACACAAGGCGTCGTCCAATACTAGTTGACCCGACCCCGCGGACGCCGCCATCGCCAGCTGCTGGTTCGCCATGGGACTCGCAGGTGATGACGACGCCGCGACGCGTGGGGCACTACCGTGACGTAGCTGGTTGGTGCGCAGCGCTGCGAGCGCGTTGCGGGTGACGTCATCCGGAGTGCTCGCACCTCCAAACATCCCCACGCAAGTGTGGATAAGGTAGGCCGTGCAAAGGGTCGAGAGCGTCGCGTCGGTCTCAGCGCTGCCCGCTGCATTCCCGTCGGCGACGGTTGACAGTCTGTTCGCTTGCTCTTCGAGGGTGTCGACTGCTTTCTTCAGTAACGCTTCAGATTGGTGGAAGGACAGCTTCGCGGCGTGGCACCATGCCTGGTAGAGCCACCCCTCGACGAGTGCGACAATCGACATCGGCGCCGACGGCCGCTGTGCGGCGTACTGCTGTCGCATTTGTGCACTTCGCTGCAACGCGGTGAGAGCCTGAGCGTGTTGGCCTAGTTTCGACAGTGCGACGGCCACGGAATCTTCACACTCTGCCACGAGCAACACGGCCGGCGACGAGGACGTGCCCAAGGTTGCTGCCGCGGATGACGAGCTGGCCCCAGTGGTGGCCTCGGACAGAGAGATCTCGGCGTACGCCCGGGCCTTCTCATAAAAGTCGGCGGCAACTCGCACATCGCCCATCGTCATCGCGCAATCACCACACGCCAGCGAAAAGGGGACAAGGGTGGACAACTTGTTGATGCCGGCCTTCTGTACGACGTGGGCGAGCTCGTCGGCACGGCGGTATAGTACCATGGCACCGCGAAGGTCGCCCATGTGCTTAAATTGATGAGCCGCCTCGACAAACGCCCGGATGAGCCGATTGACCGCGTCGCAACGTACGGACACTAACCGCAACGCGAGACCAATGTCTAGCGGGGCGTCGATCGCGACCCCGAGTGAGGTTGCCAGAACCCGCGCGCGCACCAACGCAAGCTCTGCTGCCAAGGGAGCCACTTCGACGACCTCGTCTTGCATGCCGCTCCCATCGCCAGACGTGGTGTAGCCACCGGCCATGCACGACAGGAGGTCCCGTCGCACGACGTCCATTCGTTGAAGGAGACTGTCGACGTTCACCTTCAGGTCGAACGCTGATGGCATGGTCGCGAGAAGTTGCGTCGCTTCACGAACCAACGCCGGGCCGCGAGACGCTGCATCCTTGGCGAGCGCCGGTGGCGGTGCGATCATGCGCCACTCTGCTGTCCAGGTGCCCCGTTTCAAAAACAGCAACGGAAGTTCCAGCAATGAGGCGTCGACCAAGCAGCGCAGGTGAAGCAGTCGAGGGCGCTGACGAAACAGCGAAATCGGTAGCGGCTTCAACGTCTGCTCGCGTAGTCTGGTGATGATGGCGTCGCGCGTCAGCCCCAGGGCTTCAGGACCGGGATGAACTCCCGGGCTCGGATCGACGGCGTCAGGTGTAACGGCTGGTTCGACGCCACGGAGAGCCGCGCGGATTCGTGGCTTACCGACCGAGTTCACCAGCTGAGGCGAAGTGCCCGATGTCATGGACGGGCCCATTGCGTTCGTTGGGGATGCCACGTGATGAACATTGCCACTATGCAGCGCGTGAGCTTTGAGCGCGGCCGCAGGCGCGACAGTTCCGACTTTTATTGTCAGCGTTGCAATCGCCGAGCAAGCGTGAAACGTCGCCGCGTTGAAACCGCCAACTGCCGCGTCGTTCGGAAGTGTAGTCACCGGGCCGGCGAGGTCGGTCACGCGGTACGTAATGCAGGTGGTGCCCTGCCGACCACCGGGCATCAAGCTCACCAAGCCGTTCGGATGAATAAATGGTGGTACGAAAAAGTAAGATTCGTCGAAGTCTAAGACTTCGAACGCCGTTGAAGACGGCCGTACGTGAGAATCCTCGGCGTGTGCGACCGTGAAGCGCACTTCTTCCGCCGGTCCCCAGATCGCACCCCCATCCATCGATGAAGGGTCCTGGGGGTACGAAGGGCCGCCAACTATTTGGGACGAGGTGTTCTTGGCGCCTTGAATGTCACGGATGGTGAAACGACCGAGCAGCGGACCGGACCCTACGTCGATGATCACCGACTGCACGACAGGATGAACGATCGGAAACTGCATGGACTGCTCTTTGGCAACCAGTTTGAGATCAAGGACTCCTGATGGCGCGTAGTCTCGAACGCACACCCCCGTCGCGGCAGCGACTGGAAGAAGCACTCCCCGACCGGGCGAAGTGGTGACTGTCGTTGGGACGATGGCCCGACTGGCAAGGTCCACATCGGCGTGCGATTCCGGTCGTCGGCGTGTCGGGGACGATCGTGGATTGACAATCACGCCATTTCCTGATGCTGGGGAGGGTGACGGCGAGGTTCGAGGGACTTTCGTTTCGCTTGCGTGACTGATGGATTCAAGCGTTTTCTTACCAGCACGGTACTCGGTTGCGTGCACTGCCGGTGCGTCACCCGCAGCGCGAGGCAAACTGTGTGGCCGAAACGCAGACGATCGTGGAACGCCGCCTGCATGGGATTGCTTTTGTACGGCGGAGCCGTCCAGGGAGGGAGACAGGGGTGCCAATCTTGGTGCCGCCATGGGTGTATGTTTCTGTGGTGCGTGTGAGCGAACGGGTGGTTACAAAGTCTTGATTTTTCGAGGGCGGGGGGACAGACCGGATCGAAACCGAGAGTGTATTCGCTAAGGAGCGGACGGCACGAACTCGACATGACTCACTCAAAAATATCCGCTACGGCGGCGTCTTCACGAGGCTGGCTCGACAGGCGGTAGTGAGCGGGTATGAAGCGTTCCAAGTCTTGGGGTGGCGTGACCGGCGGCAAGTCTTCCCAATTGGTCTGATTTCCCATTTCCCGCTGCGGTTTCTTGAAAGGTTTTCGTGGCGGCGGAGGCACGACGCTGAGAACGATCGGCGTGATGACTTCCTCGTAGTATTGCTGATGTTCGCGCAAGCGCCAGTAATAGCCATTGGGGTCGGGCACGAGCACCCGTCGGATGCCACAGTCGTGTTGGCTCGCAAGCCAAAACAGGATGACAGGCCGTGGTGGCTTGTATGGAAGCGTCGAGTTATCCCAACCGGATTCGCGGATCGTCGAGTACGGTGCCAAGCGAGCAGCGCACTCCGTCAGTGTTTGACGGGCGAACAACAGCACTTCGGCTCTGCTCGGCGCCTCCCCTAAATTGAACAGCGACTCAAGCGTGCCGGCCGGATGATCACGGTCCTTCGGATGGCTGTGCGACGCAACCGCGGTGCTCTCAACCCGCTCACGTTGCCTTGAATGGCCGCGCGACCGTTTGACTTTTGGTTTCTTTGGCATACTACGACTGGACGGTATCAACGGCACACGAAAATGTCGACAGAGAGGTCAGAGGAGACCATCCAGAAGCTTCTACTGCGCGACGCGAGAGAAATCAACAACAACAAATACGGTTAAGGGCGTCCCCGGCCGCACCACCGCGGAGGCACCAAGAAACACTCAATAAAGACGCGCACAGTGCTTTTGACGTCAGGGCAAAGCCTCACCCATTGCCCGTCTACCGAACGAGGTGGTGTGCGTGAATGCCACGCTCCCCGCATCGTCGACGATCCGCGTCACCATCGAGTCGCGTCCCAAGCAGTGCACCATGAAGCCTAACAGACCGGGCCGCGGAAACGCCATATTGAACACGGTTTGCGTCAGCTTGATGCTCGTGTAGGACGCAGAGCCGCCGCCTCCCCCGCTCACAAAGTAGTCCACTGGCCATGTTGCGTCAGAGTCGCGCAATATTTCGAGCACGTGATCGTCCCCGTTGATGTACGCGTGTACGCCGCTCGCCAACAGAAGTGGCTTGATCACGTCACGGAACTTCGCGGTAGTCGTTTTCTGCCCATGGTTGGAACCAGAGTAGACGGGCGTATGACCAAGTACAACACGCCACTCTCGACTCTGCACTGGCTCAGAGAAAAAGGCGGTCATGTCCTTCAGCTGTCGTGGGAGGTCACGGCCGTACGTGTCCAAAGCAAAGATGGCCACCGTCACATTCGGTTCCCGCCCGCGACTCGGCATGACTGGGATGTCGCGTATTCCATAGCTCCGCGCCGGGAAGTACCAGCGGGGGTGGGTCTTGCCGTACTCGAGCTGCGGCGCCAGTCCCCACTGGTCGTGGTTCCCTGCGATCACGAAGAAGCGCATCCCTTGCAACACAGGATCGCCCAAAGGAGTTTCGAACGTCGACACCCATTGAGCATCATGAACCGAGCGAACGCCGGTCGGGTAAAAGTTGTCGCCAGTGCTCACGAAGAACTTCACTTCGGTGTGATCTCGGATGAAAGCAGTCATGGTGGCGGCCACGCGCTTCCAGTTCAACGACGTGCTGCCCCAATCGCCGACGCTCGCAAAGCACATTGGATGATCCTCCCAAAAATTGGTGGTCGCGACGCCAAAAGCACTGCTGGTGTTACCGCCGAATAAGACCGCTACGTCGAAGATGTTCAAAGTGGACATCGACAATTGTAACACCTGGGTGACGATCGTCACGTTCGCAACTCCGCCGTCCTCTCCTCCTGGTGGGAGAAAAGACGGTTTCGCTTCGTCTGCCGCCGGGCGGTTGCAGCCAGAGATGCAACGCAAAACGGCGTACGCCACTGGAGATGCTGTTTGAACGGTTACCGCCGCCGTCACAAAGGACGGCGGCAAAGCCGGGCACGCAGACGGCCAAACACATCGTACGGCAAGATAGTCAACCGTGGGGTGTGTCGAGCAAACAGGGAGTGTGGTGCAGCCTTCCGGCGGCGTTGCGTCTCGAACGTCGACAGCCGTCACCCGGAGCCCAACACCTCGCAGTGTGACTAAACGCGGTGGCGTTCGCGTGGTCGGTGGTGGGGCACGCTTCGTCAAACGTTCCCCTGGATCGGCGGTGGCGCTATCACGGGAGGTTTCTACGACGGTGATCGCCTCCACACCTCCCACGGCGTCTCCTCCTCCTGAGCGCTTACCGCGATCCGTCGCCACGAAGAAAACGACCACGGCCACAAGCAGCAGCACCGACAGCGCCAAGCACAACCGTCGTCGCTTCAGCGTGGCGTCGGCCGGGGAACTGGTGGCGACGACGCGGGGAACGTCCGCGTCCGCTGATAAACGGTCGAACGCCGACTTCGCGACGCGGGCCACTTGCTCGCGTTGCTTCGTGATATCATCGATGGCACCACCGCCGCCCGGGCCATCGGACATTTGGGAGTTTAGCTAATTTCGCCTCCCTTCATTAGTTCGAGAAATTCAACACTACACAACAAACCTGCGAGCGCGCGAGGGTCGAGTGTGGCATTTCTGTCTGTGAATCTGAAACCATCTAAACGACTACAAAGCATTCAAGCGAGAGACGACATCCGTCGAAGTCAGAGCACTTCAGCGGGCTGAGGACGTGGCGCGTCGTCGAAGACCTGCTGCAGCACCGCTTTTCGGCGAGCGTCTTGTTCGCGGCGCTCCTCGTCATCTACCACGACGACGTGAACGGCAGCAGCTTTCGCCAGTCGCCGATCACCCGCGTTCGCCTTGTCCCCACCAGCAGATGACACCTGACTGGACTCCGCTCCCCGATGGTTAGGAAGGCGGCCAGCATCGGTCGCATCCCCAGTTAGCCCTCGTGCCGGCGTGCCCATCGCGCCAATGGGCCCATCCGTATCGCCGTACCGAAACCGATGTAGCGGATTCAACTCTCCAGGGCGCGGTGCACCTGAGGCGCCGAGCGACCCGGACAACTGTGAACCCGTCTCCTCTCCAACTCGAGTCGCAGCAGGTGTGCCGAAGCCAGACATTTGCGTGGTGGCTGCACCCGGTGGTGGAGGCGTCGCGCCAGGAATAGGCGCGGTCGCAACATCGGCCCACTCTGCGGTCCCCAGGCCCTTCTTGACCTCCGCGGCTCCTTCCTCGAGCTTTGCGTCTGGCACCAAGCTGAATTCAGCAACGTAGTTGCGCCAGAGGACGTATTGAATTAGTCTCACCGCGAGGTACGCAAGCAACAACACGGGAATGATGAGAAGCACTAAGTACCATAACGGGCTCCATATTTCAGGGGGCGTCGGAGGTGCCGGCGTCTCTGGCGGCAACGGGGGATAGACGCCGCTGAAGTAGACGAATCTAGGATCAAGCTGAAACTGCTTGATGAAAGCGTCTTTGCGGACAGTCGCGTTCAATACCTTCGTGATGGCTGCGAACGTCGCGAGCAGTTGTGCCTCCGAGGCTGGTGTGAAGAGTCGAATTTCGTCAACTCGGACTATCGTCTGCACTTGCACAAAGACGGAAGGTGGATAGGCCACATCGGCCTTGAGCATCCTACGCGTCAAGGGGGTTTCTTCACGCCGCTTGCTCACGTTCAGCTGCTGAGCAGCTGCCGCCAATATCGAAAAGGTCAATTTTGGACACAGGCATGCCGTCATACCCGTCGCACAGGCAGCGGGAGATGAAACGCGCCACACCAACGGATTCCGGCACAGTGACCCAGTGCTGCCCGTGATATCCATGTCGCAATTAGGAGCGGTTTGACAAAACTCAGGCGGCATCGGACTCACGGCGTAAGGACCACTTTGAAACGCGGTACATACCGTAGTCGAGTAGATCAGCGGCACATCTTCCGGAAAGCGTTCCGGTGTTAGTTTGGAATTATTGGCCACCACCGCAGCGTTCAATGCCAGGACAAATCCGGTCACGTCGAACTCTAGCGGGTGCACCAGCAGCGTGCCCAAGGTCATCACGGGCACCGCACGGAGGACGGCACCGGTCAAAAACATGGACAGATTCGCTCGGGGAGTTCGCGTGAACGGAGGCTGCGTTGAGGTCGCCACCGAAGTTGTCGTCGACGTAAGTTTGGTTACGACCGTCGATCCTTGTGACGTCACGGGTGATTTGGGGGCGACGGATAGGGTGGTCGAGATCACGAAGGTGGTCTCCGTCGAGGTTGCCGTCGTGTTGCAGTAGTACACCGTTTCATTGGTATTGGGATCGATGAAAAAGTACGGCAGCGCTTCAGTCGTACTTGGCGCCATCGTCAAGCTGGTGATGGTCGTCAGAGGGATCGACGCCCCACTCGTACTGGTGGTGGTGGTGGTGCTGTCGTTCACGGCGGCCGTCGTCGTTGAGTTGAATAGCGTGGCGTTGTTGTCAACGTTGGTCTCGTTGCCGTCGAACTCCAACGTCGGCATCGTCGTCACTGACGATGTCGTCTCGTTGGCGTTGTCTATCAACGTGGCCGTCGATGTGTTGGTCCAGGTCATCATCGTCGTGAACGTCGATGTGTTCGTGGCGGTTTGCGTGAACGTCGTGGTGTTCGTCGACGTGGCGGTGGTTGTCACCGTGTGCGTCGTGGTCGAGGTAGGCCTCACCACGCAAGGCCGTGGAAGCCGCGTCGTCGTCATCGTCGACGTCATGCTCGTGACGGGGGGCATTACGACCACCGCCGTCGTCAAGGTGCTGTTGGAGTCATCGCCGCACACGGTTTCATTGGTGCCGTTCGTGAGGACAGTGATGTACCTCGTACAGTTGACGTTGGAATGTGTGTGATTGTACGTCGAATTTGACGCATTTCCGACTAGAATCGGCATCGTCGTGGTCGTGGTCACCGTCGTCGTCGTGTTCGCCTCAACGGTGTCAGAAGGCGACATCGTGTCCGACAAGGTGGTCGTGTCTGAAGACGAGACCGTCACGGTATCTTGTGCAAATGCCATGTTGTTGGTGGGCGGCAGTGCCAAGTACCTCCTCCTCGTTAGAAACCTCGGAGCCGGAGCGGGGCCGTTCCGGAACGGGGAAACTGTCACGGATACCTTGAGGTGCAACTCGTTTGAATGGAGCTGGCATGGCACGAAGCAAGCCAAGCCTAACAACAACATCACAACGACCGGATGAACATTTTGCCTTGAGGATGGGCCCACGCAAATGCGACTTGAGAAGCACGACGTCCGATCAGGTAAGGGTCGCATTGCAGCCACGGGCTTCCCTCCCCGCGAGGAACCTGGTTTTTAAAATCTTTCCTCTCACAGTCAACAACATGCAGAGTCTTCTGATTGTCAACTTTTGACTCGAGTCTGCGTTCGACGTGTGTGTTGATGGCCAGCCAATGAGTTGTGTGTGAGCAGCAGGGGGGGGTTCAATCGAGTGAGAATTGGCCGTACCAAGGCCCGCGGTATCGTGAGTGTGAAGGAACGGTGCATATCACCGTCATCGACGGCCGACCATGCGAGCAGACGTCGTACTGACGCGTCCTCGTGGCGAGTGCGAGGATCAACGACGCCATTTCGGTTTCCGACAGACGATCGCCAAACTTGATGGCACCGTGGCAGGAGCGGCTGACGACGCTCCGGTGCAAAAAGCAAGGAACTGGCCACCGTGCAGGGCCACTTTCACCCGCCGACGAGTCATCCTCGCATGTGGTACGAGCAGTCTCATCGAGGCAATCGAGGTATTCCAGCACCGACGCGCCGTCGTCGAACACGGTGGTCACGTGTTCCAAGGTCAGCGCAGGACATGACGCGAGTCCAGAGCGATGGGGGCATGCGGTCCAACCCCAGTAGCCCAATGCAACGCGGTGGCGTTGACACCGGGCCCACAACAACGGGCTTTCATCGCCCAAATGCTGCAAGGCGTGGTCTTGAGGGAGACGGTGTGAAGATACGTGGCGCGACGGTGCGCCCTCGCTCAGCATGGAATCGAGCCGCATGCGCTCGTGAGCCGCGTGCTGATCGATAAGTATCAGTTGCTGATCCGACATATCGGGCTGAAATTGGTTCAATTCGATTCCGAGGGGAACGGACGTCTCGTCGCTACACTCCGGTGAGAGTGCAAGGACAAACTTGGCAGCCCACTGGCCGGCCACGGTTGCTGTCGCGAGCGCTGATCGAGAAGGCACGAGGGTGTTTCCAACGGTTCCATCTCCGTGACGATGGCTGCGACGGGTGAGAGATTGGGAGGGCGCCAGCGCGGGCTGCAGCTGGCAAAATGCGTGGCCAAACGTCGTCCGCAACTTCGCAAGGTTCGGGGGTGACGAAAGTAGCGCACGAGTAATATCTTGCAATGGACTCGGGGGATAGTGCGGTGGGGGAGGCATCGTGCGCGGTGCGCAGCTGGATGCGGGTGAACGGACGGCCCCCGGGGACGCCACAACATGTCGACGATGTTTCAACAACTGCAACTCGGGGACAGCCGCCAAGCAGTCGTACACCGCCAACGCGACGGCTGGTCCGGCATTCCACTGCGTCGGATCTCGAAGCAGTGCTGCGCGCGACACTCGTTCCGATGTTGCCATCGCCGAGATGTCAAATGGCCGCAGCACAACGACGAGGAGCGCGAGGCCTTGCTCCCGGGCCCCTCGCGCTCGAGCAGCGACCTGCTGGAGGCATTCTCCGATGACACTGGTATCAGGCACGATCACGAGGGAGCCGACCGGGGAACCATCGCGGCACGCGGACGCTGCCGTGTCACGGACCTCGCACAGTACAATTGGTCGCCGGGGCCAGGTTGCCCGCTGTGGCACGGGGACAGACTCACTGGTTGACAACAAGCTCCGACTGGCCGCGGAACAGTCCATACGTCCATACGCGATCCACGTCGCCGTGGACATCGTCGTGGATGCACAGGACGTCCGCACCTCGGCGGCAGCGGGGGCCGCAAAGCCACATTGCCGGAGCAAGCTGAGAAGCGGCGGTGTGACAGAATCCGGCGGCAGCATTGATGGCGTGACGGGAGATGCCGCGGTGTTCTTGGACAACTGAGTCGAGTCGCCGGGGTCCGAACGAACTCGTGCAGGAGACGCAAACATGCACGTATAGTGAAGAGGTGCCATCGGGGACGCTGGGCGCCCCGTGTGAGGGGACACGGACCCTATTGCGGTGGCGAGGGAGGAGCCTAGCGGCCTCCTTGGTGGAGTGCTGCCCGCGACGATCCGCCTCGGGACGACATGTGACGAAGCGACCACAGGCTGGCCGGCGCACGTGATCAGCATCCGTGCTCCTCCTGGCGACGCAGAGAAGCCGTCGTTCTCGTGAGAGGTGAACTGGTTCAACAAGACTGACATGTTCAACGCGAGCCGGCAAGCGTCCTCCTGGAACTGTAGTGGAACCCGCGTCCCGTTGTCGCACGACGATGCGACCGTTGCATCCCGTGTGCAGAGTCGATGCGTGGGGCCGCCAAAAACGGCGGCGAGATGGATCTCAACGTTCCACCGAAATTGGTTGAATCCCACGAGGAAACCGCCGGCATTAACATCGGCCGCAGGGTTCAATCGCATTCGTGATGATGCATCGCCACGTCCAGAAACCGTTGGAGACGATGACATCGCACTACGAAACGATGGAGCGGCGGACCACGCCTTCCTCGAAGACGTCAAGCGTGGTGCGAGGTCACCGTCCTTCGTCGGCGGGTCGAATCCATTGTTCAAGGTCCATCGCGAGCGCATCGACAAGGACGACGCTGGGTCATGGCCACTTATGGCTTCCACGCCTAACGAGACCGAAACTTGTTGACAAATGAACCGCGCGAGTGATGCGGGACGTAAGAGTCGTGAAGAAAGGGTATGACGGACCACCAAGGTGGGAGCCCCTTGATTTTCCAAGGACGAGATCTGCATCACCCACTGAGACAAGACGTGAAGCATGTCTTCCAGCTGCGCCACCGCCGAGGATTCCGAGGACGATGAGTTGCCGTCGACGTGACTTCCCACTTGCGTCCACTCGCCACAAATGGACACACGGCTGTCGTGCTGATGAGGGTAGAGACGGCTTCGAGCATTGGAGGGGCTTGCGACGATGCCCGACGAGCCCATCGATGGGCTCCACCTTACCGACCACTCGTCGAAGGTCATGGTGCGGCTTCTTGACGGCGCTTGGATCGCAGGGGTGAGGCGACATTCAGAAGACGTTGAAACGGACGCGAGGCGGAGAAAGTGGATCACATCAGACAACAGCGCCGTCTCCACACTGAGAGGTGTGACCTGGAACGTTTGAGCGGCGTGCATGCGAGCGGAGACCGTCGGGTCTAGTCGCTGGATCGAAGCCATCTGTTGCGATGAATTGACAGGAAGGTGAAGAAGGAATGACAGCGAACGGGGACGCGCAGAAAAAAGGACTGCTTTGCTCTCAAAAACAAGTTGATTGTCTCTAGATCTGTCCGAATTCTCCGCTTCACATCTCGGAAAGACTTCAAAAGCGGTAGAACTAAGCTGCGCGATGGCAAAGACGAAGCCCTGACTAATTCGGTCCGGAAGTCAACAAAAGTTTGGCCCCGAACCGGAGTTGAGCGGGGCGTTGAACTGGGCGGTCCGAGGGGGAACGTCACGAAGCCAAGACTACAACGACGAACCAGAACCAGAAAGTAGCGTCGCTGCCTATGGCGTGCGATCCATGAGCGCCGCAGATGCAATTAGCTGACTCGATGCAGTGAGCGCCGCATTGCTTCTTGCGATGACCTCCGACAGATCGCGCGTCAGGATCGACACCAACTGGGAAGCCGAGGGCCCTTGGCCTAGGCCGGCGGCACGCGGCAGCTTTTCGCTCGAAGCCGCCGACGACGAAGCGCCATTGAAGTTCATGGCGATGAGCTTTTCCTTCGCTTGCGTCTGCAATCGCGTCAATTCTGCTTCAAGCAATCCGGATTGGTCATGGAGTTCCTTCTTTTCGGCGGCGATTTGCTTTCTCGCCGCTTCCGCGAGCGCATCACGGTCGCCATCCTGCAGAGCGATTTCTCGCTTGAGTTCGCCAAGAATCGAGAGTTCGCTGTTCGCGTGGTTCAACGCAAGTTGCAGCTTATCAGCGGCCTTTTCAAGATCATCACGGGAATGCGACGTTTCGCCTAGACGATCTGAAAAACGATAGAAGCTCACCCACGCCTCACTTTCTCGAAAGGCGAGCTCAAGCGCCATGGCCAGCAACGACACATCGTGTCGCTGCATCGCTTCGCATTGCGATCGTTCGTGCTCCTCCTCTCGTTCCACGAAAGCCCGCTCCAGTGACAACCGTGTCTGCCGCTCGCCGTCGACGTCCCTTCCTAGAAGCTCGAGCGTACGTCTCAGCATATATGTCACTGGTCTGGGAGGTGAGGCCGCAGGTATGCTCGCACTTTGACCCCCGGTTTCGTCCGCGGACGTGGTTGTGTCGTAGTGGGTCCGACGCAAACCTTTCGATTCTGGATGCAACAAAATGCGTCGTGATCGGGGAGGTACGTCCGCGGCGAAATCGTCGCGGTCATGCGGCGACGAGGACTCGTCGCTTGCACGCTCTCGCGCCGTTCGGTCCATCCAAAGCGGGCTCTGTCGTTCCGCCTGTTGATGGTGAGCTCGTTCGACGTCGATGAAGCGTGAAAGTGCCGCCGGAACAGGGACACCTCCGATGAGAACAGCGCGGTCGGCCGCGGGGTTTGGACTCGTTTCGCGATGGTCCACCGTCGCTGCACGGCCGCGAGCCGCGCTCCGAGCGAGGTCCACGGCAGTCGCCGTTGCGGGGCGAACGCGAAAGCCAATAGCGGCGGCAGACTGCGACGCGACGTTGAGCTTGTTAGCTTGCGCGTTGGACGCCGCCGCAAGACTGGCGACCCGCGGCACTGCAACGGGCGAATGACCTCGTAGCCGTCTGAGTTCATCTGCCATAGCAGCACTCAGTGAGGCCATCGCGGTACTCGTCGCGTGGTGGGAAGCGTTGGACACCGCGGGGTGGTTGGCCGAGTCAACGCGCGCCCCCTTCGCATCGGGGGTCAGCAACCGCGGCCGCCGATGGTGCTCTAGAATTGGCTGCGCGTAGCTCTGGATCGACCCTACTCCTCCGGTGAGGACATGAGCTGGCGACGACATGTATTGAAGTGCGCGCGAATGTCTTCAAGAAAAACAACAACTCAAAAAATGCATAACAATATTTATCGACCCTGAGGACGCAATGCACCCGTTTTGAAATTCACTGTGCCCTTGTGGTGTCACCAGCGGTCTTCCGCTTCGGGATTGATTGGGGCATGCCAGGCGGCGCCAGTTCGCCGTAATGCGTTCTCCAACTTGTAACGATCACCAAGTCGAATTTTGGTCCACGTCGTCTCGGCGACGTGTTTGTTGTCCAAGTAGGCTTGCCAATTCTTCTGCTGCAGCCGCTTTTCGTCCATGGCGGTGTAGGGGACCATGATTTCGAGCGGCGTGACTGCCTGCTTCCGCCCAGGTGCTCCCCGAGGTCGAAGCTTTTCTGGCATGCAGTAGCGTTGAAACGTTTTTCCGCGCAAAGTCAACAAGTACTGCTTCCCTGATTTCGTCGCAAAAAAGGCCTGCTCCGCCGCGGTGCGGCGAGCGATTTCCTGCCGAGGCGACGTTGCCTTAAAGTACGGGATCGTTCGATACACAGGCGCCGTTCCCACCGTGGTGGGGTGGATGACGACACCGCCAGGGAGCTCGACGGCGTTCTCGTCGACCGTGTAGAACTCCGGATTGTCACGAATGCCCAAGACAATGGGCTTAATGTCCCGCAGGAACTGGCGATAGATCCGGTCTTCCGCTTCTTGTTGCACCTTGAATCCTTGGGCCTTTGCCGAGGAGTATGCCGACAAAATGACGCGATTGCGGTCCGCCGGATGCATGTCAGTCACTTCCGGATTCACCCGTACCTTTTTGACGTGACCGCTCGGCGTCGTGATCACCTCGACTTTACCCGCTAGCGCCGTGCCAACACACTGCATCTCGTCGAGCCGGATCTGATACTGATATTTGTTGTTGTAGACGAAGGCAAGAATGCGCTGAAACTGCCGCTCGGGCATCAAGCGTCGGTGATGCGCCCATAACGCGCCTCGAAGCCGCTCCCCGATGCGGTGGTAGACCTCCATCCAATTCAGGACTAGGGCCGGGTGGGCTAGGGGAGACAACAAGTCGGCTGCCGAGGGGAACTGCTCGATTGAAAAAAAAAAGGAAATTTATCGGTCGGTGTGGCGTGACGGCAAAGCAATGTACGAGCAAATGGTAAGGCAGCAGGTGGATCGGGAAAGAGTGCATCAATCACTTCGGGTGTGGCCCGTCGCCGCGCGTCTCAGCAAATAGCAAGCCACGGCCGCTGGCAGCGCGCGAGTCAACTGACGCCACGCAGCAGGGTCCGCCTCGCACGCCACCGATGCCACGGTTGCATCCGAGGCCAGGACGAGATCCTTCAAGCAGGAGGCCAAAGCATGCGTGACCCGCTGAAGTAACGGCCTTATCGCGCTGCTGGAAACGTCCGGGACGGCTAAGTCGTCGAGGAAAACAAATCCGGGATGCACCTCACCCGCTTTGCGAGCATCCTCGATGACGCGTCGCGCGGCGGCGTGACTGCCGTCGGCATCGGCGCCGTGATGACAAAGGGCCGGCGCACCACATGGCGGTAGCGGCACAAGAAGTCCGAACCGAAAATCGGAAGGCACTCGAACGTCCAATCAGTGGCGCGTGCTGACCAAGTCGCATCGGTTTTGAATGCATGCGTGAGTTGTTCTTCTAGCATTTTCGCCGTGTTCGATCCGCTGGCGTCTCCCCACGGTAGGGCCACCAGGCACGGACGAGCTGCTGCGGCCGCCGGAACGCGCAGCGTTTCTTGTTGCTCCTGCAGCTGGTACTCATCGATCGCGAGTGCACAAAGGCGCGTTCGCAACTCGAGCGGAAGTGCCTGCGGGCCAAGCTTTCCTTGCACGTACGCATCCGACGAGGGGGCCAAGGCACCGCCTAGGACGACGGTATCCCGCTCATCAGCACGGCGCAGGCGCATCGCTTGGCACGCCTTCGCCAGCATACCCAGGTGGCCGGCATGAACAGGATTGAGCGCGCCGCTGAGCACCAACATGACGATATGCAGTTTCGGGCAGTCAGGTGGAGCAGAGCACGCGGAAAGTCCGTGCCAGGACCCAAGCGTCTGCTTGCAGACCGTGATGAAGTCAATCGGCATGCTCATGTGGCGCAAGTTCAAGCTGCTGTTGTCAAAACTTGTGCGCATCGACGGCGACAACAACAAACACACTTGTTCATTACGTAACTTTTGCATAAGGCATACGAGGCGGGCGGCGGGTTGTCCAACCACGGCTTGCTACCACTCCACATGGACACCGCGCGCCTGCCTCGGATCTGAGAAGTCGTCGGGTCGCGGGACGGCGGCCACCTTGGCCCACGGCCCTTTGGCCACCACGGACTCCTTCACTGCGCGGAGCTCCGAGACGAGTTCGTCAGTCACCACGACACGGCGGAACGGCATGGCGTTCGACGAGGCGGTGCCATCCGCACGGACACTACGTGTGTCACGGTGATCGTCTTTTGATCCGCCTGCGAAAAGCTCCGTGTACGCAGCCAGTGTCGTCAACCAGAACTGAAGTAACGCCGTGGCGTTCCCGACGAACACATCCGTCACATGCGCACCATTCGTGGCGAGCCGTTGCATCGCTGGAATGGGTTCCTTCTTTGTTGGGGTGCCCTCAATGGTCGCCGTTTGCGCACCGTCCGGCAGGGCAAGGACGGAACGGTCGATTTTCTCAAACAGCTGCCGAGTGAGGTCGGGAAGGCAAGCCACACTCTTGGCTCGCCGGCGCTGAAACGGCACGGGAAGGTAGTGCACGTATGGATGGAGGGTATCGTGGTAGAACTGATACGGCTCCACGAGGGGGTCTAGAATTCGCACGATAGCGACGCCGCCTGACAAGTGATACTTGTCGCGCTGCGACGCGCTATTGCCACGCACGGCGAGGCCGCCGGCAAATTGAACGTGGTCCCGAGGGTGAAGGGCCTTTGGCTGCCGAGGATACTTGGCATCCTTCCCAAACGACGGGAACACGGTGAGATTTAAATGCGGTGATGGATGTTCGCGATTGGCCTTGACAAGCCGTTCGCGTATGAAATGCGTTCGCGATCCAACGAATATGATTTCGGAGGCGTGTCGTCTGTTTCGAAGCGGTACGTGCCTCAGCCGCTCGAGTTCCTGCGCCAGTTCGGTGAACGCTGGCACGCGGATGGGGGCATGCGGAGGGTTGAGCTTCGTCATGCCTGTGAACGTGTCGTCTGGCACCACCAAGTTCAAATTTTCCACAGGTTGGCGAGAGGCTGACGAAGACGACGAGGGTGACATCGGGGAACCGTAGCAAGTGAAGTACGGGGCGAATTGAACAGGAAAATCTCCGCAGTCTATGGCAACGATCACCCGCGAAACAGATGAACTTGATCCTCTTCCCCAGTGGGGCGATGCCGCCCGCAACGCACGCCACCAGGGAGACTGCCACTCTCTCACAGCTACGGCCAATTGACGAGCGACGAGGGGCTGTCGCATGAAGTCGACCGTTGGACCCACCGGTAACACGGTGCCTCGCGCTAAGTCGACGTCGAGCAACATGGCGCGGCCACCCTCGGCGCTTGCCATAGCAATGAGTAAGTCTCGCATCGATCGATACATGACTGCCGTCGCAGAGGGGGCTAACTTGGCATCCGCGGCCAGGCGCTGCAACATGTCGTGCGGAAGGGATGCACCTTGCAGCAGCCGTTCAATGACGCGTCGATGCCGACGAGTCGCGTCCCACACGACGGTGCTGCTGTCGCGGGTGTCCATCAAGCCCCGGCGGCAGGCATCGTCGAATCCTGGGGTCGACGACGGCTGCAGTGGCGAACCTGGAGACGAGAGGCATCGGAGGATCTCCGGGCAAGTCCATCCTTCCGCGATGCTTGTCAGTGCATCGTAGACTATGCGGTAGTCGGACGATTCGGGAAGCGCCCCGCATGCCGCGTTCGGCGCGCAAGTTGGCAGCGCCGCTGAGAGCACCGTGCTGCCGCGGCTAATGGGAGGCAAGACCGCTGGCCACCACGGTGGGGCTTCATCGTGATTGCCAGACTGACGAGCGATGGCTGCCGCGCGTAGCGGCGGTGAGGTGCGCGTCGTCTCCGGCGGCGATGGTACGGCGGCGGACGACTCCACCGGCGCTTGAATCATGGCGTCCTCGACGGCCGTCGGCGAGGTCGTTTCGGGCTGCCGTATGGACGAGGGGGGTAGCATTAGCAGCAAACACGCAATGAGCAAACTCCCAGCGAATACGATCGATGCCCGACGATCCCCGGCTTGGCGTGGTCGCTCCCCCTCCCCTGGGAGCGGAACCAATTGTTCTGACGGCATCTGCAAAGCAGCATCGCCGTGCGCGCGAAAGAGACGGGGGAACGAGCTTCGGGAAAAAAAGGTAGCACGCAATGAAACTTGGCGCGAGACTAACAAAGGAATGTGCAAAAAGCCGTGGGGTAGCCCCCTTCGCCCTTTCCGGTGGGTCTTCACAACTCAACTTCCGCTGGCAGGCAGACTACTGCTGCCAACCATCATCGCTGCCAATGCCAGATCCGCATCGTCGACATCATCCGGATCAAGCTCGGGACCCAGGTCGCGATACTGAGGCAAGGACTCGTCTATCGCGGCCTCCAGCACATCGTCCGCCTCGGGAACGCAGCCCGGCTGCAACACTGTGTATTGCACCAGGGCGTCGTCGGCATGCCTCAGTGCCTTGGTCGATGTGCGGACGAACTCCTGCGCGAGTTGCACGTCATCACGGTTGGTGTACGTGTCGTACCAGGGAAGCGACGGGTAGCCGACAACGACGGGCTCGTTGTCTTTAACAAGCATCAGTGGGGACGTGGCAGCGGCCAGCCTTGCCAGCAGCTCAGCCCGGAACGCAGTGCGCGTATCACCGCGGCCCGAGTGGTCGCCCCCCGCCGAGGTCGCAGACGACCATTGCTGCAACAGTTCTGCAGCCGTGACGATAACATCGGGTTTCATCATCGCTGCTGGTAGCAACACACTTGCCACGTCGGCAGCGCCTTCCAGGGAACCACTGGCAACGGCTGCCAGGGATGATGCGTCGTCAGTGGGAAGGGGTTTCGGGGAGCCCACGCTGCCAGCAATGGTTTCATTGCCTTCTGCAGTGGCCGACTTCTTTGCGGCAGCCGTCACGAAAGAGGGCCGACGCGCCCGCTCACAGGCAATACAAATCCGCTGCTCGTCCGTGTACCCAGGCACCATCGCCTTGCGCGGAGAGCATGCGCTGCACACGACTTTGCCGCAGCTGCGACAATGGTGGCGCAGGCGGAAATGGAACGCACCAAACGGAAGGTCGCAGAGTGTGCAGTTCTTCACGCTCTCGTCGCGCTGCCACTTGACAACGCCGGCTCCGGGGCGATGCGACATCGCCGAGCCATTCAGCGGCGGATACGCAACGTTGGCGTCGCCGTTCACCACGGCGGATGCCAACGCGACAGAAGGAAAGGAGGTGCCCCCGCCGCCAGCCGTCGTGGACGCGCTGACCACGCTCACCATCGACATATTCCCGATCCCGGTAGTGCTACTAGTGCCGCCAACCAACATCGCAAAGCAGTCAATACACACACGACGCTGTTCGATGTGCCCGCCTCCCGTGGCGAACGGCGCCTCCTTCGACGCGCACGAAAAGCAGTACTGCTCTTCGCAATTGAAGCACTTGTAGCGCGAACGTGTCAGATTGAAATCAGCTCCGCAGCGGTTACAGGACCGCGACTGCGTGACCACGGGGGTCGCGGCTGTCACGCCGGTGGCTGGCGTCGCTGATGTCGTTTGACTGACTGGAACCGCTGAATCCGCATTCCCGAGGGCCACTGCAATGCCGGTGCGCGTCACGGCGTCTCCGGACGTGGCAGGTGAAGCAGCGTCGCAAGACGCCGCATCTGCGTCGTTCAACACCGCAAGCCGCCGGAGCAATTCGGCCCTCGCCCCCAAGTCACACGAGCGAAGGTACGCCACGCCTTGCAGCCGCTCTGCGACTATCGTCCCTATCCAAGCCAGTGCCATCCGGGCATTCGATTTGGGGCTACCCTCGGCGACGTGCATGATGATGAACTGGGCGGGATGAGCGGCGAAGGCACCGAAGTGATGGCCGTCGACAAAACCAACCTGAGACGCGTCCATCGCCTTCAGCATCGCTGTCACCGTGGCGACGGGTACATCGACGCCGCAGGCAATGTACACCAAATGGAGGCGCGACGCTTGTATGACTCGAGCTGGCCCCGTGCCAATCGCGTTCAGGAGGTCTTCACCGCCCAACGGCAATCCATGTCGTTCGACACTGGCACCGTGATCATTCGAAGCACTGAAGTGCGTCACGGCTTCGTGAACGGCGAGCGCACGAGCGTCGAAGTCGATGGCGATGCTCAGGCCCAGCCACACGATGACGTCCAGCCACGACACGCGCGCCCCTGCCTTCCAAGCGGCAACTTGATTGGCGCAGGTGAAGATCTTTGACGGGGCACCTGGCGTCATCGGGGCAGCCGCTCGTATCTTCACTGCCGACTGTTCCGTCCCTTCCGACGCGGACGCGGCAAAGAATTGGAAAACGACCGATCTCGTTCGTTCGCGAAGCGAACCCTCTGACGTTGTGCGGTGCAAAGTCGACGGCGGCGGTCGATCCCCTCTCGGAGTGGAGGGTACCGCTCGCGGCGTCGACTGAGTGGCGGCTGCGGTTGCTGCGTGTTTGTGCACCAGAGCCGCAAACGACAGCGCGAAGGACGAAACCTCTTCGAAGATGCCGCAAGCGACGCACGGTGGGACGCCACAAAGGGTCAAGAATGCGGACATCTCTTGGTTGTTCACGGTCAACCGCAGCGCATTTTGATCGACTGCACTCGCCGCAGTGGCACTATCGATCGATCCATACGATTTGATGTGCTCCCTCGCGACATTGGCAATTTTGAACAGGCTCGCAACCGGGAAGCCGTGTAGCCCGAGGATCGCCCCCATGCGGTCCACAACCGGCATGAACAATCGCGGAAGGCACAACTCGATGACTTGGTCCCGAATGAGGCAGTCCTTTTCAAAGCGTTGTAGTTCCGGGTCGTTGGCAGACCACAGGGAATTGTCCAGGAGCAGCATAGCCGACGACGAGAACTTTTGCACGTTGGCAAGTCGCAGGGCGTCCACAACGCGTCGCGGGTGCTTTCCGTTCAGGCCAACGAGCAGCAAGCGGCTCGAAGCGGCGGCTGTGGTGGCGGTGTTCCGGGCAACGGAAGAAGAAGACGACTGTGCGGCGCCAGCCAAGCCGATTTGGGGAATCGCTTGCTCCAGCCACGAGACACTGAAGACATCGGTGCAGTCGAACAGTCCGAGCACGAGGTCGGCTTGACTTGCAAGACTTTTCAGCAACGGTTTCGAGGACGAGGCGGGCGCGTCGATGAGGGTCACCGTCCACGGAAGCGGCCCTGCCACGGGCCACCGGACGTCATGAAACCCGACGCCAACCGACGCGCGCGGCTGCGACTTGTTTGCCGATGTGCTACTCGAAGAACCGTCATTCACTAGCTGTGTCAGGGAAAGCAGCAACGCGTCGGCGGCGGACGATGTCGTCATCGTCGCGGATGAGGCCGCCTCCGTCGCTGCTTTGCTGCTTGGCGCTGTGTCCTCGCCGCCTTCAGCCACATTTGCCTCCGCCACGAGCAACTGCACGAGCCGCGACTTCCCGACGCTCGAACAGCCGATGAACAACACGGCGAGCGGCCGTCGTGTGCTCAAAGACCGCATCATGCCTGGCACAGCAACGGTCTTGGCGTTCGACGTCGCGCTGAGCGTCGCATCACGTCGTCCAGCGAGGTGTCCGGGCGACGTCAGCAACAGCAAGCTTCCTTGTTCGAGAAAGGTCAGCGCGATCCCACGCCATTCATGGTCATTCGTCGAAACCAACGACAACCAATCCGACGCCATCGTCGTCGACGGCGGCGACGCCTCACCACCACCACCACCACCACCGCAGACGGTTGCCCGGTGCGTGACCGCCATCGCGACGACCGCACCGGCGGCGCTGACGTCGTCCCCGCCGCCTTGGATGGGGTCCGTGTCGTCGCCTGCATCCACCACGGGTGCCATCCGGTGAGTGTCGCAGAGGCACAAGAAGAAGACGTCTTGCAACGGGACCCCTCCGATCGACGTGAACGCAGGGGAGCCGTACTGGCTGGGCACCAAAGGTTGGACACTGCGCATCGACCATGTGAACTGGTGATTGGGACGATGATCATTCGCCGCCCCCTCTTGCATCAACACGGTCTCCGACGAACCGCCGTGACCGCTCCGAGATGTACGCGTCGACGATCGCCGCCTGCGGACCGACATGTTGACACGGCGAAAGTACGGCCGTTGTCCGGCTTCGTCCGTTTCCAGCTCGCAATCCATCATCGCCCCGGTGCCCTTGATAGCAGTGTGGCAGACGGCCCGGGTGGACGACGAAGTAGGAAGAGGAGGAGGTGCCTTGCTGCCGCCGGAGACGGTCACGGTTTCCGATGTGATACGCAGGACCGCATCCTGATAGCCATAGAGCGGCACGTCCGAACTGCCCGATAACGGCCACCAAAACGGCCCTACGACGCGGCCCGTGGGAACCGGCACGGAGGGACGAACGGAGAGGCTGGCGCACCAGACCAGTGAAGCGACGTGGGCAGTCGGTGCGACTGACGGGGCGGTCAACGCCACGTTTCGTCGCGGACTCTCTACCGGTTGATCGGGAACGGCTGCGAACGGAATGACAAAGCGTCGAGTCAACGATGTTGAGGGACGCACAGTCACGTTCCCGACGTGACCACCGACTGCTTGACCGGTAAGCGCTTCGTGCCACGAGGGGTCCTCCTCGCACGCAATTGACACGAAGCGACGAAGCATCGTCGGCATAGTAACCATGGCCCACCGGAACGCCATCACCCACGAGCAAAAGTCCTGCTCGAGATCGAACGACAGAGTGGTCGTTTTGGCTGATGCCGTTGACGATTCTTCCATTCGGATGCCTTCGGCATGTTGCGAAATGGGAACCAATCCGCACAGTCGAAGGGACAAAGGGGGCAAGTCCGTCAGATCGACCGACGCGGCGGCCACGCTCCAGGCGCCCAAAATCGGAGAATTTTCGGGTTGTTCCGCGTAGGACCACGTCGTGCCGGACAGCATCGCGTACCGGCGGCGAGCGATGGACATGACGCCGGAATCCTTCTTCCAAAGCCACCCATGATGCCGCACGCAGGAGGAGCCATGGTGCTTCGCAGGCGCACCTTCCGGGCTGTCGATGGACATCGTATTTACTTCACAGCCCAATAATCTTACAATGTCTGGCCGCGCGTCTGTGAAGCACAACCCCCTGACTGCAAAGGAACCGTGATCGCTGGGTGATCTCATGTAGGTGGACGCTATCAAATGGGGACAGGAAAATGCTCGCCATTCGGAATTGGTGCAAGCAGAAGGATTCCGTGGGGGACACCAACAAAATAACCGTCGGGGGGGGGGGAAGCGGGGAGGAACGATTTTTTGCGAGAACGATCGCGAGATGGACGATTGCGTGTGACCTATGGCTGGCTTCCGGCAGTGGCCGTCGCACCTTGTCCGTCGTTGGTGGACTTGGTGGGGCTATTGCCGCGTCGCTGAGCATCCCGCTGCGATTTTTTTACTTCTGCCGTCACCTTGATCAGGGTGCTTCGAGCTTCTTTGAGGCGCTGCGTTTCGCGGTGTGCGTTTTCAAGCTCCCACATGTTGGCATCGAGAACTTCGCGAACGCCGGTGTATTGGTCCTCGAGTGCCTTGATGCTCGCGGCCCCTTCGGCCTGCAACTTCTTGATTCGGGCCTTGAACTGCCGCACTTCCCGACGGAGCTCTTCCACCTGTGGCCGGCGCTGCTCGATCAGGGCGCATGCTTGACTGAGGCGCACCTTGACTTGCTTGCGATCCAGCGCCTCGTCACACTTTCGCACTTCGACAACAGAGTGTTTGACGTGGCTGCCTCGACGCAGGTGGAATGCTTGCTCCTGCAACAGAGGAAGGTACTTGAGCCGAATTCGCTGCAACCGGTCGATTTCTGCGTTTTCTTCGTGCTGCAGTTGGATAGTGAACTGGTTCGCCTCGGCGTCGAGCCGAGATTCTTCAGATGCCTTGTGCAACGCCATTTCCAGTTTCTTTTCCGACGCGGCGGAAACAGAGCGCTTCAACTCATCCACGGACGCTTTGGATTCCGAGCGCGGAACGACTTCGCGCTGTGCGCGTTGTTCCGTCAACCGCTTCTCGTGCTGCGCCTCGATGTCAACCCAGAGTGCGGCCAGACTGGAACACGCGATGGTGAACTCAAGGTCGGACACCGCCGATTCCAGAGCTGCCACATCACCGAACTCTCTCAACTCTGACTCTAGGTTGTCGCGCTTCGCCTTGAGTTCCGCGGCCTCTGTTTTATGTTTGTCGAGGAGCTTCTGCTCATCGCCGATCTTTTCTTCCAGCGCATCGAGTGCGGCTTTGTCCGCTGCAAGAATGGGCTCGTCGCACGTCGTCAAGCGACGGAGCTCATCATGCAGCCGTGCGATTTCGTCGGACAGAGCTGCTTCCTCTGGGTTGAATGGATCGCCTTCGATCGGAACGGGAAGATCCTTGTCGAGGGTCTCCGTGAGGGGGTCCGGTTTCTTGTCCGCGTCAGCTGCCTTGTCCGCGGTGGCAGTCGATTGGTCAGTGGCGTCCTTCGTCGCCGGTTGGGGCTGAGCTTGAGTTGCCTCGGCGCCGCTCATAGTCCAACAAATTACACAGTTACAGACGTTCTGCACGATAGATGGAGCCTCCCCCCCCCCCCCCCCAGTTGCTTCAACTCGAATGATCATGGTGGCCCACCGTTCCCTTCATTCCTGGACGGCAAAAGCAGCACGCGGACCACAACGTGAAAGGTGGTGGGGTAATTTCACTCAGGGGGAAGGGGGAAAACAAAATCGGTATTTCTCCCAAATGAAACGATTTTGCCGAGTTGATGGCGGCCACGACGGTTTGCACAATGGAGCGTCGATATGGTTGGTAGGTCCCCTACTTATCGGAAGGGTTAGGTTTTCAGGGGCAAAGGAGACGTTTTTCCACCTTCCCCCGCCTTTCTCCCCGCCAGCCAGTTCTCGGCCATAGAGACTGTCACTGTTGCTGGGCATCCGACTGTGGAGCAGGAGCAAACATCTGCGGCGGCTGTTGCATAAACATTGGCTGTCCGTGCGGTGCCTGGTGATGCTGTTGGATAAAAAATTGTGGCGGTTGCGATGGTTGTTGCGCGTGTGGCATGAGGACGGTGCCTTGTGGAGCCATCACCCAAGAGGGCTGCGGTTGCATCACGTTCACGAACGTGAAAGGCTGCGGGTAAAATGCGCCACCACCCGGCGGTGCCGCAACCTGCATCGCGCCAGAGGAAGGCTGCGGCGACGCAGCGGGGCCCCATGTGGGCTGCATCAAGGTTACCGGCACGGTGCCAGGCGGTGCCGATCCATTTCCCATGACGTAGGCAAACTGCGGCGCAGCGAGTTGCGGTTGCATGGAGGAGTTAGAAAAGGGCATCAAGCCAAGCGACATTTGCATGTGAGCTTGCGGATGGGGCATGAGCTGAACGCCAGGCGGCATGAGTTGGCCGCTCAGGAACTGATGGGGTGCGAACGAGCCAGCGGGCGGAGCCACCATGGGGGCATTCATGAACAGCGGTGCCATCTGAGGGTGGGCGGACGCGATCACCGAATGGTTCCGCGACGCTCCTGGCGACGGCAAGACACCCGATTGCGAGGACACCGACGACCCCCGGGATGAATTGGAATCGCCACTGGCAGATGACCCGAGGTGTGACCCCACGCCGACGGGTTGGCGAGAGCCATAGGCACTGCTCCCGCTCTGCCTACTGCTGCGCTGCGACGAGGGGGTCGACGAGGAAGCATCCCCTCGCCGCGGCTGCATCATGGCACTCCCGGAGTATCTCTGATTCCATGGCGGCTCTTCTGGAACGACGTACTTGCCTAGTAAGCTTGGGTCGCGGGTGATATCGAGGCAGACGTGCAGGAACAGACATTCCTCGCGAAAACGGCAGTTTGAGCCGGCGTGCAAACGACAAACGTGTTTGGCTTCACATGGGATCACAACAGGGTCGCCCTCGATGGCAGTAGGATCCGTGACATCGTCGAGCAACTGCGCGACGGCCTTGCGGTCGCTTGTGGAGAGTGGTTGAGGCGGACCTTCGCCGGCCCCGGCAACAGGCGCATGATGTTCACCCGTAAGTGACGGCGACGACGACGCTCGGTGCGACGCCACCAGCCGCAGCAAACCCTGCGTCATGGACAACGAGGCGCACGGGATCGTGACACCTCGTATTGAAATCGATGTTCGTCGCAACCATTCGGGCACGGGGCGCACGTCATCGGAAGCATCACGTTGCACGTCTCGCGCCGCCGCATCAAGCACTTCGCTCGCCGACGGCAAGTGGTCGCCATGCACTAAGCAGCAGGATGGCTTCGTCTTTTCCCGCAATGCCAGCAGCACGTGGAGATCCCCGTGCAACTGGCGGCATTTTTCTCCGCTCTTGCATTCGCCTTGCATGTAAAGAAGGCAAAGCGACGGCGTGCGATCGACGCGTTCCATCGCCACGGTGTAGTGCACGTTTTGCGCCGGCACGAGTAATTTCCGGGTCAGAGGGTCTAACACGCGAACAAAGCCTGAGCGTGGCATGCATGCGGGTGGAGCGATGCCTTCGCCGCTGGCCGGCCATCCTGACGGGAGAACCGAAGGCGCGGTGTCGGCAACGGGAGGCGTGGCGGACATTGGAATTATCAAATCAAAATTGTTTCTGTCGCTCACACAAACTTGGGTGTCAAATTTGTGTGTGCCCGTCTTCAAAGTCTTCCCGATCCCCGTCTTCCCGGGTTCCCGTGGTCTCGACGGCGACAGGGCTGATGGAGCAAAATGGTTTGAAGGCCAAAGGCATGCTGTCACTCGGATGACCGTCTTCTGAGTGTTTGCTGGCCAGAAAAGTTTTGAAGTACCTTAGACAACGTAATAGCTGTGCCACTGGAGAAAAAATGGGGAATTCACTGTCTCTACGTTCGCTCGCAGAGGGGTCGGAAGGGGAGGACATCGGAAGGGGTGGAATCCCCTCAAAAGCACCGAAAAAAATATGAGGACAGTCGTTCGAACGACCACGCGTCGCTCAGACTCGTAGCGATGATTGAGGTGGAAGCAGGAGGAGGTGTGAGAGAGGGGGAACAGCCAGACGCTCAAGGCCAAACAGAAAAAAGCGCAAAAAGAGCGACGTAACATCGTCAGCACTTTCTCATCTTTTCCTCTTTGTGTTTCGTGATGGATCGGAAAAACCGATGGGGCGGAGCAATGGGAAACTCAGGTGGGCACCAAAACGCCGCAGAGAGGGGGACATAGAAGAATGACGGGGGAGGGAAGACAAAATAAACGGGGGGCGTGGACGGCTAGGGAGAGTCAGCGATCATCATTCTCCAAACTATTTGTGTGTTTTTCTTCCTTGTCCTTGTCGTGCAAGCGCGTCAAGGAGGATGGGTGACTGGAGAAAGAGCCCGCGCGATCGTGACGCGAGAGAGCCAGAAGAACGCTTTCCGATTTACGTTCTCAGTGCAGAAACGTTTTCACGTCGCTTAGGATGTGGTTGTGTGTGTCTCGTCGTGGCCCCCCTCCCCCTCAAGTGACAAAATCTTGCGTGACGGTCGTGTATCTCCTAAGCTGGACGGAGATGAGGCACAAAGAGGCAGGGGAAAAGAAAAAAGCATCGGCAAAGCCTTTCGGTAGCTACGCAACAGAAAGCAGCGGCCTCGGCGCAAAAAGGATATGGGGCTCGAAGGCGCGACCAAAGGCAAGAAAGCTTTCGGCTGACCATGTGGCAAGGCAGAAAAAGAAGCTCTTGCACTCTAGAGTTTTTTCGATATGAAAAAAGAATCCGGAAAGGAATACTGTCGAAAGGCGACGCACAAACGAGGGCGGCGGTCTGTTTGCTGTGCAACTGAGGAAGGGAGGAAAGGAAAGGGAGAGCCTTCTGGACTATGTGTGTATGTGTGGACAAAACAAATCGAAGTGGAGAGAGAGGGCAAGGATGGGGGCGTTGCCGTGACTGCGTGTTTTAGGGAGAAGAAAGGTAACAAGGGGCGGTCAAGATGCGGCAGTATGGGGTTACCCGACACGGGCCTTCGAGGACACACCCACGATGCTGGACGCATGTTGTTTGCGCCAGGACATGGCCCTCCTCAGGCGAAATCTCTAACGGTCGTTGTCTCCGGACGACCCGTCCCGAGTCGGAGGAGGAGGGCCTGTGTACTGCACGTAGAAAAAGGGCTGCGCGATGGTGTATCCCTGCGAGTGCGGTTGTTGTGTCGGGTGCGACGGAGGTACGGGATGAGGCTGCGCGTGCGAGGCGACCGCGTAGTTCGGAGTAGACGGTGGCGGTGCAACCGGCTGTTGGGGCGGAGGTCCTGGCGGGCCGCCCATCGTCATGTAGCCGGACGACGGGTGAAAGTAGTGCGGCTGCGGAGGTGTGCCGGCGTGGTGCTCGCGCGGCGGCTGCCGTGAAGGTGTGGTGTCCGGGGCAGACGGCGCGCCATGGTAGTTGAAGTGCGCGTGGTAGTTTTGAAGCGGCATCATCATCGGGGGCGCCGCCGACGCGGCGCTGGAGCTTGGCTGGAGGTTGAAGTGAGGGTGGGGTGAGGAAGCGCCGTTGGAATGGACATACGATGGCATGGACCCGGCGGGGTGCATGTGAACGTAGGCTGGCCCGCCCTGGTGGGGGGGGCCGGATGGCGGGGGGCGCGCGACGAGGTAGTAGGCGCCACCCGGAGGGGATGGCGCGGGATGCGACCCGGCCATCATCTCGGGCGGCGGCGGGTGGTGGTGGTGGTGGTGGTGTTGCATGGCTGGAGAATACGGCAGCACAAGCGAGCCGTACGGAGAAGGCGGCGCGGACGCATGGAGGCCGTACACGTGCTGAGTTGGAAACGAGGGATGGGCAACCCCCATATGGTGCTGGCCACTCCCTGCTGCGAAATACGAGTGGTTTGTGCCTTGAGCGGCGGGCATGTACGGCGACGGGTAGGTTGAGGCGTTCCCGCCGAAGGCGGCGGCTTGGGCAAGCAACGGACTTGGCGGAATGCTACGGCCGTTCGCATCTTTACCGGTCGGCGTCACAAAGCTAGGCTGCGGGGAGGCCCCAACGCTGGCCGTGGACTGATTGGCGGGCGAAGGCTGGGCTGTTCGTGACGCTTGCGGCCAGTTTTGGGTCACCGACATCGGCGGCCCCCCTCCGTGGGGCTCGAACGAGATGGACCCACCCACGGACATGGCGTGGGCCGCCACTGAATATCCAATGGGAGGTTGCCCGTGGGAATGACAGAAGAGCGAACGCTCCGACGTCGAGGGGGACATGTTGGTCGGATAGTACAGCTGCGGTAGGCCATTCGACGCTCCGATGTCGGTTCCAAGCCGCTGCTGCGACGATGCCGTGGACATCGGGCTTGAACCGTGAGCGCCGCCGACGGTGACCCGAATTTGGCCCGCGGAATGCGCATGCCCGAGCAGCGCGTGGCCACCACCTGTCTGGGAGGACGGTGACGAACTTGTAGATGGGTATGTGCCAACCGGCGACGGGCCCGTCGCGGTCGTTTGCGATGGGGTGGTCACCGGATGGTGGTGGTAGCCGACGCCTCCGCTAGGCCGCTTCTTCTTCGCGTCCTTATGGTGACGCTTCACCAACTCGATGAGATGAGGCTGGTTTGACGCCCACTGGGTGCAAACGTGAAGGAACTTGCAATCGCAGCCATACATGCAACCCACGCCCAAGATGTGGCTCGTGCAGATTCGTAGGTCTTGAGGGGGCGATGAGGGCGAAGGAACGGCGGCGGCGTCTCCGGCGGTTCCCAGAATTCCTTGCGGTGGTGCATCGGGAATGCGCGACCCGTGCGCCCTATGCGGAGGAGCTGCATTCTGGTGAGCCGGCTCTGTGCCTTGGTGGTCGCCGTCGCAGTCGTCATCGCCGTCGCCGTGCAATTTCGCTGAATGTGGCTTGGTAGATTCTTCATCCATGCCGCTATTCACGACGGGAATGTCGTCCAACGTAATGGAGGGTGGCTTCGGGACCTTGTCGTCAGAAACGGCGGCGGTGTTTGAGGCGGGGGCTGCCGGCATCGGCGACGGCAAGTGGTTGTCGTTGCGGTAAAACTCGTAGAGTGATTTGGTGTAGCAACATGACTCGCGATCGATGGTCTGAGTTCCGTGGTACCGAATTAGGGACTCGGGTTGAAGCGTTGGCAGTCCTTCTCGCGCCTCTTCATCGGAATCGCGATCGCCGTGGCGCATGCAGCAGGACATTTTCCCGGAGCGTTCTGCACGCTCGCGCTGCAGGAAATCAATGTCGGGGTGGACTTGCTTGCACTGTGCCTTGAAATTGCACCCTCGGCCGAGGTACAAATTGCAAACCTTGGGGTGGGCCTCTGCGGACCGGGCCTGGGTCGGTACGATGCGATTGCGTGGTAAGCGCAAGCGCAAGTTGCTCGAGCTGTCGTACGTGATCTGGTGAGTGGCCATGGGCGACGACATGATGCGACGGGGAGGGGCGCGGCGCCGTCGTAATATTTGTTTTGTAACTGGTGTTCGCCTTCACTGGTCCCGCGACGGTGGGCTATTGGATCAAAAAAGAAGAATGGAACAAACGCTCTCTCTCTATTTCAACTTTGATGTCGTGCTGTTCCCGTGCCGATCCTTGCGTCGTCGTCACGTGTCGAAGAATTGCAACGCTCTTAGAACGAATATTGCTGCTCGCTTCACTATTCGCGGCGGCGCGGCGGTGGGGGCTTAGAGCTCGTCAACGTAGACCGGCAACACGATTGGGGGACGATACAAAGGGAATGGTCTCAAGTCGATTCCCAAAGTAATGCGCCTCGGGGCAGTCGGTAACTTGATGAAAGCGATCTCGCGAACGTCCGCCAAACGAAGCCAACAACAGGGCGAAAGGGAAGCGAAGGGGTGTGGAAGAAATCGGGGAGAGAGGCTCTGGATCACGATGAGGTAGACCAACACTTAAGGTAACAAGGTGGTCCATGCATCATTTACAGCAAACCCCCTGCGTGACCGAAAGAAAAAAGATGTGAACGAATGTCCCTCGCTTAACTTTGCAACACGTGAGACGCCCCCCTGTTCACTGACCAGTCCTTGATTTCCAGAACATAGTCCGACGCAGGGACATTTTGGGTTGCATCGATCAACCGTTCATCTTGAACGGCGGTCAATCTGGCCGCACCATCGCGGTCCAGCGTGGCATGGTCCGGGACGATGCCCATGTCTTGGCACAGCCACGGGCCGACAACGGTTTTCGAAAATGCCTGAGCTTCGGCTAAGTCGTCGGTGTCGACGTCGTCTCCTAAACCTTGAATTAATTGTGTGGCATTCGCGTCCGTCGCGCTTTGCATGTCGATGTCGGCTGTTCCACCCGGATTCAAGTCGTGCATGGACTGCCAAACAGCGTCGCGTTGCGTTCGCCGGTAGTGAGATACTGGCAGTTGCGCCACGTAGCCTCGCGAAGGTTTCACGCAGAGGTAATGTCTTAAAGCACAAAGGTGCAGCATCGGGACACTTCACTACCCTTCAGGACACAGGAAGACAAGGCAATTGCATTCATGTGTATTCCCAGATGACACGGTGTGTGTCACAGAATCCCCGTCGCAACGTCTCGATGTTTTCTTGCAAAGGATGATTTGCTGGCACTGATGGATAAAGTACAAAAGAATGAACGGCTGCGATAGCCTGGGAGGCCGACATCATGCAGTGGGATAAAAATCGTGAATACAGCGACTCTTCCGATCAGCGCTTCTTGGTGACATACTGAAAATCAAAGAACACTGCCCGTTCCACGTCTTCCGGCGTCTGATGCTGCAACTTGTGCGCGGCGATGGGCTTATAGACCTGGCTGAAGAGAAAGAAGTTGTTCCGGTGCAATCCTTGATGTCGGAGGTACGGGTCCCTGATTTTCACCGGATCGAACCGTGGTTGGCGCCAAGGGCAATCGCTGCGCACCGCGGCGGCTTCCTCGTACGGATGGATGGCGCCGGTGCCCGTCGCGATGCCCGTCGCGACTGATGAGGTGGTCGCGGGCGAGGTGGTATCTGTGCTGAGGGGCTTCACCAGTGACGGCGTCACTGTGGGGGGTTGAGCCGGCCGTGACGGCGGCGATTTGCCATCGCCAAGCTGCGGAACTGACATGGTTTCGCCGTGTCGAGACTTCTTGTTAGGTAGGGTAGACCACATCACAACACGACAAAGGCGGCGCCGCGGCGTGGAATTGGTCTCACGATGGATCGCGACGCCTTCAACGGCTGTGGCCGCCAAAACAACCGACGTCGCATTTGCAGAAACGGCGCGCATACACACACACTGCACACACCATCTCGCTCACGTGTTCAAATGTCGAGGGACTTCCCCAAACACAAAGCACCTTCCCCGTCCTTTTCTGCTCGTTGCCAGCACGAGGTGGACGAAATATTGCCCATCATTTGTCCTCGCTCAGAACTTGAACACGTGGCGAGGTATGTACCCCAGGTCCTTCATCAAGCCCTTGAGTTCGCCTTGTTGCGGTGGATAACTGCTGAAGTCCTTGTCGCCGCAGATGGTCTGCATCATGCCAGGGGGGCCGCAGACAAAGATGATGGAGTCGTGCGGTCTGGTCGGGGGCGGCATCAGCGCCTTGATCATCTCCTTCGTGATGTGGCCCACGCCGCCCATCCAGTTTTGGGGCGGTTGTGAGAGCACGAAATAGGGAGCGAAGTTGGGGTTCAGCTCCATCAATTCGTTGAGTTCATTCCCCAACAAGACATCTTCCTTCTTCCGATTCGCGTAGATGAGGCTGACTTCCGTCTTCTCCTTCTTGTCCCGGAGCACTTCTCGCAAGAGCTGAAACATCGGTGTGATTCCGGTGCCGCCTGCGATCATGCCGACTTGCTTGAACATGTTCGGCTTGTAGGCGAACTTTTCGTAGGGGCCTTTGACATCAATGGAGTCGCCTACTTTCATCTTGTGCAGATGGCTACCCATTTTAGAGTTCTTATAGTTCTTCACGAGGATCTCGAAGTAACCCTTCTGGTGAAGCCGCGAAATCGGGGTGTAAGGACGCGAGACATCTTTGCCATCGCGATCGACGTAGCGCATGACGAGGCAGGACGCAAGGGTCATGCCTAGCTCTTGATCGCCTTCCGGGAGGGCGAAGCGAAACACCTTGGTGTCCGCGGACTCGTCGTACACGTTAATCAGTGGGAAGCTGCGGTACTGCGCGGGGTGCAGCGGCGCTTCGGGCCGTGACGGTGCCGTCGCGGGCGACGATGCCGCCGGGGGCTGGGGCGTGGGTGACGAACACTGCACGGCCGACGGATGCATAGATGCGAGGGGCCGCCGGTACGAGTATGCCCCGCACGCGAAGCCGCACGCGGCTACGGTCATAGAACGTAACATGCCAGGTCTGGCTGTCTAAACACAATACAACTACTTGGCAAAGTAAGACAGAAGGAGGGGCATACAGACAGCTTCCGAGTGCAACGACTCGTGAGGACGAGGGTCGCTCGGTGAAAATTCGGCGGAATTCCTGGAAGGTACCTTACGGAACAGGAATTGTGAAACGGAGAAACCCGTTACCAGCCTCCATGAATCTTGAAGAAGATGGATAATGGCCCGCCGGTGTTGTTGGGGGGGACGGGGAAGGCAATTCTCTACGATCACTGGCACTTACACGAATCAACTCTACTAGGACTTGCCGTGCGCGACACATTGGGGCGTGTGTGGGGGGG